>Ga0209254_10007251_pt1 | contig 10227 bp, 12 predicted proteins | sample FrelakmetDIP11DI_FD_187148 | JGI IMG/M metagenome (GOLD analysis project Ga0209254, IMG submission 187148) | Freshwater lake sediment microbial communities from the University of Notre Dame, USA, for methane emissions studies - DIP11 DI (SPAdes)... | ecosystem: Environmental > Aquatic >...
TACGTCAGCCACAGGCCAAGCTTCTGGGTGTCCCAATCCACCCTTATCCACGGGTTTTTTGTAGTTTCGCATCCAGTCCCAGGCAGATGGTACGTTGTGTATACCTGCTCCTGATGGGTATCCCCATTTGCTTTTTTGCATGAAGGATGTTCTAACTGCAGGACCTGCTCCCTGACCTAGGGGTGTTACAGCTACGTCCATGAGTGGTTTGTCAATACCGGATTCTGCTGCCATATCTAGGAGCCCTTTATCCAGTACGCTTCCACCGTTATCCCAGATGTCTATTTTACCCTGGGCAGTCATGTCCATGGCGTTAAAGCCCAGGACAATGGAAGCGGTTAGGTCTGTTTCTCCCACAGCTACTATTTCTGATGCATCAGCAGCCATGTTTATGGAGTTGTAGATTGCTCTATCTGCCAATCCCACTTCGGTTGCATAATTAGCACCTGCGATCCTTGCTTCTGCTGAGGTTGAGTCTATGAGGAAGGGGTTTTCTGAAGCTTCACCCACGAATTCCAGATATTTAACTATCGCCTCAGGGGTTTGGCCGAAGGTGTGCACCCAGTGTGGGTTTCCGGTTGTGTCGGACATTTCTTCCTGCACTTTGAGTAAACCTTCTGCTGCTTCTTTGTCGAATACTCCGGCCTTCTCGTCTTCTATTATTTTGTGTCCACCATAAAATATGGTACCTGCTAAAACAGTTGGATATTCACCTGGTTGTCCTCCACATTGGACGCCAGCAATATCTAATACAACTTGTTCTTTGTCAAATCTAAACATACGTTAACCTCCTTAATATTTAGACTCCACCAAAGGTTGATAGGATTGCTCCTACCTTTACCACTTTGAAAGCCACGAACAGGATTATTAGTCCTATCATTATTCCGTATAAAATACCAATATCCCTGCCTATTTGCTGACCCATTCTCTGAGAGATTTCACCCCAGGTGAATTCAACTTTTTCATCCATTTCGTCTAATTTCTCATTAGCCTTGTTAAATTCATCTGCTGGGACTATGGGACGTGGTATCACAGTTTTTTCTTCTTCTTCAGCCATTCTATCATGCCCCACTACTGGTCATTAATACCCATATGACGGGGAGACCTACTAAGAGAGCTGCTAGTATGAATCCCAAAGCCATACCGTAAATTCTGGTGGCTATGAGTCCAGCGAATAGTCTCTGATCTCTTCCAATCAAAGCGGTTCGATATTTTACATCTGCTGCTACTTTTCGAATGCCTCGAATATTAGGTTTGTTTGATATTAACATCTAAAAACCCCCTTATTTCAAGAGCAGTATGGTTCCAAGGGTTAGGATGAAGATCAGACCGATTGTTATCCCCTGAACTTTACCGGAGTACATTCCTGCGAATATTCTCTGTAAACCACCGATGGATTTCACCTGGGTTTGGATATTACGCATTCTTGCATCGATTAAAGCTGTTTCAGGAGTTACTGGTGGTATTTCTTCACCTTCTTCCTCTTCTTCGCCACCCTCTTTTACTTCGATGACCATTGCTTCTTCTTCAAATGCACCTGGATCTTTATCGATGCACTCTTTGATCTTGGACTGTATAGCTGCGGCATCTTCCACGTCGATTATGCTGACGATTTCCATTTGTTGCTGGAATCTTTCGATTCCTTCGTCGGGAATGTTTTCGATGAAGGGAATAGCTCCGGTTGCATCGATTATTTTCCGTTTTTCTGGGTCAACACCATTGGCGTGCAGTGCTTCTATACTTTGACCAGTAATGTGTCCCTGTACTTCTGATCCGCATAGAACCAGGAATCTTATGTTAGGGTTTGAGATGAGGTTAGCGATCATCTTCTCGATTCCCAGGTTTTCAGTTTTGCAGGGTCCGGCTATAGCGGCTCCTCCATCAACTGGTATTTGTTCTATGTGAGAAGCCAATGTAGCGGCTGCAACAGGGCTTTCAGGGTCACCTACTACGTAATCCCCGTTTATTACAGGCCATCCTTCTGCTGGTGATTTCTTTTCAGCCAACTTTAACACCTCCTATAACAATAGGGCGAGTAGAAGCACCAGTCCTAATATAAATCCATAAACCATGTTGGTTAGTTTACCAGCTGTAAGATAAACTCCTTCCCTTCCTGGGAAGGAATCTTCAGGGACACTGGATGGATCTAGGGACTTGTATAAATCTTCTACTGCAACCTCTAACTCACTTAGTTGTTCGTTTACTCCGTCCATGGAGACTATTACGACATCTCTGCCTAAAGCCGCTCCTATCATACCGGTGGAGGGGTCGAGGGTTAAATTAGATTCAGGAGCAATTTTAATTAAAGGTAACATTTCCATTTTCTATTCCTCCTTTAGTGTTCCTCCTCTTCTGGCCACCAACCAGTCCAAGCGACTGATGCTGATTCTTCTGCCGACGCTTGTAAGAACGCCCTGATGGATATGAACCAAGCTATAGCACCGATAACAGCTATTACCCACCATGCTGTGGTATATCCGATTCCAAGTATACCTACAATGGTCATGGCGAAAAATGCGGTGGATGCTGCCAGTTTGAGGGTTCTTACCCTGTTCTCTTGGGGTCCTAAACAGGCGTTGAAAGGATGTTGTATGGCCATGGTGTTCATGATGAAGAGCAGTCCGATGAATCCAGTGGAAACAACACTTACCAGTATTGCTGGCATAGCATAGCTTCCAGCTATGGCTGCTGAAAAACCAAGCACGGATAACGCAGATGCACCTGCAAGCTCCATGGTACATGAAACCAGGATAGGTATCTTCATTCCAACTACTCTTTTACCTACCAAGGCCACAACTCCACCCAATACAACGGCCAGAATTAATCCTATTAATGGAGCTAGTAGTACGTATGCTGGGCCGATCCATATGCCACCTGCTAGACCAGCTAAGACACCTATGATACCAATGGCCAAGGACATATATCCTATGGAAGGCACACCAGTACCTAAACCGTAGCTGGCTACACGTGCAATGGCGTCAGCACCCCATACTATGGCACATACAGCCCCTAATGCGGCTAGAAGTGGTCCTAATATTGGGTTAATTGGGGTGGCATATATACCTAAAAGTCCGCCTATCAATCCCAGTGCTAAGAGTTTTTTAGGGTCAACTGCGGGTTCTCCGCCGCCTCCTCCTGCTGCTACTGACATTAGAAAACACCTCCCATAAGTAGTAATACTCCAATAAGTCCGGTCACTAAGGATGCAATTAAGCATGCTAGTACTCCTCTGGGGAGTCTTTTAAATTTAGGGTCGTGGAATCCTTCAATGGTTCCTCCAATGTTGTAGGAAGCGATTACCGCGTTAATGAAGAACAAGCCTAATGCAAATATTCCGGCAAGCATGGCCGCGGCTAGGGATGCCTTTCCTGCAATTAATGGAATGTAGGCAGGTAGGGTAACTAATGATTCATATATAGCCCAATAAGCCAGTCCTCCTCCAATTCCACCTAAAAGTCCACCTATCACCCCGCTCACGAAACATACGGTTGGTATACCATGTCCTTCGGTACCAGGGGTTACATATTTATCCTGAGGTAATTTGGTGAGGGGGTCTGTATCCACTTTTGCTGAGACTGGTACACATCCTACACCCCAGACATATACCCAGTTACCTACCAGCATGGTTACGGCCAGCATTAAAGCTGAACCAGCTGCTCCTGCTGCTAGGATTAGCCATAATGGAGATCCAGTCATGGCTGCTGCGGTTATAAGTCCGGTCATACCACCCCCTGCGGCTAGCATGGCGGTACCTGTTCCCACACCTGTTGCTGTGGCTATAGCCGCTGGAGCACCACCCACTGGTATGAAGTGTACACCTCCACCAATGAGGACTCCTGCAACGGTTACAGCACCGATCATTATTAATGGGTCCATCATAATACCTCCTTATTCCCTATATGGTCCGTATTTGTTTCTGGCAAATACTTCGATTCGGTTGTTGATGTATATCAAGAGTAAGACTATCACTAGAAGTACCAGTACTCCTCCCATGGCTCCAAAGACCACTGTGGACCAGAAGCTGAGGAATACTATTAATCCAAAGCAGAATCCTGTTACAGGTCCACCGTATTTGGCACAGAAGTATACTACGTCCATGGAGTTTCTGGCACCGAGTTCTGCCTTTCTGGTGATGTCACCGTGAATGGCTACTGGGATACCTCCTCCGAATGGGTACTGCTGGTATTCCCTTTCAGCACCGTAATGAACGTCTCCTGTTGATGAACCTATGGCACCAATGGTTATTCCCCACAGTACCGCTAGGAAAGGCACAGCGAAGGGGTGATTGAAACCTACAATTGGTAAGGTCATTAGGTATGATAATCCTACTATACAGAAAGTTACGATAAATCCGTGGCCAGCTATTGGTCCTAAGTGCTGGGTTACAACATCCAAGAATAGTGGTTGGTTGAATTGTGCTTGGCTTACGATTCTTCCTAAATGTGATGTTGTGGCGAATGCGGTATGCCATAAAGCAGCTACAGCTCCTCCTCCAGCTATTGACAATATGACAGGTAGCTGAAGTGTTCCACTGAGAACTAAAAATACAGAACCGGCTATTCCTGCTAGGGTACCCATTTGAACTGGCTCTCCAGAGACAGCCTTGTTGAACATCCTGTGCAAGTTACCCATCTGGGGTGCCAGTTGCACCTGAGAGTTAGGGTTACTCATGGATCCAACGTCGGATTCTAAGTCCTCTGCAGCACCTGCAATGGTTGCAGCGGCTCCCATAAGAGCAACAACACCTAATCCTGCTATCATAGGGTCTACTACCATATTTTGTTCCTCCTTTATTAAATAAATAAAAAAAAATAGGTGTTTGCGTTACACCTATTATTTAGCTGGGGAAATTAGAGCTCTTTCTCCGGCTGGTTCGAACTCTCTTAGAGCACCTTTAGCAAACTGACCCCTTACTTCTGAGAAGTCGAAGGTTAGGTTAGGGTCTGCAAAGCAGATTTTAACCAGTGGGTTGAGCACAAAGGCGTCTCCACGGGCAGAGTGAGCTGCCTGGGAAATACCTGCGTATTCACCCTGGTGACCCACGTTCATGGCATAGTTGGGGTAGTTAGCTCCACGTAGCTCAGTTGGTAATCCTTCGTCTCCTCTAATTGAGAACACGTTGGAAGCACCACACTGGTCCTGCAGGTCGTATCCGTAGAAACCAAGTCGACCATGCTGTTCTTTGTGCAGGTACATAGATAGGTACCAGCCACTTAGACCAGTTTGAGCGTTTCCGGTAGCGTATGCAGTTGAACATCCGGCTGCTGCTGCAACAATGGATGCCCTCTGTGATCCACCGAATATGGTTTCCAGGAGTGCTGGGTAGTCTTCGAACTGTTCAAGTGCGTAGAAGTTAACTTCGGAAGCAACGTCCAGGACGGTGTCCATGGTGTTTGGTCCTTCAGTCTTGCCGTATTTGTCTTCCACGTACTCCATACCGTAGTAGGTGAAGTCGTCCAGAATGTTGTCAGTGTATGCTGCGGTTGCGTATTGTGTGAATCCAACACCACCTGACATGTAGGAACCGAGCCAGATCTGGTCGTAGAGCATTGCTCCTGCGGCAACCACTTCTAGGGTTTGTCTAACTGGGTCGTCTGGGTATTTTCTTGGAGTCTGAACGATGTCTGCCAGGTATCCGAATGCGATTCCACCAGGTTCGTTTTCTCCTCGGGCCCTTCTTACAGGTAGATAAGTACCCATGTGTATAACTTCTGCGTGTTTGGCTGCGTAAGCGAAGTCACCAGTTGCGGCTTCACCAGCTGCTTGTTTGTATGCAGAAATCATGGACATACCTACTTGCATGGCTGACCATCGGGAGGTGGTACCTCCGTCACAGGTTCGGGATACTATGGTTGGTATGCGGACTATGGTCCACATTCCATCTCCAACTTCAGCTTTAAGTACGTCAGCTTGTTCTGCTGGGAACTCTTTGTTGATGTCCAGGACGTATCTCTGGTCGATTTCATCAGCAATGTCGTCGTTTCCTGTGAACACTTTCACGTAACTGTCTGCCACTAGAGCAGGGTGGGTTTCCACCATGTGTTCTTGGACAACTGCTGCACCAGGCATTGCGTGGTTCACAGTTTCCAGGTAGTGGGTTATAGTTTCAGGGGTAACTTCTTTACCTAACCTTTTTTCTATAACCGTGTGTGCGGTATTTAATCCCACAATCACAGTTCTTCGGATATCATCCCAAAACTGCTGCATGGCGGCGTTGTTCACAAAGTGAAGGTCGTCACCTTCAACGTAGGTGTCGGTTGTGGATACATTGTAGGGCATTAGAACCCTTTGTCCTAATGGGGTACCAACATCTGGGTCGTACTGAGGTATTCCTCGTTTTCTAGCTACTTCCTTACCGGCGGCAGCGAATTCCCTTTTCCTTTCGGATTGTTTGTATCCACCGTATTTGTAGTAGCTGGTTGTTCTTTCGGTTGGGTCTTCTTTAAAGGCTTTCTTTAAAGCTTCAATAAACATTTTTTCGGCCATTATTTCACCTCCTGATTATTCAGGACTGTACCCACCTTGGGATCTTAGTACGTGTATTCTCTGCAGCACTTCTACTGCGTCTGCGTCGTCTCTGTAGGCTTCGCCGTCTTTTCGGTAGATGGTGGTTTTGTCTTTGAGGACTGATTCAGCTAATGGTTCTCCTAAGACTACTGGTTCGTCTAGTTCGTCACCAATTTGGTTTTTAACAGCTTCGACTTTTCCAGTGGCTTTGTTAAAGACCAGTCTTCTTAGCATGTCGAACATCATACCGTCTTCGTCTAGCCTTAAAGCGTGTCCGTGTACAGTTTTTCCTCGTATACCACTTCTCCCGGGGTCGAAGAATTCAGTTTCCAGGAGTTCTTTGGCGTACTTTTCTAAATCTCTTTCACGGGTTTCTATAATTTGTCTTCCGGATAGTGTACCGGCGTCGGCTCCTCTGAACCTGTGCAGGTATGCTCTTGACCTTACAAATGGGGTCATGGGAGCAAAGTACATAGAGTCAGTGAACTGAATGTATCGTACCCGGTCACCGGCTTTTGCACCGTCGAGTGGTGTGACCATTTCTCTGATGGCGTCGTCAGGTTCATCCATCTCTTCTAGAGGTGGGTGTACGCTGGGATATTCTTCACCAGGGGCCCTGTGACCTAATATACTTACTACATCTTCGTCGGACACTTCCCTTAATTTTTCAAGTTCTACATCGGGATTGCAGAACTTTCTTCGGTTTTCTGCAACCTTACTGGTTCCAGGATAGAATTGTGCCATTATCATGCACCTCCTAATGCTAATCTCACCTTTCTAATAATTTCATCCAATTTTTCTTGGGGACAGGTTTCTCCGCGTATTACTCCGCTAATTATATCCACAATTTCACCTTTAGTTTTAGGTTCTTCGGGCATAACTGCTTCAGTTTTGACACCGATCTTGGCGAAATCCTCAAAATCAACAGGGTACTCACATATAACTACACAAGGCCTGTTTACGTGCCTTAAAATTAGGCGGGCCTTGTAGATGATGTGGTGTTTTACCCCTCCCAGGTGCACTACCACAAGTTTGAACCTTTTGATCTGCTCTTTCTCCTTGGGAGTGAGACCAAAAAGACTGCCTGATCCGGCAGTTGGTGCATCCTGAGGAACTCCTGCTCCTGCGTTTAAGACCAGTGTACTGGTCATGATATTTGCTTCCCGCAGGGCAAAGGTTATTTCGCATACTGGTTTAGTTATGTGCCTCCTTCCTGGAGACATGGCTATGGCCAGCACATCATTTCCACACTCAGCAAACGTCCCTCTCTGGGCTATACCGCCTCCTTCGCCCATTCCCATTGTTTCTCTACAATCAACAACGTGGGTGCATTTGCCAATCATTTTTAATCATCCTTCTTTATGATAGTTGCTCTTTCACTGAGTTGTGCGTTTTGATCAGTTAATCCAAACATTTCGTCTGGTATTTTTTCAACTTCTTCCCCGTATTTCATGTCGTCGGTGACGGTCTTCTGCTTCCTGATGAAGGTTCCAACATATATGTTGTACCCAAAGGGCAGACGATCTTCACATATATCTTTCACTTGATCGATACTTTCTTCTTCCTCAATTTCCAGTAAAATTCTACCTGCTTTCACCTGTAAGTCTACTTTTTCACCTTTAATGGTGATGACTCGTCGGTCGGGGTTTCCATTTTCTGCTGGAGGAAGTCTCTGTCCTTGTACTACCATTCTTCTGATGCCTTCCACTTCTTCCAAGTCGTTTAACAACGTTTCTGTGGTTTCGGCGTTTAAAAGTCTGTGTGGAAATATTTCGATGTCCATTTAGTTATTTACCCCCAAATTTGGATTTATTTTAGACTTGGTTTTTAATCTCCGCTGCTGCTTCGTTCACGTATTTGAGTGGTTCTCGGAACTCGTCCACTTGACTGAACACTTCTTTGATTAGTCCGGAGGTTGCTTCAGGTGAGAACATCTGGGTACCGGCGTCTAATGCCATGGCTGCAGCCACACATGGTATGGCGAAACCTTTACTGTGTCGAGTCACGATGTGGTTTCCGTTAAATATACCAGGACCTCCACCACCGTATATGGAGTGACTAAAGAAGGAGAATCCTACAGCTACACCTTGGGCTCTACCGAAGTCTACGTCTGGTAATCCAGTTTCGAAATTCAACAAGTCATTGTAATATAAAATTGTTGAGGATACACCTTGGCCAGCACGTGCAGCACCTTGGTTGACCATGGTGGCTGCTATGAGTCCTGCGGCGGCGTATGCGTTCCATTTAGCTAGGTCGTCTGTTCCGTAGACACTGAAACCGTTGAGGTCTTTTTCTACACCTATTACACCATCTGCTTTAGCACGGGCCACTGTGTCAGCAACAACTGATCCTACTGTTCCTGCGGCTCCGTTGTCTTTTACTAAGTCGAAAACCATGTTGTCTGCGTTCATTCCTTGGTAAGCTAGTCCTAATAGGTGCATTCTTTCAAATGCTCCTACTGCATCACCCATTTCCCACATAGCAGACTGTTCCAGAATGCTTGATAGAGCAGATGTCTGCATTGTGTTTTTCAGGGTTGCTGCTACCACGTGGTTCACCATGATGTTACGCAGAGCATAACCAGGGCCTTCCAGTTTTTGTGGTAGATCCAGCATGGTTGCGACGTTTCCACCCAGGTACTCCACTGATTGTGGGTATCTTCCTAGGACCGCAGCCTTAACCATATTGGCATCCATCATGCTCACACCGCACACGTCGATGATAGCCTGGATAAATGCACTGGCAGTCACTAGTGGAGCGGCTGAATATTCAGCTGCTGCTTCGAACCTTGCGTCTGGAATTTGGACCAGGGCCCTCTTTCCTCCGCCCAGTAATTCGACTTTGGTGTTGTCGCCTGCTTCGACCTGTATCATTGCTTTGGCCTTGGCTGCGATAGCATCTGCATTTCCGACAATGTCTATATCTAATTCTCGGCCCATTATCTTACATGCAGGTCCACCGACCTTTGCAGTTTTCAAAGCGTTTTCTGTACCTTCGAGGTTCAGTGCTACGGTTCTTTTGATACCTTGCACAATCGCTTTGATGGCTGGGTTCCTCAATGGACTCAGGGCTTCTATGGGGACTTGTGATTCAACTAGATTGCCTCTGTCGTCATACAAGTCGACCTTATCTTCAAACTTTGCCATTTTTTCCCTCCTACAGATTCTTGTATACCAATTCTTTGCACCAAATCTGTTTTAGCAGACCAAAAAAAAACTGTCTGCTCGGGGTTAAAAATTTCCCTTGTACAATTTGATATACGGGTCTCAGTTTACTTTGGATATGATATTAAAGTTTCTTCTTGGAATAAATCGAAAGACTTATAAGTAACCCTAAGCTTAACTTTTCTCGGTGGATATATAATGCTCTTTATAAAAAGAGCAGCCCATAAATCACTTATTTTATCATTTAATAACATCTAAAACGTAGATAATATGCAGATAATCGCAGATGTCGGTGGAAATCCTGGTAAAGACTGTAGAGGGTTCTGCAAATATTGCTATTTTCGCAAGGTGACTGATGGAGATCCATTCGGATGCAAAAATTGCATGCCCGGTACTATAGGCTGTGAATACTGCAGCTCCGGAGTTAGAGAAACAAAAAACCAATTCATCCCACCCTTCATGGTTGTAGGATCTGTGCAAAACTCTCTCATGATGGGAAACTACCGAGAAAATGACCTTAAAATAAACATTAGCGGTGGCGGAGACGTAAGTTGTT
>Ga0209254_10007252_pt1 | contig 10226 bp, 8 predicted proteins | sample FrelakmetDIP11DI_FD_187148 | JGI IMG/M metagenome (GOLD analysis project Ga0209254, IMG submission 187148) | Freshwater lake sediment microbial communities from the University of Notre Dame, USA, for methane emissions studies - DIP11 DI (SPAdes)... | ecosystem: Environmental > Aquatic >...
CTCGGTGAAGTCCAGAACGCGACATCGCATCTCTTCATTCCGTCGCTCACGCGTGACGACTATTTGAGGATGAGCGGTGGTGCTACCAGGAGAGCGGATGACAAACGCATCTACGTCGTGCGGGCCAGTGGCAGTGTCGATGCCGGCAGCGGCAGCCGATGGTTCAGGTCGAGCAGTGATATGAGGCCAGGCGACACGATCGTCGTGCCGCTCGATGCCGAGCGCATGAGGCCGCTGCCGTTGTGGACGGCGGTGTCGACGATCCTCTACAACATTGCTATTTCAGTTGCCGCAGTAAATTCCTTCTGAGAAGGCATACCATGTCCAGCAGTGTCGGCAGTGACGCATCCGCGGCGCAGGAAACCTCGGCTCTCGAGGGGATGGTGTGGCAGGAACTGTGGCGGCGAAAAGTTCTGATCCTGCTGGTGGCGTTGGCGGGCGCGGTGGCGGCCACCGTCGCTTCATTTGCCATCGAGCCCGTGTACCGCGTGCAGACGGTGCTCATTCAGTCGGAAGCCCTGGCCGATGCGAGTTCCCTGCGAGGCCTGGGCAGTCTCGGCGGGCTGGCATCCCTGGCGGGAATCGCGAACGTAGGCGGTGGCGACCAGGCGATCGAATCCATCGCGTTGCTCAGGTCGAGAAAGCTAGTCATGGACTTCATCAAAGAGCGCAAGCTTCTGCCGGTCCTGTTCGCGAAGAAATGGGACGCATCGAAGCAGGCGTGGAAGGTACCGCCGGACGAGGTTCCGACCGAAAACGACGCATTCAAGCACTTTGACAAGAACGTACGGCAGGTCTCCCAGGACAAGAAGACGGGGCTTGTCACGCTGACCATCGAGTGGACGGATCGCGAAGCCGCGGCGGATTGGTCGCTTGACCTCGTCCGGCGACTGAACGAGATGATGCGTGTGCGCACGATCGCCGAGTCAGACGCAAGCATCGTCCGGCTGACCGCCCAATTGAATGCCACGGACGTCGTTCCGCTGCAGATGGCACTGGCAAGTCTCATCGAAGCACAGATAAAGAAACGGACGATTGCGGCTGTGCAGCCGGATTTCGCCTTACGGATTCTCGATCCGCCAACGCTGCCTGACGACGACGACCACTCGTACCCGAAGAAGCCGCTGTTCTTCGTGTTTGGCCTGGCAGCCGGATTGATGCTGGGTGTGGCGGTCGCCTATTTCGCCGCCATCAGAACCGTGGGGCGTCAGGCAAGCCGCACATTCAAGCCAGCGGACTGATCCTGGCCTCATTGCACCGGGGAGAAGACTGCCCGGTTACACCCTCTTGAGATCCGTGAGGCTGCAACTGATGCATTCGGGTCGAAGAACTGTAGCTCACGCATGGATTTGAAGGTGCAGAGCCGGCTGTCATACGGCCGCGCGATTCTCATCATGAGCTTCACGCTGGCGAGCGTCGTGGCGATATTCCTCGTGCAATGGATCGCTGTGACGAGGTTCGGCGTCGGACCGGAGACGGACGCGTTGTTTGCCACCATGGTCATCAGTGCCTTGGTCGGCAATATCATCAGCGGCTCTGTTTCGTACGTGCTGGTCCCGGCGCTGGTCAATTCCACCGAGGAGGCTGCTGCCGAGCTGATCTGGGACACGGGCGCGGCGATCACAGTGGTGCTGTCTGCTGCAGCCGTGGCGCTCTGGGTCTCCGCCGACCTGTGGATCCCCTGGGTGCTGCCGGGATTCTCGCCGCCGATACACGTGCTCGCCAAGGGGTTGATCCAGATCCAGCTGTATGGTGTCGTGTTCGCCGGCATTGCGACGGTACTCACCTCTGCACACAACGCGAGGGGATGCTTTGCGTGGCCCGCGGTTTTCACTGCGACCGCTGCGGTGCTGCCGGTGATCGCACTGACCGTAACCAGGGAGACGGGCGTTGAACTGCTCGCCTGGGCGCTGGTGGTCCGACCGATCCTGCTCTGCGTGTTCCTGCTGTCCGTGGCTCTACCTTTTCGCTCACCGAGTCTGTCGCGGCCGGCGTTTCGTTCCCTCGTTACGAGCCTCATGCCGCTGACTGTTGGGTCTGCCTACTACAAGACGGAACATTTGGTCGATCGGGTGATCTCGTCGTTTGCCCCGGCGGGTGCGTTGTCGCTGTTGCATCTGGGACAACAGATCTACGGCGCCGGCAACCAGTTGCTCGCCGCTGGCGTTGCGATGCCGGCGGTTCCGCGTCTCGCCAGCGTCGCCACGCGGAATCCCGCGGAGTTTCTGGGCGAGGTCAGCGTGGTCACCCGGTGGCTCCTGTTTCTCGGAGCGTGCGGCTATGTTGCAATCGCCATTGTTGGGCGGCCAGTGCTCGAGATTTTCCTGGGGCATGGCAAGGTGTCGCCTGCAGACCTGCACAAGTTGTGGTTGATCATGATGGCTCTGGCCGGAGTCTGGTTCGGAGGCCTCGCCGGCCTCGTGTTCTCGAATGCCTTTTACGCGCTCGGTGACACGCGCACTCCCACCCGCATTGGAATCATCGGCTACACAATCGGCATCTTCCTGAAAATCACGGGTTTCCTGGCGTTCGGCGTAATCGGCCTGGCGCTGGGCACGGGCATCTATTACGTTGGGAATGCCGTCGCGTTGCTGCATTACCTGACCAAACGATCGCGAGTGGCAGGCTGAGGCCATAGCGAATGCATGAGTTGCCTGCAATGCATGTTGAAAGGTCAGCGACGGCCTGGGCGATGCCGTTGGTGCTCGCCTTGGGAGCCATCGCGTACGTCTACCGGTTGCCGCTTGGATTCGGCAACGTTTCCGTCTTCCGCGCGGCAGGTTTCCTGTCACTGGTTCTAGTCTCGGTCCGCATGATGGTTTCGCCCATCTGCGAGGTCCACTCGCTGGCCCGCAGAATGTTCCTGCCGGTGTACTTGTCCGGTGCCATTACTCTGGTCGCCGCGAGTGAGATTGCATTCGGATCGATGCCGGCGGGTTACGAAGGGGACGTGCTGGTCCAGACCATGAATCTCGTGATCTTCCTGTTTTTCGTGGCCTACATACACGACCAGGAGACGATCCGGCGCGTGGTGCACGCCTACATAGTGGTGTCCTTCGTCGAAGCCATCGTGGCGATCGATTCATACCTGACCGGTTCCTTGATGTTCGGAGGATGGGTCGCGGAGCGCGGTGCCGAGTACTACTCGGACCTTGCGCTCGTGAACGAGGCGGGAGGCCTCCGTCGCCTGACTGGAACGTTCTACGACCCGAATTTCTACGGCATCTATCTCTGCTCGGTAGTCGCGGTCTCGGCGTGGGCGTTGCTGCACATGCGACGGTCCAGGTTTGCGCTGCTGGCGGTCCCGTTGTCGATCGGACTGATCTTCCTGACTGCGTCCAGGACGGCGATGCTCGGGTTGATCGCCGTCGGCTTCACGTTGTTCTGGTTCGAGGCGCGCGCTCGTCGGTTCGTCATTCGCAGCGCGTTCGTGGTGTTGCCGCTCATGGCAGTCATCAGCTACGTGTTTTCGGAAATGCCACTGCTCGAGCGTGTGCTCAGCGGCGAAAGCGTCGGCGACCGCATGGCGTTCTTCGCGCGTGGCATCGACGCGTTCATGCTAGCACCGGTGTTCGGGTCGGGCACCCATGCGCTGATCGATCCGGACAGCGGATATGCCACGGCCCACATGCTGTATCTGACGGTGCTCGGAAAGTTCGGGCTGGTGGGTGCAGTTGCCTATGCGGCTTTCATCTTTTCACCGCTCCTGGTCAGGCCGGGAAAGGTGTCCCGCGCCAACCGGTCGCTGGCGGCATTGTGTATTCTGCCGATGGCTGCCATGTACCTGGGATATGATTATTTTCAGTTTTTAGAGCTGCAATACCTTGTCTTCGCCATTGCGTACGCCGCTGTAACGGTTGAACACGGAACGAGGCGAATTGCGAACACTCCCTAGTCGGGCGGAGAGTCTGATGGTGATCCTCGATAAAACGAACGCGTTCGAACGCGTGAAGGGCGGCGATACGATCGAACTCGAACTCGGCTGCGGTCCGGGCAAGCGTCAGGAGCGTGCCCTCGGCGTCGATCAACTGGACTATCCGGGCGTTGACCTCGTCGGGGATGTTTTTGACGTCCTTGCGAAGCTTCCGCCGGAGTGCGTGACGGGTGTCTACACCTATCACTTTCTCGAACACATCGCGGACCTCGGACGGTTGCTCGACGAACTGTCGCGCGTTATGAAACCTGGTGCGAGCATTCAGGTCGAAGTTCCGCACTTTGCTAACCCGTACTATTACTCGGACCCTACGCACGTGCGGCAGTTCGGACTGTACACGTTCTGCTACCTTGCCCACAGCGAGTTGTTCAGGCGGGCCGTGCCGAAGTACGGCCTGTCGCCGAAGTTTTCGTTGAAGGACGTGCGATTGCAATTCGATTCGCCTTTCCTCGTGCGCAAGATCGTAAAGCGTTCGCTGGACAAGGTGTTTAATCTCACGCGCTGGCTGCAGGAGTTCCACGAAGAAAACCTGTGCTACCTGTTTCCGGCCTACCAGATTCGATACGAGCTGCAACGGGTCTGAGGCACCTCCGGCCCGCTGTTGCAGCGGTCAGTTCTCTCACGTTCGATGACCAGGCGAATTTGTTTGCGAATAGCAGCTTTAACCAGCGGACCGACGGTTCCTTCCAGCAGATTCCGGATACGGCAGCACTTGCCGCTGCTGCGGCAGAGCGGACTCGACGTGACCGAATACTGCCCTCCGTACGGAGGTCGTACGTTTCGGCCGGGAGTGCTCGCCAAGGTTCGGGGCAGGTATGCAGCGCCGATCTTCGGCGCAGAAATGCTAGCGCTGCTGCTGCAGAGAGTGCCTGGAATCATCGGCAGTCGCGCGGCTGACGTCACATGGCTCGAGAGAAGCTTCGTCCCAGTACTCGACGACACGGCGGCGTCGCTGGGCCGGCCGATCGTGCTCGACCTCGACGATGCGATCTGGCTCTACAATCCGTTTGGCCGGGCCACGGTAGGTCGGCTCGTGTCGCGCGCCACGACGGTGGTGGCCGGCAATTCGTATATCGCCGATTGGTGCGGAAGCTTTTGCAGCGACGTCCGCATAGTGCCGACGGCGATCGATGCCGAGGTCTTCAAGCCGGGTCCATCGTCGCCACGCGACGAGTTCGTGATCGGATGGACTGGAACATCTGGTAACTTCAGCTGCCTGAGTATGATTGAGGAATCACTCCGAACCGTCCTGGAACGGGTGCCGTCCTCGAAGCTCGTCGTGGTTGCGGACCGTCGACCGCATCTGCCCAAGATTCCCGCGGAGGCGCTGGATTTCCGCCAGTGGAGCCCGGCAATCGAGCACGAGGCGGTGCAGCAGATGGACGTCGGTATCATGCCGCTCGAGGACACCGACATCGCCAGGGGCAAGTGCAGTTTCAAGATGCTGCAATACATGTCCTGCGCAGTGCCAGTCGTGGTGTCGCCGGTCGGAATGAATGCCCAGGTGCTGGCATTGGGCGCGGTGGGCTTTGCGGCGAATTCCGGCTCGCAGTGGGTCGAGGCCCTGGAGTTCTACGCAGCTAATCCGGCGCTGCGACGGGAACATGGTCTCTGCGGCCGGGCCGTCGTCGAGCGCGACTTCGATTCCGCTGTGGTCGGGGCGCGGTTGGCCCGGCTGTTCGCGGAGTTCGCGTAGCGGCGCCGATCGGTCGCATTTACTGGAAATGAGGGCCACGATACTTTGTGTGGAATCGTAGGTGCGGTCTCGCTGCACGACCCGGGGCGCCTGGAGTGGCTTCGGCTCGAGGCATCGCTCGAAACCCTGGCTCGCCGTGGGCCGGATGCTACGGGAATCCATGAGGACGCTCATGTACGGCTCGGGCACCGCCGGCTGGCGATTATCGACGAGCGAACGACTGCGAATCAGCCAATGCTTTCGGCCTGCGGTCGCTACGTCATCGTCTTCAATGGCGAGGTCTACAATTTCGGCGAGCTGCGCAGTTCGCTGGCGCCGGCCGGCGGTTGGCGGAGCGATTCGGACACCGAGACCATACTGCAGGCCTACGTCGAGCTGGGCCCGGCGTGTCTGGACCGATTCCACGGAATGTTTGCCTTCGCGATCTGGGACAAGATCGGCAAGAAGCTCTTTCTTGCGCGGGATAGGCTGGGCGTCAAGCCGCTGTATTTCGCGCAGTCGGCGGGGTTCCTTGCATTTGCCTCGCGCCCCGGTGCGCTGAGGGCTCTGGTTCCGGACCTTGCGCTGGACATCGATCAGCAAGCCCTGCGCTGGTACCTCGAGAGCGGCTATGTGCCGGCGCCGCACAGCATCTACCAGGGCGTACGCAAGCTCTGCCCCGGCGAGTACCTCATCTTTGATCTCGCGGGGGTCCAACTCAGGAGGTACTGGTCGCTAGACGAGGTTGGCATCGACACTCGAGCCGATGCGCGCGGCGAAGACGACCTGCTGGACGAGCTGAGCCAACTCGTGGATCGATCGGTCCGCTGGCGTCTGGTGAGCAGCGTGCCGGTCGGTGCATTTCTGTCGGGCGGCATCGACAGCAGCCTAGTCGTATCCCGGATGGCCAGGATCGCCGGGCCTGGCGTAAGGACGTTTACGATCGGTTTCTCGGACGAAGCGTACGACGAGTCTAGCCAAGCACAGGAGATCGCGCGTCTCCTCGGCACGCAGCACCGCTCCGAGCTACTCACGGCCCAATCGCTGCTGGACCTTTTGCCAGCCTTCGTCAGCGAATTCGACGAGCCGTTCTACGACTACTCGGCCCTGGCCACCATGGCGGTTTCTTGCTTGGCAGCCCGCGACGTCAAAGTGGCCCTGTCGGGCGACGGCGGCGACGAGGCGTTCGGCGGCTACCATTACTATCGGGCCGTGGCGCTGATGAAGAACGCCTATCGCGCTCCTGCGGTCGTCAGGAAGCTCCTCGCCGCGGGTCTCAGGCACATGCCGGGGAACCTCGGCCTAGCAGGCTGGGCACTCAGGCAGGATTCGATCACCGGTGCGTTCGCTTACGCGCGCAGCGTGATCAAGCACAGGGACCGGATCATGGTCGACTCGCTGCGGAGCAATACGCGATCGCTCGCGAGTCTATTTGCCGAAAGCGCCCAGCGTTTCTCGGCGACGCTTTCGGCGGAGGAGGCAGCCATGCGCCTCGATCTCAGGTACACGTTGCCGGACGACTACCTGCAAAAGGTCGACGTCGCGAGCATGGCGTTTTCGCTCGAAGCGCGTGAGCCGTTGCTCGATCATTCGATCATCGAATGGGCGGCGCGCCTGCCGACGCACTGGAAGCTGCGCGACGGTCGCAACAAGTACCTCCTGCGGCAGCTGGTGTATCGTGATCTGCCACGAGACTTGATGGATAGGCCAAAGCGAGGCTTTGGCGTTCCCATGGCCAGCTGGCTGCGGGGCGAACTCCGGGATTGGTGTCTCGCGCTCCTGAGTGATTCGCATGCCATGGAGCAGCTCGGGCTGGAGCCGATCGCTGTGAGGGCGCTGTGGCATGCACATCAGGCGCGTGAAACGGAGGCTGCAAGCACGCTCTGGGCAGTTCTCATGTTGCTCGCGTTCCATCGCGTGCACATCGGCAATGGATCCATTCAGTAGGAAAGCATGGTGCACCTGACATCGGAAAAACTGGCATCTTCCTCCGTGCCGTCCGTGCCCAATGACTCGGGCGGTCTATCGATTGTAATTGCCACGAATTCATATTTTCCGGCAGATCTGGACGGCGGTCCACCCTACAGCAACCGTGAACTTGCAGAATCATTGGCTCGGGCGGGCGCGAAAGTAACCGTCGTCACGACGGATCGTAACGGCAGGCAACGGCTCGCTGTGCCGAAGGATCGCTGGGTGGACGTCGATGGGGTCGCCGTGTTCTACGCGACCACCAGGGCCGGCAGCTGGCTGCATAGTCGCAGCTACTGGCGTGCCATACATGAAGTCATGGGCAAAGGTGACATCTGCATAATGTCCGCTGTCTTCTGGAACTTCACGGGTCTGGCGGCATGGTTGGCCTGTCGGATGTCCGGTCGACCGTTCGTAACCTTTGCTCGCGGACTTCTAGGTCGTTGGGCTCTGAGTCACAAAGCGCCGAAAAAGCGGATCTACTGGATGCTTTTGGCCAAGCGTATCGTTAATGACTCGGCTGCCGTTATTGCATTGGCGCAAAGCGAGGCGCGCGATTTGGCTTCCAGCAATATTCGTCCACCGGTCGTGATCATACCGAACGGCGCTCCGCGCATACCAAGCGACGAAGAGATAACCACTCATTCCAAACTGTTGAATCGTCTGGCTGAGCGACCCTACATCGCTTTTCTCGGACGCGTCCATGGCATAAAGGGCGTGGATCTACTGATTCCGGCGTTCGAGCGATGCGCGGCTGCTGGCATGGGAGTGCGTCTCGTGATTGCTGGCGCAATCGACCCAGACTATGCAGCGACGTTTGCACGGTTGCTCGAGAGCTGCGCGCATCGTGACCAGATCGACGTCGTGGGATCGGTGACGGGGCCCGCGAAGTTCAAACTGCTGGAGCATGCGGCTGCATTCGTGCTGTCGTCCTACGGAGAAGGCCTGCCTGTGGCGGTACTGGAGGCCATGTCCGTTGGCACGCCGGTGATCGTCACCAAGCACTGCAACTTGCCGGAAGTCTCGCAGTTTCGTGCCGGCATCGAAGTCGAGACGTCGGTCGATGCGGTGGCGGCGGCCTTGACGCGCGTCCTGACAGATCGACAGTTGCATGCCGAATTGTCGGCAAATGCCAGCCGCCTGGTACGAGAGAGATTTTCGTGGGACGCGGTCGGCACGCGCGTCCTGCGGTTGTGCTCGGATGTGCTCGCGGATCGCAGCCAGCACGCGTCCTGAACGATGAGTGCACTTGAAGCTACGCATGCCGAGTGCGAGTGGGATTACAGAGGGTCCTGAATTTGTTCGTCGAAAAAGTTCTGGTCATCACCGGTGGTGCGGGCTCATTTGGCAATGCGCTCACGAGAAGGTTTCTCGAGTCCGACATCGCGGAGATCCGGATCTTCAGCCGCGACGAGAAGAAGCAGGATGACATGCGTAAGCGTTACCAGTCGTCGAAGCTCAAGTTCTACCTTGGCGACGTGCGCGACGAGAACAGCATGATGCCCGCTTTCAAGAGGGTCGATTGCTGCCTTCACGGGGCTGCCCTGAAGCAGGTGCCGTCATGTGAAATCCACCTGATGGAGGTCGTGCGGACCAATGTGATCGGCACGGACAACGTGCTTCGGATAGCGTTGCACTACGAGTTGCGGCGCATCGTGTGTCTCAGTACCGACAGGGCCGTCTATCCCATCAATGCCATGGGTATATCGAGGGCCATGATGGAAATGGGGATGGTGGCCGAGTCGCGCGAATGCGGCCGGGACACGGTCGTGTGCGGTACGCGCTATGGTAATGTCATGGCGTCCCGGGGTTCTGTGATCCCGCTCTTCGTCGACCAGATCCAGAAGGGGCAACCGATCACCTGCACGGATCCGGACATGACACGTTTCATGAAGACGCTGGACGATGCAGTTGAACTCGTCATGGATGCGTTCAAGCATGGATCGAGCGGCGAGAGACGCTCGTGCGCGCTACGTCGGGCGCATCGGTTCGCGTGTAACGCGTGAACAGCGGACCGGCAACGCGGACGAGTGGCGGCACACCGCACGTGCTGATCCTGAGCCAGTATTTCTGGCCGGAAACCTTTCGCATCAGTGAAATCGCCGAATCGCTTCGTGATGCCGGATGCGAGGTGAGCGTGCTCACCGGTCAGCCCAATTATCCAGAGGGGAAGGTCTTCGACGGTTACAGTGCCTTCGGCTGCGGCAAATCGCGACATCCATCGGGCATTCCCGTGTATCGCGTGCCGCTGGTGCCCAGGGGGCAAGGCAGCACAATCGGACTGGTGCTCAATTACCTTTCGTTCGTGTTCACGGGTTCGACACTGGGTCCATGGCTGCTGCGTGGGCAGCGCATCGACGTCGTCTTCGTCTACGGAATCTCGCCCATCCTGCAGGCGATCGTAGGTGTCGTCCTGCGGCGAACTCATGGTGCGAAACTCGTCACCTGGGTGCAGGACCTGTGGCCCCAGAGTCTGGAAGTCACGGGTTACCTGGGCAATGAGCGCGCCCTGGCTATGGTGGCGTCAGTCGTTCGCTGGATCTATCGCCGCAGCGATTTGCTGCTGGTGCAGAGCGAAGCGTTTCGATCGATGGTCCGGGAATATGCCGGCGACACCCCGATCGAATTTCACCCCAATCCAGGCGAGCG
>Ga0209254_10007253_pt1 | contig 10226 bp, 5 predicted proteins | sample FrelakmetDIP11DI_FD_187148 | JGI IMG/M metagenome (GOLD analysis project Ga0209254, IMG submission 187148) | Freshwater lake sediment microbial communities from the University of Notre Dame, USA, for methane emissions studies - DIP11 DI (SPAdes)... | ecosystem: Environmental > Aquatic >...
TTGTTGAACCCGTAGCCCGCGAACTTCTCCATCAGGTCGAACAGTTGCGTCGCCGTTTCCTCGGCGATGCCCTTGGCGCGCGCGCCTTCGACGAAGATCGACCGCTGCTTGGCCATCTCCTCGGGCTTCTTCTTGCCCATCGCCCGCCGCAGCACGTCGGCCCCGCCGAGCGAATAGCCGCCGACGACCTGCGCGATGCGCATGACCTGCTCCTGGTAGACCATCACGCCGTAGGTCTCGGCCAGGACCGCCTCGATCGACGGGTGCAGGTACTCGACCTTCTTGCGCCCGTGCTTGCGGTCGACGAAGTCCGGGATCAGGTCCATCGGCCCCGGGCGATACAGCGCGTTCAGGGCGATCAGGTCCTCGAGGCGGTCGGGGCGCGCGCGCTTGAGCAGTTCGCGCATGCCGCGCGATTCAAACTGGAAGATGGCCGCCGTGTTGGCCTGCTTGAAGATCTCGTAGGTCGCGGCGTCGTCGAGCGGCAGTGTCTCCAGGGTGAGGCAGAACGACGGATCGAGCTGCTTCACGTAGCGCAGCGTCAGGTCGAGGATGGTGAGCGTGGTGAGTCCCAGGAAGTCGAACTTCACCAAGCCGATCGCCTCGACGTCGTCCTTGTCGTACTGGCTGACCACCGCCGCCTCGGAACCGCCGGCGCAATACAGCGGGCAGAAGTCGGTGAGTTTGCCGGGGGCGATCAGCACCCCGCCGGCATGCATGCCGACGTTGCGCGTCAGGCCCTCGAGCGGCCGCGACAGCTCCACCAGCTCCGCGTATTCCTCGTCGCCGGCCACCGCCTCGGCGAATGCCGGCTCCTCCTTCAGCGCGCGTTCGAGCGTCCACGGGTCGGCCGGGTTGTGCGGGATCAGCTTCGACAGCGTGTCGCACTTGGTGTACGGCAGGTCGAGCACGCGGCCGGCGTCGCGCACCACCGCCTTGGCGCCGAGCGTGCCAAAGGTGGCGATCTGGCTCACCGCCTGCGCGCCGTACTTGCGCTTGACGTAGTCGATCACCCGGTCGCGGTTGTCCTGGCAGAAGTCGATGTCGAAGTCCGGCATCGACACCCGCTCGGGGTTGAGGAAACGCTCGAACAGCAGGTCGTAGCGCAGCGGGTCCAGATCGGTGATGCCGAGCGAGTAGGCGACCAGCGAACCGGCGCCCGAGCCGCGCCCGGGCCCGACCGGGATGTCGTTGCGCTTGGCCCAGTTGATGAAGTCGGCCACGATGAGGAAGTAGCCGGTGAATCCCATGCCGGCGATGGTCGCCAGTTCGACGTCGAGCCGCGCCTGGTAGCGCGGCTGCTGCGCCGCGCGCGCCGCCTCGTCCGGGTAAAGCGACTGCAGCCGCGCCTGCAGCCCCTGCTGCGCGAGGTCGCGGCAGTGCTCCTCGATGGTGACGCCGGGCGGCGTCGGGAAATCCGGCAGTCGCGACTTGCCGAGCGTCAGTTCCAGGTTGCAGCGGCGGGCAATCTCGACCGTGTTGGCGAGCGCCGCCGGCATGTCGGCGAAGAGGTGCGCCATCTCCGCGCGCGACTTGAAGTACTGCTCCTCGGTGAAGTGGCGCGGCCGCCGCGGGTCGGCCAGCGTGTAGCCCTCGGCGATGCACACCCGTGCCTCGTGCGCGCGAAAGTCGTCGCGGGCGATGAACTGCACCGGATGCGTCGCCACCACCGGCAGGTCCAGGTCGATCGCCAGCCGCGCGCTGGCGCGCACCAGCGCTTCCTCGCCGGCGCGTCCGGCACGCTGCAATTCGATGTAGAAGCGATCCGGAAACAGCTCCGCCAGGCGCCCGGCTGCGGCGCGCGCCGCCTCGGCGTTGCCCAACGCCAGCTGCGCGCCGATTTCGCCCTGCGCAGCACCGGACAGCGCGATCAGGCCCGAGCCTCCAGGATGCTCGAACCACTGAAGCCGCATCTCGGCGCGGCCGCGATGCTGGTTCTCGATCCATGAACGGGAGACGAGGTCGCACAGGCGCAGGTAGCCGCCGTGGTCCGTTGCCAGCAGCAGCAGGCGGTGCGGCGCATCGCGCTCTGCATCGTTGCTGATCCACGCATCGACGCCGATGATCGGCTTCACGCCCTGCTCGCGCGCCGCCTTGTAGAACCGCACCGTGCCGAACATGCTGGCGCTGTCGGTCAGCGCCAGCGCGCCCTGCCCATCGGCCGCGGCCGCCTTCGCCGCCTCGTCGAGTTGCACCAGCCCATCGACGACCGAGAATTCCGAGTGCAGGCGAAGATGGACGAACGGCACCGACATGCGATCGATTCTAGCGGCGCCGATCGCTCGCGCTTTGCGCTGGGTGCGACTGACAGTTGACGGCTTTCCATGGATACAATCCGCCGTCAATTTCACGCCAGCTCACGCTGAGGGAGTCGATCGGTTGTTCGATCTGCCAGGCCGCTGCATTGGTCGCATTGCTCCCGTCGGCGTAGCCCGTACGCCGGATTTCCACGCCGCCCGCCCTCGCCGGAGCATTGCGGTCAGACCGAGCGGCGCGCCCCCGCTGCCCAAGCTCGACATTGCTGCCACTCGGTCGTTGTCCCTGGCCGAGGCCGCGATGACCGCCGAAACCTGCACTGATTCTCCGCTGCGATGCCCCACGCCGTGATGACCAAGGACGACCTGCTCGAGCAGGTCATGCGCCACCTGCGCTTTGCCCAGGGCACGCCGGTGCTGCCGACCGCGGCGGCAGGCTGGCTGCGGGCGCTGGCGGCGGTATGCCGCGGCGAACTGGCCAGCCGCTGGAGCGAGACGCAGCGCGAGGACTTCGCCCGCCGCGCGCGGCGCATCAACTACCTGTCGATGGAATTCCTGATGGGCCGCGCCTTGGGCAACGCGTTCGATGCGCTCGACCTCGTGCCGGCGGCGCAGGAAGGCGTCGGCGGCGATCGAGCTCTGGCCGAACTGTTCGAGCACGAGTCCGATGCCGCGCTCGGCAACGGCGGCCTGGGGCGCCTGGCCGCGTGCTTTCTCGATTCGATGGCCACCCTTGGCGTGCCCGCCTTCGGCTACGGCATGCGCTACCAGTTCGGCATGTTCCGGCAGGCGATCCGCGACGGCCGCCAGGTCGAGCAGCCCGATTCGTGGCTGCAGGCCGGCGATCACTGGTTCATCGACCGTCCGGAAGTTCGCTATCCGGTCGGCTTCGGCGGCACTGTCGAAGGCCCGCCGCAGGCTCGCCGCTGGTTGCCCGCCGAGGCGATCGAGGCCGATGCGTTCGACTTCATCGTGCCCGGCCACGGCACGCATCGGGTGGCGACGCTGCGCCTGTGGCAGGCACGGGCGGTCGAGTCGCTCGACTTCGCCGCTTTTTCGCGCGGCGAGTTCCACGCCGCCGCCGCGCCGCGCGCGCGGGCCGAGGCGATCAACTGGGTGCTGTACCCGGACGACTCGACGCAGGCCGGCCGCGAACTGCGGCTGAAGCAGGAGTTCGTGCTGGTCAGCGCCTCGCTGCAGGACATCGTCGCCCGCCACATCGCCGAGCACGGCCGGCTCGAGAACCTGGCCGATCACGCGGCGATTCACCTGAACGACACGCACCCGGCGCTGTCGCTGCCCGAGATGATGCGGATCCTGGTCGACGAGCGCGGCATGCCGTGGGCGAAGGCGTGGGCGCAGTGCGAGCGGATCTTCTCCTACACCAACCACACGCTTATGCCTGAGGCGCTCGAGACCTGGCCGGCGTCGATGCTCGAGCACCTGCTGCCGCGACACCTCGAGATCATCTTCGAGATCAACCAGCGCTTCCTGGCGCAGGTGCGCAGCCGCTTCGGCGACGATCCCGGCCTGCTGGCGCGGGCATCGCTGATCGAGGAAGACGGCGAGCGGCGCATCAAGATGGCGCCACTGTCGATCGTCGGCTCGCACCGCGTCAACGGCGTCTCGCGGCTGCACAGCAACCTGATGGTGCAGACGATCTTCGCCGACTACGCGCGCATTTTCCCGGGCCGCTTCACCAACGTCACCAACGGCGTCACGCCGCGGCGCTGGCTGGCGCTGGCCAACCGGCCGCTGTCGTCGGTGCTCGACGAGTGCATCGGCCGCGGCTGGCGGCTCGATCTCGACCTGCTTCGCGAGTTCGTCCGCTTCGAGGCCGATGCCGCCGTGCGCGACGCGGTGCTGGCGGCCAAGCGGGAGAACAAGGCCAGGCTGGCGCAGCGCATCGGCCGCGACCTCGACATCGCCATCGACCCGTCGAGCCTGTTCGACGTGCAGGTCAAGCGCATGCACGAGTACAAGCGGCAGCTGCTGAACGTGCTGCGCGTGATCGCCGACTACCTCGACATCGTCGCCGACCCGGAGAAGCCGCGCGTGCCGCGCACGGTGCTGTTCGGCGGCAAGGCGGCCACCGCCTACGTCGCAGCCAAGGCGGTGATCCAGCTGATCCATGACGTGGCGCGCGTGGTCAACAACGACCCCCGCGTCGGCGACCGGCTGAAGCTGGTGTTCGTGCCGAACTATGGCGTGTCGGTGGCCGAGCGAATCATCCCCGCCGCCGACCTGTCCGAGCAGATCTCCACCGCCGGCACCGAAGCCTCAGGCACCGGCAACATGAAGTTCGCGCTGAACGGCGCGCTGACCATCGGCACCTGGGACGGCGCCAACATCGAGATCGCGCAAGCGGTCGGCGAGCCGAACATCTTCATCTTCGGCCTGCGCGCCGAGGACATCGCCGAGCGCCGTGCGCAGGGCTATCGGCCGCGGCAGGTCTACGAGGAGAGCCCGCGGCTGAAGGCGGTGATCGACGCCGTCGCCGAGGGCCGTTTCGCGCCGGAGGAGCCGCACCGCTACTGGGGCCTGGTCGACTCGCTGCTCAACGTCGACCACTACTTCGTGCTTGCCGATTTCGCCGACTACCTGCAGGCGCAGCAGCGGGTCGATCGCGCCTTCGCCGAGCCCCAGCAGTGGGCGAGAATGGCGATCCACAACATCGCGGCAATGGGCCAGTTCTCCTCGGACCGCACGGTCCGCGAGTACGCGCGCAATATCTGGGGCATCGAGGTCCGGTAGCGCGCGGGCAAACTGCGCCGCCGGGTCTCGCGTCTCGCTGATTCGGATGCCGATGCTGTCGACCGGCCAGCCCTACCCGCTTGGCGCCACGCTTCTTCCCTACGGCGTGAACTTCGCCGTGGCCAGCGAGCACGCGCAGTTCGTCGAACTGTGCCTGTTCGATGAAGGCGGCCAGACCGAGATCGGCCGCCACCGCCTGCCGGGGTACATGGACGGCGTCTGGCACGGCTTCCTCCCGGGAGCACGCGGCGGCCTCGTCTATGGATTACGCGCACACGGCCCTTACTCGCCGCAGGCTGGGCACCGCTTCAATGCGCACAAGCTGCTGCTCGATCCGTACGCACGCGAGATCGTCGGCCGCTTCGAGTGGCGCGACGAGCACTTCGGCTTCCGCCGCGGCCATGCCGACGACTCGACGAGCTTCGACACCCGCGACAACGCCGCGCTAGCGCTGAAGGCACGCGTTGCGGCGCCGCTGCTTCCCATCACTGCGCGCCCTGATCCGCGCCCGACGGAAGAGATCGTCCTGTACGAACTGCACGTCAAGGGTTTCACCCGGCAGCATGCGCTCATGCCCGAGCCGCTGCGCGGGACCTATGCCGGGCTCGCTCATCCCGCGGTGATCGAGCACTTCCGGAAGCTCGGCGTCACCACGCTGTCGCTGCTGCCGGTGCACTACGCGCTGACGGAAGAGCGGCTGCTGAAGCTGCGCCTGGCCAACTACTGGGGCTACAACACGATCGGCTTCTTCTGCCCCGACCCGCGGCTGTCGACCACGCCGCACGACAGCGCCGCAGCGCGGCGCGAATTCCGCGCGATGGTCGAGAGCCTGCATGCGGCCGGCCTCGAGGTGGTGATCGACGTGGTGTTCAACCACACCGCCGAGGGCAACGAGAACGGGCCGACGCTGTCGATGCGCGGTCTGGACAACGCCTCCTGGTACCGCCTGGCGCCAGGGGACCGCAGCCAGTACGAGAACGTCACCGGCTGCGGCAACACCGTCAACGTGAGCCATCCGCGGGTGACGCAGTTCGTGCTCGACTGCCTGCGCTACTGGGTCGACGAGATGGGGGTCGACGGCTTCCGCTTCGACCTCGCGACGGTGCTTGGCCGCACCGCGCACGGCTTTGATCCGCAGGCGCCCTTCTTCACCGCGCTGGCGCAGGACCCGGTGCTGGCGCGCGCGCGGCTGATCGCCGAGCCGTGGGACATCGGCTACGGCGGCTACCAGCTCGGCGGCTTTCCCGGCCGCTGGCTGGAGTGGAACGACCGCTTCCGCGACGGCATGCGGCAGTTCTGGCTCACCCGCAGCGTCGACCGCGCCGACTTCGCCCGCCGACTGCTCGCCTCGAGCGATCGCTTCCACCACGGCACGCGCTCGCCGCTGGCCTCGGTCAACCATGTCGTCGCGCATGACGGCTTCACGCTGCGCGACCTCGTGAGCTACCGCCACAAGCACAACGAGGCCAACGGCGAAGCCAACAACGACGGCCACAACGCCAATTACAGCGTCAACTGCGGCGTCGAAGGCCCGACCGAGGACGCGGCGATCAACGCCGAGCGCGCGCGCCTCGCGCGGGCGCTGCTGGCCACGGTGCTGCTGGCGCAGGGCACGCCGATGCTGGCTGCCGGCGACGAACTCGGCCACAGCCAGCGCGGCAACAACAACGCCTACTGCCAGGACAACCCGATCGGCTGGATCGACTGGCAACGCGCCGATGCCGCGCTCGCTGCCTTCGTCTCGCGCCTCACCGAACTGCGGCGCAGACTGCCGGCGCTGCGCCAGTCCCGCTGGCTGTCGGACCACCTGCGCGCCGACGGCGGGCGCGAAGTCGACTGGCGCGATCCCGCTGGCCACGAGATGACCGTGGCGCGCTGGCACGACACCGACCGGCACTGCCTGACGGTGACGATCGCGCCGGAGGATGCCGATGCCGTGCTGCTGATCTTCAACGCCGAGCCGCGCGCGCACGACTGCGTACTGCCGGCAGGCAGATGGCGCTGCTTGCTCGACTCGAGCGATCCCGATGCGGCCGAACGCACGCTGCAGGGCGAATGGGTCGAAGCGCCTCCGCAGTCGGTGCTGGTGCTGCAGGCGATCGACTGAAACAGGGCTCACCGTGTGACCACCCTCGACCGCCGCCGCTCGGGAATCCTGCTGCACCCGACCTCGCTGCCGGGTCCGCACGGCAGCGGCGACTTCGGGCCCGCGGCGTATCACTTCATCGACTGGCTGGCGGCCGCCGGCCAGAGCGTCTGGCAGATGCTGCCGCTGAACCCGATCGGCCCGGGCAACTCGCCGTATGCCAGCGTCTCCGCATTCGCCGGCTCGCCGCTGCTGGTCGCGCTCGAACCGCTGATCGACAAAGGCTGGCTGGCGCGCATAGGCGCCGACGAGGTCGCGCAGTTCAGCGCGCAGCACGTCGATTTCGATCTCGTCACCGGCTGGCGCATGGCCAGGCTGCGCGACGCCGCCAAGGGCTTCTTCGCCCGCGCCGATGCCGCCGACCGCGACGCCTTTGCCGCCTTCTGCAACGCGCAGGCGCACTGGCTCGACGATTACGCGCTTTTCATGGCGGTCGACGAGGCGAACCGCGCCGCAGCCGGCTTCGTCCCCTGGCCGCAGTGGGACGCGGCGCTGGCGCGGCGCACTCCGCGCGCGCTCGCCGCCGCGCACCGCAGGCACGCCAATGCGGTCGCCTTCTGGCGCTTCACGCAGTGGTGCTTCGATGCGCAGTGGCATGCCGTGCGCCGCTACGCCAGCGAGCGCGGCGTACTGCTGGTCGGCGACCTGCCGATCTTCGTCGCGCACCACTCGGCCGACTGCTGGACACGGCCGGACCTGTACCTGCTCGACGAGCAGCTCGAGCCCACCGTGGTGGCGGGCGTGCCTCCCGACTACTTCAGCGCCACCGGCCAGCGCTGGGGCAACCCGCTTTACGACTGGGCGGCGATGCAGCGCGACAACTACGCCTGGTGGATTGCGCGCGTGCGGCGGCAGCTCGAACTGGCCGACTGGCTGCGCGTCGACCACTTCCGCGGCTTTGCCGGTTGCTGGGAGATCCCGGCGGCGAACCCGACGGCGGTCGAAGGCCGCTGGGTCCCCGGGCCGGGCGGGGAGCTGTTCGAGGAGATGGCGCGGGTGCTCGGCCGGCTGCCGCTGATCGCCGAGGACCTCGGCGTCATCACGCCCGACGTCGAGGCGCTGCGCGACCGCTTCGGGCTGCCCGGCATGCGCATCCTGCAGTTCGCCTTCGGCGCCGATGCCGACCACCCCTTCCTGCCGCACAACTACGTCGCCAACGCCTGCGCCTACACCGGCACCCACGACAACGACACCATTGCCGGCTGGTGGCGCGCGGCTCCCGCGCGGGAACGCAAGTTCGCCACCGCGTACCTGGACTGCGGCGCGGCCGACGCCCACTGGGCGGCAATCCGCGCCCTCAGCCAGTCGGTGGCGAAGCTGGCGATGTTTCAGTTGCAGGACGTGCTCGGCCTCGACAGCACGCACCGGATGAACACGCCGGGGCTGGGAAAACAATGCTGGACGTGGCGTTTCACGTGGGACATGGTTGGCCCGGAAGCCGCTCGCCACCTCGCCCGCATTAGTGCCGCCTGCGGGCGCGCGCCGCTCGCGCATCTGCATCTGTCCGCCGTCAGTTAGCGTAGGAGCCCCCACCAGCCATGACTTCCCCCCTCTCCCCTTGCGGGAGAGGGCCGGCGAAAGGGGAAAACAGTCATCCATCTTCCAGCTTGCGCATCTGCTTGCCCGGAGCTAGCTTCCTCACCATGCGCCTACTGACCGTCGCTATCTTTGCCGCCCTGCTCTGCGCCGGCGCTGCCGCGCAGGACAAGATCTACAAGGTGCGCCTGCCGGATGGCCGGATCATGTTCACCGACCGGCCGCCGCCGGGGGCGAAGATCATCTCCGAGCGCGAGGTGGAGCCCCAGCCGCCTGCGGCGCCGGCATCTTCGGCCAGCCGGGAAGGACAGGGCTCGTTGCAGCAGCAGGCCACGGAGGCCGATGCACGGCTGCGCGAGCGGGCGGCAGAGGTCGACAAGGCGTATGCCGCAATGCAGGGCGCCGAACGCGAACTCGAGGCGGCGAAGCAGGCGCTCGAGCAGGGACGCGCGCCGCAGCCAGGCGAGATGATCAGCACGGCGCGCGGCCGCGTCCGGCAGGGCCCGGCGTACCAGGACCGCATCGCCGACCTCGAGAAGGCCGTCGCCACTGCCGAGCAGAAGCTCGCCCGGGCGCGCGAGGACCTGAACGCGGTGCGCTGAGGCCCCCCTTGGCGGCCGCCTCAGCCGCCGCGGCCGGCCCACCACAGCCGGAGGCGAATACCGATCTCGCTCGTATAGCCCTGCGTGACCGCCCGCACCTCGCCCGCGCGGTCGACGAAGATCAGCGTCGGCACCGCGTCGACGCCGAGTTGCCGGCTCAGGCGCGCATCGCCGTCGACGAGCGTCGGCCAGCGGTAGCCGCGTGCGGCGAGAAAGCGGCCGACCTCGGCCCCACTTCCGGACTGCATCGCCACCGTCAGCGCCGGCGCATCGCGCGCCACGGCGTCGATGCTGCCCTCGACGGTCTTGCAGATCGGGCACCACGTCGCCCAGACGTAAAGCACGAACGCGTCACCGCCATGCGCGCGCCGCCATTGCTCAACATTGAGCGCGGTACCGTCCGTCAGGATCCCTTCCAGCGGCGGCAGAGGCCCACGCGCGACGTCGCGGGTGACGAACATCTGCACCGCGAAGAAAACGACAGCGACGACTACCACGTCGACCCACCAGCGCCAACGTCGCCGGGGCGTGGGTTGCTGGTTTGCGCTGGTGTGCTCGCTCAATCGCGGCTTTCGACCGGAGATCGCGCTGCGTGCGTTCCTAGCGTGTCGGCGGCTGCTCGTTCTTCCCGACGGGCTGCCACCGAAACCGCCGCGCATTGTCAGTGCTCGATCTCCGATACGTTCCCCAAAGCGAAGAAACCGGCTCGCGGCCGGTTTCCAGGTGCCAGAATTAGCTGGCGTCCCCTAGGGGATTCGAACCCCTGTTATCGCCGTGAAAGGGCGGTGTCCTAGGCCTCTAGACGAAGGGGACTGACTGTGGGCAGTCAATCGGTGGTGGAGGTAAGCGGGATCGAACCGCTGACCTCTTGCATGCCATGCAAGCGCTCTCCCAGCTGAGCTATACCCCCACGCAAGAGCCGCGCATTATAGC
>Ga0209254_10007254_pt1 | contig 10223 bp, 8 predicted proteins | sample FrelakmetDIP11DI_FD_187148 | JGI IMG/M metagenome (GOLD analysis project Ga0209254, IMG submission 187148) | Freshwater lake sediment microbial communities from the University of Notre Dame, USA, for methane emissions studies - DIP11 DI (SPAdes)... | ecosystem: Environmental > Aquatic >...
GGGGCGTAGCGCAGTCCGGTAGCGCACTTGAATGGGGTTCAAGTGGCCGTCCGTTAAAATCGGACCGCCCCGACCACAAGGGAGATGGTCGATAGCAGGGGTGCTATCGGCCATTGTTTTGGAGCAGACCTGCATTAACAAGCTAGAGAGAGACGCCGGCGCAACCGAATGACAAGCACTTCATGGTCAAGACCAGGTTGGCGCTTTCTCAGAGTCGAGAAACCAATGGACAGTGTCGTTCAGGAATTGGAAAACCTAACGAAACAGGACGCGGCCTTTCTCGAAAGACTGGCCGGGGACCTGCCTTTCCTTGCCGATCTCAGTCTAGCCGACGTAGCCGTATACTACTTGCGGCCGAGCGGAGAAGCGACAGTGATCGCCCAGGCCAGGCCGAACTCGATCATGCCCATCCACACCGAGGCACTGATCGGAAGGCCGATCGCAGCCGAAGACGATCCAGCCGTATTCCGCGCGCTGACGGCAGGCCAACGCAGCAACGGCCAGCGAGCGTTGCCGGGGCGCGATATTACGGTTTTCCAGGAGGTGTGGCCGGTATGGGCCGCCGACGGGCGGGCATTGGCTGCGGTGTCCATTGAAACGAGCTTGATCGAGCGCGAACGGCACTTGCGCCGGGGAAAAGTTTTCCCCCAGGCGCTGAAACGGGTCCAGGAAGCGGTATTGACCGGTATCCTGCGCGGTCTCGACCGGCTGACGCCGATCGGAGAGCACGACGGGGTGATAGTGATCGATACGGAAAATCGGATCCAGTTTGCCAGCGCCATTGCCACCAACCTGTATGGAAAAATCGGGTACACCGGCGAGCTATTGAAGAGGCGGCTCGAAGATCTGGGGGTAGACGATCACGGCCTCGCTCTACAGGTACTGGAAAAGGGCGAATGCCTAGAAGTGGAGATCAAGGCTCATGACCGGATCTGGATAAAGAAAGGGATACCCCTCTTTTCCACCACCCGTCGCTGGCCTCGGTTACTACCGGCACAGGACGGCCGCTGGACGCTGTCAGGCGCACTGCTGATCGTGAGTGACGTGACAGAACAGCGGCGCCAGGCAGAAGAGCTACAGATCAAGGTGACGATGATCCGGGAGATCCACCACCGGGTCAAGAACAACCTGCAGACAATCGCGTCACTGCTGCGCATGCAAGCCCGGCGGAGCGACTCGGACCAGGTTCGCCAGGCGCTGCAAGAGGGTGTCAGCCGGATCCTGAGCGTGGCGGTCATTCACGAGTTCCTGGCTCACCAGGACGATAGGGTGATTAACATCCGGGAGGTGAGCCAGCGGATCATGGCCCAGTTCGGTGAAGGGGTATTGGATCAACAGAAAAAGATACGGCTGAGATTGAGCGGGCCGAGCATCTCCTTGCCGACGCAGCAGGCCACAGCCTGCGCCCTGATCATCAATGAGCTAATACAGAATGCTCTTGAGCATGGCTACGGCGACAAACAGGTCGGTACGGTCAGCGTAAAGCTGGAGGACGATGGCAGCAAGGTTATCATCACTGTCGACGATGACGGAGCAGGACTGCCAGAAACATTCGACCTGGCCCAGAGAAATACCATGGGCTTGCAGATCATTACAAGCCTGGCTCAGAACGAGCTGAAAGGCACTTTCGAACTGACCGGACGGGACAACGGCGTCTCGGCCGTTGTTACATTCCCCAAACTGGCTCAAGGAGGCCCATAATGGCAGAGCGGACACGGATTATCATTGCCGATGATGAATCGATCATCCGCATGGATTTGCGCGAAATGTTGAGCAATCTGGGATACCTCGTCGTTGGCGAGGTAGGTGATGCGCGAAGCGCTGTTAATCTGGCGCGAGAGCTGAAACCCGAGATCGTCGTCATGGACATCAAATTCGAGGGTGATGAGTATGACGGCATCGATGCCGCCCAGGCTTTGACTGAAGAAAAGATCGCCCCGGTGCTCCTCTTGACTGCCTACAGCCAGCGCGAGCTGGTGGCGCGGGCCAAGGAAGCAGGCGTTGTCGGCTACCTGGTCAAGCCTTTTCGGGAGTCCGATCTAGCACCGGCGATCGAGGTGGCGTTGGCCCGCTTCGAAGAGTTCAAGACCATGGAAAAGCAGGTTGGCGGACTCCAGGACGCATTGGAGACGCGCAAGTTTGTGGACCGTGCCAAAGGCATCCTGATGGACACCCAGAGCTTGAGTGAGGCTGAGGCGTTCCGCAAGATCCAGAAAATGAGCATGAATACCCGCAAGACGATGAAAGAGGTGGCCGAAGCGATTATCCTGGCCTACCAGACCCAGCAGCAGAGCCCGGTGTAACGTAGAGGCGCACTGCTTTACGCCCAGCCGCTTCATTGGTTCTGCCAGGCATCAGATCCGAGACGCCACACTAGCTTTTAAAGACGAGCCCTTGCCTCAAAGCAAGGGCTCGTCTTTTCGCAGTCATCAGCGTTCCATGTCAGGAAGGCCGGACACCAGATCTGCAGCCGGCCCATGCAGATGGGCATAGGATGCCCAGCTGATCAATCTACCTTCCAGGCGACCATTGCTCCACTCAACCTCGATCTCGCTGATCGAGCAGTTGTGGTTTTCTGTGCGAAGATAGCTCAGGCCGGCGCTGGGGCACAGTTCAGGCAAAGTCACGGTAAAGATGCCGCCGTGACCAACGACGATAAAGCTCTGGCCATCCTTGCCGGCGACGATCTGCTCGATCCCCGCCCGCATCCTGTTGCAGATCGTGATATAGTTGTCCCCATTGGGAAAGGCCTTCTCTACTTGACCCCTGAACCAGCCCTCAATAATGCGGTTGTGGATCGTCCAGACTCTGAGCGTGGGCGGTTGAAGCTCCAGATCGCCGACATCAATCTCCCTAAAGTTGTCCATGACGGCGACCGACAAACCGAGATGACCGGCGATGATCTCGGCCGTCTCCCGGGCCCGCTTTAGCGGCGAGGAATAGACGGCGTGGATGCCATAGCCCGCTCTGCCCGCTTCGCGTGCCGCAAGGAAATGCCGGGCGGTCTGCTCTGCCTGCAAGATACCTTTGGGTGTGAGCGAATAGTCCACCCGCCGGGAGGACAACTCCTTGGTCAGGTTGGCCAGATTCTCGCCGTGTCTCACCAGGAAAAGATGGTTCATAGGTCTAGATACCAGAGCAGCATCGCCTCGTTGGCCACCGCAGGACAGGCGGCGTACCCGTAGCGGTGGATGGCACCCAGCTTACAGCCCTGGCCGGCATAGAAATGGCAGGCAGGGACGTTGACGTTCTGCGTCTCGATCTTGAGCTGAGTACAGCCTTGCTGTCTGGCCCAGTTTGCCGAGTGTCTCAATAGAGCGGTGCCGATCCCACGGCATCGCACGTCGGTGCAGACGCGGATGTCCCATAATACCGCCAAGTCGTTGCGGTCTTCCAGCATATTCAGGCCGGGCGTATCGACAGCAATGGCCGCTCCGCCTACCGGGCGCCGCCCGTCATAAGCCAGAAAAATCCCCCACCGGCTGACGTCGAACTGCTTTGGCCAGGCAATAGGCGAGTCAGACTCATCGCCACTGTCCTGGCCGTAATACTTGACATACGGCGGATCGGCTTTCTCTTCAACCAGGGCCAGACCCCCCAAACCGCCGTCCATGGCATCGACGCGCAGGATCGACTCGACCTTGAAAGAGATAGGGATGGCCGCATACTCGGCGAGTAGATCGAGGTCGACCCGTTTGATCTCTACAGGCATGACAGACACTCCCTGTTTTTCACTGTCCCTAAGCATCACGCCGGCGAGCAATCAGGATCGCCAGGGCATGGCAGATCAGGATGCCGCCGATCAATAACAACAACGCTGCGGGCCGGCTCAACGGCTGCGGCATCGCTGCCGTGTCGATCATCCGGCCGCCGCCGGCCAGAGCCCCGGCATTGGCCACAACCGAATAACGGGTCAGGATCTGCAGCAGACCTGGCTCTTTCGTCAAGGTCGGGGCAATGAGTGCCAGCCAGTCGGCCAGCAGGAAACCGAGGCCGACCAACATCGCACCCAGCGACGAGCCGGTCAGCGCAGCCCCCACCTGGACGACGCCTACGTAGGTGCCGGCCGCCAGCGTCCCGGCCAGGATGGCCAGGACGCCGCTCCCCAAGGGATAGATGCCAGCCAAGACAGCACTAAGCAGCAGGACGAGGGCCATCAACCAGGCGAGCAGTAAGCCGATGATCAGCATCAACGCCAGGCTCTGGGCGACCATGGCTTGCAGGCGGGTGATGCCCCGCGCCAGCTCGGCCCGGCGCGTGCCGAGAGTTAGCTCATTGCCGATGGCAAAAACAGAGATGACAGCCGCCAGTGGTCCCACCAGCAACAGGCAGGCCACCACGGCTAGAGGGGCATCGCCCCCTCCCGTACTACGGCTAAGAAAAGCCGTGTCGTCCATGGCCTTGGCCATAACCCACAGCGTCAACGGGAAGAGCAGCACTGTACCTGCTCCGATCTTGACCAACGACGTATGGGCCATGCCAGACAGGTGGGCATAGGCCCGGCGTATCACAACCGGCCCTTGACCGGTCCAGGCTGGCAGGCGTGCCACGTACGGCTTCTCGATCCGCTTGCGCTCCGTGTGGCGCGGGCGGCGTCTCCGGCCGGGCACGACCTCGACAAGCTCGCGGCGATAGACGATCAGGAAAGCCAATCCCAAACCGAGCATGGCATAGGCGCCTACCACGAGGGCCGAGTAGGCAACGCCACGAGGCATGGCCAGGAGCACAAGACCGGCCGGAGAAGGTGCCTGTTGCGGGACTGCGGCATAGGTCCAGTTGGCGCCATTATACGACAGACTCAACCCATACAACCAGACAAGCGGACTGTCGGGGCTCAACACACGCCACACACCAGGGAGTTCCCCCAGCGTGATCGTAAGACCTACCACTATGCCGGCGAAAGACTCCAGTGCATACACCAGCACGCCGACAACCAGAGGCAAACCGCCATTGCGAGCAAGCACGCCCAGCAGGGCGATCAGGCTGACGTAGGGCCACAGGGTCAGCCAGGCCCGTGCCAAATCACCCCAGCGAAACTGCGAACGGAGGTTGATCAGCACGGCCAGGCCCTCGACCAGGACCAGCAATGCGCCACCGGCAAGCACCAGCGCCAGCCATTGGACAGCCAAGAGCTGCCCGCGGCGCAGGCCACGGCTGACAAGCCCACGGAAGGTGCCCTCACTGAACTCCTGGCCTATGGTCACGGCGGCCAGGATGATGACTGCCACTGTAACCAGGCCGGGACTCCACAGCCCGACACGCGGTGTGCCGGGGCCAGGCGGGAAGGCCAGCCCACGTAACAAGGTGGCCGCTACGAGCGCCAACACCAGCCACCACACAAGCGACTGGCGGGCCCCCTTGAGCAGCTCAGCCCGCAGCAGCCCCACTATCACCCCCGGTCAGCTCCACGAACATCGTCTCCAGATCACGCCCGGCGGCCACCTGGGCCAGCGGCCCATGGGCCACTAGCCGGCCACGGTCGATGATTGCCACCTGGTCGCAGACCTGCTCAACCTCGGCGAGCTGGTGGCTGGAAAGAAAGATGGTCTTGCCCGTCTCGTCAGCCAGGCGGCGGATCAGCAGGCGGGTGTCGCGCTGGCCGACCGGGTCCAGCCCGGTGGTCGGCTCGTCGAGGATCAACAGATCGGGGTCATTGAGTAGAGCAGCAGCCAATCCCAAGCGCTGTTTCATGCCGGCCGAGTAACTGCCAAAGCGATCGCCGGCCCGGTCGGCGAGATCAACAGCCTGGAGGGCCGGCTCGATGCGAACTGCGGCATCGCGTCCCAGCACCTGGGCGACGACCCACAGGTTCTCCTGACCAGTCAGATAGGGATAGAAGGCAGGCCGGTCGAGCAGGACGCCGGTGCGGCGTAGGGCGGTACGCAGGTCGCGGCTGACGTCGTGGCCCAACAGCCAGACCCGGCCGGCCGTGGGCCGCAGCAGCCCGACCAGCATGCCAATGGTGGTGGTCTTGCCGGCGCCGTTGCGCCCCAGAAACCCAAAGACGGCGCCGCGCGGCACATGCAGGTCCAGGTCGATTACGGCGGGGTGCCGGCCATAGCGCTTGGTCAACCCTTGAGTTTCGATTGCAGAAGATGGTCCGGCCATAAGCTGTCTACATCATCACGCTTGTGACCCGACCGGCAGCCAGACCGTGAAGGTGCTGCCCTTTCCCTCTTGACTATCCACATCGATCGATCCGCCGTGGTCCTGGACGATGCCCAAACTGACCGGCAGACCCAGCCCGGTACCCTGGCCCGTCGGCCTGGTGGTGTAGAACGGCTCAAAAATGTGGGGTAGCTCAGTGGGTGGGATGCCCACACCAGTGTCGGCAACCCGGACCGCCACTTTGCGATCCCCTGGCCGATCCGCCGGGACAGGCAGCCACTCGGTTGTCACAGTCAGCCTGCCCCCGCGCGGCATTGCCTGGAGAGCGTTGACGAACAGGTTGAGCCACACCTGTCTGAGGCGGGTGGTGTCGAGCAGCAGGAGAGGCAAGTCCGGGTCGTAGTGTTCCTCGATGGCGATGCCGTTGCTCTCAAATTGAGAGCGGACAAGCGACATGGTGTTTCGCACGATCTGGTTGACGTCGGCCTGCTGGCGTTTGGGCTCGGTCTGTCGGGCAAAGTCGAGCAGGTTGAGCACAATCTCGCGGGCGCGGCGGGCTTCCGCGGCAATGATCAACAGGTCCTTACGACTCGCATCGTCCAGGCGATTCTTTTTCAGCAAGAACTCGGCGAGCCCCAGCACGGGAGTCAGGGGGTTGTTCAGCTCGTGGGCCACCCCGGCTGCCAGCTCGCCGACGGCTGCCATCCTCGCCGACTGGACGAGCTGAGCCTGAGCCCGGTGCAGCTCCTCTTCTGCGCGCCTGCGCTCGGCCACCTCAGCCTGCAGCTCGACCGCGTAGGCGTTAAGACGGTCCACAGCGTGCTGTAGCTGGTTGGCAGACAACCGCTGCAAAGAGGCGATCCCGATCAAGGCCCCGACAACAGGAATGGCTGGCGCAAGCCTTTCCATCGCCGGGCCGTAGTCGCGAGCCCAACCGACCGTCATGTAGCCCAGGATACTCAGACCCAACACCGACCAATGTACCTTTCTGTCGCACAGAATGCCGGCCAGTAGGATCGCAACAGCATAAAAGATCACAAAGGTGGTGGACAGCCCGGTGGTATAGTTGCCCCACAATCCCAGACCAAGAAATATGACCACAGGCACGTACCGAACTTGGCGCCAGTACCCCTGACGGGCCAGCAACCACGCAACACCGATCGGCAGATCGATCAGGAGCATGATGGTTACTGACCAAAAGTAAAAGGCCCCGGCGAGCCAGCCGACAATGACCAACACGGTACAGACAGCCAGCGCGAGAGCCATCATGGCAAACGCCACTTTGGTCATATACTCGCGCCGACCCTCAGCCGCGTCGGCCGGGTAAGGGCCGACGAGGGTGTATATCAGGCGATGCAGTGCGTCCATGCAGCTTCTTTGCGAGCCCGCCTTCCTGGGGAAACCGAGGCTATTGGCTTCTCACAGAATGTGCGCCAGGAATTGTCTGGTTCGTTCCTCCTTTGGGTTCGTGAACAGCTCACCAGGCGGCCCCTGTTCGGCCCACGCCCCGTCGGCCATCAGGATTACCCTATCAGCGACATCGCGGGCAAAGTGCAGCTCGTGGGTGACGACGACCATGGTCATCCCCTCGTTGGCCAGCCGCTCCATGACCTCGACCACTTCGCCGATCAGCTCCGGGTCGAGGGCCGAGGTAGGCTCGTCAAAGAGCATGATCTTGGGCTCCATGGCCAGGGCGCGGGCGATGGCCACCCGCTGCTGCTGCCCACCCGATAGACGGGAGGGGAATTCATCTCGCTTGTCCGACAGGCCAACCCAGGACAAGAGCTCTTCACCCTTGGCGGTGGCCTGCGCCTTGGGCATCCCCTTGACGGTCAGCGGCGCTTCAATGATGTTGCCCAGGGCGGTCATGTGCGGGAACAGGTTGAACTGCTGAAAGACCATGCCCGCCTTCTTGCGCAGCTCGCGGATGTGATGGCGCTGCCCACGGCCCGGCTCGCGGGCGTCAATCACCGCCCCATCGACCTCAATAGTGCCTGCCGAGGGCTGCTCCAGGTAGTTGAGGCAACGCAGGAAGGTGCTTTTGCCGCCGCCCGATGGACCGATGATGACTACCACCTCGGCAGGCATCACGTCCAGGTCCACCCCTTTGATGACGTGTAGGGGCCCGAAGTATTTATGCAGACCTTTCACCTTGATGATCGGTTCGGTCATTCGCTTACCTCCTCTCACTGCGTGCCATGTAGGTCTCCAGCTTGCCCTGGAGGAACTGGAAGATGACGGTCAACACCCAGTAAAAGGCGGCGGCGACGATAAAGGTTTCCAGAGAGCGGAAGTACTGCCGGCCCACCTTCCCCGCCCGGTAGCTAAGCTCCCAGACCGCCATCACCGACACCAGAGCAGAGTCCTTCATCATGGCAATAAACTCGTTGCCAATGGGCGGAATGACAATCCGGAACGCTTGTGGTAGGACGATGCGGCGAAAGGTCTGGGCTTGCGACATACCCAGAGCGTGGGCCGCCTCATGCTGGCCCTTGCCGATAGCCTGGATGCCGGCGCGAAAAATCTCACTCATGTAGGCACCATAGTTCACGCCCAGGGCCAGGATGCCGGCCAGCGTCGCCGGCAAGACGATATCCAGGCGGGGCAGGCCCAGGTACCAGATGTAGATCTGCACCAGCAAGGGCGTACCTCGGATCAGGGAGATGTAGAAGCTTGACACGCCGTTGGCGATCGGGTTCTTGGATAGGTGCCCCAAGGCGCCGAGCAGGGCCAGCACCACCGCCAGGAGGATCGAGGCCGCCGAGATATAGAAGGTTACGCCGGCGCCCTCCATAATAAACCGGAACCAGTGGCCCATGAAGGCGACGTCAAGGTTGAAACGGCGCAGCACCGAATAGAGCAGCACCAGGATAAAGAGCCAGACGGCAAGGCCGAATATCCCCAACCGGGCCTGGTTCGTCCGCCGGCTGGCCATCAGCCATTGGGCCAGGGGCAGCGAATCGGCCGCCTGATAGCGTTGGGCCACCTCCTCACGCATGAGGAGCAAGACCAACACCGCATACCAGCCTATCAGCAGTAGCAGCGGCCAGGAAAGCTTGAGCTGAATCGGCAGCGTATACATCTCAGGCTCGGTGGCGGTCGCGATCAACTGGCCAAGCAGAAAAGAATGGCCCAATGGGAACACCTTCAGGTAGTAGAGGACCGCGAGCAGCACCAATGCGAGAAGCAGCGCCGAGGCCTGCCCTAACGACGGAAGTCTCCCCCTGGCCGCCCTGTAGCCCAGGATAAGGAGGCCCACAAGGGCTGCCAGTAGCAGTAGTATGTTGATCAGAAAGAACAGGATCCTGACGAACGCACCTACCAGAGGATAGGGAAAGACCTCAAAGAACGGAAGGCCCAACACGACAATAGGCCCGATGAGAAACAGCGCAAGCGCGAGGAGGTGGCTCCACGCCTTCAGTTTCCGCAGACCCCACAAACATACCAGCCCAAGGAGACCGCTGACCAGCGCCCAGGCAGCCAGCAATTTGCCCCACTGCGGCTGATATCCAAGCTGAATCCACTCGACGCGGGTGACCTTCTGGTTGAGCGTTTCCCACTGTCGGACCGTGCCGTCGTCCCCTGCCGAGAATAGGATATCGGTCATGGGGCCAAAGGCCAGACCGTTGACAGAGCTGAGATGTCCCTGATAGATGGCGACGAACGTGCCGCCCGGTATCCGGAAGGAACGGATTTTGGTGTCGCTGCTGCCTGAAAGGACAGTCTTCCCGTCCTGGCTAAAGATCAGGCGGGTCACGGCGCCCCAATGACCTTCTGCGGACCACTTCGCCTCGCCGGTCTCCAGATCCCAGAAGAGGCACGTGGCGTCGGCTGCGCCGGAAGCCAGGATCTTGCCGTCAGGACTGAAGGCAAGGGCCGTCACCTCTTTCTTGTGGCCCAACCAGCTCTTCTTCGTCTGCGGGTCTTCCCAATACCCCTCCAGCCGGCGCACCACCTGTCCAGTCCGGGCATCCCAGACCTGGATATTCGGGCCGTCGCCGGCAGCGACCAGGCTGCCGTCGGCGCTGAGGGCCACAACCTGCTTGGTGTTCTCCGCAGGTCCGATCTTGGTAAGCACCTGCCCGGTGGCCAGATCCCAGATGCGGACGATGCCG
>Ga0209254_10007255_pt1 | contig 10223 bp, 10 predicted proteins | sample FrelakmetDIP11DI_FD_187148 | JGI IMG/M metagenome (GOLD analysis project Ga0209254, IMG submission 187148) | Freshwater lake sediment microbial communities from the University of Notre Dame, USA, for methane emissions studies - DIP11 DI (SPAdes)... | ecosystem: Environmental > Aquatic >...
CCGACGCCGCCGCCGGCACCGAGCACGAGCAGCGTCTCGCCGGTCTTCAACTGACCGCGTTCGGCGAGCGCGTGCTGCGAGGTCGCGTAAGTCAGCGTGAGCCCCGCCGCCGCCGCCATGTCGACGCCCGGCGGCAGCGGCGCCACCTGCGCCTGTGCGACGCACACGTGCTCGGCGAATCCACCGATGCCGACGAAGGCGACGACCCGGTCGCCGGGCTCGAGCTTCGCGACGCCCTCGCCCACCGCGTCGACCGTGCCGGCAACCTCGGTGCCCGGCACGAACGGCAGCGTCGGCTGGACCTGGTACTTCTTCTGAATGATCAGCGCATCAGGGAAGTTGACGCCGGCGGCGGCAACGCGGATGCGCACCTGGCCCGCCGCCGGCTCGGGCAGCGGCAGGTCGACGAGCCGCAGGCGGTCCGGGCCGCCCCATTCGATGCAATGAATGGCCTTCATGATTCCTCCTGCCGGCCAATGTACGCCGCTGCCCGGGCCGTCACAACGCTGCGCTATCCTCCAATGCACCCGAGGCCACCGATGAACTTCGACTACTCGCCGAAAGTCAACGACCTGCGCGGCCGCGTGCAGGACTTCATGCTCGAGCACGTGTATCCGAACGAGCCGCGCTTTGCGCAGGAAGTCGAGGAGAACACGCGGCAGGGCCGGCGCTGGACGCCGACGCGGCTCGTCGAGGAACTGAAGCCGAAGGCGCGCGCCGCCGGGCTGTGGAACCTGTTCCTGCCGGGCTCTCCGCGCGGCGCCGGGCTGACGAACACCGAGTACGCGCCGCTCGCCGAACTGATGGGGCGGGTGCCGTGGGCGAGCGAGGTGTTCAATTGCAGCGCGCCCGACACCGGCAACATGGAGACGATCGAGCGCTACGGCACGGCGGAGCAGAAGAAGCAGTGGCTCGAGCCGCTGCTGGCCGGCGAGATCCGCTCCGGCTTCGCGATGACCGAGCCGGATGTCGCATCCTCGGATGCGACCAACATCCAGACCCGGATCGCGCGCGACGGCGATTGCTACGTCATCGACGGCCGCAAGTGGTGGACCTCCGGCGCCGGCGATCCGCGCTGCCGCGTCTACATCGTGATGGGCAAGACCGATCTTGAGGCGCCGAAGCACCAGCAGCAGTCGATGATCCTGGTGCCCGCCGACACGCCGGGCGTTCGGCTGATCCGCCCGCTGAACGTGTTCGGCTACGACGACGCGCCGCACGGACACATGGAGATGGCGTTCGAGAACGTGCGCGTGCCGGCATCGAGCATCCTGCTCGGCGAGGGGCGCGGCTTCGAGATCGCCCAGGGCCGCCTCGGGCCGGGCCGCATCCACCATTGCATGCGCTCGATCGGCCTGGCCGAGCGCGCGCTGGAACTGATGTGCCGGCGGCTGGCGGCCCGTTCGGCGTTCGGCGGGCCGATCGTGCGGCAGACCGTCTGGCAGGAACGCATCTCCGAGGCGCGCTGCCTGATCGACCAGGCGCGGCTGCTGACGCTGAAGGCGGCGTGGATGATGGACACCGTCGGCAACAAAGGGGCCAGGAGCGAGATCGCGATGATCAAGGTCGTCGCACCGAACGTGGCCTGCACCGTGCTCGACTGGGCGATCCAGGCGCACGGCGGGGCCGGCATGTGCGACGACTTTCCGCTCGCCTACGCCTACACGCTCGCCCGCACGCTGCGCCTCGCCGATGGCCCCGACGAGGTCCACCGCAACGCCATCGCCCGGCAGGAAGTCGCCAGGCACGTGGCCTGACCCACGAAGGAAGGAGCCCGAAGGTGATCGATCTGTACACCTGGCCGACCCCCAACGGCCACAAGGTCCACATCATGCTCGAGGAGTGCACCCTGCCGTACACGGTGCACGCCGTCGACATCGGCGCCGGCGACCAGTTCCGGGCCGAGTTCCTCGCCATCAGCCCGAACAACAAGATCCCGGCGATCGTCGATCCCGACGGCCCCGACGGCAAGCCGATCTCGCTGTTCGAATCCGGCGCGATCCTGCTCTATCTGGCCGGCAAGACCGGCAGGTTTCTGCCCGCCGACGTGCGCGGCAGGTACGTCGCGCTGCAGTGGCTGATGTTCCAGATGGGCGGGCTCGGGCCGATGCTCGGCCAGGCGCACCACTTCCGCCTCTACGCGCCGGAGAAGATCGAGTACGCCATCAACCGCTACACCAGCGAGGCGAAGCGGCTCTACGGCGTCATGGACAGGCGGCTGGCCGAGGTGCCCTACCTCGCCGGCGACTACGGCATTGCCGACATGGCGGCGTTCCCGTGGACCCGTTCGCACGCCAACCAGGGCGTCGACCTGGCCGACTATCCGAACGTCAAGCGCTGGTTCGACGCAATTGCCGCCCGGCCGGCGGTTCAGCGCGGCGTGCAGGTGCTCGCCGACCGGCGCAAGCCGGTGGCGCAACTCGACGACAAGGCACGGCAGAACCTGTTCGGCGCCACGCAGTACGAGAGGCGCTGAGGCAGCGCCTGGGTTCCGCCGGGCGACGCCGGCGGCGGCACGCTACTGCAGCGGCCCCTTGAGGAGGTTGGCGAAGGGCATCGGCATCACCTTGATGCCTTCGTCCTCGAGCGCTTCGGCCTCGTCCCTGGAAGTGACACCGCGGATGCCGCGCTCCGGCGCTTCCTTGTAGTGGATTCGCCGCGCTTCCTCGGCGAACTTCGCGCCGACGTCCTCGGTGCTGGCGACGATCTCGCGCGCCATCCTGAGCAGCAGCGCCTGCATCTGCTCGGTAGTCGGCATTGCCGCCGCCTGCTGCTCGCGCGGTGCTTCGGCGCCGAGGTTCAGCCGCGGCGCCGACAAGGCCTTGGTGACCACCGTCGAGCCGCACACCGGACACTGCACGTCGCCGCGGACGAGTTGCGCCTCGAAGTCCTCGCCCGAGGCGAACCAGCCCTCGAAGGCGTGCTGCTGCTCGCAATTCAGGTTGAAGACCTTCAATTCGGGCTCGGTGAGTCTTGGTGCCGCGGGCCGGACTCGAACCGGCACGGACGTTTGACCGTCCGGCGGATTTTAAGTCCGCTGTGTCTACCGATTTCACCACCGCGGCACGCGCCGATCGGACGCGACCGCGCACCGATCAGCGGGCGCGCGGAAAAGCGAGACTGGAGGCGGGGGTCGGAATCGAACCGGCGTACACGGATTTGCAGTCCGCTGCATGGCCACTCTGCCACCCCGCCATGAACTGAGCGGCCGATTGTAGCGGCGCGGCCCGGCGTTCAAACGCAAAGGGGAAGCTGCTTGAGCTTCCCCTTCTTGGAAATCTGGAGCGGGAAACGAGTCTCGAACTCGCGACCTCAACCTTGGCAAGGTTGCGCTCTACCAACTGAGCTATTCCCGCGAAGGCGCGAATTATATCGGTCGCCGATGACCTGTCAAAACCGCGCCGGCTAGCCGTTGCCGCCGCTGATCAGGTGCGGCCATGCCAGGCGCAGGTAGTAGAACATCGAGTAGACGGTCAGCGCGGCGGCGACGTAGATGAGGACGGTGCCGATCGCCGCGACCGGGATCACGCCGAACAGCGGGTCGTGGTACAGCAGCACCGGGATGGCGACCATCTGCATGATGGTCTTGAGCTTGCCGAGCCAGTTGACGGCCACGCTGGCGGCCGCGCCGACCAGCGCCATCCATTCACGCAGCGCCGAGACCGTGATCTCGCGGCCGATGATCACCAGGGCGACGAACTCATCGATGCGTCCCAGCGACAGCAGCACCACCAGCGCGGCGCAGACCATCAGCTTGTCGGCCACCGGATCGAGGAAGGCGCCCATCGGCGTCGTCAGCTGGTACTTGCGCGCCAGGTAGCCGTCGAAACCGTCGGTGATCGCCGCCAGCGTGAACAGCGCGCAGGCGGTGACGTTCTGCCAGTGCGCCGGCATCACCGACGCCGGCAGGTAGAAGACGCCGATCACCATCGGGATCATCGCGATCCGCGCCCAGGTGAGCATCATCGGCAGGTTGATCGGCATGCTCGCTTCAGCCCGGCTGACCGTGCAGTTGCGCATAGATGCGCTCGGCGAGCTTACGGGAAACGCCGTCGACCCGCGCGATGTCCTCGACCGACGCGGCCATCAGTCCGCGCAATCCGCCGAAGCGCGCCAGCAGCCGCTGCCGGCGCTTCGGGCCGATGCCTTCCATGTCTTCGAGCTGCGACGTGTTGCGCGCCTTCGCGCGCCGGGCGCGCATGCCGGTGATGGCGAAGCGGTGCGCCTCGTCGCGGATCTGCGCGATCAGCAGCAGCGCCTGCGATTCCCGGCCGAGAGCGAGCGGCGCGCGCCCGTCGGCGAACACCAGTTCCTCCAGGCCGACCTTGCGCTCCGGTCCCTTGGCCACGCCGACGAGGATGCCGGCATCGAGGCCGAGTTCCGCGAACACCTGCCGGGCAACCTCTACCTGGCCGGCGCCGCCGTCGATCAGTACCAGCGCGGGCGGCGCGCCCTCGCCGCGGGCGATCCGCTGATAGCGGCGCATCAGCGCCTGGCGCATGGCGGCGTAGTCGTCGCCCGGTGCGACGTCGTCGACGTTGAAGCGCCGGTACTCGGCCGGCTGCATGGCGTGGTCGTGGTAGACGACGCAGGCCGCCTGCGTCGCCTCGCCCATCGTGTGGCTCACGTCGAAGCACTCCACGCGCAGGCGGGCCGGATCGCCTTCCGGCGGCTCGAGTGCGAGGGCGTCGACGAGCGTCCGCGTACGGGCCTGCTGCGAGCCCTCGTCCGCCAGACGGCGCGCCAGCGCCAGCTTCGCGTTGCCCTCGGCCATCTCGAGCCAGCGGCGGCGGCTCCCCTGCGGCTGGCGCAGGACCTGCAACCGCTCGCCGGCCGGGCGGATCATCGGCGCCAGTTCGTCGGCATCGAGCTCGGCGTTGACGATCAGCACCGGCGGCGCGGAGTGATCGGCGTAGTGCTGGGAGACAAAAGCTTCCAGCACCTCGGCGGCGTCGGCATCGGCGGCGGCGCGGGCCGGGAAGAACGGCCGGTCGCCCAGGTGGCGGCCGCCGCGCACCATCGCCAGGTTGACGCAGGCCTGCCCCTGATCGATCGCCACCGCGATCACGTCGGCATCGGTATCGCCGCCGGTGGTCTCGACCGCCTGCTGGTGCAGCACGCGCGACAGGCTGCCGAGCTGGTCGCGGACGGCGGCCGCCTCCTCGAAGCGCAGTTCGCCGGCCAGATCCTGCATCCTTGCTTCGAGTTCCGCCGTCACCTCGCCGGCCTGCCCGCGCAGGAAGCGCACCGCGCGGTCGACATCGGCGGCGTAGGCGCCGGCGTCGATCAGCCCGACGCACGGCGCGCTGCAGCGGCCGATCTGGTGCAGCAGACACGGGCGCGAGCGGTTGCCGAACACCGTGTCCTCGCAGGTGCGCAGGCGGAAGACCTTCTGCAGCACGCGGATGCTGTCCTTGACCGCCCAGGCGTTCGGATAGGGGCCGAAGTACTGCGCCCGCCGGTCGGGCGCGCCGCGAAAGTAAGCGATGCGCGGGAAGGCGTGCGCGCTGAACTTCAGGTATGGGTACGACTTGTCGTCGCGAAAGAGGATATTGAAGCGCGGCGCCAGCTGCTTGATCAGGTTGTTCTCGAGCAGCAGCGCCTCGGCCTCGGAGCGCGTCACCGTGGTGTCGATCGCCGCGACGCGCTCGAGCATCAGCGCGATGCGCGGCCCCACGCCTTTGTTGAAGTACGAGCCGACCCGCTTCCTGAGGTCGCGCGCCTTGCCGACGTAGAGCGCCTGGCCGGCCGCATCGAGCATCCGGTAGACGCCGGGCAGGTGCGGCAGGCCGTCGACGGCCGCGCGTGGATCGAAGGCGGCCGGTGCTGCTTCGCTGGGACTTTCCGAGGACGACACGTCGCTTCGACCGGCCTGCCCGCTCTATAATCACGGGCTTTTCAGGGACTTGCTGCAGCCTTCGATTCTACGAGCCGCCGCCGCCCCATCAGGACCCCCACCATGGCCAAGATCCTCGCCACCGAAATCCGCGCCGGCAACCTGCTCGAGCTCGACAAGCGCGTCTGGCGCGTGCTCAAGTCGCACCACGTGCACGTCGGCGGCCGCGGCGGCGCCTACATGCAGGTCGAGATGAAAGACGTCGAAAGCGGGCAGAAGCGCAACGAGCGACTGTCGACCGACGACCGCGTCGAGCGCCCGTTCATCGACCGCCGTACGATGACCTACTCGTACCAGGACGGCGCCAACTACGTCTTCATGGACAACGAGACCTACGAGCAGCTCTCGCTCGGCGCCGACTTCCTGGAGGGCCAGAGCGACTACCTGCTGCCGAACATGGAAGTCGAGATCAACTTCCACCACGAACGGCCGATCGGCATCCAGTTGCCGACCAGCGTCGTGCTCGAAGTCGTCGAGACCGAGCCGGGCATCAAGAACGCCACCGCGACCACGTCCTTCAAGCCGGCCAAGCTGGAGACCGGCCTCACGGTGCAGGTGCCGCCGTTCGTCAACACCGGCGAAAAGATCCGGGTCAGCACCGACGACGGCTCGTACATCGAGCGCGCCTGAGCGCGCCGGCACGGCAGCGACCCGGGCGCCATCACCTGCTCCGGCGGCATTGACGGTCCCCGGCGGAGTCGAAGCATGAGCCAGAGGAGCGCACGCCCGGCACCGGCGGCCCTTGGCGGCATGCGCGTGATCGAGATGGGCCAGCTGATCGCCGGCCCTTTCGCCGGCAAGATGCTCGGCGAGTTCGGCGCCGACGTGATCAAGATCGAGCCGCCGGGCAGCGGCGACCCGCTGCGCAACTGGCGCCTGCTCAAGGACGGCACCTCGGTGTGGTGGCAGGTGCAGTCGCGCAACAAGCGCTCGATCGCACTCGACCTGCGCGGCTCCGAGGGGCAGGAGATCGCCCGCCGCCTGATCGCCGAGGCCGACGTGCTGATCGAGAACTTCCGCCCCGGCACGCTCGAAGGCTGGGGCCTCGGCTGGGAGCAGCTCTGCGCGCTCAACCCCGGCCTGGTGATGCTGCGCATCTCCGGCTACGGCCAGACCGGTCCGTATCGCGACCTGCCCGGCTTCGGCGTGATCGGCGAGGCCATGGGCGGCCTGCGCCATCTCACCGGCGAGCCGGGCCGCGTGCCGGTGCGTGTCGGCGTCTCGATCGGCGACACGCTGGCCGCGCTGCACGGCGTGATCGGCGTGATGATGGCGCTGTATCACCGCAAGGTGAACGGCGGCGCCGGCCAGGTGATCGACGTGGCGCTGCACGAGGCGGTGTTCAACGTGATGGAGAGCCTGATCCCCGAGTACAGCGTCTTCGGCGCGGTGCGCGAGCCGACCGGCAGCAGCATGCCCGGCATCGCACCGACCAATGCGTACCGCTGCAGCGACGGCTACGCGCTGATCGCCGGCAACGGCGACAGCATCTTCAGGCGGCTGATGGAGGCGGTCGGCCGCAGCGACCTCGCGAATGCGCCGGATCTCGCCGGCAACGTCGGCCGCGTGGCCCGCGTCACCGAGATCGACGGCGCCATCGAAGCGTGGACCTCGACGCGCACGGTGGCCGACGTGCTGGCGGCGATGGCGGCGGCGCGCGTGCCGGCGGGCAAGGTCTACACGGCGAGGGACATCCACGAGGACCCGCACTTCCGCGCCCGCGCGATGATCGTGCCGCAGGTCACGCGCGACGGCTGGACGCTCGACGTGCCGGGGGTCGTGCCCAAGCTCTCGGCAACGCCGGGGACGCTGCGTTCGCCCGCGCCGCATCTGGGCGAGGACACCGACGCCGTGCTGCGCGAACTCGGGCTGGCGGACGAGGCGATCGCCGCGCTGCGCGCCCGCGGCGTGCTCAGCTGAGGAGCCGACTCAGCCCGGCGATGCGGCCTCGCTCCAGGCGACGACTTCGTCGCGCGCGGCGAGATAGGTCGCATCGCGCAGCAGTTCGCCCATCGTCGACGCCGTGCCGCGCGGCACGATGCGCGCCAGACGCTGTTCGAACGCCGCTGTGCGCCGCCAGCGGATGCCGGCAAGGACCTCGTCGGCCCCGGCGGGACTGTTGCAGGCGAGGACGAAGTCGCAGCCGGCGTCGAGCGCCGCCTGCGCCCGCGCGACGATACCGCCAGCCACCGCGGCCCCCGCCATCGACAGGTCGTCGGTAAACACGGCGCCGGTGAATCCCAGCTGTCGCCGCAGCACGCCCTGGATCCAGCGCGACGAGAAGCCCGCCGGCTTGTCGTCGACCTCCGGATAAATCACGTGCGCCGGCATCACGCCGGCCAGCGCGATGCCGAGCCAGCGATACGGCGCCGCGTCGGCGGCGACGATCTCGGCGCGGGGCCGTTCGTCGATCGGCACCGCGACGTGCGAATCGGCCGCCGGCCAGCCGTGGCCGGGAAAGTGCTTGCCGCAGTTGCCCATGCCGGCGAGCGCCATCCCGTGCGTCAGCTGCGCGGCGAGCAGCGCCACCACGCGCGGGTCGCGATGCAGCGCGCGGTCGCCGATCACGCTGCTGCGGCCCCATTCGAGGTCGAGCACGGGGGCGAACGTGAGGTCGATGCCGTGCGCGCGCAGTTCGGCGGCGATCACATAACCGACCGCGACGGCGGTGCGGCAGGCGCGCAGCACGTCCTCGTTCCACAGCGCGCCCAGGCGCACCATCGGCGCGATGCGCGTGAACGGCGGCTCGCGGAAGCGCTGCACGCGTCCGCCTTCGTGGTCGACCGCGATCAGCAGGGGCGGCGAGCGCAGCGCGCGGATCTCCGCCGTCAGCGCGGCGAGTTGCTCGGCCGACTCGTAGTTCCTCCTGAACAGGATCACCATGCCGACGCGCGGATGCAGCAGCCGCCGCCGCTCGGCGTCGCCCAGCTTCGTGCCCTCGACGTCGACGACCACCGGTCCCGTCATTCAGGCCTCCCGCCTGTCGTTGTCCGCGATGACCTCGGCCACGACGAAGGCCATCGCCATCGCCTGCTCGTCGGTGACCGAAACCGACAGCCGCAATCGCCGGGCGGCGAGGAAGTCCGCCAGGTCGCCGTGCGCGACGGCGAGCGGCTGCCCCGACGGCGCGTTGACGATCTCGACCGCGCGCCAGCTCATCGGCGAGCGCATGCCCAGGCCGATCGCCTTCGACACCGCCTCCTTGGCGGCAAAGCGGGTGGCGAGGAAGGCGAGCCCGCGCCGCGCCGAACGGGCGCGCCGCGCGGCATAGCGCGCGCGCTCCTGCGGCCCGAGGATGCGTTCGGCGAAACGCTCGCCGAAACGATCGACCGCCGCAGCGATGCGGCCGATCTCGACCAGATCAGTGCCGATGCCGTAGATCACGCCGTCTCGCGGGCGGCGGACTCAGCGCTGCGGATCGCCGCCAGGTACATGCGCACGGCGGTGGCCATGCCGAACTCGAGCGCATCGGCGGTCAGCGCATGGCCGATCGAGACCTCGAGCACACCGGCCACGGCGGTCAGAAAGGGCGGCAGGTTGGCACGGTTCAGGTCGTGGCCGGCATTCACGCCGAGGCCGACCGCCTGCGCCGCCTCGGCCGCCGCCCGATAGCGGCCAAGCTCGGCCGCCTGCCGCGCCGTGCCGAACGCGTGCGCATAGGGCTCGGTGTACAGCTCGACGCGGTCGGCGCCGAGCTTGCGCGCCAGCGGCATCGCCTGCGCCAGCGGATCCATGAACAGGCTGACGCGCACCCCGAGCGCGCGCGCCTCGTCGATCAGCGGTCGCAGGCGTTCGCCGTCGCGCGGCAGGTCCCAGCCGTGGTCGGAGGTGAATGCGCCCGTCTCGTCGGGCACGAACGTGCACTGCTGCGGCCGCACCGCGCGCACGTAGTCCATCAGCTGATGGAACGGGTTGCCCTCGATGTTGAACTCTGCTGCCGGCCATCTTGCCAGCAGCGCGGCCAGTTCGCGCACGTCGTCGCCGCGGACATGGCGGCCATCCGGGCGCGGGTGCACGGTGATGCCGTCGGCGCCCGCCTCGAGGGCGATCGCGGCGAACTTCTCCACGCTCGGGATGCCCAGCGAGCGCGTGTTGCGCACCAGCGCGATCTTGTTCAGATTGACGGACAGCGCGGTCACGGCCGTCAGAGCTCCTTCAGGTCCTGCATGATGCGGCGCGTGTTCAGCGGCCGACCGTCGAGATGGTAGCGAATGATCAGGCGCAGCATCGCCCGCGCCTCCGCCGCCACCGCGGGCGTCGCGAATTCTCCTGCCGCCATCGCCAGCGCGGTGGCGCCGGCGACGCTGACTGCGTCGGCGTCGCGCTC
>Ga0209254_10007256_pt1 | contig 10223 bp, 11 predicted proteins | sample FrelakmetDIP11DI_FD_187148 | JGI IMG/M metagenome (GOLD analysis project Ga0209254, IMG submission 187148) | Freshwater lake sediment microbial communities from the University of Notre Dame, USA, for methane emissions studies - DIP11 DI (SPAdes)... | ecosystem: Environmental > Aquatic >...
ATGGGTCCACCTGCTGATACTTGGACCAGCGAACCCGAGATCAACATTATGCTGACCGTGAATGCAATCGCGATAGATCTTATACTCATAAAATCCTCCTCCAAAAGGCGGGTCGGCAACGTATACTTAACGTAATCACAAAGCCACCGCTGATATCACATCTTGAATAAAATGTATTTTATCAGACACTCAGTACCCATGTCAATGCATAAAAGCACCCAGTATTGAATCTGAGAAGCTCAAAGCCGGCATCAGGCTTAGTCACTCTGGTCGTCCCAGATTACTTCCTCCTCCTTTGTTTCGGTTTCAGGCCTCTTAGGAAATCCTACCTCACCGCAACCGAAGTCAAGTGAGCGACTAGGACCGAGTTGTTCCAGAACCCTACGCTCGAAAGATCGACCTGAAGGGTGCCATTCCTGAACAGCCATATCAACAACCGGTTCATGATTCCTGTCAAATCGGATCGTACCCCTGGGCCCTTCTATGGTGATCTCTTCGATAAACTTGGCTAATTTTGTAGGGTCATTCTTGTCTTCGGGAATGGCATGCGCTGCTTGATAAATTATGTGAGCCATGTCGTAGCCCTCCGCTGCTCTCTCGGCGTAGGCGATGTCGATTCCTAGTTCCTGCTTCAACCTACTAGTGAAATCCTGCGGATCCTTCATGGTTGAAAGAGTTCTTACCCCTAAAGAAGTCTTCCCTAAAGTCGTGAGAGTACCGGGAAATGCCGTGAGAGACTCTGGACCAATCACAGGAAGTTTAGAATTGGAAGAAACGCCGCGAAGAGCCTTAAGAAAAACTGATGTAGCCTTCTGTCTCAGCGAAGCGAAAACAAAATCCGGTCTCGATTTTTCAATTCCGTCCAAAACGTTTTTTGCTCGTCCGGATCCTGACTGAAACATAATTCTATCTGCAAAAGTTCCCCCGGATCTTTCAAATACATAGGCGAAGTAGTCTGCTTCCTCATTTCCTTGTACGTCATCCTCTCCGGTAATGAACGCCCTGGCCCCTATATTTTTCAGAGCCCAAGGAGCTAAGGGCTGACTCGACTGATAAGTATTCGGACGTACCCTAAAAATTGCCGGCTGACACATCTCGCCGGCGACAAGGCGCACTGAAGGATTTGTGACAAAAAGGATTGCGGTCCCTCCGGAAAGTCCGTGAATAGTCTTCTCTGATCCATTGAGAGAAGGAGGGCCAACAAGGAAGTGAACTTTGTTATTTACGAGCAGTTCGGCAAGGGCCTCCAGGGTTTTTTCATCGTTAGGGCCAGAATCTTTCTTCAGAATTTCAAGAGAATGGGCTCTTTTTTCTTTCAAGAAAAAATCGAAGCCGGCAACCATAGATCGAGCTTCTTGAGCCAACGGGCCTTGATCGGGAAAAATAAAACCTACTTTCAAAGGGTTGGTTTCATCTGTCCCTGCCCAACTTACGCGCATCATCAGGGCTGTCAAAGAAATCCCGGTCCCGACCAGAAAATCGCGGCGAGAAATAGGAGAAGATTCGTTTCCTTTGGGGGTGCTGAAACTCAATTCCTCGCTTACGACACAACCGAAACTGTCCATGTACGGTTCGATGTCATGTTCCGCGATATTTCCACGATAAGGCATCTGTCTTCCTCTTCCCCCGATCCCGAAAAACAACCGGAACCAGTGGGGATTTTATTACTAAATCCTGCCGGTTGTGAGATATCCTACCTTAAACCTTCGGGCGTGTAAAGAAGAGCGGTTAAGCGAAATGAACGTTGGAGATCACCCGGCGGAAAAGAAAGATCGAGGGCAGGAGGTTAGTGCTCTCGCTGCAAAGGAGGAGCAGGTAAGGGGGCTTCACGAAATTTCTTCTGCAGGGCTTCAAGTCCCGTAGAAAGTCCGTTCAGTAAGTCCTTGTTTTCCTCACGAAACTTTCGCACACCTTCAAGAGTCTTTCCCCAGTCTTGAAGGACATTGCGCGAGCTGTCATCAATCTTCTCGCCTAATGGAGTTAATAGATCTCTTGATAAATCCTTTCCAAAGTCTAATATTTTCTTGGCAATTTCCTTTCGGTCAGGATCTTTAGAAAATGCCTCGATCTCCCCTTTCAGGATCCCTTTTGTAGCCGGATAGAGCTTCTTACCCAACAATTCTCCTTCATTTTCAAGCTGTGAGTCCGGTATATTCATGAAAGAGTCCCTGAGCTTACCACCGGCCGCTGACACGGCTCCACTCACAAAGGGATGCACTGCCTCCACTGCTTTTTCGCCCTGGGAGGGGCCCAGCAGGTAGCAAGAGATCAACTTCATCGCCCCGTACACCGCCAAGACGATCACCACGACTGCCAGAATAAGCTTTGCTGTCTTAATCATTCCCAACAATCAAAAAGAGTACCAGTCCCAAGAATCCGGTGGATGGGTATCTCAGGGCCCGTCTCAGTTCAGGGCATCGGTCGGCCCCATGACTGACCCGCCGTATAACTAGAGCTAATCCTGGTTTTACTCATGGGCTTGCGCATAGGTGGAGCACAAACTGGGGGAGGGCACTCCATACGGACCCACATTACTTGGCAGCTTCTTGGTGCAAAAGAGTCCTGTGAGCACTTTACAATGGCCATCTCAGACGCGTGGCCAGGAGTCGGCCCAAAACCCTGATACAAGGCTCCACGGAAATTTTGAGCCGTGGCTACGAAAAATGAATTCGCATCGGCGGACCCAAAAATCATAATGATGGACATAATACCAGCACAAAAAAGCCAATACTTTCTATTCATGTTTTACCTCCAGCAACATAAACAACCCAAAAAAACATCTCATAACCATATGTAAACTAGACACTGGGAACCGAAGAAAGTTCTCAGCGAGCACATCCTGAAATCCTCAGATCCTCCACAAAGGAATCTTAGAGATTTACGAATAGCCTCTTTCCTGCATAAAGGAGGGCTGACCCGTGGCCTCAAGAACACTTCGCCAAAGTTTTCCATTGAGGTCGACTTGCTTTCTGCCCTTTACGATTTCCTTTATGGGGATATAAACAAACTGATCGTTCAAACTTCCCACGACCATATTAGTCTTACCGGCCATTCCCGCATGGACTGCTTCCTGGCCGAGGAATCCGCAGAAGACCGAATCATTAGCAGTGGCCGGAACCGAACGAATCATGTAGCTTGGATCGATGTACTTCAGGTTTATCTCAATTCCCTTCGAACGGAAATGTTCCGAAATGCGTTGTTTAAGATACAAGCCTATGTCTCCCAACCTGGGATTACCCGATTCATCAGTCCCTTCAGCACTGCAATATTTTTGACCAGCTCCCTCGGCTACCACTATTACGGCATGCTTCCTGAGGAGTAGCCTCCTTTCGAGCACTTCTAAGAGTCCATGTGGACCCTCGATGTCAAAGTCCGATTCTGGAATAAGGACAAAATTGGCATCCCTTTTATCTAATTCTGCACTTGCTGCGATGAATCCCGAGTTTCGTCCCATTAGCTTGACTAGACCTATTCCATTTGGTGCTCCAGTAGCTTCCACATGCGCCGACCCGATGGCCTGAGTAGCCATGCTGACAGCAGTGTTGAAACCAAAGGACCGAGAAAGCAAATTGATGTCGTTGTCTATAGTTTTTGGAATACCTATGATGGCTATCTTGGATCCATGATTGTGAATCTCTACAGTAATCTTTGCCGCTGCCCTGAAGGTTCCGTCTCCACCGACGGCGAAAAGTATCCCAACGTTCATACGTTCCAGGGCATCCACGATCTCCTCAATGTCTTGTGGTCCCCTGGACGACGACAATATTGTACCACCCAATTCATTGATTTCGGACACAATATCAGGGGTGAGTTCCATCACAGGATGACCATACTTCGGAATGAAGCCCTGAAGGCCATATCTGATGCCAAGGATATTCCGAACTCCGTAAGTGTGGTAAAGCGTTAAGACTACGGAGCGAATAACGTTATTGAGGCCTGGACACAGTCCGCCGCAGGTCACTATGGCGCATTTGAGCTTGCTTGAATCAAAGAAAATCTTATCCCTTGGTCCTGCCCTCAGGAATGAAATGGGTTTTATTCCTTCTCTTATATCCTCCTCTACCTTTTCCGCTGAGAGGTTGAACAGCACTCGTTCATTGTCCTCTACATAATGGACCATGTTTAAAGGGGAGTTAATTTTGGATTCACCAAGAGATTCGATAGTTGTATCCATATGTTATGGTCTGAAACCTATAAACGTTTTAGACCTTCAACTTCTGAAGGAATTCCAATCGTGGCTTAAATAGTGACTTACCCTACATGAAGTTCTCAAAAAAGTCTATAACAAAAAGCAGTTAGTCCTTCGTTACCAGCTATGAAAAGCTTTCCAATAAAAAATCAATGTTATCGAGTGACGCCAAGAAAGATCACACATTGAATCTGAACAGTATGATATCCCCGTCTTTGACCTGATAGTCCTTTCCTTCGAGTCGCACCTTGCCGGCCTTATGAGCCGAAGCCAGAGACCCGGCCTCCTCAAAATCCTGGAACGCAACGACTTCAGCCCGAATAAAGCCTTTCTCCATGTCCGAATGCACAGTGCCGGCCGCCTTCAAAGCGGTTGAATCTTTTTCTAAAGGCCATGCCCGGACCTCTGGGTCGCCTGCGGTGAAAAACACGATCAGTCTGAGGAGTTGAAAGGATGTCTTAATGATTCGGTCCTTCGCCCCTTGTTCCAGGGACATCTCACTTAAGAACTCGTTCGCATCCTCCGGGCTTAACCGTGCGATCTCTGCTTCGGTATCCGCGTACAGCCAGTCCAGAGCCATGAGTGGTTGGTTAAAAATGTACGCAGATATTTCATCTAAGGCGCGTCGAGCGTCATCCGGTTTAAGGGTTTCCCCAACATTCATCAGAATAAGTTCCGGCTTCGAAGAGAGGAAAGAGAAACCTTTAAGCTTTTCAGCCTCGGCCTTACCAGAAAATAGTCTAAGAGGTTTTCCTAAATCCAGGAGCTTGGCAGCGTCTTGTAAGATATTGAATTCTTGATGAAGCTCCTTTCTTCCCTTTTGCATATCCTTGGTCACCTTTTCGAGACGTTTCTCCACAATGGCGAGGTCTGAAAGAATCATCTCATCTTGCACAGCCTTGAAGTCTCTGAGGGGTTCGGCTGGGCCAAGTGCACCCGATTCGAAAAACCTCACACAGTGAACCAGGGCGTCCATTGGCCTGAGGTGAGCGAGAAACTTGTCTCCAATCGATCCTCCAGGCGGTCCTTCACCTGTAAGCCCTTGAATGTCAGTATATTGCACATGAACAGGAGTGACTTTTTTGGGCTTATGATAAGCAGCGAGAAAATCAAGCCTGCTATCCACAACCTTCACAACCCCCAATCCAGGTTCATGGTGGCCTCTGCGCTCCTCGATTTCAATTCCGCCTGTCAGCGCTCTGAAAACTGTGGTTTTGCCGCTGCCCGGCAAGCCTATGATGCCTAGTTTCAATGGAATTGTCCTTTCCGTGAGTTGAATAGCTCTACAGGTTGATGTCAGGGCCTTTCATGCATTTCTTCCATATGGGGAAATAGTAAGTTCAGCGTCCGAAAAGCATAGACATGTGCATAAGATTTTGGTTAGAAACCCGGATATCAATTACCTGGTATGTTGCTAGAATCTAGCGTATTTCTGGGGGGGCCAAGGGTATGTATTGGAAACCTTATTATTCCATGAGCGAGACGCTCTCTAGTGACTGTTCACAAATCGTATATAGAGAACCACACTATTGTTATCAGTGGTAGAGCGCGTTGGAGGAAGAGCGCCTGATCCTGCCCCAGCGGCAACCGTTCCATGTTTTATCAATTCTGTGGTGAGGCGGCTGTATGCAGTAGATGGAATGAGAACAGCCAATATTGTTTCATCTATACCATCCTGAGATCTTTCATGAACCAAACGGCCCTCGATATTGGGGAGCATTTTTTTCAAAGATTCAACGGCACTTTTTGTGCTCCGACTTTCTACGGTAAGATTATCAGCTCCTAAAACATCAGCAACTGTTGGGAGTGGGCGGCCCGTGACAGACTCTCCCAAAGGCCTCGGGGCCGACATAGCATATGACGTAAGAGGGCCTGAAGGATTTGACGAGGTGCTTTCTAGTCCTCTGGCAAGAAATCGGTCTGCCCCCCCCTTGTCGGACTGCCTATGCCCGGTGCTTCCAGACGTCGAACTAGCTAGAGCGGAAGAACGTACTACCGAGTCCAAACTCGATTGCACGGTCGTTGTCTGGGGAGTAACAGGATTGGGCGCATTATTGTAAACCACAAATCCTAGGACTACGATCAATGCAAGGGCAGAGACGCCAACCGGCAGGGGCATGTACGGTGAGGATGCAAGCAGGTTTTTGAAGTACTGTAGATATGAGGAAGGAGTTGGAGATGAGTAAAGCCGAGATCTTAGCTGGGCTAGAAAATCTTCCGGGGGCGCGACGCTATCAAGGTTGATGAGAGCTTTCACCGTAATGCCGTACCACTTTAAGTCCTCACGACAACAGGTGCAATTGTGAAGATGTTCTTTTACAATTCTCTCAGTGTTTGAATCCAGTTGCTGTTCTTGTAATTCCCAAAATAAATTGCATATCCGCTCACATTCATTCATGACAAGACCCTCTTCAATTTTTCTTTTAAAACCATGCGCGCCCTGTGCAGACGTGATTTGGTAGTTCCTTCGGGAAGATTTAGAAGCTGAGCTATTTCTTCGTATGAAAACCCCTCTATATCTCTTAAAATAACAATTTCCTTGTGGTCCGGGTCAAGTTCGTTTATCGCATCCTGCACGATCTTTTGTATCTGTTTGCTCGCTAGCATGGTTTCTGGATTGGTGGAAACGTCAGGGACACTTCGCTGTTGCGTTTCTCGTTCATCCCCGTTGTCAGTCAGCCCTTTGTTCACAAAATAGCCGCGACGCTTGAGATACTTGAACCTATTCTTACCCCTGTTCGTGGCGATCTGGAAAAGCCACGTGGAAAACTTGGCGTCTCCTCTAAACTTTTTTAAATTCTGATAAGCAGCCGCAAAAATCTCCTGAGCTAGATCATTAGCCTCCTCAGTGTCCCCGACAAACCTGTAAGCGAGGTTATAGATTTTCTTGTAGTATTTTTCAACGAGGGCATCAAACGTATCCCTAGCGCCACGCTTGGTCCTTTCAACAAGATCACCGTCCTCATCGGACTCTGCCTTGGCAGCGCAAAACATAACCACAGCTAGAATATTCAGACACAAGCAGCTAAGAATTGTTTCAAGGGAGTGCGGCACGTGGTGGTTTTTCTCCGAGGAAAATCTCATTGAAAATAAGGGAAATTTGGTTTCAAAGTCAAGAATTATGGCGCAATAGTGACCATGAGGGGCTTAGGAAGGAGTGTTTGTGTTCTTGAATATATATTTGATCAAGAAAGGTGAAATCGGTATCCTTGCATAGGCATCATAACTGCTATGATTGCAACGGCTGAAAGCAGGAGCGCCCAGTTTTAACTTTGGAGGAGATTCATGCAGTTGTCCAGGAGGGTAACGGATACGCCCCCTTATCTATTTCATTTGATCGATGAAAAGCGCAAGGCTGCCCAAAAGAAGGGCATTGACGTGATTTCCCTTGCAATTGGTGATCCGGATCAGCCTACCCCCAGCTTTGTCTTGGATCTCATGGACGAAGAAATGCGTGATCCGCGCAACCACTCGTACCCCAGCTACAAAGGGGAACCTGACTTCTGCAAGTCAGTAGCGAAATGGTTCGACGGCCGTTTCGACGTGGAACTTGATCCTGAAACCGAAATCATGGCCGTCATAGGAGCGAAGGACGCGGTGTCTCATTTGCCGTTTGTTTTCCTCGATCCAGGTGATTCCGCACTGGTAACTGATCCTGGGTATCCCGTTTACGAAGCGGCAATAGGATTCGCTGGAGGAAAGGTTATACGCGTTCCTCTTGTAGAGGAAAATGGATTCTTGCCTGATCTTGGTGCCATTTCTACCCGAGACGCGGATTTAGCAAAGATTATGTTCATTAACTACCCAAATAATCCAACGTCGGCTGTTGCCGAGAAAAGCTTTTTCCAAAGGTTGGTAACCTTCGCAGTCAAGCATGACATAGTGATTCTCTCAGACAACGCTTATTCCGAGGTCTATTTCGAAAAAGCTGACAGGCCGATAAGTATCATGAGCGTCAAGGGAGCTAAGCAGATCGCCATAGAAATACATTCCTTTTCCAAGACATTCAATATGACGGGGTGGAGGGTTGGCTTTGTAACAGGAGGCAAGGATCTCATAAACGCGTTTCTCACTCTCAAGTCCAACTTTGATTCCGGGGTATTTATGGCTATTCAGAGGGTTGCGGCCCGAGCTTTGGAGCATCCTGAGGCAGAGACTTTTAACAAGGAGCGTACGGCCCTATTCAAGAATCGGCGTGACCGTATAGCCCGTGTATTGACGGATCTGGGCCTCAGGTTTCAACTGCCCAGAGCAAGCTACTATTTTTGGGTTCGCATACCTGATTCGTACCCCTCGTCCGTGGAATTCTGCGCAAACCTTCTTGATGAGAAAGGATTGATTGTGACTCCTGGGATAGGCTACGGTCCGAGTGGAGAGAGGTTCTTCAGACTTTCCATGACCTCTCCAGACGAAAGGATCGACCAGGGACTGGAGAGACTTAAGGCATTTATTAAGGAATTATTATGAGAGCAACTTTAGTGCTGGTAGACGGCACGGTTTTCCAGGGAACATCAATGGGCGCGTCGGGAGAAAAGATCGGCGAAGTGGTTTTCAACACAGCAATTACCGGGTACCAGGAGATACTTACTGACCCGTCCTACCGGGGACAGATAGTGACCATGACCTATCCCCACATCGGTAATACGGGAGTCAATTCCGAGGACTATGAGTCTCAAAGGCCTTTTCTAGAAGGATTCATCGTTAAGGAATATTGTCCGCATCCAAGCAACTGGCGAAAAAATGACGATCTGAACGATTTTCTCAATAAGTACAATATCATAGGTATTCAAGAAATCGATACTCGAAAATTGACGCGAAACCTCAGAGAAACCGGAGCAAAAAAAGGTATCATTTCCACTGAGGACCATGATCATGCAAGCCTTCTCAAGAAGGTACGAGATTTCCCAGACATAGAAGGTCTTGATCTTGTTAAGGAAGTCACTTGCTCCGGTCCTTACGACTGGGACGAGGGGACATGGAGGTGGAACGCTGTTCCTACGAAAACCGAACCACGGTTTCGAGTGGCAGCTTTTGATTATGGCATCAAACAGAATATCCTCAGACTACTTGTAGATTCCGGCGCTAAGGTGAGGGTATTCCCGGCCTCCACATCAAGTGAAGAGATTCTGGAATTCGATCCGGACGGAATCTTTCTGTCAAATGGTCCTGGTGACCCGGAAGGTGTTCCCTATGTTGTCGATAATGTCAGAAATCTCATTGGGAAGAAACCGATCTTTGGCATATGTCTGGGCCATCAGATCCTGGGATTGGCACTCGGAGGCAAGACCTACAAGCTGAATTTCGGCCATCACGGGGCCAACCATCCTGTTAGGAGGCTCGATACGGGCAGGGTCGAAATAACCTCACAAAACCATAATTTCGCTGTTGCTCCAGAAACAGTGAGTTCCGAATGTGACATTTCTCATATAAATCTCAACGACCAGACAGTAGAAGGTATGACACACAAGAAATATCCCTTGTTTTCAATACAATATCACCCAGAGGCATCCCCTGGGCCTCACGATTCACGTTATTTATTTGAAAGATTCAGGAAGATGGTTGAAGAGAGTTGAGTTCCCACTCATAAGGCTTTTTCAGAAGACCTTCTAACGGGAGAAAGAGCCCCCTTGAATTAATTTGTCACTGGAACGTACTCTCAATGGGGGGCCTGCATGCCCACCGGTAGATTCTTTCCGCAGCGTTGAAATGTTTCCGAGTGTTAAGCACGACCACCATGTGCTCTTTTTCCCGATCCCGAAACAGCGCCACAATGCATTTGCCTGCAGAATCCGTGTACCCTGTTTTAGCACCGGCAATCGGAAGTCCTCTGAACAACAGTTTGTCATTGGACACAAGCCTGTAATCTCGTGGCTTTTCGTTTCGCGTGCGCATGGTATACGTCTTCATGCTGGTGATCTTGCAGATCAGGGGATAAGTAAAAGCGCGGCGAGCTATGAGGGCTACATCTTCGGCTGAGGCCGTGTTTGGAATCCTTGGACCAGACTCTGTACCGGCTGATTTTCTCCCTTGTGTT
>Ga0209254_10007257_pt1 | contig 10221 bp, 7 predicted proteins | sample FrelakmetDIP11DI_FD_187148 | JGI IMG/M metagenome (GOLD analysis project Ga0209254, IMG submission 187148) | Freshwater lake sediment microbial communities from the University of Notre Dame, USA, for methane emissions studies - DIP11 DI (SPAdes)... | ecosystem: Environmental > Aquatic >...
TACTCGCGGCGCTACGCGGACCTGGCGGAGTCCTTGGCAGGCAAGGCGGAAGGAGAGCGGCACGCGGAATTGCTGGAGATCGCCGCACGGTGCCGCCGGGTGCCGGCGCAACCTCCCCGCACCTTCATGGAGGCGCTGCAATGTATCTGGATGACCCAGGTGGCCATGTGCATCAGCTACGGCATGGCGGAGATACTGTCCCTGGGGCGCGTGGACCAGTACCTCTACCCCTATTACCGGCACGACCTGGAGGCTGGACTCATCACCCGCGACCAGGCGCTGGAGGCGGTGGAGGACTTCTACGTCAAGCTCGCCACCTTCCTCATCATGCTGGTGGAGATAGGTAAAGACACCGCCAGCGAGATGGGCGTGGGCTCCAACACCATCACCATCGGCGGCCTCGGTCGCGACGGAAACGATGCCACCAACGAGATTTCGTACCTCTTCCTCGAGGCCCACGAAAGCCTGAAAGCCCTGGCCAACAACCTGTGTATAAGGATATCCGCCTTCACGCCACATGACTTCCTCCTCAGAGCGTGCGAGTCCTATCGCTATACATCCGGGCAGGCGTTCTTCAGCGACGACCTCATCATCGATGAACTGGTCAAGGACGGCTTCGCTCTGGAGGACGCCAGGGACTATTCCATCGTGGGCTGCGTGGAGCCGACCTCCACGGGCAACGCATTTGCCTGTACGGCCGGCAATGACATCTCCCTGGTTGGCGTGCTGGAGATGGCCTTGAACCAGGGTAGGACTGTGATCACCGGCACCCGCGTGGGCGCGCCTACCCCCGACCCTGCCGGCTTCCTGGAATTCGAGGACGTGAAGAAGGCCTTCGAGGAGCAATTGGCTTTCAACGTCGAAAAGCTGGTGCGCGCCGTGGAGGCCAAGGACCGTGCCCACGCCGAGTCCTTCCCCAGCCCCCTGGTCTCCGCTACCCTGGAGGGGTGTCTGGAGAGCGCCACAGACATGACCCGGGGCGGGGCGAGGTACAATTACGGCTCCATCACCGGCCGCGGTCTGGGCACGGTCGCCAACTCCCTGGCCGCCCTGCGCTGGGCGGTCTTCGAGAGGAAGACGCTGTCCATGCAGGAGATGGTAGGCCACCTGCGCGACAACTTCGCCGGCGCGGAGCCGCTGCGCCGGGAACTGCAGGGCAAAGCCCCTAAATACGGCACCGACGACCCCGGGGTGGACGAGCTGGCCCTTTGGATCACGGAGGTCTTCTGCCGCGAGGTCCGCAAGCACCTCTGCGGCAGGGGAGGGTTCTACCGCCCGGGCATATTCTCCTACGGGGTGCACGTCGCCGACGGCATGTCCCTGGGGGCTACCCCCGACGGCAGGAAAGCGGGTGAGCCCGTCTCCAACGGCATCTCGCCCGTGAACGCCACCGAGACCGGGGGGCCCACGGCGGTGCTGCTCTCCGCGGCCACAGCCGGCACCGCGCTGCTATCGGACGGCACCGCGCTGAACATCAAGCTGGCGCCCGCGCTCCTGGACACGGGGGAGAAGGCGGAGAAACTGGCGAACATGATCGAAGCCTACTTCGCCATGGGCGGCAGGCACGTGCAGTTCAACGTGGTGGACACCGCCACCTTGCGTGATGCCCAGGCTCATCCCGAGAAATACCCCGACCTGGTGGTGCGCGTCTCCGGCTACTGTGCCTACTTCACCGACCTCGGGCGTTCCATCCAGGACGACATCATCGCCCGCACCGAGTTCTCGACCCTGTAGGATCTCGGCCAGCCCCCGGCAGCATTCCTACAGTGGAGCCGTCCCGCTAACGATAAATAACGGGAGTCGTAAACGGAGCGAGAGACGGGAAGCAGCGTGCGCTCAAGCTATATCATCCCCCTGTATGCGTTGTATGAAAAGGACCGGGGCGCGGTGGGCCCCAAGGCCTCGAGCCTTAATCGCCTGGCTCGTGCCGGCCTTCCGGTCCCTCCAGGTTTCTGTGTGACCTGCCAGGCCTACCGTGAACACATCAACGGCAACGCCCTGGATGAAGAGATAAATTCCCTGGTACTGAACGCCGACGCTTTCACACCCGAGGAAGCGAGAGATGCCCTGGAGGTATTGCGGCGAAAGATCATTGCGGCTCCCTTAGGGTGCGAGTTCGGTGATGAGCTCGAGCGGGCATACCGGGAGCTCGGTGCCGAGGCGGTGGCGGTACGTTCGTCGGCTATGGCCGAGGACCTCCCAGGGTCGTCCTTCGCGGGGCAATACGATACCCTGCTCGACATCAGGGATCTCAATGGATGTCTCGAGGCCGTCAAGGAATGCTGGGCGTCGTTGTGGACTGAGCGGGTTTTCGAATACCGGCAGAAAAACGGTTTCGATCATCTCGGCGTGGATATGGCGGTGATCGTTCAGGAGCTCGTCCCGGCGGAAGCGGCCGGAGTCATCTTCACCGCCGATCCCATCACCGGCAGGGCTGATCGTATTACCGTGGAAGCCGTGCCCGGCCTGGGGGAGTCCCTCGTTTCCGGCCGGACTGCCCCGGACCGGCTGACCGTGACCAGAAAAGGCTTCCGCATCTCCTGCACGCCCGCCGCCGCGAGAGAGGCCGAAAACATGCGTGGCCATAATGCCGGTGGGCATGTACCCGTCGGGCCTGTCGGCGAGCCGGGAGCAACCTGTATCGGTGAGGATACCGCCAGACTTCTCTGCCTCATGGCACTGCGGGCAGAGACGGCTTTCGGCTGTCCCCTGGACCTGGAATGGGCGGCCGCCTGCGGGAGGACCTACCTGCTGCAGGCCAGGCCGATAACCGCACTGGGGCGCGGGAGAAGCTGGGAGGACCGCCAGGTATGGAGCAATATCAACACCGGTGAGATCCTGCCCGACGTAGTCACTCCCGCGACCTGGTCTCTGGTACAGATTATCGTCTTTAAGATCTTCGGCTCCATCTTCGGCAGGATAGGCCTCGAGTTCAAAGAAAGTCCCATCGTGGGGCAGGTGGCGGGACGCACCTACTTCAACCTCAACACCATGACCGGCGCGATACGCTCCTTCCCGGGACTGCGCCATATGGACGTCGGCCAGGCCCTCGGTGGAGCACAGGGAGATCTGAGTGGCGGAGGCTCCGAGCTCCAGGACGTCTTTGTCCCCGATGAGGATATCCCCGATCTGGATTTCAGCCTCGGCAAGGTCCTGGCCAGAGCCCCCTTCTTCCTGGCCTGGTTTCATTCGCTCTCGTACGAAAAAGGCCGTGTCTTCATCGCAGAACTGCGGGCTAGGATCGCAGAGATAAGTGAGATCGACCTCTCCTCTATAGACGAAGATGAACTGGCCTCGAGGATCGACCGCACCTTAGAACTGCTGGGAGAGAGCGACGCCATCATAGGCGTCGCCGCGCGCGGCATGTACTATTTCATGACCCTGAATAGGCTGTGCGACACCTGGCTGAAGCATTACCGCGGCATCTCGGCCAACCGGCTCTGCTGCGGGCTGGAGGGTATGCGCAGCGCCGATGCCGGTTTCGAGCTATGGGAGTTAGCGCTGGCGGCGCACGCCGACGCGGACTTGAGAGCCGCCATTCTCTCAGGCACGACCTTCGAGACCCTGCAGAGTACCTACCAGGATAACGAAGTCACAGCCGCTTTCTTCGCCGGTTGGGAGGATTTCATGTTGGAGCACGGCCATCATTCCCGGGGTGAACTCGAGCTGCGCAACCGCAGGTGGTCGGAGGATCCCGATTACATATTGGGCGTCTTGCGCGGTTACCTTCTCAGCATGGATAAGGTCGACCCCCTGGCGAAGCTGCGCGAGAACGAAGCGGTGCGGGAGGAGTTGACCGCGCGGTGCAGGCGGTTGCTGGCCAACCCCTTGAAGCGCCGTTTCTTCGACCACGTGCTGATGCATGCCCAGCAAGGCCTGATCATGCGCGAGAACGTCAAAAACGAAGCCGTGAAGGGAGTGGCCCTGGTCCGTACCCTCCTGCTCGAGATGGGCAGACGCCTGGCCTTGCGAGGTGTAGTGGAGGAAGCGGAGGACATCTTTTTCCTCTTTCTGGAGGAGATAGGCGACGCGCTTTCTGGAGGTAACGGAGCGGCGCTGCGGGACGAGATACGCCGCCGCCGCGATGAGTACGAGAAGAACCTGGCCATAACGCCCCCCAAGTTGATATATGGGAAGTTCGATCCCGATGATTTCATCGCCGACGATATCGATGGGGACGTCGAGGAGTTGAAGGGTCTGGCGGTGTGCCCCGGCGTGGTCAGCGGCCCAGCGCGGGTGATGCTGCGCTCCGACGCGGGGCAGGTACTGCCGGGCGAGATCATGGTGGCCCCCTTCACCGATCCCGGCTGGACCCCCCATTTCCTCACCGCCGCCGGCATCGTCATGGACCTGGGCGGCCTTCTGAGCCATGGCAGCATCGTGGCCCGGGAGTATGGCATCCCTACCGTGGTCAACGTGGGACCGGCGACCCGCATCATCAAGACCGGACAGATAGTGCAGGTGGATGGCAACCGCGGCATCGTCCGAATCATAAAGTAACGTTCGGAGTTTTGCATTGCGTAAGCGACAGCGCCCTTTGATTTACAGCGGGTCAGTCGCCTGGACGATTCTGATTGTCCAGGCCTGACGCCTGACAAATACCTTACGCGACGGTGTCCCAGTGCCTGGACAAATCAAATCCAGTATCGTCCTACTCATGGGTTCATGATTTGTCCAGGCCTGGCACGTGTACGTTTCTAGGATAGAGCAAGGTCACTAAAACCTTGTCGGTCTCAGTACTTCGTGGTCATGTACCATTCCCAGGGCAGGCGCTGCAGCAGTCGCTCCGCCGCCTTCCTCTTCCACCTGTAGGGGATGCGGTCGCTCGAGAGCGCGAAGTCGGCCGCCCGCTCCAGGGGGCGGGAGAGTGAGTCGGGCAGGGTGAAGATGCCGTGGTAGAGCCAGGCCAGGGGCGTGAAGTACTCGCTGACCAGCTCCATCTGTTCCTCGCTGATGCCGTCCAGCTTGAGGCCGGAGCGGCGCGTGAAGAGGGTATCGGTGCCCTCGTCCACGAAAAGGCCCTTTTCCCGGCAGGTATGGTAGAGCTCGGTGCCCGGGAAGGGATAAAAGACGGTTATCTGGGTGATGCCGGGCTCAGCGCGGCCGTTGAGCTTGATGGTGTCCAGGACCATGGAGAAGTCTTCCTGGGGAAAGCCCATCATGTTGAGGGAGACGGTGTCGATGCCGTACTTGCGGCAGAGGCGGAAAGCATCCAGTATCCTCTTATCGCTCATCTTGCGCCCGAGCACGTTCCTCCTCAGCCAGGGATTGCCGCTCTCGATACCCATGCAGATGGTCTTACAGCCCGCGTCCTTCAGCTTGGCGATCTTCTCCTCGTCCAGGAGATCGACGCGGGAGTTGCAGATGAAGGGCAGGTCGATGCGGCGCCGGTACTGGCGCACGAACTCCTCGAACCACGAGGGGCGCAGGGTGAGGATGTCGTCGTCGAAGCGCACGTGGTCGACACCCTCAGCGTGCGCGGCCAGCTCCTCGACCTCGGTGAGCACGTTGTCCACGCTGCGGAAGCGCACGTAGCGGCCGGCGTTGGGGTAGGCGCTTTTCTGGGCGTGATTGGAACAGTAACGGCAACGGTAGGGGCATCCCCGCGAAGCCATGATGGTTATCCTCTCCAGCTGGTCCGGGGCCATCCTCTCCATGTCGAAGATGGAACGGTCCGGGAAGGGCAGCTGGTCCAGGTCCTCGAGGAGGGGACGCACGGGGTTGGCGAAATCCCTGCCCCGCCAGCGCCCCATGAGACTCGCGACACCGTCCACCTCGCCGCGGCCCTCCAGCGCTTCGACCAGCTCCACCAGCACTGCCTCGCCTTCCCCCACGCAGACCATGTCGATACTCTCGTCCTCGAGGGCGCCCAGGGGGTCCAGGGTGGGATGGACGCCGCCCACCACCACCGGCAGACCTGTCTCCTCCTTGGCCCAGCGCGCCATCTGGCGCACTTTGGAGAACATCAGGCTGGTCGAGGAGAAGGCGACGAGCCCCGCATCCTGGGAAGTGAGCCACTCCAGGAACTCATCGCGGCTGGTGGGTTCCACCAGGTGCAGGAAGGCTGTCTCATGGCCGGCCTGCCTAAGGCAGGCCGAGAGATAAGCGCTGCCGAGGTATATCCTTCCCTGCGACTCGCCCTCGATGCAGCCGGACTGGTAGTAATCTGGATAAACAAGGGCTACGCGCATCCCGTGCTCTCTCCCTCCCTGATCTTTTCACGGCTACTCAATGATAGACGATATGGGCCATGCGGTGCACCGCCATTTATGGTTGAATAAAGCGGGCGACTTCTTGGGGTCAGAGCTTTAAACTTGAATCCCGCAACATTTTGGGGTCAGTCACACATGTCGCGCGGCCGCGACACCACCGAGGATGAAAACGCTGCTCGCTATTTTCAGGGCAGAGCTCATTTGTTGAATCCAATGAAAAGAATGCAAGCTTGGGCTTCAAACCAGGTTCTATCGAGTAATATCGCGAAACAATTCAAGTTTTGAGCTCTGACCCCATTATGGTTGAATAGAGGAGGAGATGGTTCAAAGATAGGAGGTCATCATGTCCTGTTACTTCCGGCACATGGCCGATGTCCTCGCGGAGGCGGGGATCGACCTGGAAGAGGTCAAGGCGGACAAGACGAAAAAGAAGGACCTGGACGAGAAGATACATAAGTTGGTGGGCGTCGAGTACAAGGACTGCTCTCCTGCCTGGAAAGAATTGAAGGAGATGCTGGCTGACGATAAGAAGCGGGCGAAGCTGGTCAAGGCGCTCAAGTCCTGACCGCCGCCCAAGAATAAACGCCACCGCGGTTCAGGGCCTGTGGCTGGGAAAAGGGGGAGCAATGGAATCCGAGGTCTTCCGGATCGAGATAGCGGACGGCGTCGCACGCTGCAGTATGAACCGTCCCCAGGACATGAACGCCCTCAGTGTGGAACTGGGTTATCCCATGGTCGAGGGGCTGACGCAGGTACTCGACGACGATGCGGTGAGGGTCATCGTGCTGCGCGGCGAGGGCGGCCATTTCTGCTCCGGGGCCGACCTGACGCTGTTGGGTGACAATCTCGACCCCGTTTTTCTCAACCAGAGCATGAGAGCGGTGAGCGACGTCATATACCGGCTTTACGAGGGCCCCAAGCCGGTCATCACGGAGGTCGATGGGTTTGCGGTGGGGGGCGGGCTGGGCCTGGCGCTGGCTTCGGATATCACCTACGCCACGGAAAGAGCGCAGTTCAGCATGGGCTTTATAAAGATAGCCGCCACGCCCGACATGGGCAGCTCGTATTTCCTGGCCGAGCGTGTAGGCCTGGTACGAGCGAAAGAGATGGCCTTCACCGGCGATATCGTAGGCGCGGAGGAGGCCTTGCGCATCGGGCTGGTCAATAAAGTGGTCGATCATACGCAGATATCCGAAGAGGTGATGAAGCTGGCCTCGTACATCGCCACCAAATCGCCGAAGACCCTCGCCGAGACCAAGCGCATGCTCAACACCTCGCACCTGCTCGACCTGCGCTCCGTTCTGGACCTGGAGACCCACGTCCAGCCCATCATGCTCCTCTCCGAGGAGCACCGCGCGGCCATCAGGAAGATCTTCGAACGCTGGGGGCAAGGCCTCAGTGCCCGCGACTAAAGAATCCCACCTCGATAGAATACTGGCACGTGTACGTCACGAGGTTAGACTGCCGCGCGACGGTATTTTTTATTTACGCCTGATGCCCGAGAAGCGTTTTGACGTGGCGCGTGTACGTATCGACGGATAGTCCTTGACAGCGTGAATTATGGATAGTATTTTGTAAGGAATCACTTACAGAATAGGATTATATAATCACGTCAGGGCTGATCATGAGCATCGTCGAAAAGGCCAAAGAGAAATACGAACAATACGAGCAGCAGCACAAGAGGATAATCCAGGGCGCGATAAAGGTCTTCTCCGAGAAGAACTACGACGTGGGCACCATGGCCATGATCGCCGAGGAGGCGGGTATCTCCGAGGCCATGCTCTACAAACACTTCGACGGCAAGAAAGAGCTCTTCATAACCTGCTTCCAGGAGATCGTCCAGGAATTGATGGCGCGTTACAGAGAGTGCTATAAGAAGAACCCGGATGACCCATTACAGTACCTGGAGGACAGCGCAGCCGCCTATCTCGACTACATCAAGTCCTCCACCGGAGGTTCCAAGTATTTCTCGCACCTGTTGAGCAGCACTTATGACCCGGAGCTGAAAAAACCCCTGGTCGATTACTTCAAGGCCAGCGTAAGTACGGTAAAGACGGCGCTCGACCAGGCAAAGAAGAAGGGTGATCTCGAAAAAAACGTCGACACCGAGCTTCTTGCCTGGGATTACGTGGGCCAGTACTACAGCCTCATCCTGGCCAGGGAGATAAACATAAAGCCCATGCTGGACGAGGCGAGGATCCGCGCTTTCGTGCGGGCGATGTTCAAGAGGTAGGCCGCCACAAGAGAACTCCGAAGAAGAAAATAGCGCAGAAGAGAGGAACAGCTTGTTTATGCCCATCAGTAATCTGTCACTTACAAAACGTGATTATTTAATTTTGGTTACCTGGAAAGGAGGAGGAAGATGATCGTCGATTGTCACGTGCATATCTGGATCCCGGGGATGGTGCCCAAGCCATACGAGGACGGCTGCATCATCACCATGGCCTACGCGGCGGGGAGGGCTCTGGGTCAGAAGTTCAGCTTCCAGCAGGCCCAGGAGATGCTCTATCCCATGCTCCAGGACGAGAAGGGCGAGAAGTATCTGGCACACATGGACGAGGCGGGAATCGATAAGGCTGTCATTTTCGGTGTGGACTTCGGTGAAGAGATAGGCGAGCCCGAGATCCCCATCTTCGAGATGAACCGTATGTATGCGGACCTGTGCAAGGCCTACCCCGATCGCTTCGTGGCCCTCTGCGCCATCGACCCTCGCCGCAAGGGGGCCATGGACCACATCACCCAGTGCATCGAGGAGTGGGGCATGAAGGGGATCAAGCTCCACCCCTCCGCCGGCTTCAACCCCATGGACCCGGTGATGTACCCCGTGTATGAGAAGTGCGCGGAGTGGGACTTGCCACTGCTCCTGCACTCCGGAGCCCAACCGGCGGCGCCCGTGGTGCTGGAGACGGCCCGCCCGGTGTGGATCGCGGAGGCGGCGAGCAAGTTCCCCGACACCAAGTTCATCGCTGCTCACTTCGGCATGGACTGGTGGCCCGAGGCCATCATGTTCGGCAGGCTGCTGCCCAACCTCTACTTCGACTGCTCCTACTGGCAGCTCCTCTTCGGCCTGCACGCTGAGGAATATTACACTTTGCTGCGGAGGTTCATCGACGACTGTGGCCCGGAGAAAGTGTTGTGGGGAACGGACACCCCCCTTCCCAACGTGCTCGTCCCCCCCAAGGAATGGCTGGACATACATACGAACCCCAGGACCGAGATCGCTTTCACTCCGGAGGAGATAAAGACCATCACCGAGACCAACTCCGAGCAGCTCTTCAAGCTTTAGGAAGATGAAAGCGAGGTGCTAGAAATGGTCAACGAGGCCATCGTGGGCATGGAGTTCCCAACCTTCGAGCTGCCCATCGAGAAGGGGAAGATCAAGGAGTTCGCGAGAAGCCTGGGGGACAAGGATGCGATCTACGTGGATGAGGAACTGGCCCGCAGCAAGGGCTTCCGGTCCATCCCGGCGCCCCCCACCTTCACCGCTACCTTTCTGCACCACGTGCCCGACGAGAACTTCCTCCTCAACATGATGGCGCAGATGGGCATTTCCGTGGCCACCAGCGTGCACGGCGAATCGGAGTTCGATTACCTGGCGCCCGTCTGTGCCGGGGACGTGCTGACCGTCGCCATCACGGTCAAGGACTTTTATCAGAAGGAGGGCAAGCGCGGCGGCAAGATGAACTTCATCACCGTCGAATCCACCTACACCAACCAGGAGGGCGAGCTGGTGCAGAAGGACCGCATGCTCTTCATCGAGCGCGAATCGGCGGCCTGAGGGGGGATGAACATGACAGAGGACAGACTCTTCTTCGAGGACGTATGCGAGGGCGACGAGATCCCGGAGCTCTCCATCGAGGTCACCCGCACCCATATCGTCAAGTATGCCGGTGCCGGTGGAGACTTTAACCCCATCCACCACGACGAATCCTTTGCCACGGCTATCGGATTGCCATCCGTCTTCGCTATGGGCCTGATGCAGGGCGGCTACCTGGCTCGCGCTCTCACC
>Ga0209254_10007258_pt1 | contig 10221 bp, 7 predicted proteins | sample FrelakmetDIP11DI_FD_187148 | JGI IMG/M metagenome (GOLD analysis project Ga0209254, IMG submission 187148) | Freshwater lake sediment microbial communities from the University of Notre Dame, USA, for methane emissions studies - DIP11 DI (SPAdes)... | ecosystem: Environmental > Aquatic >...
GCCAGTACCGGCGTATTTCTGGGTTGCTCCGGATACGCCCTCCCACCCAAGGAGCGTTGCAAGAATACGATCAACCTGACTGCCGGTGATGAAGCCATCATGGAGGACGCGGATGATGAAGCGGAGTCCCGCCTGCTGCGCAGCAAGCACCGTTGTAAATTGTGTAACACAGCAATGGACAGCTATCTGATTGATGAGCGGCGCAAGTTACATGTGTGCGGCAACAATCCTGACTGCGCTGGCTTTGAGGTAGAAGAGGGAAAATTCAAGATCAAGGGTTATGACGGACCCTCGTTGGAGTGCGACAAATGTGGTGCACAGATGCAACTGAAGAATGGCCGCTTCGGCAAGTACTTCGGCTGTATGGCGCCAGACTGCAAGAATACGCGCAAGCTGCTGCGCAATGGGGAGGCAGCACCACCGAAGATGTCTCCGGTGCCCATGCCAGAGCTACAATGTCAAAAGGTGGAGGATCACTATATTTTGCGTGATGGTGCCGCTGGCCTGTTCCTCGCCGCCAGCCAATTTCCCCGCAATCGGGAAACTCGAGCACCGCTGGTCACTGAGTTGTTGGCGCACCAGTTGGAGATTGATCCCAAGTACAGTTTTCTGTTCAGTGCGCCGACCACAGACAAGGATGGCAACCCGGCGCAAGTACGGTTCAGTCGCAAGACCAGGGAGCAGTATGTGATGACGGAGATCGATGGCAAGCCCACTGGCTGGAAGGCTTTTTATCACCAGGGTCGCTGGCATGAAGAAGGAAGCGCGGCCAGCACGGGCAGTACTGCAAAAAAAAAAGGGGTGACTAAATTCAGTGGCTGATCCAGTCAGGATGTGTAGCACAGGGCAATGGTCCCCGGCGGCTGTGCGAAGATGCTCGCAGTTCTTACTATTTTAGCTGGTTGCTGCCAGTCGCCGCTGTTACACTCGTTGTAGAATGCTAACGAATAGGGGTATTGAGTGGCTGCATCCTTGCTGGAGATTGTTGATCGTGGAAATGGCGAAATTGTCGTACAGCGTGCGGATGATGACTCTGAGCCATTGGTAACTATCCGGTTTTCAGACGAAGCGCGCGCTTACATGATGGACAATGGACTCGAAGTGGCCAAGGCGATGATTCAGGCAGGTATGCAGGCCGCCGCTGTGATTTCAGAACGGGGCGACGTCGAGGTAGTGCCAGCACAGGATGATACACCGCGCATTTTGCACTAGCGGTTAAGTACCCCGACGTAACACTCCCACGCTGAGACCTTCGATAGTGAAAGCCTGTTCCCGCAGATCGATATTGATCGGCTTGTAGTCGCGATTTTCCGGCAGTAGTTGCAGCAGGTGTTTCTGGCTGGTCCGGTGCAGCCGTTTTACCGTGACTTCGTCTTCAATGCGCGCCACCACAATATCGCCATTTTTTGCAATAGGAGTGCTGTGCACTGCCAGCAAATCTCCGTCCAGAATTCCTGCATCCATCATGCTATCGCCCCGTACTGTCAGGAAAAAGTCTGCATGTGGCTTGAAAAAACTGGCAGGCAAACTGCAGTAGTCCTCGATATGCGCCTCGGCCAGTATCGGGTTCCCCGCGGCGACCCGACCAATGATAGGGATTCCTGCACTCTCGGGCAGCCGGATGCCGCGGGACGCGCCAGCGATCATTTCAATGGCGCCCTTGCGCGCAAGGGCCTTGAGGTGCTCCTCAGCGGCATTGGCGGATTTAAAACCAAGTTTGAGTGCTATGTCGGCCCTGGTCGGGGGATAGCCCGTGTCGTCTATGTGCTGGCGGACAATGTCCAGCACCTGCTGTTGCCTCTGAGTAAGCTTTTCCATTACGGGCACCCTCTGTGTATTTATACAGGTGCTGTAATTATATACAGTATCGTAAGCATAATTCAAGACAGGCGTACGTTGCCTGCCACGGCGGTGAAATTTTAGGGTTTTATGCTCTGGCGCGACGTCAGCTGTCCTCGACGCCGTACATGGCATCGGGCTCGATGGTGTTCAGTGGAGAGGTCCAGTCCTGGGGGTGCATTGGCAGATCCGGGTCGAGCAGGTCATCGTCGTCAAGTTCGAAAGCGGCGCGCCAGTCCTCCTGCGCCTCGACTGCCTCCAGCTGCATTTCTCGCCATGCATCCAGATCATACTCAGATACCTCACCGTCCAGGTACTGGGTTTCGATGCTCAAGTTGGCTGGATCCCAGTCAATAACCTCGAATACTTCCTGTGTTTGCATGTCCTTATACCAAGCACCTACCACCGGACTTAACATTTTCATTTGGCTCTCTCCTGCTGCCAGTAATATCTTCCGTGTATCAACATATCACGCTGGCGAAGCGTGTCCACTGCGCTAAGCACTAACCCAGACGAGCGCCATAAACTGCTTCGTGATCAGCTTCAAAATTCTTTCCAAACTAGATCAACTGCTTGCGCCCGCTTTCAAGAGTTGACTTAAGTCTTAACTGGCTTTTATATAGCCGTACTGTCTTGCCTGATGGTATCGACATAAGCAATTTGTCTAAAAACCGTATACTCAATATCGGTCACTGCAGGAAGAAAAAATGTGTGCTTTTTGTGCGATGGGTAATGTTGCCGTCCAGCCCTGTAACATCGAACTGCAGAGGATAGGCCATTGAATAGGGTCGCGATGCCACACGCCCCGAACATCGATGCAGTACTCGCGACCCCGAGGGTGGATGTGGTGCAGACTGTGCGGGAGCAGACCGCTTGAAGCCACTGGCCATCATCGGAGGGACCGGTGTCGCTGAACTGGAAGGGCTCGAAGTTCTCCGGGAACACCACCTGCAAACGCCTTTTGGGGAGCCCTCGCGGACCATTCAGGAGGGACGACTGGGCGAAGCCACGCTTTTTTTCCTGCAGCGCCATGGCAGTCCTGGCGCGATCCCGCCACACCGAATTAACTACCGCGCCAATCTATGGGCACTAAAAAACCTGGGCGTCGGCGGTATTGTTGCCATCAATGCTGTCGGCGGCATCACGGAAGCGATGCGGCCTGGACGCCTGGTGATTCCGCATCAGGTCATTGATTACACCTGGGGACGCGAACACAGCTTCGATGATGGGCACGATGGTGAATTGATGCATATCGATTTCACCGAACCCTATGAACGCAGGCTGCGCCTGGCGTTATTGGATGCAGCAGGCCGTGCCGGAATTCCGCATGAGGCAGCCGGTGTGCACGGGGTCACCCAAGGGCCACGCCTGGAGACGTCGGCGGAGATCAAGCGCATGGCACGCGACGGCTGTGATGTGGTTGGCATGACCGGCATGCCCGAGGCTTCGCTGGCCCGTGAACTCGATCTTCCCTACGCCTCGATCTGTATGGTGGTGAATCCCGCCGCGGGTCTGGGGGATCTGCCGCTCACCACTGCTATGATGCGTGAAATACTGGCACGAGAGGCAGCTGTGGTCAGGCAACTGCTGGGTGAACTTGTGAGAAACCGACACGGTACCTAGGTCGGGGGGTTAGTTTCCGGCCCGGTCTTGGGTTCCGTCATTGTCGCGGGCTGTGCTGATGTTCCGGGATCTGTCTCGCTGAGAGGCATAACTTTTACTATAACTCCCAGCATCGGGTGGTCTATGTAATTGGCTTCGCCGCTGCGCAGGAGGCGTGTCTGTTTCAGCAGTACGGCATGTCGATAGGGATAGGTTCGGTCTTTTGGTCCGGATTCAGCTGACTGGGGCTGGGGTGCAACAGACGGGGGTCCCAGCGGGGGCGGCGGCATGCGCCAGACGCTGTGTAAATATTCCCCCTGTGTGTTAAGCCACAGGTTGGTTTCCAGATTAATGTCGTTCGACAAGTAAAGTTTTATTGTTCCCTGTAGTTCAGGCCATTGCCCGCCATCTCCGGATCGGTCCAGCACTATGGGTAATGCCGCTGACTGCACCATCATTGGTTGTAACCACGCTTCGTGGAACAGTATGCGGTAGCGGCCACTGCGCTGCATGGAATCTGCGTGATTGGCAAATTCCCGTTGCGTTGAGGGGAGGGTGGCAAAGGTCGTAGGTTGCAAGGAGGCTACTCGCGAAGGCTCGACGCTAGTGGTACTTCCATTTGGTGCCGCGCCGGGCGGGGCAGAGCGGTCCCCAGGCGAGGTCAGGAAGCGCGCCATTGCCGGGTAGGCGAGGTCCGGGGTGGCGTCCCACTGTTCGGCAGTGCCTCCTGCTGGGTAACTGAATACCATAAGTTCCACCCGATACCATTTGTCTCCCTGTGCCAGCGCGATACCCGGCAGTAACAGTGCGGTGCAAACGAGAATAAGGGCAAAGTGCGCAGAGTATCGGTCAGGCATCGGTAGTGCTCTTATTGCGGTCAGTAATGAATGTATCCAGCAGTTGCTCCAGATAACGGTGTCGTTCATGAATGTCGGATGAACTGTGCTCAAAGCGCAGGCGCGTGGCTCCGGCCAGTTTGTAGGAACGCGCGTCTGACTGGACCAGCTTGACCAGGCTCATTGGATTTACCGGTGTCGTTTCCTTGAAATCGATACTACCACCCTCCGGCCCCGCTTCAATACTACGGATACCCAGATCCTGGGCCCTGAGGCGCAGTCGGGATACCTGAAACAGATTGTTGACCTGGGGCGGCAATAGACCGAAACGGTCAATCATCTCCACTTGTAAGCTCCTCAGTTCAGCATTGTTGGCAGCGGCGGCAATCCGTTTGTACAAAATCAGGCGGCTGTTGACGTCGGGTAAATAGTCATCGGGAATAAGCGCTGGCACGTGCAGGTTGACCTCGGTGCCCTGGTCCAGCGGTGCGTCAACATTCGGTATTTCACCGCGCCTTAGTGATTCAACGGCCCTTTGTAACATATCCATGTACATGGAGAAGCCGACGCTGTGTATCTGCCCGCTCTGTTCATCGCCGAGCAACTCCCCAGCGCCGCGGATCTCCAGATCATGCGTGGCTAACAGGTAGCCAGCGCCAAGGTCACCGGCAGCCTCGATCGCTTCAAGGCGTTTTCCAGCGTCCGGGGTAATGGCCGAGCGGGGGGGAGTAAGCAGGTAAGCATAGGCCTGATGGTGAGACCGCCCGACGCGGCCGCGCAACTGATGCAGCTGTGCCAGCCCGAACTTGTCTGCGCGTTCGATAATGATGGTGTTGGCATTGGGAATATCGATGCCGGTCTCTATGATTGTCGTGCACAGCAGTACATGGTGGTGGCGGTGGTAAAAGCTGGACATTATCTGCTCCAGTAGCGTTTCGCGCATCTGGCCGTGGGCCACAGCGATATTGATGTCGGGCAGTAGCTCGCGCAGCTTGCGTGCTGTTTCCTCGATAGTTTTCACCTCGTTATGCAGGTAGTAAACCTGACCACCCCGCAGTGTTTCCCTCAGTATTGCTTCCTTGACAAGCGCGATATTGTGCTCGCGTACGAAGGTCTTTATAGACAGGCGACGCGCAGGAGGAGTAGCAATAATAGACAGATCCCGCATGCCACCCAACGCCATGTTCAGCGTCCGCGGAATCGGGGTGGCGGTGAGCGTCAGAATATCGACTTCAGAGCGCAGGGCCTTGATCACTTCTTTCTGTTTGACACCAAAGCGGTGTTCCTCGTCGATAATGAGCAGTCCCAGGTCCTTAAACCGAAAGTCACTCTGCAGTAACTTGTGCGTTCCTATCACAATGTCGACAGCGCCAGAGCTCGCCCTGCGCGTTACATCATCGAGCTGTTTGTTCGTTTTGAAGCGCGATACAACTTCTACAGTTACGGGAAAGTCGGCGAAGCGGTCGCTGAAGGAATTATAGTGCTGCTGTGCCAGCAGCGTGGTCGGCACCAGTATTGCCACCTGTTTGTGGTTGCTGGTAGCGACAAATGCCGCACGCAAAGCGACCTCGGTTTTACCAAAACCGACATCGCCGCAGACCAGTCTGTCCATAACACGGGGACTGTGCATATCCTCCAGCACAGCACGAATCGTGGCTTCCTGGTCGGGTGTTTCCTCAAACGGGAAAGCGGCACAGAATTGTGCATAGGCGTGGTCCCGTGGCTCGAATCTGAAGCCTTCGCGCGCCTCCCGCCGGGCGTAGACTTCCAACAACTGCGAGGCGATATCGTTCGCTTTTTCGCTGGCTTTGCGGCGCGCTTTCTCCCATTGGTCTGAGCCCAGTTTATGCAACGGAGCCATGTCCGGATCGCTGCCTGCATAGCGACTGATCAGGTGCAAGGAAGCCACTGGAACGTACAGACGAGCGCCCAGTGCGTACTCCAGCGCGAGGAACTCGTACTCCTGTTCATCCACGGCCAATTTTTGTAGGCCAATGTAACGCCCGACACCGTGCTCCAGGTGTACAACAGGGACTCCCTCGCGCAGTTCATTGAGGGCTTTGAAGGCGTTGGCCTGGGCGCTATCATCGCTACTCTTACGTCGTCGGCGCTGGGCTACGCGGTTGCCAAATAGTTGTGCCTCGCACACCAGGGTCGCCTGATCGGGACCAAAATACAGTCCGCGGTCAAGGGGAGCAGTGGCGATGGCAAAGTTCAGACCCGAGTCGAGAAATGCCTGCCAATTGGCCACCGCGGGTGGTGCCAACTGGTGTTCGCGCAGGGACTCCAGCAGCACTTCCCGTCGCCCGGCGGATTCAGCGCACAGCAGCACGGGGCCGTGGTGTTCCTTCAGAAAACGCACCAGATTGTCGGTGGGTGACTCATTGTGGCGATTGCTGGCCAGACTGGGTGGCGGTTGGACCGCAGTTCGCTGGTGTACAATTGCGTCGGGATTGTGGCGCAGCTCCAGCACGGGAAACCGTTTGAATTGCTGATACAGTTCCTCTATCGGTGTGAAACAGCGGCGGGGCGGCAGCAGTGGGCGCCGGGGGTCAATACCGTACTCCTGGAAACGGGTGTTGACCTCTTCCCAAAAACGCTGTGCCGCGCCGTGATGATCGCCGGTAGTGATAATGGCGCTGTTGTCCGGCAAGTAGTCGAACAACGTGGCACACTGCTCAAAGAACAGTGGCAGGTAATACTCGCACCCCCCGGGGCTGCGCCCGGCGCTCACGTCAACATAGGTGGGGCAGAGATCGTGGTCGACGTCAAAACTGTCGTACCAGTTCATCTGGAAGCGCCGCACGGCAGCCTGTTCCAGTGGATACTCCCTGGCGGGTAAAAGGTTTATCCCTTCTACCCTGACAACGGTGCGCTGGCTTTCTGGCTCAAAGGTGCGCAGGGAATCGATTTCATTATCCAGCAGGTCGATTCGAAAGGGCAGCTCACTGCCCATTGGATAAACGTCTACCAGTGAGCCGCGCAGCGCAAACTCGCCATGTTCATAGACGGTCTCCACGTTAGTGTAGCCATTGCGTTGCAGGTTGATCCTGAAGCGGTCGACATCCAGCGTTTGGCCTTCCTGTAGTACTAGGCTGGAGCCCGCGATGTATTCCGTTGGAGCAAGTCGGTGCATCAGCGTCGGCATTGGCACGATGAGTATGCCTTGTGTCATACCTTCCAATCGGTACAGCGTGTTAAGGCGCTCCGAGATGATGTCCTGGTGGGGTGAAAAGTTGTCGTAGGGCAGGGTCTCCCAGTCAGGGAACACCAGAATCTCGCAGTCCAGATCAAGAAAAAAGGGCAGTTCACGCTCCAGCGCGAGCGAGGCACTGGTGTCTGCAGTAATTACCACCAGCAGTCGTCCCAAAGCGGCAAGTTCCGCGATGCAGCGTGCATCGGCACAACCGCTAAAAGGACCTATTGCGGTGCGCGAGGCTGCCTGCTGCGGCCAAGGCGTTTTTTCGACCAACTTGCTGAACATAGGTTGTGAATCGCTTGTGCGGTGGGTCAGGCTGGGTATTGAACTGCGCAATTATAACGGAGGTGTCACCAATCGCCAGCACACGGCCCCCTGCAGACCGTGAATTTGCCGAATACTGGCTTGCGCGCCAATTCCCATCGGATAATAATACGCGCCCTATCACTCCTGGGCAGAGCAAAGGTATCCAATGCCGAACAAACGCAAGCGCGCACGTCCCGACGACTATTTCAAGGATTGGAAACAACGCGAGGCACTTGCCGAGGGCATGATTCCCCTGGTAGGTCAGTTGTCCCGCGAGAAGAACGTCAAGTGCTATATCTACGGTAAGCCGTTGGTCAATCGCTCGGTGTTCGAGATCATGAAGGACCACCGTTATGTGCGCCAGGTAGAAGGGAATGAGCTGTCCGAGAAGGAGACTTTTCCGATTTTCAGCCGGTTGAACCAGCTGGATCTGGGTCCCGCTCATATCGATGTCGGTCGTCTGGCGGTAGGCTATTCCGATCAAGGGATAGCGCAAGGCCTTAGTCTGGAGCAGTACATTGACCGCGAATTGGGCTCACTCATCGGGTCCAAGGGTAAACCTCTCGATAAGCCCCAGGATGTCGTTCTTTACGGTTTCGGGCGCATAGGCCGCCTTATGGCCCGTATCCTGATTGATAAGACGGGTGGAGGAGATGGCCTACGACTACGGGCTATCGTAGTGCGCAAAGGCAAGGCCGCCAACGACCTGGAGAAGCGTGCCAGCTTGTTGCGTCGTGACTCCGTGCACGGCGCTTTTGAAGGCACGATTAGAATGGATGAGGAGCGCCAATCCTTTGTCGCCAACGGCAACGAGATTAAGGTGATTTACGCGGATGCACCGGACACCATCGACTACACCCAGTACGGCATCGACAATGCCATCATCATTGACAATACGGGAGCCTGGCGCGATGAAGCCGGACTATCCAGGCACCTCAAAAGCAAGGGGGTCAGCAAAGTGATCCTTACGGCACCCGGAAAAGGCGCCCTCAAGAACGTGGTGGCCGGCATCAACAGCCATATCATTGAACCTTCCGACACCATTATCTCTGCCGCGTCCTGTACCACCAATGCGATCGCGCCTCCCCTGAAGGCGATGGACGATGAGTTCGGTATTGTTGCCGGTCATGTGGAGACAGTACATGCCTATACCAATGACCAGAATTTGATTGATAACTACCACAAGGCATCCCGTCGCGGGCGCAGCGCGCCCCTGAACATGGTTTTAACGGAAACCGGCGCGGCGGTGGCCGTAGGAAAAGTTCTTCCTCAGCTTGCTGGAAAACTTACGGGCAACGCCATTCGAGTACCCACGCCCAATGTATCCATGGCTATCCTCAACCTGACACTCAGGCGTGAAACGACTGTGGAGGAAGTGAATGAGTTTATGCGCCATCAGGCGCTGCACTCACCCCTGCGCAACCAGATCGACTATTCTGCATCCCCTGAAGTCGTCTCCAGTGATTTCGTTGGCTCCCGACATGCCTGTATTTTTGATGCCAAGGCAACTATTGTAAATGGCGTACATGCTGTGCTTTACCTGTGGTATGACAATGAATACGGCTACAGCTGTCAGGTGCATCGAATATTGGAGCAAATGGCAGGAATTCACTACGCTGTCTATCCCAAGCAGGCTTGATTCGATAGTAATTCTCGCCACAAAGGCCCGTAGTCTGTCGTGCCTAGTCGGATCGGTGTTTGTTCATTTCTGCAGAGAAAGTCAAGCGCCAAACAACCGTTCAGGCTGAGTAGTTTTTTGCGGAACCAGTCGGCTATAATTCCCGCGGTTGAAATGCACCTGTCAGTGTTCTGATCGATAGATTTTGGTGGTGAAAACGTCCCGTCTATCGTGAGTGGTGGAGATTTCCCAGAGGTGTTTTCAGTCTAAGAATATTTGTTTAGATGCTGCAGGCGGATCGCATGATCAAGATAAAACGGGGCCTGGACATTCCAATACAGGGCGCCCCCCGACAAAGTATAGAAGAAGCACCTGCAGCACGAGCGGTGGCCCTGGTGGGATTTGATTACGTCGGAATGAAGCCCACTATGGCGGTGCGCGAAGGCGAGCGCGTCAAGCTGGGGCAATTGCTCTTCACCGACAAGAAGACTGACGGCGTGTGCTATACAGCGCCTGCCAGCGGCGTGGTCGCAGCAATTAATCGCGGTGCCAAACGGGTACTGCAGTCTGTGGTGATTGATGTCGACGGGGATAACGCCGAGGTCTTTCAGACGTGCACCCGCGAGTCCCTGCCGGGAGCAGCCGTTATACGCGAACAGTTGCTGCGCAGCGGCCTGTGGACGGCGCTGCGTACCCGACCCTACAGCAAGGTGCCAGCGCCGCAGTCCGAGGCAGCGGCAATCTTTGTAACTGCAATTGATACCCACCCGCTGGCGGCCGACCCGGCGCTGGTTATCGCAGAGCAGGCGCAGGCATTCTGT
>Ga0209254_10007259_pt1 | contig 10220 bp, 6 predicted proteins | sample FrelakmetDIP11DI_FD_187148 | JGI IMG/M metagenome (GOLD analysis project Ga0209254, IMG submission 187148) | Freshwater lake sediment microbial communities from the University of Notre Dame, USA, for methane emissions studies - DIP11 DI (SPAdes)... | ecosystem: Environmental > Aquatic >...
CAGGGTCCCGCCTTCGCGGTCGACCGCAGCGAGTCCGGGACCGCCAGCATCCGGGTGACGGCGAGTTCCACTGAATGCCTGAGCCGACATCCGGATGGTGGCGGGCACGGACACCCGCGGTCGCGGGGACCTGCGTACCGCGCGAGTCCGACCGCCAATCCGCATTGTCCGCCCTCAGGCCGCCGTGCCCCCCACCGTCATGCCATCGATGCGCAAGGTCGGTTGCCCCACGCCCACCGGCACGCTCTGGCCGTCCTTGCCGCACACGCCCACGCCGCGGTCCAGCGCGAGGTCGTTGCCGATCATGGCCACGCGCGTGAGCACCTCGGGCCCGTTGCCGACCAGGGTCGCGCCCTTGACCGGGCGCGTGACCTTGCCGTCCTCGATCAGGTAGGCCTCGCTGGCGCTGAACACGAACTTGCCGCTGGTGATATCGACCTGGCCGCCGCCGAAGTTGACCGCGTACAGCCCGCGCGGCACCGAGGCGATGATCTCGCGCGGGTCGCGCGCGCCGGCGCGCATGTAGGTGTTGGTCATGCGCGGCATCGGCAGGTGGGCAAAGCTCTCGCGCCTTCCATTGCCGGTCGGCGCCACGCCGGACAGGCCGGCATTGAGCCGGTCCTGCAGGTATCCGCGCAGGATCCCGTCCTCGATCAGCACCGTGCATTGGGTCGGCGTGCCCTCATCGTCGACGCTGAGCGAACCGCGGCGTTCCGGCAAGGTGCCATCGTCGACCACGGTCACGCCCGGCGCCGCCACGCGCTCGCCGATGCGGCCGCAGAAGGCCGACAGGCCCTTGCGGTTGAAGTCGCCTTCGAGGCCATGGCCCACCGCTTCGTGCAGCAGCACGCCGGGCCAGCCCGGACCCAGCACGACCGTCATGCTGCCGGCCGGCGCCGGCACCGCCTCGAGGTTCACCAGCGCCTGGCGCACCGCCTCGCGCGCGAAGTCGCGCGCATCGTCGCCGGCCAGCAACCGGTCGTAGCCGTAGCGACCGCCGCCGCCGGCGCTGCCCTGCTCGCGCCGGCCATCGGCTTCGGCGATGACCTGCACGTTGAGCCGCACCAGCGGGCGCACGTCGCCGGCCAGCACGCCATCGCTGGACGCGACCAGCACGGTGTCGAGCGTGGCGGCGATGCTGACCATGACCTGCTTCACGCGCGGATCGAGCGAACGGGCGTAGGCGTCGAGCTCGCGCAGCATCGCCACCTTGCGCTCGGCCGGGATCGAATCGATCGGGTCCGCCGCTGCATACAACGCGCGCGGCGAGCGTCCGACCAGCGCCTGCGCACCGACCTCGGCGCCGCTGCGCGCGATCGAGCGCGCCGCGCCGGAGGCCTCGACCAGTTGCGGCAGCGCGATCTCGTCCGAATACGCGAAGCCGGACTTCTCGCCGCTGATCGCGCGCACGCCCACGCCCTGCTCGATCGAATGCGCGCCGTCCTTGACGATGCCGTCCTCGAGCGACCAGGACTCGTAGCGCGAATGCTGGAAGTAGAGGTCGGCGCGATCGATGCCGCGGCCCATCAGGCGCCCGAACACGCGATCGAGGTCGTCGGTGCCCAGGGCGACCGGGGCGAGCAGGCGGGCAGTGGCGAGGCTCAGGGCCTGGGACATGGCATTCCGGATCGGTTGGGGCGCGACGAGCGTCGAGCGCTGGAAATGGCGGCGGCGGGCGCCCATCGCAAGGCACCCGCGCGCGCATTGTAGCGTGACGGCTCGCGCCGGCCGTTCAGCCGCGCGGCACCGGCACGGCGGGCAGGCGCGCGAGCTGCTCGATATCCGGGTTCTCCCAGCTGCCGGTGACGCGGTAGCGTGCCGCGCCCATGCGGTCGATCGGGTTCTTCAGCACGCCTTGCGCGACCAGGCCGGCCGCGACGCCGACCGGCCCGGCGGCCAGCGCGCCGACCACCGGCAGCACCCCGCCCAGGCGCGGCTTGACCACCAGCTCCTGGTCGTAGTCGCGATCCGCGAGGCCAGTACGGCCGCTGACCAGGATGTCGGCCGAGGGCCCGCGCATCAGCAGGTCGGTGGTGTAGGCACTGCCGCCGCGCAGGCTGAACTTGCCCTCGACCGCATCGAAGCTCAGCCCGCTCTGGAACAGGTCGCTGAAGTCGAGCGCGAGGCGTCGCGGCACCTCGCTCAGGTTCAGCAGGCCGAACAGGCGACCCGCGCCCGGATCGACCTGCACGATGCGGCCGTGGCCGACCTTGAGCTCGAGCTCGCCCTGCATGCGCGCGAGGCCGAACTGCGAGGGCGTTCCGGCCCACCGGCCTTGCACGCGTGCGAAGGTCTGGCCGCCCTCGACCAGGCCGACGAAGCCCAGCGTGTCGAGCATGCGTCCCAGGCTTTCCGCGGTAAAGGTGACATCCATGGTGGTGTGCTGCACGCCGTCCTCGACGACCCAGTCGCCGCGCCCGCGCAGCTCGAGGTTGGGCGAGTTGGCCTCGATCCGCTCCAGGTGCATGCCATCGCCCTGCGGATAGGTCTCGATGCGGATCTCGCCCAGTTCGGCCGGGCCCAGGCGCGCATCGCGGGCCCAGAAATGGATCGGTGGCAGGCGGCCCGGATGGATGGCCGTCGGTGGCGCATCGGAGGTGGATTCGGGCAGGTACAGGCGCTCGAACTGCGCGCTCACGCCGAGGCGCGCGCCCGGCGGCACCTCGATCCGCCCCACGGCCGCTGCACCATCGAGCGTCAGTTCGGTGCCTTGCGCATCGCTGCGTCCGGCCACGTGCATCGCGCCGAAGCGCCGCGACCACGCGACCAGGTCGCCGATCCTAAGGTCGAGCTCGGCCGGCATGCCAGCGCCGACACCGGCGCCGCCCAGCGCCAGCCAGGACTCGAGGTCGAGCGTGGGGAGGTCGCCGCGCAGCACGAATCCGGCAGCTGGCAGTGCGGGCAGCGGCGCAGCCCCGAAGCCCAGTGCGACCGCCAGCGTCGCGCCCGGACCCTCGAGTCGTGCCTGCGAATCCACGATCGCGCCATATCTGATCGCCAGTGCGCCGCCGCGCGCCGGCACGTCGACCACGACCTGCAGTTCGCGCGCCTCCGCGGCTTGCTTGTGCAACGGCGCCGGCAGCATGACCTCCAGGCCGCGCAGGTCCGAGGCCACGCTCAGGCGCGCGCGCGCGTCGGCCGACCGGGGCACGGTCAAACCCGTGTCCCAATACGCCCTGCCCGGCATGAGCGGCACCAGCAGGGCGAGCTCGGGAAATCCGCGCAGCACCGACGACACCGGGAATTCACCGCGCAGGCTGGCCTCCAGCGCATGCGCGGGGTCGACCACGAATTCGCCGCTGGCGATCGCGAAACTGGCCGGGTCGCGCTCGAGGATCACCGCGAGGTCGTCGGCCACGAAGCCCTTGTTGCTGAACCGCACCCGCCCCTTGGCGCGGCCCAGCGCGAGGTCCCAGGTGCTGCTGCTCAGGTCGGCATCATCGAGGTCGGCGACGCCGGCCAGGCGCGCCTCGCCGGCGTCGGCGCCCAGGGGCAGCACGAGCTCGAAACCCAACGTGGCGCTGCCCCCGATGTCGAGGCCGACGAGGTAGGCGCCGGCGGTGTCGCGGATCGGGCTCTCGCGCAGGAATCGCAGCAGCTCGGGACCGCTGCCGGCGCCCTCGACCGCGAGGTTCAACACCGGGTCGCGGAAATGCGCGATGGTCGCGAGCGCCGTGGTGGCGGCCACGCCTAGCACCTGGCCATCGTCGGCGCGGACCTGCATGCCGTCGTTGACGAAGTCGGCCCGCAGGTGGCCGATGCGGGCGGCTGGCCAGCGCGGGTGGTAGTCGAGGTCGACCGCGGCAAAGTCGGCGCCGGCCTCGAAGCGCCCCTGCGCCTGGTGGAACGGCCAGTCGTCGAGGTCGCCGAACACGACCGCCTCGCCGGACGCCATCTGCCCGCCCAGCAGGCCGCGATCGAGCCAGTCGCGCGTGGTCTTCCGCATGGCGTTGATCGGCCAGAAGCGCTTGGCCGCCGTGAGCTGGCCCGCGCCGATCGCGATCGCGGCGTCGAGGTGCGGCTTGCTGCCGGCTGGATCGAGCGTGAGCGCGACCCGCGCGCGCGCGGCGAAACCGTCGCCGGCGAAATCGAGCCCGCTGGCCTCGATCCGCAGTCCCTCCGGCGTGCGCGCGGCGCCGATCGTGGCGTTGGCCAGGTTGGCCTCGATCGGGGCCATGAACACATGGGGGAAATCCAGCTGCAGCGACTGGTTGGCGTCGAGCACCCAGACCGTTGCCGCTTCGTCGGCGAGCAACGTGCCGGACAAGGGGCCGAAGCCGGGGGTCTTGCGCGCCGGTTGCAGCGACAGCCCGGCGACTCGCGCGCTGAGCGACCAGGTGCCATCGGCCGCGCGCGCCGCCACCACGCGCTCGAGCGCGCCGCGCGGCGAGGTTTCGTACAGCGGCGCGCGCAGGCGTTCCGGCAGGAAGCCTGCCAACGCCAGCGGCGCGGCCCAGCGGCCGAGATCGATGCGCTGGGCCTCGAGCGTGTAGCTGCGCGCCGGGGCTGCACCGGCCGCGACCAGCGATACCTGGGTCTCGCGACCGCGCTCGCCGCGCTCGTCCAGGGCCAGGTGCCAGCCCGCGTCGGCGCGACGCCAGGCCAGCGAAATCTTGCCCGCGTCGAAGCTGGCGCGCGGCTCGATCGAATCACCGCTGGAAAATCCGATCGGCACGCTGCCGCGCAGCGCGAGGGCATGCGTCGCCAGTTCGACCCGGACCGCTGCCGGTCCATCGTCCAGGTCCACCCACGCGCGCAGGTCGACCGTGCCCGAGACCGGCGCGATTCCCGCCAGCGGCCACGCCGCGAACCACTCCGCCGGCGCGATGCCTTCGCCGGCGAGGTAGCAGCGATGCAGCGCCATGCCCTGGAGTTCGCAGGCAAAGCGCAGCGGCGCGCCGCCGGCACGCGCCCAGGCCAGCCCGCCGATGCGGCGCGCGCCGCGCTCGCTCGCATAGCGCAGGTCCATGCGCTCCAAGGCCAGCGTGCGGCCGCTGGCGGCATCGCGCAGGGTGACCTGGGCCTGGCGCAGGTTGAGGCTGCCCAGGTCGAGCAAGGCGTCGAGCCCGGCCACGTTGCCGGCCGCGCCCGCCTTCGCGCGGCCCAGGCGCGCGACCTGCAAACCACCATCGCCGCGCAGCACCAGGTCGAGATCCAGCCCGAGCAGGCGGAATTCGCTGAACGACACGCCCGACTTCAGCGAGGCGTAGAAGTCGATCGCGAGTTCGGCGCCGTCGATGCGGAACGGTTCGCCGCTGCCGTCGGGACGCTCGATCTGCACGTCGCGCAACTGGAAAACCGGACCGACCACGGTCCATTCGCCGGTGAGCGACCCGATCGTGACCGCCCGGCCCATGCGCGCCGAGAGGAAGTCCTGCACCTGGTGCGGATGCGCCACCACCCAGGGCAGGGCCAGGCCCGCGCTGCCGACCACCAGCGCCATGCCGATCACGAGCACCGCAATCGTGCCCTTGGCCAGCAGTCCGATGCGGCGCCAGCGACGCTGCCGGGGCGTGAGTGGGACGTGGGTCATGGATGCCGGGTCAACTTGATCGGGTCGGGTGCTGGATCCGGGGCCGCTCGTTCATGGCCGCGGTCGGCGACGCCGGAATTCGAACCTGTCCCCGGGATTCAGAGCAGGACCACGTCGTACTGTTCCTGCGAATACTGTTCCTCGGCCTGGAAGCGGATGGTCTTGCCGACGAAGGCCTCGAGTTCGGCGACCGCGGCCGATTCCTCGTCCATGATCCGGCCCACCACCTTGGGCGCGGCCAGCACCAGCAGCTTGGCTGCCTCGAACTGGCGCACCGCGCGGGTGATCTCGCGGAAGATCTCGTAGCCGACGGTCTCGGCGGTCTTCTGGCTGCCGCGGCCGGCGCAGGTGCTGCATGGCTCGCACAGCTGGCGTTCGAGGCTTTCCATGGTGCGTTTGCGCGTCATCTCGACCAACCCCAGCGGTGACATGTCGTAAACCGTGGTCTTGGCATGGTCGCGCGTCAGGGCCTTCTCCAGCGTGCGCAGGACCTGGCGCTTGTGTTCCTCGTCGGTCATGTCGATGAAGTCGATGATGATGATCCCGCCGAGGTTGCGCAGGCGCAATTGGCGCGCCGCGGACTGCGCGGCCTCGAGGTTGGTGCGATAGACCGTTTCCTCGAGGTTGCGGGTGCCGAGGAAGCCCCCGGTGTTGACGTCGACGGTGGTCATCGCCTCGGTCTGGTCGATGATGAGGTGACCGCCGGACTTCAGCGGCACCTCCTTCTTCAGCGCGCGCTGGATCTCGTCCTCCACGCCGTAGAGGTCGAAGATCGGCCGCTCGCCGGGATAGTGCTCGATGCGATCGGCCAGCTCGGGCACGAACTGGCGCGCGAAGGCCAGGGTGCGCTCGTAGGTCTCGCGCGAGTCGATGCGCACCTTCTCGACGTCGGTGCGCATGAGGTCGCGTACCGCACGCAACGGCAGCGAGAGGTCCTCGTAGATGCGCTCGCCCACGCGCGAGCCGGTGATGCCCGCCTGCACCGATTCCCACAGCTTGCCGAGGTAGGCCACGTCGTCGGCCAGCGACTCGGCGCTCTGCCCCTCGGCATTGGTGCGCAGGATGTAGCCATTGGGCCGCAGCGGATCCTGCAGCGCGGTGACCACGTCCTTGAGGCGCTGGCGCTCGGCCTCGTCCTCGATCCGGGTCGAAACCCCGAGCACGCGGCTGCCGGGCAGCAACACGAGGTAGCGCGAGGGCACCGACAGGTGCGTGGTCAGGCGCGCGCCCTTGGTCCCGATCGGGTCCTTGACGACCTGCACGACGATCTCCTGGCCGTCGCGCAGCAGCTCGCCGATCGGCGGCTGCGCGCCATTGCCATTGCCATTGCCGTTGCCGTTGCCGTTACCCTCGCCGCCCTCGGCTTCGGCGCTGGGCGTCTTGACGATGTCGGAGGCATGCAGGAAGGCGGCGCGGTCGAGGCCGATCTCGACGAACGCCGCCTGCATGCCCGGCATCACCCGCGACACCCGGCCGCGGTAGATGTTGCCGAAATAGCCGCGGCGCGAGGCGCGCTCGATATGCACCTCCTGCAGCATGCCGTTCTCGATCTTGGCCACGCGGGTCTCGCGTGGGGTGACGTTGATCAGGATTTCTTCGGACACGGGGACTCGGCCTGGAAGGCGGTATGCCCACAGCTTATAGCCGGAGGCCGCTGCGGGGGCGAAATCGCGCCGGGCCCGTCATCGGGCGTTCACCCATGCACCCCTTTGGGAGCGGCTTCAGCCGCTCCTACAGGGCTAGAGACCGAACTCGCGCAGCAGCAATGCCGTCTCGTGCAACGGCAGCCCCATCACGCCGCTGTAACTGCCCTCGAGGTGCTCGATGAACGCCCCCGCGCGGCCCTGGATGGCGTAGGCACCGGCGCGGCCCATCGATTCGCCGGTGGCGACGTAGGCCGCGATCTCCGCCGCATCGAGGCTGGCGAACCGCACCCGCGAGACCGAGACCCGCACGGCTTCGCGCCCGCGGTCGCAAAGGCACACCGCCGATACCACCGAGTGCGTGCGGCCCGCCAGTTGCGCCAGCATGCGGGCGGCATCGGCCGCATCGACTGGCTTGCCGAACACGGTGTCGTCGAGCACCACCTCGGTGTCGCCGCCCAGTACCACCGCGCCCGGCACCGCAACGACCTGGAGCAGGCCCGCGCCGGCCTTTTCGCGCGCGACCCGGCGCACGTAGTCCGCCGGCGGCTCGCCCGGCAGACGCTGCTCCGGCACCTCCACTTCCAAGGCGCTGAAGGCAACGCCCAGTTGTTCGAGCAGTTGCCGGCGGCGCGGGGATTGCGAGGCGAGGAACAGCATGGAGGGGGGGCGCGCGGGAGGCCGCCGCCACCCTAGCACCGCGCGCCGGGCATGTTTCAATGGCGCCATGCCCGCGCATCTGGACATTGCCCTCTTGATCTGCGCCGGACTGGTCGCGATCGGGATCGTGACCAGCCTGCTGTCGTTCCGCTTCGGTGCGCCCTTGCTGCTGGTGTTCCTGCTGCTGGGGCTGAGCGCGGGCGAGGACGGGTTGGTCGGCATCCCCTTCGACAACGCCGGCGCGGCCTACATCCTGTGCACGGTCGCGTTGGCCCTGGTGTTGTTCGATTCGGGCTGCGGCACGCGGCTGGCGAGCTTCCGCCTCGCGGCGCGACCGGCCCTGATGCTGGCCACGCTGGGCGTGGCCCTGACCACGGGACTGCTGGCCCTGCTGGCGCACTACGCGCTGGGCATGGACTGGTTTACCGCCCTGCTGCTGGGCTCGATCGTGAGCTCGACCGATGCCGCCGCGGTGTTCTTCCTTTTGCGCGTGGGCGGGGTAGAGGTGCGCGATCGCGTGCGCTCGACCCTGGAAGTCGAGTCGGGCTGCAACGATCCGATGTCGATTTTCCTCACCTTCACCCTGATCGGCATCGCGACCAGCGTCGGCGAGCCCGTGCTCGGTTGGTCGCTGGCTTTCGAGTTCCTGCACGAGATGGGCGGCGGCGTGGTGTTGGGCCTCGCCGGCGGATTCGGCATCGGTGCGGCCCTGTCCCGCCTGCGCCTGGAGCGCGAACTGCTGCCCTTGCTGGCGCTGAGCCAGGCGCTGTGCCTGTTCGCGCTCACCAACCTGCTGGGCGGCAGCGGCTTCCTCGCGGTCTACGTCGCGGGCCTGGTGGTCGGCAACCGCGCGGTGCCGGCGATCGGCATGCTGCGGCGCTTCCAGGCCGCCTTCACCTGGCTGGCGCAGATCGCGATGTTCATCACCCTGGGCATGCTGGCCACGCCGCGCGAATTCCTGCCGCTGCTGGGTTCGGGCCTGTTGCTGGGCGGCGGCCTGATCCTGGTGGGCCGGCCGCTGGCGGTATGGATCGCCCTGCTGCCGCTGGGCTTCGGCGCGCGCGAAATCGGCTTCGTGAGCTGGGTGGGCCTGCGCGGCGCGGTGTCGCTGCTGCTGGGCATGCTGCCGCTGCTGCACGGACTCGAGGGCGGGCGCGACCTCTTCAACCTTGCCTTCATCATCGTGCTGATGTCGCTCCTGATCCAGGGCTGGACCCTGGCGCCGGTGGCGCGCTGGCTCGGGCAGGTCGTCCCCGCGCGGCGCGGCCCGGTCGAGCGCGAAGCGCTGGACCTTCCCGGCCTCGCCGGCCACGACCTGGTCTGCTACCGGATAATGCGCGACAGCCCGGTAGCGCGCGGCGCGGACCTGCCGCGCTGGTCGCGGCCTTCGCTGGTGGTGCGCGGCAGGGAAGTACTGCGCCTGCGCGAGTCGGGCCCGCTGCGACCGGGCGACCTCGTGTACCTGTTCGCCGCCGAGGACCGGATCCCGCTGCTCGACCGGATCTTCGCCGCCGAACGCGCGCCGACCGCCGACGACCGCGAGTTCTTCGGCGACTTCGCCCTCGAGCCCGACGTCACCGTGGGCGAACTCGCCGAGGGCTACAGCTTCGGTACCGGCGGTCGCGACGCCAGGCAAACCCTGGTCGCCGCGATGGCGCAGGAGTTCGACGGCGCACCCACCGTGGGCGACCGCATCGCGTTGGGCCCGGTCGACGTGATCGTGCGCGCGCTCGACGACAGCGGGCGCATCGCCGAACTGGGCCTGAGACTGGCACCGCCACGGCGCCACTGACCGATCGGCTGAACCCGCTCCCACAGAATCAGGCGCGGTGGTAGGGATGGTTGCGCGTGATCGACCACGCGCGATAGAGCTGCTCCGCAAGCAGCAGGCGTACCAGCATGTGTGGCAACACCAGCGGGCCCAGCGACCAGCGCTGGTCGGCACGCGCGAGCACCGCGGGCGCGTGGCCATCGGGGCCGCCGATCAGGAGCGCGATGTCGTTGCCGTCGCGCGACCAGGCCTCGAAACGACGCGACAGCTCGACGCTGGTCCAGGCCGTGCCGCGCTCGTCGAGCGCGATGGCGCGCGCGCTTGCCGGAATCGCGGCGAGCACCCGTTCGCCCTCGCTGGCGATGGCGCGGGCCGGATCGCGGCCCTTGCCGCGCTCGCCGGGGGCGACCTCGATGAGCTGCGGGGTGAAGGGCTTGGGCAGGCGCTTGGCGTATTCGGCGAAGCCCGACTTGACCCAGGCGGGGGGCTTCTCGCCAACGGCAATGATCAGGATGCGCATGAGGTCAGCGGGTTGTCGCCTGCAGGAGCGGCTTCAGCGCGCGGCCGGGGCCCATCGCCCGCAGGGCGGGCTCCTACAGAGCCGGCTTCGTAG
>Ga0209254_10007260_pt1 | contig 10220 bp, 5 predicted proteins | sample FrelakmetDIP11DI_FD_187148 | JGI IMG/M metagenome (GOLD analysis project Ga0209254, IMG submission 187148) | Freshwater lake sediment microbial communities from the University of Notre Dame, USA, for methane emissions studies - DIP11 DI (SPAdes)... | ecosystem: Environmental > Aquatic >...
ATCGCGGCGGCCGTGATGCGATGGTCGCCGGTGATCATCGTCACGCGGATGCCGCCGCCGTGGCATTCCTTGATCGCCTCGATCGCCTCCTTGCGCGGCGGATCGAGCAGGCCGATGAGGCCGATGAGCACCAGATTCCGCGGCAGGTCCGCGGGCGTGAGGCCGCCCTTCCGGAGCCCCGGGCTTTCGAGCCACGCGAGCGCGAGCACCCGTTCGCCCTGGCCGGCGAGCTTGTCGGCAATCGTCGCGAAGCGCTGGCGATCGATGGGCGCACTGCTGCCGTCGGCGAGCTGCTGCCGGTCGCACGCCTCCATCACGACCTCCGGCGCGCCCTTCACGAACAGCAGCTCCTTCCCGCCCGGACCCTGGTGCAGCGTCGCCATGAACTTGTGCTCGGACTCGAACGGTATCGCGTCGATGCGCGGATAGGCCGCCCGCTCCGCCTCGCGCTGGACGCCGAGCTTGTTCGCGAACGGATACAGCGCGGCCTCGGTCGGATCGCCCTCGACCTTCCACGTGCCCTCCTGCGGGAAGATCTCGGCGTCGTTGCACAGCATCGAGTTGCGCGCGAAGAGCTCCAGCAGCAGGCCGGGGTCGGCCAGCTTGTCGCCCTCCCTGACCTCGCCCTCGGGCGCGTAGCCGTTCCCGCTCACCTGGTACTCGCGCTCGGCCGTCGCTGCCGAGACCACCATCATCTCCATCAGGGTGAGGGTGCCGGTCTTGTCGGAGCAGATCCGCGACACCGAGCCCAGCGTCTCGACCGCGGGCAGCCGGCGGATGATGGCGTTGCGGCTCGCCATGCGCTGCACGCCGATGGCGAGCGTGACGGTGATGAGCGCGGGCAGGCCCTCCGGAATCAGCGACACGGCAATGCCGGTGATGGCCTGGAACAGCTCGACGAAATCCATGCCCGCGACCCAGCGGCCGTAGGCGAACACCAGCACGCTCACCACGCCGACCGCCGCGGTGATGAGATAGCCGAGCCGCTTGATCTGCCGCAGGAGCGGTGTCTCGAGCGCGCTCACCCCGGCGAGCAGCTGGTTGATCTTGCCGAGCTCGGTCTGGGCGCCGGTCGCGACAACGAGGCCGGTGGCGCGCCCCGAGACCACCATGGTGCCGGAGAACGCCATGTTCTCGCGGTCGCCGACGGTGGACTTCTCGGCAACGGGGTCCGCGATCTTCTCGGCCGGCACCGATTCGCCGGTGAGGGCGGCCTCTTCGGTGCGCAGGTTCTTGACGTCCAGGAGACGCAGGTCCGCGGGCACCTTGTCGCCGGACTCGAGGAGGACCACGTCGCCGGGCGCGAGATCGTCGGCCGGGATCATGCGCGTCTCGCCGCCGCGCATGGTGCGCGCTTCTGCCGACAGCATGTTGCGGATGGAGTCGAGCGCCTTCTCGGCGCGGCCTTCCTGGATGAAGCCCAGCAGTGCGTTCAGCAGCACGACGCCGAAGATGATCCCCGCGTCCAGCCAGAGGCCGAGCATCAGCTTGGTGAAGCCGGCGCCCAGCAGCACGTACACCAGGATGTTGTTGAGCTGGGTGAGGAAGCGCGCGAGCGGGCCGCGCTTCTTGCCTTCGGGCAGGCGGTTCGGGCCGTACCTGGCGAGGCGGTTGGCCGCCTCGGCGGTGTCCAGTCCCTTGGCGGGGTCGGTATCGAGCCGCTTGGCGGTCTCCTCGCCCGAGAGGGCATGCCAGAGCGTTTCCGTGCCGGCCGGAGCTTTCACCGATGCATGCATACACCTCACCTCCATGCGAGGGCGCGGGCGCGCCCTCAAGGTCTCGGCCGCCGCTGGGGCGGCCCGGGCAGAGCACTCGGGCGAGTGCCCCGAACACCAGACCAACGACAATCATGTAGGCGACGGACGCCGTCGCGTGTACGGAGAAGGAAGTGCCGGCGGGCCCGGCACGAACAGAAGGTCTGGCGTTTCAGTGGACGATTCTGGACCCCGCTACCGACGGAGGCAACCGCTTTCAATCGCCTTCTTCGAGCAGACCGGTCGCTGCGGCACCAGCGCATTACGGGTGGTCGGATGATCGCGAGCGGGACCTCGCAGAGGGCGTCGACGCAGCGCTTCTCGCGGTGCAGCTCGACGAGCTGACGCGAGCACGCCTGCTGGAAGGACGCCCCGCGCCAAGGTGGCCGGCATTTACGACGCTCCCGGGGTGAGGTACCTTCGGCAGGGCATGCAGCAGCGCGGCACGCGCCGATGCCGCGAGGCGGCGGCGCTGGCATGAGCGGGTTCCAGAACCAGGCCATCTTCAGGAGGTGATCCCGATGTTCCCGTCGCAACGCAAGCTCGTATTCGCAATGCTGTGTGCCGCGCTACTGGCCGGTTGCGCCACGACCGGCAAGGAGGTGATCGCCACCAAGGACGCGCCGGCGGCGATCGGCCCGTACTCGCAGGCGATCCGCGTCGGCAACACGCTCTACCTCGCCGGGCAGATCCCCATCGATCCGCGCACCAACCAGCTCGTCCTCGGCTCGATCGAGGAGCAGACGAAGCTCGTGCTCGAGAACCTCAAGGCGGTGCTCGTCGCGGCGGGCATGTCGATGGACGATGTCGTGTCGACCTCGGTCTTCCTCAAGGACCTGAACGACTTCCAGCGCATGAATGCGGTCTACGCGACCTACTTCAAGGACAAGCCGCCCGCGCGCGCGACGGTGCAGGTCGCCCGGCTGCCCCGCGACGTGGCGATCGAGATCTCGGCGATCGCCGCGAGGTAGGGCTCGCCTTCGGAATGTTCCGCGACGAGCTATAATTAGAGTTTCTGCAGCAATCTGTCCGTCCGGACGCTGCACGAGGCAAGGATGCGGCATCTACCCCTTCGCCGCCGGCCAGTCATGTCACAAATGACCGGCTCCCTGATTCCCCGCCCGATCACACCAATCGAAAGGCCTCATTCATGAACAGGCAAAAGCGCAACTTCCTCGTCGCCGGTGCATCGCTTGCAGCGATGACGGCCCTCTCCGCCTGCACGACCACCGGCACCGGCGGCGGCGATCCCGTCGCGCAGCGCCAGGCGCTCGATGCGGCGGCAGACAGCGCACAGACGCGCCTCTATTCGCAGCAGCCCGGCTCCCAGGAACTGATCAACGCGGCGCGCGGCGTGCTGATCTTCCCGTCGTTCGGGACGGCCGGCTTCCTGGTCGGCGGCGGGACCGGCACGGGCGTGCTGCGCAAGGGCGGCAAGACCGTCAGCTACCACCGCATGTCCGAAGCGTCCGTCGGACTGCTCGCGGGTGCGCAGTCGCAGGCCGTGTTCATCCTCTTCATGACGGAGGAGGCACTCAGGCGCTTCGAGGCGAGCAGCGGCTGGACGGTCGGCGCCGACGCGAATGTGACGATGATCAGCGTCGGGGCGAACGCGCGGGTTACCACGCAGACGGCGCAGCAGGAGATCATCGGCTTCGTGATGACCAACCGCGGCCTGATGGGCAATGTCAGCCTGAACGGCAACCGCGTCACGCGCCTCGCCATCTGACCGAGAGTCGCGAACGGACCACGGATGGCGCGCGCGGCGTCGACCGCAAACATCGGCGATCGGCGGGCGCGCCCATCAGGGATCCGGACGGCGTGAGCATCACTCTCGCGTCGATGAACGGCACGAATTCAACGCAGCAGGTGTCGGGCTGCGACGCGGTCGTGGACACGGCGGCCGGCGAAGTGGCGTTGAAGCTCCTCGCCGTCCTGCTCTGTGCGGCGCTCGCGTGCGCCGCGCAGCCGGCATCGGGGCAGCTCGTGATCGGCGGTGGTGCCGGGGTCTGGTACGGTGGCTACGGCCCGTACCCGTATGGCGGGTACGCCCCTTACGTCATCATCGATCCCTGGGCTGCGGGGCCGCGCGTCCCGCGGAATCCGGACACCTGGCCGTCGTGCTATCGATACGGCCGATGCTCGGCGGCAGACATCTCCGCGTATCGCCATCGGGTGGAGCGGCTCGAACGACTGGCACCCTCGGCACCCCCGGACACAGCGGCGTGGCAGCAGCCCCGGCTGTTCGTGCCGCCACCCCCGACGGCGGAGGAGGAAATCCGTCCCGAGTACCGGGGATCGAGCGTCATGAAGGACGAGTACCGCGAAAGCGGCCGCCCGCTCGACGGCCGCCAGTGACCGCGGTGCGCGCACGCTCCGCCCCTGCGAGCATCACCATGAGCGGACGGCTCGCGATTCTCCGCAGGTCATTGCCGCTCGACTGCAAACGATTGCAACAACACGCGCCGGCGGGTTGATCGCAATACACGATCCGCCGATACTCGAGTCACTTGGCACGTCCTTGAAGCCATTCCGGTGCCGCTTCCGGCGCTTCGAGGCTGCCAAGTACCACCACGCTCGAGTACCCGCGCCGGCCCCTGACGCTCCCTTGACCCTTCGGCGGACGACACTTCCGACCCGGCGGCCCGTCGCGAAATCGGCCGTGAGGTCGGTGCCGGCCCCCGCGAACAACTGCCCGGGAATGGCGTATTCTTGGATCGTTGGGCCTGTTCGGGAGCGGCCTCAGCCGTATTCCTGGCGGTCGCGGCGATGTCGGGCGCCACCCTGCGACCCGTCAGACGCTCCCGGCCGACGGCCGCAGGGCCAAATTTGAGGGTCGTGCATCCCGCCCATGTTCCTGTCCGAATGTCCGATCTGCGAGCATGAGAACCCGGCAGCGTCCAGGTTCTGCAACGCATGCGGGGCGCCTCTGCATCTCGGACCGTGCCCGCACTGCGAGGCGATGAACGATCTGGCCGACACGCATTGCTACAAGTGTGGCGATGTCCTCGCCGGGGGTCTGTTCGCTGCGTGCGAGACCACCCCTGCTGCACACCAGTCATCGAAGGGTGATTCGTCCGACACGATCGCGATGGTGTCGACCATCGGTGGGCTGGAGTCGCCGATCGACAGCGCCCCGTCCACTGCCGCTACGCCTCTCGCCATCCACGCCGCGCCCGCCGCGCCGCGCCGCGCGTATGCAATTGTCGCCACGGCGGTCGCGGCGATCGTCGCCGTCGTCGCCTTCTATGCACTTCGTCAGCAGGCCCCGGTCGACGCGAGTCAGCGCTCCGCAGCGAGCATCGAAGCGAGCGGTCGTGTCGGTCCGGCCGGTGGCGGCACCATCGTCAACGCCGAAGCCGACGGCGTCCGGCCTGTGCCGATCGCATCCAGTACGGTTCCGGCCGGAACAGTTCCGGCGACCAACGCACGCCTGGCGGCGTCCGACTCCGCGCCCGGGAGCACGACGACCCGCAAGAACGCCGCGGTGGCACCGGAGGCGCCGCGCGACGGAAGCGATTTGAAGGAGGCCTCTCCCGGGGGAGATACGGCGCCGGCAAAGTCTGCGCCCGAAGCCGTCGTGCGCAGCGCCCAGAGCCCGCAGCGCGCGGCGAGCGGACCCAGGCTATCGCCGGACGGTGCCGCCGCGTTGCTCGTCCCGCGTCCTGCGTCGCCGGGCGCCGGCGGCAGGATCGAACCGCCGCCGGCCCGGGTGGGCGATTGCACGGAGGCCGTCGCGGCGCTCGGGTTGTGCCAGCCTGCACCTACTCAACGGAGCGAATGACATGCGACTGAAGGCCGGACCGGCCGTACTTGCCGGGATGTTGTGGCTTGTCTGCGGGTTTGCGACCGCGGCGGTGCAGTACAAGATCGTGACGGCGTCGGAGCGCGGCACCTATTTCGCGATCGGCGGCGACCTTTCGAAGTTCGTCGCGCCGGACGCGGATATCGAGCTCGAGGTGCTGCCCTCCTCGGGGTCCGCGGCGAACGTCCGTCATCTGCGCTTCGACCCGGGCGTGAAGTTCGCGATCGTCCAGGCGGATGTCTTCCAGGCGTTCATCGACCGGGCCGCCGCCAACAACGCGGAAGCGGCCAACATGATCCGTCCCCTGCGCGTCATCCTGCCGCTGTACAACACCGAGATCCACTACATCGTTCGAGCGGACTCCGAGCTGAACCACCTCCACGACATCAGGAACGCGAAGATCAACGGCGGCCTGCTCGGAAGCGGCGCGGCGCTGATCACCCATACGCTGTACAGGATGATGTTCGGCGGCCCGATCCCCGAGGCGAATGCGAGCTACCTCTCCAACGAGGAAGCGCTGGTCAAGCTGGTCACCGACAAGTCGGTCGATGTGGTCGTGGTGGCCGCGGGGCAGCCGGCCCCGCTGATTGCGGGCATGAAGCCGGAGGCGCAGAAGCTGATCAAGCTGCTCAAGTTCGACCCGGCGCATCCGACGAGCAAGGCACCCCTCACGACCTACGCCCCGGCCACTGTGCGCGCCAGCAGCTACCCCAACCTGATCACCGAGGACTTCACGACCATCTCGGTGGGCGCGTACCTCGTCACCTACGACTACAACCTGAAGGGGACGGTCGACTCGCTCGCGCGGTTCGGGCGATCCCTGTGCCAGAACTTCGCCACGCTGCAGGCCCAGGGACACCCCAAGTGGCGCGAGGTCTCCCTGAAGCTCCCGGAGCTCGGGCCGGGCTGGACCTACTATCCCGCCACGGCGCGGGAGATCCGCGCATGCGCCGCCGGGAAACCAAAAGCGCAGGCGAAACCCGTGAGGAAGTGCACTCCCGAAGAAAACATCCTGGGCCTGTGCAACTAGCGCGCGGCTGACCACGCGATTGCCGGTGAACGCGACCCCGGTGTCCCCGACCACGGTGACGGTGGTCCTCGCAGACGCCCGCCGGATCTCCTCCGGCCGGAGCAGGTTGATCGGCACGAAGTCGAACGAGCCTCCGCGCCGGATCTGAATCGAGGGTGAAGGGGTCTTTCGCCGTGTCGGACGAACCGCACCGACGGAACGGGCTCAGAAGGGCGATATCGCGAAGAATTCCAGGAGCGAGAGTCCTCCGAAGCCGCCGAACGGGATCATCACCGCCTTCACCACCGGTTGGCTCAGGAATGGCGCGAACGCGCCGTCCCGTGTGCGTTCCACGCGCCTTCTCAGGTCCTCGACGCTGTCCCGAAGCCCGCGAACCGGGTCGTCCCCTGGCGGTACGGCGTCCGCGAGCGCGGGTGGCAGCGTTCCGGTCTTCAGATGAAGGAGGTGATCGTCGAGATTCTCGAGAACCCGTTTGCGCGCGTGCTCCGCTGCCCGGCGCAATGACGCGGACGCGTACACCAGGTAGGCGAGCGCCGCGCCGAAGAGCAGGACGAGCGGCAGCGGAAAGTTGAGCGAGTCGAAGAGCGTGCTCCGCGCGATGATGAGGAGCAGCAGCACCACGAACGGAAAGTAGATGAAGACGCTCACCGACTCGGTGAGTTCGACGATCACGCGGAACTTGATCCAGCTCGCGAGTATCGGGCCCCTGAGGCCTGTGGTGCTGCCTTCGCGCGCCATCGTGGGAGCGGGCCATTCGACTTCGCGATCGCTCATCGCGCGCACGAGCCGCGTTGCGCGACGCGTCGCGTCCACGACCGCGAAGACGAGCACCCACAGGCCGACAATGCTCGCAACCGTCGTGACGGTGGTCCACATTTTCGCCTCGGCGCCGCGGTAGGGGAGGTTTGGCGGATCGAAATAGAAGAGCGCCGCCGTGAACCCGAAGAAGAGCGCGGACATGATGCCGATCCGGACGGTCGCGGGCCAGAACCGGCCGTTGCAGCAGTGGGCGCGCCACAGGGACCGTGCGTCCAGCCTGCCCGTCCTGGGATCGACGTGGGCGCGCAGGTCGTCCCGATCGAGCGCGTACGCGTCGACCGGGAGGTATGCCGATGCATGGCGCCGATCCGGAACACCCCTGGGCGGGCTGCCGCGCCGGTCGTTTCGATGCTCGATGAACGAGAGGCGCAGGCCCATTCGCGTCACGAGGCGTTCCACGTATCCGGCGAGACCATCGCGAAGCGGCGAAGCACGGCTTCTGGAGGCCGGGCGGCCGTTCCGCTTCAGTCCCGCAGCGAAGTAACGGCGGTGCAGGTCGACCGTGGTGCGTCGGATCATGCGCCAGCCGTAGGCGAGCAGCGCCACCGTCGCGATGATCGCAAACAGCCGCAGGTACACCGTCGGCCACAGGCTCACGCCTTCGAGCCACTCGAGCGGCTCGCCACGCCCCGACTCGTCGTCGGCGATGGCGCGCACGGTGACGAACCAGAAGACACCCACGGTCGCGAGCGCAGCGACCAGGATCGTCAACGGATGGCGTCGGACGGCGCGCGACGTGAAGTACACGAAGAGAAGGCCCGCGAGCGCCGCCGTCCCGAAAAGCCCGACATGCGCTCGTAACGCGGACACGATTTGCGACGTCCCGGTGCGTTCGGGGTCCTGAGCGATCAGGGCGCACGCGGTCGGATTCTCGAGGGAGCACTTGTCGGTCTCGCCGTCGATCTGCAGGCGGCCACCCCCGCGCGTCAGCTCGACGGCCCGGGACCGCCCGATCTCGAAGAGCTGCGCACGCAGGAACCACTGTTCACCGAGCGTTTCCGGACCGGAATCCTTCCCGGTCCCCAGCCGATTGGAATGCGTGTACGCGCGCTGGAGCGCGGGTTGCAACGCGGCCAGCGTCGCGAAATACGTGCCCGTCTGGTAGCTGTCCCGAAATGCCGGTACCGCGCCTTGCAGTTGTTCCCGCAGCGCGAGGCCGTAGCTCGATGCCACCACGAGGTTTCGCGCCCAGTGTGCCTGGTCGGGATGGAGCAGCCGTGCATCCAGATCGGTCGTGAAGAACACCGCGTGCGCGAGCTTGCCGCGGAGCGCTTGCAGTATCAGCAGCTTGTCGTAAACGTCGCTTCCGAGGACGCCGACCGCACGGACGCCCGGCCGCCCGGCGCGCCGCTCGGCCTCGTCGAGCGCCACCATCTCCTCGCTGAGCCGGCGCAGGTAGTCGACCTGGCTGCGACCTTCCGCCCGGTCGGGCGCAGCGGTACGCAACTCCAGGTCCTCCTGGCCGCGCTTCTTTGCGGAACTCCCGTCACTGCTGCGTCCGGGCTGGCTCCCGGGGCCGGACGTGACAAGGCCGTCCAGGCCCCGAAAGTATCGGGCATGCACGACCCTGGGTTCCGCCACCTTCGCTTCCGCACAGCGCCTCTTGATCGCGTGGGTCACTTCGTCGCCGAGCGCTCGCCCATAGCGCGTATCGGCTTCGCTCACCAGAACGACGGTGCCGCATTGCGGTTCTTCAACGGCGCCCAGGCCCGCCTTCCTGTCCGCGAGGCCGCGAAGCGAGACCAGTTCGTCGGCAAGGGCCCCGGCGACACGGTCATCCGTGACCGTCAGGCGCCAGAGCTTGAGGCGGTACTCCTGTGCAACCCGGTGCGAATCGGCGTGGCGTTCGCCATTGCCGGCCTGCCCGAGAAAGTCCACCCCCTGGAGCTGCTTGTCAGCGATCGTCCCTCCCGCGCTGAAGAACTCGAGCCATACCGGGTTCTCGACGGGTCGGTACTCGTCGCTCAGCAATTGACGCACCTCGTTCCGAATCGAGGCGAGCGTCTCCGAGCCCCCGGGGCCGATGACTCGGAACAGGGTCTCCCGCTTGCGCTCACTGCAGTCCTGCTCCACCGACTTCGCCGCCTCCTCCGCGATTCGTTTGATCGCGGCGGCGTCGTTCTTGCTTCGGCTGATGTCCTTCCTTCTCGCCGTGATCGCCTCCTCGACCGAGTGCCGGCAAAGGACGATTTCCGCGACGCGATTCAGGGAGCGCACCGGCTTGTCGCCGAGCGCGTCCTCCTGGATCCAGACGAGCAGCAACTTGGTTTCACGCCCCGCACGGGTGATCGTGAACCACTCGTAGGGAAGGATGTCGGGCAGCCGCGCACCGAGGTCGGCCGCCGAGCGCGGCTCGTCCGGGAGCCAGACGTAGCCGAGCATGTCCGGGCTGACCGGATCGTATCCGAGTGTCTGGAGCCCGGAGACCACGGCATACCGGGCGCGTCGCCGCGCCTCGGAGTCTTCGGCATACGTGCCGCCGAAGACCATCGCGCCGAGGATCTGGAGATCAGCGCCGCGGTCGAGCTCGCGGTCCACGAGCTCGGAGAGCTTCCCCGGAGCATGATCCGGGTCCTCCTTCGCGAGGTCGCGGCGCTTGCGGAGGTCGGCGCCTGGGGGCAGCGCAACCGCGCGGACGACGAACGGATCCTGCCAGAGTCTCGCCTCGACGTCCTGATGGCCGAGTTGCCGCGAGGACGCGGTGCGGTCATCCGGCGTCGGGCGCGCGGTTTCCAGTGCCACGTTCTTTACCAGCACGCCCGCTGCAAGCAGGGCGGCGGCAAGGAGCGGAACCGGACTAACGAGCGGGAAA
>Ga0209254_10007262_pt1 | contig 10218 bp, 10 predicted proteins | sample FrelakmetDIP11DI_FD_187148 | JGI IMG/M metagenome (GOLD analysis project Ga0209254, IMG submission 187148) | Freshwater lake sediment microbial communities from the University of Notre Dame, USA, for methane emissions studies - DIP11 DI (SPAdes)... | ecosystem: Environmental > Aquatic >...
GCAGTACTGATTGCGAATCGTGCCGAGATCATTGGCCGCGACGCGGCACTACTGGCAAAAGACATTGTCCGGCTCGCGTCCGGTCAGGCCGGAGTCGTCCGGATCGGAATGGGGCCTGCCCCGGGCCGCGTACTGCTTGCGCCGATCGTCGAGCGTGTCGGCACTCAGCTGCCGCAGGTGGCGCTCGAGATTGTGTACGGCAGCACCCGCGCCCTGGCGGACCTATTGCAGGCGCGGGATCTGGACATCGCCGTCTGTCATCCAATCGAGAGCCCGGGTCACAACCTGACCTGCGATCTGCAGCTTAAGGCGGACAACGTCATCGTCGCCCATCCGGAGCATCAGGTGTTCCGGAGCCAGATGACCGGGATCGGAGAAATACTGCGCAGCTTCCCGCTGGCGATCCCGTTCCTCGAGCAGCGCTACATCGATCTGACAAAGCAGTTCTTCGACGTGGACGTCGGGCAGCTGCCCGGTCGCATCGTGTGTTCCGACTTCGAATCCCTGGTCCGGCTGGTGATGAGCAGCCCGCGCTATTTCACGGCCGGCCCAGTCTTTGCATTTGCGCCGGAAATCGAGACAGGGCGACTGAGGGTGCTCGAGACGCCCGTGCCCTTCAACCATCTGGTCGCTTTGCACACCAACACGGACGCGTTTCCGATCCCCGCCGTCGCCAGGGTAATGGACATCATCCGCGAGGTCTTTGGCAACGTCCTCCTGCGCTCGGACGGGCACTGAAGCCGTTGCCCGGCCGGCGCAGGCTGAGTCGGGCGCGTCAGTGCATGCCGAAGGCCACCACCTCCGCCCTGTCACCCTTGCTTCCCTTCGTCTCGTACCAGAACTCGATGGTACGAATGCTGCGCTTGCCGCCGTGCAGGTCGATCACGCGCGTCTCGGCGCCCGCGGCAAGATTTTCCTTGACGTCGAGTCGCTCCGGGGCGCCGTCATCGTAGGTCACGACGACCTGGTGCATGTTGAGCGCGGCGTTCTTGACCTTGAATTTCAGCTTGCGAAAGTTGTCGTACGGGCCGGCGACGGTGATTCGATCGTGATCGGCGTCGTGCCCCGCTTTGACCGAGCCCAGCTTCACCCAGTCGCCGTTGGAGTTGCCCGCAAAGACGCCGCCACTGAAGAGGGCCAGTGCCAGACCGGCTGCCAGAATCCGTCGTGTCTTGTTCATCTCTCGTCTACCTCTTGTCGATCGTTGCTGACAGTTGATGTGAACGCCGCAGCCCGGCCGGAGTCCCCCGACTGCGCCACTTCATGTAAGGGATAATCAGGAGTGCCGACGCCAGCGTGTAGGCCACGATCAGCACGACGGTGCGAGGGTTGGGCGTCGCAGCCGCGACCACCATGGCCACCCCGACGTGCCGAGTCGCACAAGTGACTGCGAGCGCGGTGCGGTCGTTCGGGTCCGGACCGCCCATCACATGCCCGATGCTGAGCGCTGCAAGCGTGAATGCTCCGAGCGACAGGATCGGCGGACCGAGGACGGCACCGACCACCTGCCAGTGCGTCGCCAGAAGCGCGAGAGCGCTCGCCGAGAAGACAATGCCCGCGACCTTGAGCAGCACATCGGACAAACGCGCGCTTGCGTCGGGCAGAAACCAGCGTACGGCGATTCCCAGGAGCATCGGCAGAAGGAACGACTTGCCCAGGACACCGGCCACGGTGGCTGGATTGAGCGTGTCCAGGCGCGCGAAATGCGGCCCGATCAGCAGGAGCCACCAGGGCACGGTCACGATCGCCAGCAGCGAGCTCACTACGACGAGCGAAATGACGTATTCCTCGTTGCCAAGTCGCATCAATTTGCGTGGCAGCATTGGCGCGCCCGCAGAGATCGCCAGAACCACGAGCGCCAGTTCCAGACCAGGGGGCAGATGCAGAAGCTTGACCGCGGCCAGTGCGAGCAGGGGCACCACGACATACATCGCCAGCAGCGACCGGAGCATGACGCCGGGACGGTACTTCAGGTATGCAAAATCCCTAAGTCGCGAATCGAGACCCACCGCGAAGATGAGCAGCCCAACCGAGCCCTTGAGCGCGATCATCAGAGATGCGGTCAAACCCATGTTTCACCTGGCGAGGGATTACGGCTTCGCACCGATCAGGCCCTTCTCGCGCGCCCACGCCTCGGAGCGGCGCATGCCTTCGGCGAGATCAACCCTGGGCGAGTACCCCAGGAGCCGCCGGGCTTTCTCGATGCTGTAGGTGGCCGGCCGCCCGAGAAGTTCGACCGAGCCACGGCCAAGTTCGGTGGAGCGACCGAGCAGGCGCGCGATGCTTGCGCCGGTTTCCGCCAGCGCAATGGCGAAGCCCTTCGGCAGGGTCCGGGGCGAACCCGGCTTGCCCAGCCACCGCCAGTGATGCCCGAAGAATTCGGCGCAGGTCACCCCAGCGCCCGATGTGAGCGTGAAAGTTTGGCCCGCACCCTCGGGCTTCCCGGCCGCCAGCACGATGCCGTCCACGAGGTCGTCGATGTAGACGGGACTGAACACACCCTGCCCGGCGTCAGGAAGCAGGAATTGACCCGCACGCATCAATTCCAGCGGCACGATCACCCACGCACGGGATGCGGGGCCGTAGACATCGCCCGGCCGGACGATGGTGCAGTCGATCTCTCCACCGGCATGGGCCGCGAGCACCGTGTGCTCGCTCGTGATCTTCGTGTCGACGTATGAATTGCCATTGGTGATGAGCGGATGCGACTCGTCGACATTCGCCGGGAAATCGAAACCGAAGGCAGCGACGGATGAGAGCTGCACGAACCGGGCGACCCCCTGCTCGCGGCACGCCGTGAGCAGCCGCCGAGTCCCGTTGCAGTTGACGTCCCAGGCCGCCCGCATCGGGGCAACCATTGAAACCACGGCCGCGGTGTGGATGACGAGATCGGCCCCGGCCAGTTGACTGCGCCATGTCTCGGGTTGGCGCACGTCGCCGGCGACGACGTTCCAGGCCGGATTGGCCGTGAAGTCGGTACCGCAAACCTCAGCGCCGAGACTGCGATAGCGCTGCGCCAGGGCCCGGCCGATGAAGCCGTTGGCTCCCGTGATGAAGACGCGCTTCGGCGGCTGCAACTGCGCTGGGGTGACCATGGGGTGTCCCTCTACCTGCGGCGGATGGTCCAACCAGGGAACGTACAACGTTCCTCGCTCTGGCCTTTTGGCAACGAGCGGCATAAATTTGTCATTAGGCGCCAAATAGGGGGGCGCGGGGGGCACTGGGGTTGAGTGACTACCAGCTGAGAGCAGCGGCCTTCGAAGGTTATTCCGTACTGGTGCGCGAACTGGGCGTCGACCCTGACCCGTTGCTGCGGCAGGCCGGTGTCGATCCTGCCTGGCTCCAGGACCCCGACCGCCCAGTGCCCTACCTCGCGTTTCTGACGGCCTTGCGGCTGGGCGTGAAAGCCACGGACACACCGCATTTCGGTCTGCTGCTGTCGCGCAAGCAACGCTTCTCGATGCTGGGCGCCGTCGGGTTCGCCGTGCGCGAGGCACCAAATGTCCAGGCAGCCATCGAGAACCTGAACCGGTTTCTCCCGGTTCACAACCAGGCAGCGCGCACCGCCCTGGTCGTCGAAGGAGAATTCGCGCGCTGGACGTTCGACGTCATGCTGCGGGACGCGCCGGCGCTGGACCAGCAGTTCGACCTCGTGGCTGGGGTCGGTCTCAGCCTGCTGCAGCATCTCGCGGGAAATCAATGGACACCGTCGAGCGTGCACCTGAAACGAGCCGAGCCTGCCGATTCACGGCCATACCGGCAATTGTTCCGCTGCCCGGTCGTGTTCAACGCTGATTTCACCGGCTTCGTGTTCCGCAAGCAGCTGCTGTCGCAGCCGGTGGCCAACGCGGACCAGCAATTGTTCCGCATCCTGCATCAATACCTCACGCAGCTCGAAGCCAAGACTCCCAGCGACTTCGGCGCCCTTGTCCGGGAGACGGTGGCCCTTTCACTGCAGGACGGCGACAGCTCGATCGATATGGTCGCGTCCAGACTCGGCTTGTCAGAACGCACGTTGCAGCGGCGCCTGCATGCGGCCGGGCTGAACTACAAGGACATCCTGGTGGACGTCCGCCGCAGCGTCGCACAGCAATACCTGCGCGACACCGGCGTCTCGCTGACGCGGATTGCGGCGATCCTCGGGTACTCCGACCTCGCGGCGTTCTCGCGCTCGTTCCACCGCGAGTTCGGTGTCTCGCCGCGCAACTGGCGCCAGGTCAACCTGGGCTGAACGACTCGATTCAGGACTGCCGGATGGCCGCCCGGGACTGCCGAGTCGCCTGGCTCAACAGGTCCCCGGACCCATCGAGTGCTGAGACGGAGCCCGGCAGCGGCGCGGAAAACTCGACCGGCCGAATCTTCGCAGCCCTCGCTGCATCGGCAAGCGGCACGTGGGACATGGCATGCTCGCTCAGCGCGAGGATCGTCAGCGCCGGGTTGACGGCGAGATTGCCAGGGATGATCGAGCCATCGAGGACCCGCAGGTTCTGGTAACCGAACACCATACCTTTGTCGTTCACGACGCCGCTTTCCGGCCCGGCCCCAATGGTGGCTCCACCCATCACGTGTCCGGTGACCGGCACGTCGGCGAGGATGTCGAGCAGAACGTTGCCGGCGGACCCGCCCGCCTTGCGTGCAAAGCGTCGAGCCACGTCCTGGCCGATGGGGAAGTACGTCGTGAGTCGGCCCGCGCCCAACTCAGGCACGAAGGTCATGCCGCGGCGAAACAGTTTCGTCCAGGCCGTGCGCCACCGCGCATGCACGAACGAATCCGCACTCTGCATGATCATCAGCAAGACACTGTTGCTGGCCTTGCCGACGGGGTTCAGCTGCCGCAGCGTCTGGAGTGGATGGCGCAGGCAGTTCAGTAACAGCTTGACCGCACGAGGCAACCGGCCCCGGTCCGTCAGGGGCACGACGTTGACGCTGAAGTACATCGCGTCCGAGCCTTCGCTGAAGCGCACGGGCTCGATCATCGTGATGTCGTCGGGCTTGAACGACGCGTTGACGGCCATGCCGACCGGGACGTCGCTGGCCGAATACGCCGGACCGGTGTCGAGACCAACGGAATAGAACGTCTCGGAGTTGCAACGGATCCGAGCGCCCAGCTCATCCGAGATATTGCGCAAGTGCCCGTCCCGGTACTTAGCGTCGAACAGCAGCTTGAGCGTCCCCATCGTGCCTGCCGCGACGACGACGCCCTTGGCGCGGACCTTGCTGGACCTGCGCCGCCAGCCCGTCGTCGTGCGCAACGTGAGTTCGTATCCGCCGCTGCCATCTCGCTCGCCATGCAGACCGGGCAGCGGCTCGATGGCGTCCACTTCGATCTCCGTCCGGACCTCGACACCGTTGCGCTCGGCGAAATGCAGGTAGTTGTGGTCCAGCGTGTTCTTGGCATCGAAGCGGCAGCCCACCATGCAACCTGCGCACAGGTTGCAGGGCTTGCGGGTCGGACCGCGGCCCGAGAAGTAGGGATCTGCGCTGCCACCTGCCGCGGACTCCTGATAGTCCTGGAAGGCTGCGATGCTGACGTTATCGAACGTGTGGCCCCGCCCCATCTCGTTGGCGACATCAGCCAGGATCCTGTCCGCCACGCCTTCGTAGCGACTGCGGCTGACGCCCAGCATGCGCTGGGCCAGGCCGTAATACGGCGCAAGCACGTCGAACCAGTCACTGCGGCTGCGCCTCCAGTACTCCGCCGCGAAAATGCCGGCCTCGGGCATGTAGAGCGTGTTGCCATACAGCAGGGAGCCGCCGCCGAGCCCAGTTCCGCCCAACGCGACGAGCCTGCGCGTCGGCGTAATTTTCCAGGTTCCGGTGAACCCCAGTGCCGGTAACCACAGGAACCGTCGAAGACAGGTGTTCTTCCCCGGGAACGCATCGCTGCGCCAGCGCTTGCCTCGCTCCACGACCAGGACGTCGTAGCCCTTCTCGCTCAGCCGCAACGCGCTCACGGCGCCGCCGAAGCCGGACCCGATCACCACCGGCCCGTACACGCGATCGGCTTGCTCACTCATGGCATCGCGGCCTCAGGTTCCAGCGCAACCCGTCTCGGCCAGCTTCTTGAGCCGCGGCAACGCAACGCCGAGCATCTTCTCCATGGCCCGGCGCACGATTCCGGACGTGCCCGGAATCTTTGCCCGATAGCGGATGCTCCATTTCAGTTCGGTCCCGCCCGCCACCGGCTTCAGTTCGACACGACCCTGGTGGCAGCAGATCGGCGCGCCCTCCAGCAGCCGGTAGTCGAGCGAGCGCCGTGGCTCCCAGCCGATCACCTGCTCGCGAACGTTCATCTTCGGGCCCCGCATCGCGCGCTCGGCGCCGACGCCGTTCGGCGCCGGCCACCCTTCGCGGCTCAATGCGACGGTATCGAGCGGAAACCAATCTGGCATTGCGCGGTGGTCCGTGACGAGGTTCCAGACACGATCCGGCGGCGCCGCTATGCTAACCGTGTGTTCGACGCGATGCGTATCCGGCAGCGGCCGCTTCCCGGGGGGCATCGGCGTGAACCCCATCCGTGCGTCCCAGCGCGGCTTCACCCACAGCAGTTCCACGCTGAATTCCTGTTCGTCGTTGACGTACACCACGCCCCAATTGACGACGTGCAGCGGAAAGCCGTTGGGCCGGGCGCCGGCGCTGCGGCTGCGGCGGTACGAATCCATCATGTCGCGCATCCTGCGGTAGCCGAACGCGATATTCAGGATGCCCTGGTCGCTGATGCGGTGCCCCGCGGGCCACGGCCTGCCGACGGGATCGAGGTACTGCACTAACTCCACGAGCACATTGCCGGCATCGAGCACCACGCTGCGAGTGGTGGCGCCGTCCAGCCCCCAGAGTGCCTCGTGCTCCGGACGCCGCAACGCTGCCGCCGATTGCGACATGCCGAGCGCAGTCATGAAGAAGCGCTTGGATTTCTCGAGATCAGCAACAGACAGAGTGACCGAGCGCGCCGCCACCCGGCAGTCCCGTCGCGCATCATTGGTGCGTCCGCGCAGCGGGTCATCCTCCATCACTTCGATGAACACGCCGTCGGGACTGCGCACGCACACACGACGCTCGCCCGCCTTGCCGATCGGGGCCGTGAGCGGCGGAGTGCCCAGCGCCGCAAGCCGCTCAAGGGTCCGATCGAAATCCTGCACCCAGAATCCGACGCGCGAATAACCCACGTCGCACGGCCGGTGGTCGGCAGGCATCAATCGCGCGAGCGGAGCCTCGAACTGAAACAGTTCGATCTGGAAATGCGCGCTGCGATCGACCAGCCACCAGCAGGTCGACGCGGCGCCGGGCAGCCCCTGGACATGCCGTGCCCCCCAGCCGCGGAAAGCGCGCGTGCCACCGGCCGGAAGGAACCCGAAAGCATCGCGGAACCAGCGCTCGGTGCGCTGCACGTCAACGACGGAGAAGGCGATCTGGTCGAGTTGCTGCATCACTATGTTCAGAACGTCATGGTCGGGAGGGCAGCGAGCGTCGTGCGAGCGCGCCCGATGTCCAGCGCCTGCATCGCATCGGCGGGTTCGAGCGTGCACGCTTTCTCCAGCAAAGCGGTGGCCTCGTCCTTGCTGCTCTCGCCATACATGAGCAGCAGGCCATGCGCCTTCTCGATGTAAGGCACCGGCGACGCCGCGGCCAGTGCGACAGATCGTTCGTAATGCTCCTCTGCGTTCGACTTCTTCGCCCCGAAGCTCAGGCCGGCGAGCATGCCGCCGACCTTGTCCACGATCTCGGCGTTCCAGCCCGCCATGGTTGCGTGCCCTTCCGCGTGGTCGGGCTGCAGTTCGAGACAGCGGGCCGCCGAATCCCGGATCTTCGGACCGAGGCCCTTGCTGAGCGCCTCGATCATGTTGATGAACTGGCTGTAGCGCCCGCGGGAGACGGCCAGCATGTAGTGCGCATTGGCATTGTCTGGGCAGGCGTCGGTCGCCTTCTCGGCCATGTCCATTGCCGTCTCGAAGATCGCGACCTTCTTGTCCTCGTCCGCTTCGAGGTAGTTCGCGTAGATCGTGGCCGCGAATGCCGCCGGCACGAGACCGGCTCCGCCGCGCGCCTGGCCGATCGTCACTGCATCCTGGAAGCGGCCTTCGTGGTAGGCACGCCAGGCCTCCTGCACGCGCTCGTCGGCATGAAACGGTTCTTTGTTGCCGGCGTGGAGCGTGTCCCAGCGGTCGCGCAACGCCTGGCCGGACAGGTCGAATTGGACGCCTTCGTATTTTGCCCACTGCTCCATGATCGTATCCTCTGGTCTGCTTGCCTTGGTTGGCGGTCGGCGACTCAGACAGCGAGCCCAAGTTCGCACAATTCCGCGACGATTTCCGCGTTGATCTCTGCAATGCCCGGGACGCGCCCTGGCGGCGTGCACTCTTCGCAACTGATCGTGCCGTCGCGCAGTGACCGCGCCAGAGCGTCGTCGTTCTGTCCGAGCCAGACACGCGACAAACGTGGCCAATCTGGTTGGCCGAGCAGTAGGCCGGCGCAGATCGCCACGCCGCTGCGGCGCCGCACCTGTGCCAGGCCCACGATCTTGCGGTTGCCCAGTCCCATTAGTTCGCCGCAGGACAGGCTGGCAAAGCAGACATCGCGTATTGCGTCGCCAGCGCCTGCCGGACCGGCCACCTCACGCGGCGCAATGCACGTCGGGATTCCGAGCCGGCCGAGCGCGCGTCGCCACGCTTCGCTGATCGCTTCGTAGCTGCGCGGCAGGCTGATCCTGGCGAAAGCGTGGTCGGGTGGCACCAGCACGGTGTGGCTGCACATCCAGGGGCCCGCGATGACCGCGCCGCCGCCGGCCGCGCGTACGACGACGTCGATTCCCTCGTCGCCTGCGCGCTCCCACATCGCCGCACTGGGTTTCTGGCTGCGGCCGAGGACCAACGAGACCGAGGAATAGCTCCACATCGCCGCGCTCGGTGCTTGCACTCCATTGTCGAGCGTCGTGCGAATCATCTCCTGCTCGGCGAGGGCGGAACCGATGGCGATCACGTGGGTCGTCCGGTCAGAAATCGACGGTCGCGAGCCGCTGCGCCAGCGCACTGAGAAAGAGCCCTGCTGGATGCCCGTCGAGGGCTCGATGGTCGAACACGAGGGTCAGCGTCATCATCGGGCGCGCCACGACCTGCCCGGAGATCACGACCGCCCGCTCCGCCACGCCACCAATGCCGAGAATGGCGATCTGCGGCGGGTTCAGTACCGGGGTGAACCAGTCGATGCCGGTTGCACCGAGGGTGCTCACCGTGAACGTGCCACGCTGGTAGGCGGAGGCCGTCAGTTTGCCTGCGCGGGCACTGCTCGCCAGTAGGCTCACACGCTGCTCCAACTCGCCGAGGTTGAGTGTGTCGGCCTGCATCAGCACCGGCACGACGACACCGACAGGCGTGTTCACGGCGACACCGAGGTTCACTTCCGCCCAGTGCTCGACCGCCTGGTCGGACACGATGCCGCTGACCGCGGGATGTTCGCGTAGCGTCAACGCAGACGCGCGCAGCACGGCATGCGTGATCGAGATCTTCGTACCCGTCGCCGCCCGCTCCGCCTGGACTCGCGCAAGGACGGCGGACATATCGACATCGAGACCCTGAGCAACTCGTGGTGCCTGCCACGCCGCGGTCAGCGAACGCGCAATGACGCCGCGGATTCCCTTCAGCGGGACACTGGTCGTGGCGTCGCTCATGGCTGCACGCGACTACTGGGGCCGCAGCCGGGCCAGGACAGCGCCCTTGCCGAAATTTCGCGTGGCCGCGACGTCGAGCGACTCGATCACGCCGGCCGCCGGGGACACGAGCTCGACGGTCGCCTTCACGACCATGGCCGTGCCGATGATCTGGCCCTCCTGCACGGCGTCACCGACGGCCACCAGCCACTCGTCCAGCAGGGCCTCGGTACCCTCTTCGACGTCGGCCCACGCTTCATCCGGCAACTTGATTTCGATCACGTGCTGCACTCCAGGGTAGCGGCTAAAGGACTCTGCTGGCCATGAGGCTCTCGGCCGCGGCGATCACGTGATCCACCTGCGGGATCACGATTTTCTCCAGCGCCGGGCTGTAGGGAATCGAAACGCCCGCCACGCCAAGGCGACGGATGGGCGCCCTGAGCTTGATTTCGTCGAGCCGGTCGGCAATCAGCGCACTGATTTCGCCTGTCATGCCGAAGTTGAGGTAGTCCTCGTCGACGACGAGCAGGCGTCCGGTCTTCTTTACGGATGCCACGATGGCTTCGGCGTCGAGC
>Ga0209254_10007263_pt1 | contig 10218 bp, 9 predicted proteins | sample FrelakmetDIP11DI_FD_187148 | JGI IMG/M metagenome (GOLD analysis project Ga0209254, IMG submission 187148) | Freshwater lake sediment microbial communities from the University of Notre Dame, USA, for methane emissions studies - DIP11 DI (SPAdes)... | ecosystem: Environmental > Aquatic >...
GTGTCGGTGGCGCTGAAGTATTCGAGGTTCATGAACTGCGGGGGCGTTCGGAAGTGGCTGCGCCGGGATTCAGCTGCGCGATTGTGCAACGACTGGCGGCGGGCGACCGGCGCCACCCCGCCCTGCGCGCTGGGCGAGCGTGTGATTTGCCGCGGTCAGAAAACACTCTGCCGGGCCATGCGCAGGGCGCCGGCCCAGGCGTCACCGTCGCGCTGGCGCTCGGCCGGTGCGCGCGCCAACACGTGCGCCAGCACGACGTCCAGTACAGCGGCCTGCGCAGCCGGCAGGTCCGGGCGCAGCTGCTGCACGGTTTGCGGCGCCTGGGTGGCCATGGCCCGCAGCAGCGCGCCCATCGACTCGCCTTCGAAGGGCAGGCGCCCGGTGAGCAGCTCGAAAAGCAGTACGCCCAATGCGTACAGGTCGCTCGCGGCGTCGGCGCGTGCGCCGGCCAGCAGCTCGGGCGCCATGTAGGCTGGCGAGCCGAGCAGCACGCCGCTGCGGGTGGCCTCGGCATCGACGGCGCGAGCCAGGCCGAAGTCGGTCAGTTTCACGCTGTCGACGGCCGGGTCGAACATCACGTTGGCCGGCTTGACATCGCGGTGCACCACGCCGGCGCGGTGGGCGTAGGCCAGCGCTTCGGCGACACGGGCGGTGATGGCCAGGGCCAGCGCCTCGGGCAGCAGGCGCGCCGCGCGGGTGTAGCGGCTGAGGTCGGTGCCGGTCAACAGCTCCATCGCAACGTAGCCCATGCCGCCCTGCAAGATGGCGCCATGGGTCGTGACGATTCCCGGATGGCGCAGTCGCACGGCGTTGATGGCTTCATGCTGAAAGCGGCCCTGGGCCCCGGCCAGCGCCGGATCGTCGGGCTGACCCAGCGACACGGCCTTCACCGCCAGCGGCGCGCCGTCAGCCTCGTCGAAGGCCAGGTACAGCGCGCCCATGGCGCTGCGCGTCAGCAAGCGCTCGATGCGCACGCCGCCGAGTTGCGTGCCGGGGGCCAGCAGGGCGGGTGAAGCCGGATCATGGGTTCTGCGTGCCATGCGTATTCACGTTAGCACGGTGGCGCGGCCGCGACACCGCGCCAGAATAGCCGGCATGGACACCATTGCCTGGCTCGCCGTCGCGATCTTCGCCGTCACGATCCTCGCGGTCATCACCAACATCGTCGACAGCGCTGTCGCAGCATTGATCGGCGCCGTCGTGATGATCTGGATCGGCGTGATGACCGACGTCGACGCGTTCGGCCTGGTCGACTGGAATGTGATCGCGATCCTGGTCAGTGTTTGGATCATTGCGTCGTACTTCGGCAAGACCGGCGTGCCCAGTTGGTTGTCGGTGCAGGCGCTGCGCCTGTCGGGCGGGCGGCCCGGCCTGCTGGTGATGATCCTGTCGGTGTTGTCCGGCACCATCTCGATGTTTGTCGACAACGTGGTCGTGATCCTGATGATGGCGCCGGTGGCGCTGCCGCTGGCGCGGGCCTTGAAGCTGCCGGTGACGCCGCTGGTGCTGATGATTGGTTTTTCCGCCAACTTCATGGGCTCGGCGATGCTGCTGGGCGACCTGCCGCCTCAGATGCTGCACAGCGTGGCCGGCGCGGAGTTCATGGATTTCTTCTGGCAGCACGGGCGCCCGTCGTCGTTCCCGATCCTGTTGGTCACGTTCGCGATCACGCTGGCTGCGATGTACGCCTACGGCTTTCGCGGCCATGGCCGGCAGGCGGTCGACATCGAGAACCTGGGCATCGAGACGCGTATTCCGAACAAGCTGTTTGCCGGCATCGTCGTGGGCTGGTTCCTGTTGACGGTGCTCGGGATGGCGATGCGCCAGGTACTCGATGTCAAGCTCGGTTTCATCGCCATGACGGGCGCCGTCACGCTGGTGTTGCTGCTCGAACTGCTGGGCGATCGGGTCAAGGCGCCTGACTTCGAGAAGATCCTGGAAGAGCTCGACTGGCGCGCGATCTTCTTCTACATCGCCCTGTTCGTGCTGGTCGGCGGGCTGGAGAAGATGCACATCCTGGACGCGCTGGCACAGCAGTTGCGGCCGATCTTCGCCGAGAGTTATGCGCTCGGTGCCACGCTGCTGTACTGGATCACGGTACCGATCGTCGGCATCGTCGAGCACGATGCCTACATCCTGACCTTCCTGCACACCATCAAGGATCTGCGCGCCGACGGTGTGGAGCCCTGGCCGCTGTGGTGGATGCTGCTGTGGTCGGGCACGCTCGGCAGCAACCTGACGGTGGCCGGCGCGCCGGCACTTTATGCGGCGCTCAACATCTGCCAACGCGAGGAGAACCGCAAAGTCTCGTTGCGCGAGTTCCTTGCCTGGAGCGTGCCGTTCACCCTCGTTTCGGCGGTCGTGTGCTACGGGCTCGGCATGCTGATCTGGGTACTGCCGTTCGCCAAGTGAGGCGCTGAACACGGAGCCGACCATGTACCAACACATCCTGATCCCGACCGACGGTTCAAAGCTGTCGGAGCGCGCGGCCACGGCCGGCGTGAAGCTGGCCGCGGCGCTGGGTGCGCGCGTCACCGGCCTGTTTGTCGCGCCGCCGGCCACGCCGGTGGTCTACGAGCGCTTCGTGCCCGTCAAGTACCTGACGCCCGACGAGCACGCCTCGATGATCGAGCGCGCCGCCGAGCGCTGCCTGGGCACGATCCGCAAGGCCGCCGCCGCCGCCGGCGTGAATTGCGAGTGCGTCACGCTGACCGGCGACTTTCCGGCCGACGCCATCGTGCAGACGGCCGGCAAGCTTAAGTGCGATCTGATCTTCATGGCCTCGCATGGTCGCCGCGGCGTGGCAGCCGTGTTGCTGGGCAGCGAGACGCAAAAAGTGCTGGCCCACAGCAAGGTGGCGGTGCTGGTGCACCGCTAGCGCGACGCCCTACTTGACCAGCAGCACCGGCACGCCGGCATGCTCGATCGTGCTTTGCGCGACCGAGCCGAGCAGGGCTGCGGTGTGGTTGGCCAGGCCGCGCGTACCCATCACGATCAGGTCGCAGCCCTGCGCCCGCGCCACCTCGGCGATCGTCGGCCCAGGGGCACCGACGCGCTGGTGCTCCTGGTAGGCCACGCCGCTGGCGTCGAGCAGGACCCGCGCGGGTTTCAGCGCCGCCTCGCTGCGCTCCTGGTAGTACTCCTGCAGCGACTGCTTGGCTACAAAGGCCGAGACATCGCCCGAGACCGGGCGCTGGACGTTGAGCAGGTGGACTTCGGTGCCGGCCGCGTCGCGCAGATCCTGGCGCATCGCCACAAGGTGCTGCACAGCACGAGCCGCCGTCTCGGAACCGTCGACCGCCAGCAGCACGCGCCGCAGGTGCCCGGCGGCCGGGACCACCGGCACGGCGGCGGTGGCCGCCGCCACAGCGACCGCCTGGCGCGCGGCCAGCCACTTGCCAAGCGCGAACACGAGCAGCGCGCCGGCAATGCCCGCACCGTAGCGCAGCGCGTCGGTGACCACGATCTTGGGCAGCTGCGACATGACGTCGGGGTTGACCAAGGCCGGGTCGGTGACCACCATGGTGCCGGCGATCCAGCCCAGCAGCATGCCGCCTACGGTGATGATGGCGGGGTAGCGGTCCATCAGCTTGATCACCAACTGGCTGCCCCAGACGATGATCGGGATGCTGACCAGGACACCGAAGACCACCAGGGTCATCCCGTGACCGGTGCCGGACGATTCGGCCGCGCCGGCGATCGCGATCACGTTGTCCACGCTCATCACGAAGTCGGCGACGATGACCGTCTTGACCGCGCCCCAGAGCTTGTCGCTGCCGCTGATGTTGGCGTGGCCCTCGCCGTGTTCGGGCAGCAGCAGCTTCACGCCGATCCACAACAGTAGCAGCGCGCCGACGATCTTGAGGAAGGGAATCGCCAGCAGCGTGAGGGCGAAGAAGATCAGGATGATGCGCAGGACGATGGCGCCGGCGGTACCCCAGAGAATGCCCTGAGTGCGCTGCTTGGGCGGCAGCTTGCGGCAGGCCAGCGCGATCACGACCGCGTTGTCGCCGCCGAGCAGGATGTCGATCAGGATGATCTGTCCGACGGCGATCCAGAACTCGGGGCTGGTGAAGATTTCCATGGCGGGGGTCGCTTGTGCTGCGGGTCGGATTTGTGCGAGGCGCAGTGTAGGGCGCGGCATGCGGGTCTGCGGTGCGTGGAATCACGCACGCAGACGAGTGGCTCCGGCTCGCCCGAACGCCCGCTCCGCAGGCCGCGGACCCCGGGGCCTGGCCGCCAGCGCAGCCGCTAGAGCAGTGCCTTGAGCAGGCGGCCCATCTCCGACGGGTTGCGCGTGACGGTGAAGCCGCAGGCTTCCATGATCTCGAGCTTGGCGTCAGCCGTGTCGGCGCCGCCGGAGATCAGCGCACCGGCGTGGCCCATGCGCTTGCCAGCCGGTGCCGTGACGCCGGCAATGAAGCCGACGACGGGTTTGCTCATGTTGGCCTTGCACCAGAGTGCGGCCTCGGCTTCGTCGGGGCCGCCGATCTCGCCGATCATGATCACGGCGTCGGTGTCGGGGTCGTCGTTGAAGGCGCGCATGATGTCGATGTGCTTCAGGCCGTTGATCGGGTCGCCGCCGATACCCACCGCGGTCGATTGACCCAGGCCGATTTCGGTGACCTGCGCCACTGCCTCGTAGGTCAGCGTGCCGGAGCGTGAGACGACGCCGATGCGGCCTTTCTTGTGAATGTGGCCCGGCATGATGCCGATCTTGATTTCCTCGGGGGTGATGATGCCCGGGCAGTTGGGGCCGAGCAGCAGGGTCTTCTTGCCGCCCGCTGCCTCCCTGAGCTTCATGCGGTTGCGCACTTCGAGCATGTCGCGGATTGGGATGCCCTCGGTGATGCAGACCACCAGATCGAGATCGGCCTCGACGGCTTCCCAGATCGCGGCGGCGGCGCCGGCCGGCGGTACGTAGATCACGCTGACGGTGGCACCGGTGGCTGCCTTGGCGTCCTTGACGCTGGCGTGGATCGGGATACCCTCGAAGTCTTCGCCGGCCTTCTTCGGGTTCACGCCGGCGACGAAGCAGGCTTTGCCGTTGGCGTACTCGCGGCAGCCGCGGGTATGGAACTGGCCGGTCTTGCCGGTGATGCCCTGCGTGATGACGCGGCTGTTCTTGTTGATGAAGATGGACATGGCGTTCCTTACTTGACCGCGGCCACGATCTTGGTGGCTGCTTCGGCCATCGTGTCGGCGCTGATGATCGGCAGACCCGATTCCTGCAGCAGCTTCTTGCCCAGGTCTTCGTTGGTTCCCTTCATGCGCACCACCAGCGGCACCGAAAGGTTGACGGCCTTGCAAGCCGCGACCACGCCTTCGGCGATGGTGTCGCACTTCATGATGCCGCCGAAGATGTTGACCAGGATGCCCTTCACGCTCTTGTTGGCGAGCATGATCTTGAAGGCTTCGGTGACTTTCTCGGCCGTTGCGCCGCCGCCGACGTCGAGGAAGTTGGCCGGCTCGCCGCCGAACAGCTTGATGGTGTCCATGGTCGCCATGGCCAGCCCAGCGCCGTTGACCAGGCAGCCGATATTGCCGTCCAGCGAGATGTAGCTGAGATCGAACTTGCTGGCCTCGACCTCGGCCGGGTCTTCTTCGTCGAGGTCGCGGTAGGCGACGATCTCGGGGTGGCGGTAGAGCGCGTTGCTGTCGAAGTTGAACTTCGCGTCCAGGGCCTTGATGCGGCCCGGCTGGCCATCCTTGGCCCCTTCGAGGATCAAGGGGTTGATCTCAGCCAGGCTGGCATCGGTGTCCATATAGCAGCGGTAGAGCTTCTTGAAAACGTCCACCGCCTGAGCCTGGCTGGCCGGGGGCACGCCGATGCCGGCCGCGAGTTGCTGGGCCTTGGCGTCGCTCAGGCCGTCCAGCGGGTTGACGAAGACCTTGATGATCTTCTCGGGCGTGCTGTGCGCCACCGCCTCGATGTCCATGCCGCCTTCGCTGCTGGCGATCAGCGCCACGCTCTGCGTCGCACGGTCGGTCAGCGCGGCAACGTAATACTCTTTGCGAATGTCGGCGCCTTCCTCGATCAGCAGGCGGCGCACCTTTTGCCCCACGGGGCCGGTCTGGTGGGTCTTCAACTGCATGCCGAGGATTTCGCCGGCGAGCTTGCTGACCTCGTCGAGCGAGCGCGCCAGCTTGACGCCGCCGCCCTTGCCGCGGCCGCCGGCATGGATCTGGGCCTTGACGACCCAGACGCTGCCGCCGAGCTTTTGAGCGGCCTCCCTGGCTTCACGCACCGAGAAGGCGGGGTAGCCGCGCGGTACCGGCACACCGAACTGGCGCAGGACTTCCTTGCCTTGGTATTCGTGGATCTTCATGGGGCGTGGGGCGTGAGGCGTGGAGCGGGTGGGTCGAGGGCCGGAGCGCGGGCCCCGGAGCGCTGCGCGCAGTGCGCGCCATCGGAATTCTGCAGTCGTCAGGTTTCGCGACGCTGACGCGCGTGCCCCGACGGGTTCACAGGGTCACGGGCGCGCCGGACTTTAGCATCGCGCCGGACCGCAGACGGGCGTCAGGCGTCGTCGTCGGCGTCGCCGTGAACGCCCCGAACGGCATGCCGGATGGCATCGGCGGAAAAGCCGCGGCCGGCCAGAAAGCGCATCTGGCGCGCCCGATCGGGGGCGCTGCTGGCGGGGCTGCTGCCGTACTTGCGCAGCCACACGGCGCGGGCGCGGGCCGGTTCGCTGTCCTTCAGACCCTTGGCAGTATCACTGTCGAGCACCGTCCCATGCTGGCCCAGCTCCTGGCGGATGCGCAGATTGCCGTAGCGGACGCTGCGTGCATTGACGCGTGACTCGACGAAACGGGTATCGCTCAGGTAGCGATGCGCCTGCAGCCAGTCGAGCAGCGCATCGATCTCCGCTTCTGGAGCGAGCGGGGCTTCGCTGCCGCCGTCTTTGGCGCTGCCGACCTTTGCAGCCTCATCGGCGGCGCGCTGGCGCGCTCGCCGCAACAGTTTGCGCCGCAACTCCAGGCGGCTGTGCTCGCGCTGCGCCAGCCATTGCAGCGCGCGGGCTTTCAGGGACAGCGGCGCAGCCGCCATGGCTCGGCCGCCGACGGCGTCAGGCTTCGGCGGCTGGCAACAGCGGGATGCCCATCGACTCGCGCACCTTGTTCTCGATCTCGAACGCGATCTCGGGGTTCTCGCGCAGGAACTCGCGAGCGTTGTCCTTGCCCTGGCCGATCTTCTCGCCGTTGTAGGCGTACCAGGCACCGCTCTTCTCGAGGATGCGGGCGTTGACGCCCATGTCGATGATCTCGCCCTCGCGGCTGATGCCTTCGCCGTAGAGGATGTCGAACTCGGCGACCTTGAACGGCGGCGCGACCTTGTTCTTCACGACCTTGACCTTGGTTTCGCTGCCGATCACTTCTTCGGCCTTCTTGATGCTGCCGGTGCGGCGGATATCCAGGCGCACCGAGGCGTAGAACTTGAGCGCGTTGCCGCCGGTGGTGGTTTCGGGGTTGCCGAACATCACCCCGATCTTCATGCGGATCTGGTTGATGAAGATGACCATGGTGTTGGTCTTCTTGATGTTGGCGGTGAGCTTGCGCAGGGCCTGGCTCATCAGGCGGGCTTGCAGGCCAGGCAGCGAATCGCCCATCTCGCCCTCGAGCTCGGCCTTGGGCGTCAGCGCAGCCACTGAGTCGACCACGATCAGGTCGATCGAGCCCGAGCGCACCAGTGCGTCGACGATTTCCAGGGCCTGCTCGCCTGTGTCGGGCTGGGAAATCAGGAGTTCTTGCAGATTGACGCCGAGCTTTTGCGCGTACTGGATGTCCAGGGCGTGCTCGGCATCGATGAAGGCACAGGTGCCGGCCACCTTCTGCATTTCGGCGATGACTTGCAGCGTCAGGGTGGTTTTACCGCTCGACTCGGGGCCATAGATCTCGACCACCCGGCCGCGCGGCAGGCCACCGACGCCCAGGGCAATGTCAAGGCCGAGCGAGCCGGTGGAAACCACCTGGATATCCTCGATGACCTCGCCTTCACCGAGGCGCATGATCGAGCCCTTGCCGAACTGCTTTTCGATCTGCTGCAACGCCGCCTGCAAGGCTTTGGCTTTTTCGGTATTCAGGGCTTTGACGGGGGCGTCCATGGGGGTCTCCGGTGGGTGGTGTGCGGGGGTGGGCGGCGAGGTCGGGTGGGTTCGGGGCGGAATTGTGCGCGACAACTGGATATTCGTACAGTTGTCGCGACGCGTCAAGGGGCGGCGGGCCGGCCTCCCTAGAATCGACGCACAAGATGCTGGACAAGACGCCACAACGGCGCCGCCAAGGAGACGACCGTCATGCGCGTGCTGATCGCAGAGGACGACCAAGTGTTGGCTGACGGGCTTCTGCGTGCATTGCGCGCATCGGGTTTTGCCGCCGACCATGTGGCCAGTGGCAGCGAGGCGGATGCTGCACTGGCGTCGCATGTGTTCGACGTCGTGATCCTCGACCTGGGCCTGCCCAAGCTGCATGGTCTGGAAGTGCTGCGCAAGCTGCGCGGGCGCGGCTCGTCGGTGCCGGTGTTGATCCTGACGGCGGCCGACAGTGTCGAGCAGCGCGTCAAGGGTCTGGATCTCGGTGCCGACGACTACATGGCCAAGCCGTTCTCCCTGCAGGAGCTGGAGGCGCGCGTGCGCGCGTTGACGCGGCGCGGCCTGGGCACCGCCAGCACGATTCTCAAGCACGGCCCGCTCAGCTTCGACGCCACCGGTCGCGTCTGCTACATCAACGAGCAGATGATCGAGCTGTCTGCGCGCGAACTCTCGCTCCTCGAAGTTCTTCTGCAACGAGCCGGGCGGCTGGTCAGCAAGGACCAGTTGGTCGAGCGCTTGTGCGAGTGGGGCGAAGAGGTCAGCAACAACGCCATCGAGGTCTACGTTCACCGGCTGCGCAAGAAGATCGAGCAGGGTCCGATCCGCATCGCCACAGTGCGCGGCCTGGGCTACTGCCTGGAAAAAATTCCGGGCTGAGATGCTCAGAGCCGCGCCGAAGGAGGTCGAACCCCGCAGCCAGCGCTCGCTGTTCGGCGACATCCTCGACTGGATGCTGGTGCCGCTGCTGCTGCTGTGGCCGCTGTCGGTGCTGACCATCTGGTTGCTGGCGCAAGGCATCGCCAACCGGCCGTTCGATCGCGAACTCGGTGAGCTGGCGCGCACCTTGTCGCGGCGCGTGGCGGTGGTGACCATGCCGGCATCGCGAGAGGGCGCCGAAGTGCGCGTCAGCTTGAACGAAGCCTCGGCGGCGATCCTGCGCAGCGATCCGTCGGACGCGGTGTTCTTTCAGGTCCTCGGCGCGCGCGGCGAATGGATTGCCGGTGACCGGGATCTGCCGGTACCCGACGAACCGCGCGCGCCGCTTGGCGAATTGCGCTTCCGAGACGACGAGGTTCAGGGTCAGCCAGTGCGTGTGGCCTACCTCTGGCTGCCAGCTGCCGCAACCATGGCCAACGCCGTGCCGCCGCTGGTGCAGGTGGCGGAGACGCTGGAAAAGCGCTCGCAACTGACGACCGAGATCGCCCGTGGGGTGATGCTCAGCCAGTTCGCCATCCTGCCGCTGGCCGTGCTGCTGGTCTGGTTCGCGTTGCTGCGCGGCTTCCGGCCACTGAACGAATTGCAGCGCCGCATTCGCCAACGCGCCAGCGACGACCTGTCACCGATCGACGAGCGCCTCGCACCGGAAGAGGTCAGCCCGCTGGTCGGTGCAATCAACGACCTGTTGGCGCGGCTGGACCGCTCGATCGCGGCGCAGAAGCACTTTCTCGCTGATGCAGCCCACCAACTGAAGACGCCTTTGGCGGGGCTGCGCACCCAGGCTGAGCTGGCGCAGCGCGAGGTCGATGCGGGTGGCGACGCCAAGTCGGTCAAGCGCTCGCTGCACCAGATCGCGCGCTCGTCGCAGCGTGCCGCGCACATGGTCAACCAGCTGTTGTCGATGGCTCGCGCCGAAGACAGCGAACAGGCGCGCCGCACGCACCCCTTCAACGTGGTCGCGCTGGCCACCGAAACCGTGCGTGATTTCGTTCCGCGCGCGATGGAGGCAGGCATCGACCTGGGCTACGAAGGACCCGAGCTCGGCGACGACAGCCGGCTCCGCCTGACCGGCCAGCCCGTGCTGGTGCGCGAGCTGATCCGCAATCTGGTCGACAACGCCTTGCAGTACACGCCGCGGGGCGGCACGGTCACCGTTCGCGTGCTTGCCGACCCGTTCGGCCAGGTCGTG
>Ga0209254_10007264_pt1 | contig 10217 bp, 10 predicted proteins | sample FrelakmetDIP11DI_FD_187148 | JGI IMG/M metagenome (GOLD analysis project Ga0209254, IMG submission 187148) | Freshwater lake sediment microbial communities from the University of Notre Dame, USA, for methane emissions studies - DIP11 DI (SPAdes)... | ecosystem: Environmental > Aquatic >...
GACGACGCACTGGCCTTCGAGCGCATTGTCGTCTCAGGAGTTAAACGGAGGAATAGGCCCCGCGCAGATTTGCAGATCGACCCGAACGCTGACGTTGCACGCGCCCCGACACTTTTCAACGGAATTCCGTACCCAAGGAGACAGACCGCGATAGTCCTCGAAAGGCCCCCACTCCCACTCGATAATCAACAGCTTCGGTAGGTCGTTGATCGGCTTGATTCAGGAGCCGCAACGCCTTGACGCTTACCGTCAGAACTACCGTCATTTTGAGCGGGATCCCCGAGCGCAGCTTCCACCATCGATCGACATCTATCGAGAACAGTCGGCGCGTCCACGATCGCTAGCTATCGAGGTCTATCGAGATCCATCGCGTCTTCGCACGCGATTCCTCTGGCGTGAGGCGACTCCTCGGTCGGCGCGAAGTAATCGAGGGGACGCCGGCATCAAAGGCCTCAAGTTGTTGTCGGATCAAGTCTTTCTGGCGATTTCTTTACCGTCACAGCACCCCCGCTCGGATGCGACGCGTCAGCGAGCATCCGCCGTCTGTTCCGTGGCTTCCTTCCACGGCCTGATCTTCGCCAGCGTCTTCGCAAGGCTCGCCTTCGCGACCTCGGTGTCGTAGTCCGCCTGCAGGCGCAGCCACCAGCCGTCCGAGAGCCCGAAGAAGCGGCACAGCCGCAGATCGGTGTCCGCGGTGATGGTGCGCCTGCCGGCCAGGATCTCGCCGATGCGCTGCGCGGGCACGCCGATCTCCTTCGCCAGCCGGTAGTTGCTCATGCCCAAGGGCTTGAGGAACTCATCTGCGAGCATTTCGCCGGGCGACACCGGCTTGAGTTTCCTGCTCATGTCGTTCTGCCTCAGTCTCAGTGATAGTCCACGATCTCGACGCCCTCGACATCGCTTCCGGTCCAGCGAAAGCAGATGCGGAACTGATCATTCACCCGCAGGCTCCACTGGCCTGCGCGATCGCCCTTCAGCTGCTCGAGCCGGTTGGCTGGCGGCGCACGCAAGTCTTCGAGGCGTCGCGCCAGGTCGAGCTGCTTCAATTTGCGCAGCGCGGGCCGTTCGATGTTGGCGAAGCGCGCTACCCGGCGCAAGTGAAAGAGCGCTTCGGTGTCGGCACACTTGAAGGTCCTGATCGCCACGGGCAGAATAGTATTGCGTTGCGTGATTAACGTCAAGCGTTATTATCGATGACCCCAGCCGCTGCGTACAAGTGGGCCTTCGCGCCGCGTTTCCCCCGGCACACGTTCGACTGGCGCTTGCAGCCCGCCGTGCAGCGAGTTCGGCAAGCTGTGGCCGAGATCCAGAAGGTCGCGAAGAGGGATCCGGCGCTGGCCGCGGCCGGTGCGGTCCTCTTCCTCGAGAAGGTCTCGCCTGCGCTCGAACAGGTCGATGGCTCCTCCGGCGCCATCGGCACCGCGGTCAATCACGCGATCGAGACCTGCGCGAGGATCATCGCCGAGGCGCCGGTCGACGACGAGACCCGCGATCGGTGGCTCGAGCGGCTCTGGGAGGCGCATCAGAGCGGCAGAAAAGCTCGATTGCACGGCCGTCCCTCGAACAAATCTCAGTGCCGCAATTCTCGCCGCTCCCCCTTGACCCGTGAACGGCCGACTGCGAATAAATCAGCACGTCCCTAGCTTGAGGGGCGGCCGGGGCGGCCGAAAGCGACGCCGCTTTCACCGACGCCACGTGCCTCGTGATGCACGGAAAGCTGACTCGTCGGTGTCAACTGAACCCCAAGTGCTGTCGAAGGATTTCCGGATGTGAATCGCCCCGGCTTCGTCCTCGCCCGGCTTTGCGCCGGGGGCATCACGCCGATGACGATGGCTTTCATTGCTGTGCTTCCTTGATCACTCGATCGACCTCTGCGAAGAAGTCCTCCAGCAACCGATCCGCCGACTTGAACGCGTAGGGGACGCCTTTGTCGTTCGATGTCCGGTGACGATGGTCGTAGGGCAAGCGCCGCCCGGCGAACTTGAACTTCTTCGGCGGCTTCACCGCGTGTGCGTTGTCGTAGCCCAGGACTCGGGTGCCGTACTTGTCGAACAGTTGGCCGCCCCCCTTCAATCAGCACCAGCTTGTCATTGATGGCAAGAGAGCGCTACGAAGTGGGTTTCCACTGAACTCGGCGCCGCCTCAGTTCAGCCGCACCTGCACCGAGTCGATCTTGCCGTCGAACCGGAAGGGCCGCCGCTCGATGTAGTCGAGCGACACGCTGGATCCCAGATCCACGCCGACATCGAAGGTCTCGCTCGCCGAGAACGCGGCCGGAACGGTTCGCTTGACCGTCGTGCGCCCCACCTCCTGGCCATCGACCTTCAGCACCACCTCGGCCGGCGACAGCGGCTGGGCGCTGGCCAGCCGGGTCGTGACCTCGATGCGGTGCTTGCCGCCGGGCAGCTTGTTTGCCGAACGCGCGATGTAGCGCTCGATGATCATCATGTTGTACTCGTAGACCAACTGGCCCTTGTCCATGTACAGCGTCAGCCCGCCGCCCGAGCCACCCAGCGCATAGAGCACGCCCGAGGCGCTGTCGCCGAACTCTGCGTCGATGGTCACGGTGCTGCTTTCGCGGCCCAGGCCCGGCGCGGTGAACTCGGGCATGCGCGTCGTGGTGGCGTCGAACTGCCAGCTGCTGTACGGCGTCTTGATGCGGTCCTCGGGGTGCAGGCGCAGCCAGATGCCCGCGCCCAGCGGGTAGACCTGGTTGGCGATGGCCTGCGCGTCGAAGGTCTTCTGCAACTGCGCCAGGCGTCTCGGGTCCTTCGCGGCCAGGTCGGTGGCCTGGGAGAAGTCCTTGGTGATGTCGTACAGCTCCCAGGGGTCCTTGGCCGAATCCCACTGCGCCAGCCCCGGCGCGCCCGGCAGCCATGGCACCAGCGGCCCGAAGGTGGCCGCGACCCAGCCGTCCTGGTAGATGGCGCGGCTGCCGTTGTTGTCGAAGTACTGCAGCTTCTTGCGCGTCGGCGCCTTCGCATCCTTGAAGGTGTAGGCCAGGCTGGTGCCGTCGATCGGGTCCTGCTTGAAGCCGTCCACCACGGTTGGCGGCTTGATGCCGATGACTGCGTATAGCGTCGGCACGATGTCGTTGACATGCGAGAACTGCGCGCGCGGTGTCTTGTCAGGCTTGATGCCCTTGGGCCAGGAGATGACCATCGGGTTGCGGGTGCCGCCGAAGTGCGAGGCCACCAGTTTGGTGTGGCGGAACGGCGTGTTGCCGGCCCAGGCCCAGCCGGCGTGGTACATGCTGTCGGTCTTGGGGCCGCCCAGCGCGTCGAGGCCGCCGATCTTGTCCAGCGCCGCTAGCTGCTGCTCTATCGTGTTCGGGATGCCGTTTTGCGCCAGCAGTTCGCTGATGGTGCCGTTCTGGCCCTCGGCGCTGGCGCCGTTGTCGCCGAAGATGTAGATCACGATGGTGTTGTCGCGGATCCCCTGGCGTTCCAGCTCGGCGATCACCTTGCCGGCCTGCACATCGACGTGCTCGACGAAGCCGGCATAGATCTCCATCAGCCGGCGCTGGAAGGGGCGTTGCGACTCGGGGATGCTGCTCCATGCGGGCATCGACTCGGCGCGCGGCGTGAGGATCGTGTCGGCGGGGATCCAGCCCAGCGCCTTCTGCCGCGCGAACACACGCTCGCGGTAGGCGTCCCAACCGTCGTCGAACTGGCCCTTGTACTTGTCGGCCCATTCCTTGTGGATCTGGTGCGGCCCATGCCCGGCGCCGGGCGCCCAGTAGAGGAAAAACGGCTTGTCGGGCGCGAACGCCTGGTGGCGCCGCAGCCAGTCCACACCGCGCTGCGCCAGGTCTTCACTCAGGTGGTACTTCGGGTCGTGCGGTGGCTCGATGACGTTGGTGTTCTCTACCAGCCGCGGCTCCCACTGCGAAGTCTCGCCAGCCAGGAAGCCGTAGAAGTAGTCGAAGCCGTGGCCGGTGGGCCAGCGGTCGAAGGGGCCCATCGCGGTGGTCTGGTTGGCCGGCGTGTTGTGCCATTTGCCGATGGCGGCCGTGCTGTAGCCATAGTGGCGCAGCACTTCGGCGATGGTGGCCGAGCTCTTCGGGATCACGCCGGTGTAGCCGTCCCAGTCCACCGCGCGCTCAGCGATGGTGCCGTTGCCGATGCGCTGGTGGTTGCGGCCGGTGAGCAGCGCGGCGCGTGTGGGCGAGCAGATGGCCGTGGTGTGGAACGTGTTGTAGCTGATGCCCTCGGCGGCCATGCGGCTGAGCGTCGGTGTCTTGATCTCGCCGCCGAAGGTCGAAGCCTGGCCGAAGCCGACGTCGTCGAGCAGGATGATCAGCACGTTGGGCGCGCCGGGCTTCAGGTGCTGCGGCTCGGCGCGGCGCTTGTGCACCGAGTCCTGCAGCCGCGGCTTGGCGATGCTCGCTGACGGCACAGGCGGGAACGGCAGCACCGAGCCGTCGGCGGCAGGGGCCGCAGCATGCGCTTGAAATCCGCAGAAGGCAGCAACAGTGCACCCGATCACGAAATTGCGAGACATCATCTAGGAACTCCTTACGAGCGACTCAGGCCAGGAACTCGGATCGGAACGCAACCGAGGCACTACTTCACAGCATCCTTGACCTTCTCCTTGGGGGTATCGCTTTTGCTCTTGCGCTTCTCGACCGGTCCCTTTTCCTCGACGCCGGCCGTGCGTTTGGCCGTGTCGCTCGCGGCCTCCTTGGCGTCACAACGACCGCCAACGCCCACGGTGGCCTTGGTCGCCGCGCTCTTCGCTGCCTTTTCCGGCGTGCACTCCGGGTCAAGCGGGCCGGCAAAAGTGGTGGACGAGATCGCGGCGAGGGTCAGGCCGCATGCGGCGATCGCTCTGGCAAGGGTCATCGTTGAACTCCTGGGTGGATGGTGGTCAGGCCGGGTTCGGAGAAACGCGCGCGGCAACCGATCGCCGCCAGCGCAGATAGGGAATGCAGACGATGGCCGAAGCCACGATGTACACGGCGATGATCACCGCCGTGCGCGGCCCGGGCAGTGATGCCGCCACGATTACGGCGATGCCGATGTGCCGCGACGCGCAGGCCACGGCCAGCGCGCTGCGGTCGTCGGGTGCCGGGCCGCCGAGTGCATGGCCGATGGCCAATGCCATCGCCACCAGGGCCATCAAGGCGAGCACACCGCCCCAGCTGGCGACGAGCAACATGTCCCAATGCAGGGCGAGCAAGGCCAGCGCGCAGATGCTCAGCACCGTGCCGGCGGTGCCGATCAGTCGCGAGGCCCAGCGCTCGGCGAAGGCCGGCCGCCACCGGCGCAGCAGCATGCCCGCGGCCAGCGGGAGCAGGAAGGACTTGGCCAGGATCAGCGCCACTTGCGTAGGCGCCAGTTCCAGCGGTTTGCCGAACTGCGGGCCGAGCAGCGCGAGCCAGGCTGGCACGACGACGATCGCCAGCAGCGACGACAGCAGCACCAGGCTGAAGATGTAGGCGCCGTCGCCGATACGCAGCAGCTTGCGCGGCAGCAGTGGCGCGCCGGCCGATGCGGCCAGCACCAGCAGACCGATCTCGACCCCGGGCGACAGCGTCAGCAGCTTGACCAGCACGAAGGCCGCCAGCGGCACCCCCACGTACATCGCCAGCACCGAGCGCAGTAGCAGGCCCGGGCGATGCAACAGGTGCATCGCGTCCTTGGCGGTCGAGTCCATGCCGATGGCGAAGATGATCACGCCGACGGCGGCCTTCAGCAGCAGGAGCAGGGTCTCGGTCATCAGCTTCGGTCCGTCGCAAGCCTACTTTTCCGGATAGGCGATCTTCGTCGTGCCGATGCGGCCGTTGAAGGCAAACGGCGCCTGGTCGTAGTAGTCGAGCGACACCGGCGAACTGGTGTCGCTGCCGATATCGAGGGACTCGTTCGTCGTGAAGTGCAGGGAGATCGCGGTTGGCACCTGGCCCTGGCCAACCATCTTGTCGTTGACCTTGATCGTGATGTCCATCGCGCCGCCCACCTTGCCCACCAGTTTCGAGACGACTTCGACCTTGGCCTTGCCGACGGGCAGCTTGCCCGTGGACTTGATCTTGGTCCGCTGCACGATGAACTGGTTGTATTCGTAGGTGATCGCGCCGTCCTTCACATACACCGTCAACCCGCCGCTGAAGCCGCCCAGGGCATAGAGGACGCCGCTGGCATTGGCGGGCAGGTCCACGTCCATGCTGACCACCGTGTCCACGATGCCCAGCTTGGGCGCAGCGGACTCCGACATCAGCGTCATCGCGCCCTCGAATGTCCATTCGGTGACGGACGACCTGGGTGCGTCTTCGGGGTGCTTCAGGGCGGTTGACCACAGGCCACCGCCGATCGGCAGGTTCTTGTTCCTGACGGATTCCATCAGGAACACGTCCTTCATCTCGGCGAGCTTCTGTGGCATCGCCGCCGCAAGATCATTGGCCTGGCTCCAATCCTCGTTCAGGTTGTACAGCTCCCACTTGTCCTTGTCCGGCGTCCACTCCTTGGCCCCCTTGGGCATGCCGCCCACCCAGGGTTCGCGCGGCCCCAGCGCACTGGCAAACCAGCCATCGTGGTAGATGCCGCGGCTGGCCATGATGTCGAAGAACTGCGTCTTGCGCGTACCAGGCGCCTTGGCGTCGGCAAAGGTGTAGGCCATGCTGACACCGTCGAAGGAGTCCTGCTCGAAGCCGTTCACCACCCGCGGCGGGCTGATCTTGACTGCTTCGTAGATCGTCGGCACCACGTCGATGACATGATGGAACTGCGGCCTGGCCGTGGCGTCCGCCTTGATGCCCTTGGGCCAGGACACTGCCATCGGATTGCGTGTGCCGCCGAAATGTGCACCCACCAGCTTGGTTGACTTGTACGGCGTGCCACCGGCCCAGGCCCATCCTGCGTGGTACATGTTGTCGGTCTTGGGCCCGCCCAGTGCATCGAGCCCGCCGACTTCTTCCAGCGCCTTCAGGTGCTGCTGGATGGTGGTCGGAATACCGTTCTGCGCCAACTGTTCGCTGATGGTGCCGTTCAGGCCTTCGGCGGACGAGCCGTTGTCACCCCAGATGTAGAAGATCAAAGTGTTGTCGAGCTTGCCCTGGCGCTCGATCTCGGCAATCACACGGCCCGCGTTGAAGTCAGCATGCTCGGTGAAGCCGGCATAGACCTCCATCAGCCGCCGCTGAAACGGCTTCTCGGCCTCGGGGATGGAGTCCCACGCCGCCATCGATGCCGGGCGCGGCGTGAGCTGTGCGTTCTGCGGGATCCAGCCCTTGGCCTTGGCCTTGGCAAAGGCTGTTTCACGGTACTTGTCCCAGCCCGCGTCGAACTTGCCCTTGTACTTGTCGGCCCACTCCTTCATCACGTGGTGCGGGCCGTGCACGGCGCCGGGTGCCCAGTACATCAGGAAGGGCTTGTCCGGCGCATAGGCGCGCTGCTCGCGCAGCCACTTGATGGCGTCCTCGGCGATGTCTTCGGTCAGGTGGTAGCCCTTGCGATGGATTTCATGCGGCTGCACCAGGCTGGTGTTGCGCACCATGTTCGGCTCGTACTGGGACGCCTCACCCGCCAGGAAACCGTAGAAGTACTCGAAGCCGTAGCCCGTGGGCCAATACTCGAACGGCCCCTTGCTCGTGACGTGTTCTTCAGGCGTGTTGTGCCACTTGCCCCAGGCGCCGGTGCTGTAGCCGTAGTTCTTCAGCACCTCGGCCACCGTCGCCGAAGACTTGGGAATGACACCGCTGAAGCCATCGAAGTCATTGGCCAGTGCCGCGATCTGGCCGTTGCCCACGCGGGTGTGGTTGCGGCCCGTGAGCAGCGCGGCCCGCGTCGGGCTGCACATTGCCGTGGTGTGGAAGCGGTTGTAGGCCACCCCCATTTTCGCGATGCGGTCCAGCGTCGGCGTATTGATCTCGCCGCCGAAGGTGGCCGATGTGGCGGGGCCAATGTCGTCCATCAGGATGATCAAGATGTTCGGCGCGCCCTTTGGCAAGCGCTGCGGCTCGACGCGCTTCTTGTAGGTCGAGCTCTCCATCGTCAGGCCCGCCTTGGAGCCCGAAGGCGTCGGCGGAAAGGGCAGGACTTCCTGGGCCGAGGTGGCCGTGGCGAAGGCCATGGCCAACAAGGCGGCACAGAGGGACGACTTGTGGTTATGGGGCATGGATGGACTTCCTCGAGGAATGCGTCGTCAGAACGTGTAGACCATCTTCAACCAGAGGTAGTCGCCCTTCAGGCGATTCTCGGTATTCAGCTCCGGCAGCCACTTGAACTCCAACAGCAGCTTTTCCTTGCCGATCGGCTGGATGTAGCCCAGCACCGGCCCGATGCCGGCGGTGCGTCCTTTGAAGCAGCCGAGTGTGGCACCGGCGCCGCTGTCGCAGGTCAGCTGCTGGAAGTACCAGGCCTCGAGGCCGATGTTCGCGAAGCCGGAGCCGAGCGGAAAGATCTGCTGGAGCGAGGTGTCGAGGTGCAGGACGTTGCCGCTCTTGTACTGCGTGGCGTTGTTCTCGGTGTTGATCGCATAGCCCAGGTGGGCGGCCGCGTTGAGCCCCGATTTGGCGTTGCTGTAGGCGACGCCCACGATCGGATCGAAGGTCCAGTAGTTCAGTCCCGTGTTGCCCAGCCGGCCGGTCTGATAACTGCCCGTCGGTGCGTAGATCGGCATCAGGAAGTCGTATTGCCAGTTGTCGGACTTCCAGCCCAGGAGCACCGGCACCAGGGTCAAGTCGCCCAGGCCAGACACGCGGTTCTGGATCTGGACGCCACCCAGCGCCGCCGAGTCGCCGGAAACCGACAGCCAGGTGTAGGGCAAGAACGCGGCCATGCTGAAGTGCGCGCCACCGAGCACCGTCTGCTCGAAACCGTAGCCGCCGCCGAGCACGAGGGTATTGGCATCCGCCGCCAGATTGACAACGACCCCGGCCGCCGTTGGTACCCTGGCCGAGGTATCACCCCGGTAGTTGACGAACATTGGCTTGAAGAACCCGCCTGGCGAGGTCGGCGGCAAGTCCACCAGAGTGGAGTTGGCCCCCGGCATGACGTGCGAGGTGCCGCCTTCGCCAGCGTGCGCGGTCGGCAGCAGACAGGACGCGATCATGAGCAGCGCGCACGCGAGCCGCCTTCCGCCGCTCGAATTCGCACCCGTCGAGTCAACAGGCTTTCTCATCGTTCTACTCCGATCCATTTGTCGGGAACGCTACTGCGGCAGTAGCAGAACGATGCCTGCCCGGATCACCCACTTGGGATTGCCGGGGTCGTTCTTCAGGTCGTAGCCGACCTCGAAGTTCGGTCGCCACTTGTGGCCGCCAAAACTCACTACCTGGCCGTAGTTGACGCTCGCGAGCAGTGACGCCCAGCGCGACCGCTCGGTGTCGTAGAGGAGCGCGCTGTTGCCGAGGGACAGCGAACGGCCGCCGCCGAGCTGGTAACTGAAGATCGGCTGAAGATTGATGATGCCGACGTCGGGCGCGCCGCTCTTCCCGGCGAACGAGAAGAACGACTGCATGAACAGGCCCCAGTTGACGGGCCTGGTCGAAGAGTTGACGAAGCCGATGGCCGGGCCCGCGGTCCACTTGTCCGTGGTCAGGCCCGACGAACCGGTCGGCATCGTCCCGGAGACACCGGCGCCCCAGCGTCCCCACGGCTGATCGAACACGACGAGGTCGAACAGCGTCGTGTCGATCAATCCGCCGCCGGCCGGTCCCGACGTCGAATACGGCTGCGTGACGCGGAAGATGTGCTTGGTGCCACCCAGGTCGAACGGCAGGGCTGCGCGGAATACCAGCTGGTTCGAGGTGTCGTCCAACCCGTGATAACTGGCCGTGTACCAGTCGCTCAGCTGAAACGACATCAGCTGAGCGGTCGGGTCGGTCGCCTTGGCCGCCAGGTCGTCGACACTGTCGGCCGACTGCGCCAGCGCGAACAGCGGCGTTGCGGCCAGCGCTACCGCAAGTGCATGCCGCGAGCCACTTCGCGACCGGACCATTGTGCAGGTTCCGCTTGCACGATCAATACGGAGGATTGATCACCACGTACTGAGGGCCCTGTGGCTGATACCAGACCGTGCCGCACTGCTGATAGATCATGCCGCCGTAGTTGACCGGGACACACCCGGGCGGAGGGGCGCTGACGATCGAACCGACGATGGCGGATGTCACGGCGACCGTCGCCGTGATCGCGGCCGCCGTGGCGATCGGGTGATAGTCGTTGTCCCAGCCGTTGTTGCAGCAGCCACCGCGGTTGTTGTCGACGTTGACGTTGACGTTC
>Ga0209254_10007265_pt1 | contig 10217 bp, 10 predicted proteins | sample FrelakmetDIP11DI_FD_187148 | JGI IMG/M metagenome (GOLD analysis project Ga0209254, IMG submission 187148) | Freshwater lake sediment microbial communities from the University of Notre Dame, USA, for methane emissions studies - DIP11 DI (SPAdes)... | ecosystem: Environmental > Aquatic >...
ATCGGGATGATCGCGACGAGCACACCGACGGCGGCGATGCGCGGGACGATCGTCGACCGCCGCTCACCGGCCAGCATCTCCGCCGCGAGCGCGAGCACGATCGTGGCCGCGAGCACGAGGTCCGGCGCGAGCGCATGGAAGTCGAACGTCGGGTTCACAGGTGTCCTCAGCCCCCGACCGCAGCCGCGATCGAGCTCGCCACCTCGGTGAGCGGCGCGTCGGTGACGCGGAAGATCAAGTTCGGGAAGACGCCGAGCACGACGATGAGCACCAGCATCGGTGTCCACGCGATCCACTCCACCGGGGTGACGTCGTGGATGTGCGCGTCGGCGAACTCCGGCTTCGGCTCGCCGAAGGCGACCCGTTGGTACATCCAGAGGAGGTAGCCGGCCGCGAGGACGGTGCCGATCGCGGCGAACACCATGAAGGTCCGGAACGTCTCCTCGGGCAGGCCCGCGCCCGGGTCGAACGTGGAGAGGATCGCCGGGAACTCGCCCCAGAAGCCGGCCAGCCCGGGCAGCCCGAGGCTCGCCATCACGCAGAACCCGAGGATCCAGCCCAGGTGGGGGGCCTGGGTGAGCAGACCCCCGAGCCGCGACATCTCGCGGGTGTGGTAGGTGTGCTGGACCGTCCCGGCGACGAAGAACAGCATGCCGGTGATGAGGCCGTGCGCCACCATGCCGAACACCGCCGCGTTCAGGCCGAAGTCGGTGAGCGTGGCGATGCCGAGCATGACGAAGCCCATGTGCGCCACCGACGAGAAGGCGATGAGGCGTTTCATGTCGGTCTGGGCCAGGCAGCACAGCGCGCCGTAGATGATGCCGATGACGGCGAGCAGCCCGATCCAGGGAGCCCAGTCCTTCGCCGCTTCGGGGAGGATCGGGAGCGAGATGCGGATGAAGCCGTAGGTGCCGAGCTTCAGGAGGATCGCGGCCAGCAGCACCGAGCCGACGGTGGGGGCCTCGGTGTGTGCATCGGGGAGCCAGGTGTGGAACGGGAACATCGGGACCTTGATGGCGAAGCCCAGGAAGAGTCCGGCGAAGATCCAGCTCTGGGTGCTCGCGACGAGGCCCGAGCCCGCCACCTGCGCCAGCAGCGGGATGTCGAAGGATCCCTGCTGGCCCGGGATGTCGGGGTTCACGTCGACGAGGAAGTAGAGCGCGAGGAACCCGATGAGCATGAACGCCGAACCGAACAACGTGAACAAGAAGAACTTCAGCGACGCGTAGCGCCGGTTCGGCCCGCCCCACACCCCGATCATGAAGAACATCGGCAGCAGGACGATCTCGAAGAAGACGAAGAACAGGATCAGGTCCTCGGCGACGAACGTGCCGTTCATGCCGACCTCGAGCACGAGGATCAGCGCCAGGAAGCCCTTGGGGTTGTGCGGCTCCGGGAAGTGGTTCCAGGAGTAGATGACGCAGAGCACCGTCACGAAGGTCGAGAGCGCGAGCAGCGGCAGCGAGAGGCCGTCGAGGCCGACGTGGTAGTTGGCGTCGATGACCGGGATCCACTCCTTGTTCTGGGAGAACTGGAGCACCCCCGTCGCGTCGTAGTCGAACTGCGTCAGGATCCCGATCATCCAGCCCAGCGTCACCAGGGTGGTGAGCAGGCCGACGAGCTTGATGGTGCGCTCGTCCTCGCGCGGCACGAGCAGCACCACGATCGCGCCGACCGCCGGCGTGAAGACCACGAGGGTCAGCGCCCACGAGTCGAACCAGTCCATGAGTACCGTTCCCTCCTCAGGAGCCGATCCACAGCGCGAGGCTGAAGAGCCCCACCGCCAGGACGACGATCAACGCGTAGAACTGCAGCCGGCCGGTCTGCAGCAGGCTCGCCCCGCCGCCGGCACGGCCGGTGGTCGTGGCGATCCCGTTCACCGCGCCGTCGACCGACCCTTGGTCGACGTAGCGGTAGAGCAGGTTCCCCGTGGCCGCGGTGGCCGCACCGGTCGTGTTGAGCACGCCGTCGATCACGTGCTGGTTGAACCAGTACGACGCCCGGGCGACTGGACCCTTGATCGACCCGACCACGCCGCCGGTGTAGAGGTCGTCGAGGTAGTACTTGTTGACGAGCAGCGTCTTGCCCGCCCTCGCGACGGAGCTGCGCTCCGTGAAGTCGACGAGACCGGCGCCGCGCCAGTAGTACAGGTAGGCGATCCCCACGCCGAGGAAGACCAGCGCGGTCGCGAGGATCGCCTTCCCCCAGTCGAACTCGGGGTGGATCACCTCCGGGAAGACGACTCGGGGCTCCACCCACTCCTTGAACTTCTCGATGTTGAACGCCGTGGCGTTGAGGAACCCCGCGAAGACCGAGAACACGCTGAGGACCCACAGCGGGACGGTGAGGAGCAGCGGCGACTCGTGCGGACCGGCGTGGGCGCCGTGACCGTGGGCCTCCTGGTCGTCTGCGAGGTGGTGCTCCACCAGCTCGTCGCCGGCCTCGGCGTGGTCGTGCGCGTGATCGCCGCCGCGGTACTCGCCGAAGAACGTGTAGTAGATGCAGCGGGTCATGTACGCGGCGGTGAGAACCGCGCCGACCAGGCCGAGGATGAAGAAGAACCGGTAGTCCGACGCGTCGGCCGTCGCGAGGACCTCGTCCTTCGACCAGAAGCCGGCCATCAGGGGGAAGCCGATGAGGGCGAGCGTGCCGATCATGAAGGTGGTGAAGGTCTGGGGCATGTGCTTGCGCAGCCCGCCCATGTCGGCCTTCATGTCGAAGGAGTGATGCGAGCCCGAGTGGCTCACCGAGCCGGCGCCGAGGAAGAGGTTGGCCTTGAAGAACGCGTGGGTGAAGAGGTGGAAGACGGCCGCGATCCACGCCCCGACGCCCAGACCCATCACCATGTAGCCGAGCTGGCTGATCGTCGAGTAGGCGAGCACCTTCTTGATGTCGTTCTGCACGAAGGCGAGCGACGCACCCACGAGGATCGTGATGCCGCCGATGGCGGCCATCAGGTTCACGCCCCCGGCGGCGATGTCGAAGCCCTCGTAGAACACCGGGTACACGCGCGCGCCGAGGTAGACCCCCGCGACCACCATCGTCGCCGCGTGGATGAGCGCGGAGACGGGCGTCGGGCCGGCCATGGCGTCGGGGAGCCAGGTGTGGAGGGGGAACTGACCGCTCTTGCCGATGATCGCGAGCATCAGCGCGGCCGCGGTCCAGAACAGGAACGTCGAGCTGGCCTCGCCGCTCTCGGCCGCCTCGTTGACGGCGAGGATGTTGAAGCTGCCCTGCCCGGTCGCGGTCTGCACGAGGAAGAAGGTCATGATCACGCCGATGATCAGGCCGATGTCGCCGGTTCGCGTCGTGAAGAAGGCCTTGAGCGCAGCGTTGGAGTTCGGCTGCTCCTCCCACCAGTGGCCGATGAGCATGAAGGAGCACAGCCCCACCAGCTCCCAGCCCACGAGGAGCAGCAACGTGTTGTCGGCCACGACGAGCAGGAGCATCGACGCCGTGAAGAGGCTGAGTGCTGCGTAGTAGTAGGTGAAGCGGCGGTCGTCGCGCATGTACTCGAGCGAATACACGTGCACGAGCAGCGAGATGAGCGTGACGACGAACATCATCATCACGGCGAGGCCGTCGATCTGGATGCCGACGCCGAGGTCGACGAGGCCGTTCTGGAACCAGGTGAGGCTCTTCGTGACCGGCTGCACGACGGCGACGGCCTCTTCGGAGGCCATGCGTCCGACGCTGCGCCCGAAGGCCCGCAGAACCCCGCCCAGCGCGCTCTCGGCGCCTCCTTCGGCGTCGTCGACCCGCTGGATCCACTGCACGGCGGCGCCGCACGACAGCACGAACGACGCCGCGACCGCCAGGACGCCGACCTCCGCACCCTGCTTCGGCAGGCGCTTGCCGAGGAGGAGGACGACGAGGAACGAGACCGCTGGGATCAGCGGCACGAGCCAAGCCTGCTCGAGGAAGAACACGGGCGGGACCCCTCTAACCCTTCAAGACGTCGACCTCGTCGAGGTCGGCGCTGCGCAGGTTGCGGTAGATGAGCAGGACGATCGCCAGCCCGACGCCCACCTCGGCCGCGGCGATGGTGAGCACGAAGAGGGCGAAGGTCTGGCCCGCGACGTTCGAGAGGTAGGCGGAGAACGCGACGAGGTTGAGGTTCACCGCGGCGAGCATGAGCTCGATGCTCATGAGCACGAGCACGCTGTTCTTGCGTGACAGCACGCCGTAGATGCCCGTCGCGAAGAGGAACGCGCCCAGGAGCAGGAACTGGTTCAGCAGCATGCGACGCCCCTCAGTCCTTGCGCGCCAGGACGATGGCGCCGATGAGCGCGGCGAGCAGCAGGACGCCGACGACCTCGAAGGGGATGATGTAGTTGCGGAAGACGGAGTCGCTGATGAGCGAGTTGGCGGTGGGCTCGTCGAGGACGATCTCGACGTCTTCGAACTCCTCGACGAACAGCGCACCGAGCACGCCGGCGAGGAAGAGCCCGCTCACCGCGGCGGGCCAGCGCAGGTCGTTGCCCAGGTCCTCGGTCGCCCGCATCGGCGCTCGCGTGAGCATGACACCGAAGAGGAACAGCACGATGACGGCGCCGATGTACACGAGCACCTGGACCCAGGCGACGAACTCGGCGCCGAGGAGGATGAACTGCCCCGCGCCGCCCGCGAGGACGACGACGAGGTAGAGGGCAGCATGGACGACGTTGTCGGTGCGCACGACCCCCAGGGCCGCGAGCACCATTGCGGCCGCGAGGATCCCGAAGGCGACGTTCTGCGCGATCACGCGGCCTCCCGGACGTCGGGCCGGGCGTTCACTTCTTCGCCTTCGGCGGCTCGGCCCCGAGCTCGAGCGGCTCGGGCTCCGGCACGGTGTGCATCCACTCTCCGAGCTTGTCCTTGTCGTGGAGCAGCGAGGCGATGTTGGGCTCGGAGTACTCGAACTCCGGACTCCAGAACAGCGCATCGAAGGGGCAGACCTCGACGCAGATGCCGCAGTACATGCACAGCGCGTAGTCGATGTCGAAGCGGTCGAGGATGCTGACGGTCCGCTCGCGACCCCCCTCCCGCCGGGGCGGCCGCTTCTCCTTGTGGCCCTCGATGTAGATGCACCAGTCGGGGCAGGAGCGGGCGCAGAGCATGCAGACCGTGCAGTTCTCCTCTTTGAGGGCGATGACCCCTCGGGCGCGCGTCGGCGGCTCCTCGCGCTCGTGCGGGTACTGCACCGTCACCGTCGGCTGGAGCATGGTCCTCAGGGTCACCCCGAGGCCGCCGAGCATCCCCTTGATCTGCTTCGCCGCCATCAGACCGCCACCTTCAGGATCCCCGTCACGAGGATGTTCACGAGCGCGATCGGGATGAGCCACTTCCACGCCAGCGACTGCAGCTGGTCCTCTCGCAGCCGCGGGTAGGTGAAGCGGGCCCAGAACATCAAGAACGCGACGAACATGATCTTCGCGAAGAGCACGATCGGGCCGAGGACGTCGGCGGCCGTGCCCTCCACCCCGGGAACGGCCCACCCACCGAGGAACAGCGTCGCGGCGAGAGCAGCGAACGCGAACGCGGTGCCGAACTCCCCGATGAAGAAGAACAGGAACCGGAAGCCCGTGTACTCGACCATGTACCCGCCGACGAGCTCGCTCTCGGCGACGGGCATGTCGAACGGCGGTTGGGTGAGCTCCGCCTGGGCGGCGACCATGAACAACCCGAAGCCCACGACCTGGGTGAGCACGAAGGGGAACCCGACGCCGTCCCACCCGAAGATCGCGCCGTCGCGCTGGGCCTCGACGATCCCCTGGAGGCTCATCGTCCCTGCCTGCACGACGACGCCGACCACGGCGAGCACGAGGGGCAGCTCGTAGGCGATGAGCTGGGCGGCGGCGCGAAGGCCGCCGAGCAGCGAGTACTTGTTCGCGCTCGCCCAGCCGGCCATGAGGACGCCGATCACCGAGAGGCTCGACACTGCCAGGGCGTAGAAGACCCCGACGTCGAGCGGGGCGACGACGAGCCGCGGTCCGGCCGGGATCACGACGAAGACGAGGAAGGTCGAGATGACCACGACGGCCGGGGCGAAGGCGAAGACCCGCCGGTCGGCCTCGGCCGGCATGATGTCCTCCTTCTGGATGAACTTCAGGCCGTCGCCCACGAGCTGGTACCAGCCGTGGAAGCCGCCCGGATCCATCGGCCCCAGCCGGCTCTGCATGTGGCTCATCATCTTCAGCAGGAACGTGTAGCCCAGGATGAGGGCACCCGCCGGGATGAGCATGAGCACGACGATCGTCTTGACCGCCAGAGTGGTCCCCCAGCCGACGTCGAGCGCGAGCTCGAGCATCACGCCCGCACCTCGCTCGCCGCGCGGGCCGGCCGCGCCCCGCGCGCCCTCACCGGTCGATGTCCCCGAGGATGAAGTAGAGCGATCCGAGGATCGTGATCACGTCGGGAACGTAGACGCCGCGCAGCAGCCAAGGCAGGATCGAGACGTTGCTGAAGGAGGCCGAGCGGATCTTGACCCGGAACGGCCCCGTCGCTCCCTTGGAGACGACGTAGTAGCCCATCTCCCCGAGCGGGTTCTCGCACGAGACCCAGTTCTCGCCTTCGGGCACCTTGATGATGCGGGGCACCTTGGCCATGACCGGCCCGCTCGCCAGGCCGTCGAGCGCCTGGAGCACCATGCGGGCGGACTCACGGGTCTCCTGCAGCCGCACCCAGTACCGGGCGAACGAATCGCCGTCGGGGTGGGTCCACACCTTCCACTCCAGATCGGAGTAGGGGAGGAACGCGCGGCCGTCGCGGCGGAGGTCCCAGTCGACGCCGCAGGCGCGCAGGTTCGAGCCCGACACGCCGTAGGCGGCCCCGAGCTCGGCCGGGATGATGCCGATCGAGCGGGTCCGCTTCTCGAAGATCGGGTTGTCGGCCACGAGCGTCTCGAAGGTGTCGCAGGAGTCGAGCACCTTCTCCATGGTGTGGCGCGTGTCGTTGAGCCAGCCCCAGGGGAGGTCGTCCTTCAGGCCGCCGATCCGGTTGAAGTTCGGGTGGAAGCGCCCACCCGTGACCGCCTCGATGAGGTTGAGGACGTACTCCCGGTCGCGGAAGCCGTAGAAGGCGGGCGTGATCGCACCGACCTGCAGGCCCATCTCCCCGAGGAAGAGCAGGAAGGTCGCGATGCGTGAGAGCTCGGTGAGCACCAGGCGGATCTGCAGGGCCCGGGGCGGGGCCTCGATGCCCATCAGCTCCTCGGCCGCGGCGACGAAGGGCACCTCGTTGGCGAAGCTCGACAGCCAGTCGATCCGGTTGATGAGCGTCGTGATCTGCGGGTAGGTCCGGACCTCGGTCAGCTTCTCGTAGCCGCGGTGCATGTAGCCGATCACGGGATCGGCCGCGACGACACGCTCGCCGTCGAGCCGCACGACGAGGCGCAGCGTGCCGTGGGTCGCCGGGTGCTGCGGGCCGAGGTTCAGGATCATGTCGCCCGTGTCGAGCTCGACGTTGACCTGCGCGTCGGCGAGGTGGCGGTAGAGCGCGGGGTCGACCTCGAACTCCGGGAGGCCTCCCGGTCCCGGCAACGTCGGGTTCGTGGTGGTCATGTGGTCGCGACCTCCTCCGCAGCCCCCGGCGCCTCGCCCGGCATCCCCTCGACGTCGACGAGACCGGGCCACGGCTTCACCTCTCGGGCGAGCAGCGGGAAGTCCTTGCGCAGCGGGAAGCCCTCGAACTCGGCCGGGAGGTAGATGTGGCGGAGGCTGGGGTGGCCGTCGAAGACGATGCCGTACATCTCCCAGCACTCCCGCTCGTGCCAGTCGGCGCCGGGGTACACCGGAACCCACGACTCGACGCGGGGGTCGGCCTCGTCGAGGTCGGTCTTGAGCGTGAGCCACCAGTGCCTCGCCGTCGATCCCACGACGGCGAAGACCTGGAACCGCCCGTCGCTGCCGGCGATGCCCGGGGTCTGCTCGGTGGGTTGGACCGGCGACGACGTGTCGCCGGCGGCGTCGTCGCCCGCGACGCGAGGCGTCGGCAGCCAGTCGATCCCGGCGATGAACGAGAGGTAGTCGCAGTCGAGGTCGCGCCGGCACGCTTCCCCGGCCTGGCGCCAGGCGTCGCGACGCACCCGCACGACGAGGTCGTGCACCGCGACCCCGGTCTCGACGATCGCGTCGCCGAGGGCCGCCTCCAGGCGCGCCAGGAGATCCTGGTGCGCCTCGTCGAGCGCGACGGGCTCCGCCGACGCCTCGGCCGCGACGTCGGGGACCGCGGTCGGCTCGCCGGCAGCCGCGTCGGCCGGCCCCTCCGGGGAGGTGTCGTCAGCCAACGACGATCGGCTCCCAGTGCTCGCCGCGCCAGCGCTCGGCCGGATCCTCGTGCTGGATCCGCTCCTGGAGCATCACGATGCCCTGGATGAACGCCTCGGGCCGCGGCGGGCACCCGGGGACGTAGACGTCGACCGGGATGATCTGGTCGACACCCTTGGTGACCGAGTACGAGTCCCAGTAGGGGCCGCCGCAGTTGGCGCACGAGCCCATCGAGATCACGTACTTCGGGTCCGGCATCTGCTCGTAGAGCCGCTTGATCGACGGGGCCATCTTGTCGGTGACGGTCCCCGAGATGCAGATGAGGTCGGCCTGGCGGGGGCTCGCCGGGAAGGGGATCACCCCGAGGCGCATCACGTCGTAGCGCGGGCCGGCGAGCGCCGCGCCCATCTCGATGGCGCAGCAGGCCAGGCCCCACTGGAACATCCACAGCGAGTACTTGCGGCTGTAGTTGAGCAGCCACGTGAGCGGCTTGGGGGACTTGCCCGACTCCATCAGGCCCACCGCAGCAGCCCCTTGCGCCACACGTAGCCGAGACCGAGCAGCAGGACGCCGATGAAGACGGTCATCTCGATCAGGCCGAACCACTCGAGGCTCTCGGCCTCGATCGCCCACGGGAAGATGAAGACGGCCTCGACGTCGAAGATCACGAAGAGCAGCGCGTAGACGTAGTAGCGGACGTTGGCCTGCCCGAACGAGCCGAACGGGTCCGAACCCGACTCGTAGGTGACGTACTTCTCGTCCTGCGGTCGCGTCGGGCGAAGGAGCCGACCGACGCCGAGCATGCCGCCGACCATGGCGAGCGCTGCGAGGATGAAGACCGCGACAGCGAGGTACTGCCTGTAGTACTCGGTCAAGGCGCGGCTCCGGCGAGGGGCCTTCTGGGGACGCCGGGAGTATACGCACGCCGGTTTTCGGCCCGGCCAATCAGCCGGCCCGGTGGTCGAGCCGGCTGCCGGGCCGCCCGGCATCCGGCCGCGCTCGGATCGTTGCCGGCGTTCGGGGTCGCCTCAGCCGCCCGCGACGAGGAGGGTCGCGTCCCGCGCGAAGTCGAGGAAGACGTTCGGCAGCACCCCGATCAGCAACAGGGCGGTGGCGGCGACGAACAGGGCCGTGCCGCTCGCGACGTCGATCCGGATCGGCCCCGCGGACTCCTCCGGCGGCCCGTCGTCGGCCGCGTACATCGTCACGACGATGCGCAGGTAGACGAAGGCCGACACGACCGCGACGATGACACCCACGAGCACGAGCCAGTACTGCCCTGCGTCGATGCCGGCCGAGAAGATCGTGAGCTTGGCGACGAAGCCGCCGGTGAGGGGGACCCCGGCTTGGGCGAGCAGGAACCAGGTGAGGAGACCGGCGAGCATCGGCTCCCGGGCGCCGAGGCCGCGGTAGTCGGCGAGGGCGTGGCGTTCGTCTCCCCGCCGGGCGACGAGGGTCACGACGGCGAACGAACCGGCGATCATGCAGGCGTAGACGAGCAGGTAGAACAGCACCGCGGCCGTTCCCACCTCGGCCGTGCCCGCCGACGCGGCGGCCACGACGCCGATGAGGATGTACCCGGCGTTGGTGATCGAGGAGTAGGCGAGCATCCGCTTCACGTCGGTCTGCACCAGCGCGGCCACGGATCCCACGACCAGCGAGAGCACCGCGAGCGCGGCGACGACCGGTCGCCAGTCGAGGGCGAAGGCCGCGAAGCTGCCGACGAAGATCCGCAGGATCGCCCCGAACGCGGCCGCCTTCGTGGCCGCGGCCATGAACGTGGTCACGGGGGTGGGCGAGCCCTCGTAGACGTCGGGCACCCATTGGTGGAACGGCACCGCGCCGACCTTGAAGCCGAGGCCGACCAGGAGCAGCGCCATCCCGGCGAGGAGCACGCCGTCGTCGAGCAGGGTCGTCGACGCGAGGAAGCCGTCGACGCCGGTGAGCTGCGTCGTACCGGTCGCTCCGTAC
>Ga0209254_10007266_pt1 | contig 10217 bp, 8 predicted proteins | sample FrelakmetDIP11DI_FD_187148 | JGI IMG/M metagenome (GOLD analysis project Ga0209254, IMG submission 187148) | Freshwater lake sediment microbial communities from the University of Notre Dame, USA, for methane emissions studies - DIP11 DI (SPAdes)... | ecosystem: Environmental > Aquatic >...
CGCGGCAAGGGCTTCGTGCCGATCCGCAAGAAGGGCAAGCTGCCGCCGCCCGTCGTGGACGTCGCCTACGACCTCGAATACGGCTCCGGCGTGCTCGAGATGCAGACCGGCCGCGGTCGGCTACTGCTGATAGACGACGTGCTGGCGACCGGCGGCACGCTCGGGGCCTCGGCCGCGCTCGCACAACTCGCGGGCTACACGCTGGGCGGCATGGGCGTGCTGCTGGACCTCGGAATGGTGACGGACTTCGGCTGCGACGGAGTCGTGGCCCGTTCGGTACTCCAGTACGGCTGATGACCTGATGCGCGCCTCGGCTGCGGTGCAAGGCGGACGCCGCGCGGCGCTCATCTTCATCTTCATCACGATCGTCCTCGACATGCTGGCGCTCGGGCTGATCATCCCGGTGCTGCCGGGACTGATCGAGGATTTCATGGGTGGCGACACGGCCGGTGCAGCCAGGGTGTACGGCGTCTTCGGCACTGTCTGGGCCCTGATGCAGTTCGTCTCGATGCCGATCGCGGGCTCGCTGTCGGATCGGTTCGGTCGCCGCCCCGTGGTGCTGCTGTCGAACTTCGGGCTCGGTCTCGACTACGTGCTGATGGCGCTGGCGCCGAACCTGGCCTGGCTCTTCGTCGGCCGGGTGATCTCGGGAATCACCGCGGCGAGCGTAAGCACCGGGATGGCGTACGTCGCGGACGTGACGCCACCCGAGAAGCGCTCCGGTGCTTTCGGCATGATCGGCGTCGCGTTCGGCATCGGCTTCGTGTTCGGGCCGGCGCTCGGCGGCGTGCTGGGCACCGTCGACCCGCGACTGCCGTTCTGGGTGGCTGCGGGACTGAGTCTCGCAAATGCGACGTACGGCTATTTCGTGCTGCCCGAATCGCTGCCGCCCGAGAAGCGTCGGCCATTCGAATGGCGGCGGTCGAGCCCGCTGGGCTCGCTCAGGCTGCTGCGTTCGCATCCCGAACTCTCCGGGCTGGCCGGCGTCGTATTCCTCAATAACCTCGCACATGCCGCGTTGCCTGCGACGTTCGTCCTCTACGCAGGGTATCGCTATGGCTGGGACGCGCGGACCGTCGGGCTCACGCTCGGGGTCATCGGGATCTGCTCGGTGGTCGTACAGGGGACGCTGGTCGCGCCGCTCGTGCGCCGCTTCGGCGAACGCCGGATCCTGGTCGCCGGACTGCTGTTCGGCGCCGTCGGGTTCGCGATGTACGGCGTCGCGCCGACGGGCGCGCTGTTCGTCGCCGCAGTGCCCGTGGTGGCGCTCTGGGGACTCGCTTCGCCTGCCGCACAGGCCCTGATGACACGTCGCATCGGGCCGTCCGAGCAGGGGCAGTTGCAGGGTGCGAACGGCAGCGTGATGGGCATCGCCACGATGATAGGGCCGGCGATGTTCGCCGCCACGTTCGCATATTTCATCGGTGAGGGCGCGAGCATGCACCTGCCTGGTGCCGCGTACCTGCTGGCCGCCGCGTTGCTGCTGCTGGGCGCCTTGCTCGCCTTCCGCGTGACCGCACGGAGCTGAGGCGCGTGGAGTTCGACCTCATCGATATTCCACGACCGCTGCGCGAAATGCTCGAGCGGCGTCTCGATGCGCTGGCCGCGCAGGGCGGCATGCCGGCCGGTGCAGCGGGCGCGTTCGATGCGATCGCGTCGAGCCTGCCGCTCGTATGGGCATGCAGCGATTTCGTCGCCGAGTCCTGTCTTCGCGATCGAGACCTGCTGTCGTGGCTCGCCATGAACGGGCGGATGCTGGAGGCTGCGACGGACGAATGGCTCGCGGCGGATCTCGCCGCAGGAGGAGGCCCGGCCGCGACGGCGGACGATGCCGCCTTCATGGACACCATTCGGCGCTTCCGTCGTCGCCAGCTCGTGCGCATCGCGTGGCGGGACCTCGCGTCGCTCACCGACGTCGAGACGGTACTGCACGAGCTGACGCTGCTGGCCGACGTCTGCATCGCCGCGGCCAGCGACTTCGCGACGCGCTCACTGCGCGAGCGCTACGGCGTGCCTCGAGGCCAGGACGGCAGCGAACTCGGCCTGATGGTGCTGGGCATGGGCAAGCTCGGCGGTGGCGAGCTCAACTTCTCCTCGGACATCGACCTCGTGTTCCTGTTTCCCGAGCACGGCGAGACCGACGGTGGCAGATCGCTCGAGCACGAGGAGTACTTCTCGCGTCTTGGCCGGCGCGTGGCGCAGCTGCTCGGCACCGTCACGGCCGAGGGCTTCGTCTACCGAGTGGACCTGCGGCTGCGGCCCTTCGGCGACTCGGGACCACAGGTCGTGAGCTTCGACGCGTTCGAGGACTACCTGCAGCAGCATGGGCGCGACTGGGAGCGCTATGCCTACGTCAAGGCACGCCCGGTCATCGGCGGTGAGCGATTCGGCGAGTTGTATCGCAACGTGCTGCGGCCTTTCGTCTACCGAAGATACCTCGACTTCGGCGTGTTCGAGTCGCTGCGCGAAATGAAGGAGCTGATCTCGCGCGAGGTCGAGCGTCGTGAGCTGCAGGGCAACGTGAAGCTCGGCCCCGGCGGCATCCGCGAGATCGAGTTCATCGTGCAGGCCTACCAGCTGATACGCGGAGGCGGCGATCCGCGGCTGCAGACGCGCAGCCTGCTTGCGGCGCTGCCGCTGCTCGAGGGCAAGAAACTGCTCTCGGCGGCGGCCGTGGCGGAACTCGGCGACTCGTATCGCTTCCTGCGGCGGGTCGAGAACCGGCTCCAGGAACGCAACGACGAGCAGACTCACGAACTGCCGCAGGACGAGGCGGGTCGCGCGCGACTCGCATTTTCGATGGGGACGGAGGGATGGGCCGACCTCGAGGCGCAGATCGCGCGGCATCGCGAGCGGGTGAGCGGGCATTTTCGCCGCCTGCTGTTCGGACCGGAGGAGCCGGATGCGTCGGCCGATGCGGCGCGGGCGCTCGAGACGATCCTGGAACCCGGCCCGGACGAGTCGCGACTCGCGTCACTGCGGGCGGCGGGACTGCGCGATCCGGCGGCGATCCTCGATCGCCTCGACCTGTTGCGCGACAGCGGCTACCTCCGGCGCCTCGACGAGACGGGGCGTCGCCGGCTGCAGACGCTGATGTCCCGGCTGCTGCAGGCGATCGCGGGCAACGACCATGAGGCGATTGCGCTCTCGCGCCTGTTGCACGTGATCGAGCGGATCGCCGGTCGTACCGTCTATCTCGCGCTGCTCAACGAGAACAAGACCGCGCGCCGGCGGCTCGTGGAGCTGTGCACCCAATCGCAGTTTCTCGCCGACCAGATCGCGGCGTTTCCGCTGCTGCTCGACGAACTGCTGGACGAGCGACTGTTCGAATCCACGCCGACGCGCGCAGAGCTGGAGGACGACCTGCGCGCACGGATGGCCGGCGCCGACGCGGCCGATCCCGAACGGCAGGTCGACCTGCTGCGGCAGTTCCAGCGGGCCGCGGTGTTTCGCGTGGCGGTGCCGGATCTCACCGGCCGGTTGCCAGTGATGAAAGTGAGCGACCGGCTCACGGACATCGCGGAGCTGATCGTCGGCGAGGCGCTCGATCTATCCTGGGACCAGATGGTGGCCCGGCACGGCGTTCCGGGCTATGGACTTGCCGAAAGCGCGCTTTCGCAGGCCGGGATGATCGTCGTCGCCTATGGCAAGTTTGGCGGCATCGAACTCGGCTACGGCTCCGATCTCGACCTCGTGTTCCTGCACGATTCGGCAGGCGAATTCCAGGCGACCGCGGGACCGGCGGTAGTCGATAACGGCGTGTTCTTCCTGCGACTGGTGCAGCGGCTGGTGCATCTGCTGACCATGCATTCCGCGGCCGGACGTCTGTACGAGGTGGATACACGGCTGCGTCCGAGCGGGAAGGGCGGGCTGCTGGTGCAGAGCCTCGCAGGCTTTGGCGACTACCAGCGCCGGGAAGCCTGGACCTGGGAGCACCAGGCGCTGCTGCGGGCGCGGGCCGTGGCCGGGCCGCCCGCACTGCGCGAGCGGTTCGAGTGCCTGCGTCGCGAGATCCTGCGATCCGGCATCCGGCGCGAGACGTTGCGCGACGAAGTGCGCAGGATGCGCGAGCGCATGCGGTCGGAACTGTCGCGGTCGGCCGCCGGGCAGTTCGACATCAAGCAGGACCCGGGCGGCATCACCGACATCGAGTTTCTTGCGCAGTACTGGACGCTGCGCTGGTGCGACCGCTACGCGGAACTGGTGACTTACTCCGACAACATCCGGCAGCTCGAGAGCCTGGCGTCGATCGATCTCGTGCCGCAATCGACGGTGGATCTGCTTACCGGTGCCTATCGCGCCTACCGGCAGCGCATGCACCACCTGTCGCTCGACAAGGCCGACACGGTCGTGCCGGAAGCCGAGTTCGCGGCCGTGCGCGAGCAGGTCTCGACGGTCTGGCGGGCAGCCATGGAATAGCGCGGGACGGCCCGCCGGAGCGGTCCGCGCAGGCCCTGCCGCGAGCGCACCGCGCCTTTTGCCTATAATCGCTCCACGCAATGCAAGCCGAGGCCGACATGCCCGAACTCCTGGTACCGATCTCACCCGGCGAACTGATCGACAAGATCACGATCCTGGAGATCAAGTCGCAGCGAATGACGGACCTCGCCAAGCTCGTGAACGTGCGCACCGAGCTCGGGATGCTGACCGAAACCTGGAAGACGTCGGCCGGTTCCGCCATCGACATCGATGCGGAATGGAAGGCGCTGCGCAGTGTCAACGAGCGGCTCTGGGACATCGAAGACCGCATTCGCGACAAGGAGCGCGACGCCGCGTTCGACGCCGGGTTCATCGAGCTTGCACGGGCGGTATACGTCACGAACGACGAGCGCGCCGCCATCAAGAAGCGCATCAATATGCGACTCGGCTCGACGCTCGTGGAAGAGAAGAGCTACGCCGAGTACCGGAAAGGCTGATCGCTCACCGCGCCATGTCTTCGCCGCTGGAGGCGCGGCCGGCCCGGTCGCGGTTCAGTTCGCGCCGGCACGCGGCCACAGCACCCACATCCGCAGCGGTTGCCGCATGCGTCCCGCCTGCTCGGCGGCGTCGCCGTCCCATCCCCAGAAGTAGTCGGCGCGCACCGCGCCGACGATCGCGCTCCCGGTGTCCTGCGCAAGCACCAGCCGGCGCAGCGGCAAGTTCGACAGCGGCAGGGTCGTTTCGATCCACACCGGGGTGCCGTAGGGCACGCTCTTCGGGTCCACGGCGATCGAGCGTCCAGGCGTGAGTGGCACACCCTGTGCGCCGCGCGGACCTACCCCGGGATCGGGCAACGATTCCTCGCGGAAGAACACGTACCGCGGATTGGCCCAGATGAGTTCGTTGATGCGTGCGGGGTTGCGCTGCGCCCAGTCCTTGATCGCGGGCCACGACGCCTGGCCTGCCTGAAGTTCGCCCTCGTCCATCAGCCAGCGGCCTATCGAACGGTACGGGTGACCGTTGTTCCCGGCATAGGCGAGGCGAACCTCACGGACGCGCCCGTCCGGCTCAGCGATGCGCAGCCGACCCGAGCCCTGGATCTGCAGCGTGAGCGCATCGAGCGGGCTCGCTACGTAGGCGATCTCCTGGCCGCGCAATGAGTCCTGCGCCTGCGCCAGAGTCTGCAGCTGCTCGCGTGTCCAGTATGGCTTTTTCGTCGCGAGGTCAGGCGGCGGCGCATGCAGCGCCGCGCGGTACGGCCCGCCCGGCTCACGCCGCGCTTCGAAGACAGGTTCGTAGTAGCCGGTGATGAGGCCCGAGGAGCTGCCATCGAGCGACTCGACGCGATAAGGCTGCAGGTAATGCATCAACCGCTCGCGCAGCTCCGCATCGTCGCGCGGCGGAGCCTGCTGGACGTCCGCGCAGAGCGTGGACCACACCGGCGGCGGGCGCTGGCAGCTCTTGAGCAGCGCCGGCCACGCCGCCTGCGGCGTGTCTGCATTCCATCCCGGCAGTTCCTGCCACGCGACGGGAACCCAGCGCGAGTGCTCGCGCGTCAAGCTGCCGGCCTGCGGCGCCTGGGCGGGCGGACCGGGTGGCCTTGGGGGGGCAGTGGAGGTGCAGGCGGCCAGAGTGGCGAGCGCCGCGACGGCAAGCCACGTCGCGACGCGATGCCGGCCTGGCGGGCTGCGTACGCTCGCACTCAGGGTCTGCATCGTGCGGCGGGGTGGTTCGCGGCGCCTTGCGGTGAGCGCACTAGCCCCGCTTCAGCACGAACTCCGCGGAGCAGTAAGGGCATTTTGCCCAGCCGGCCGTCTCCACCGGCAGGAACACGCGAGGGTGAGAGTTCCAGAGGTGCATGCCCGGCATCGGGCAGCACAGCGGCAGGTCGGCCTGCGTCACCTCGTAGCTGTGCTGGGCGTTCGGCTGGATGAGCTTGTCGCTGCGTTCGGCCGTCACGGCGCTTTCTCGTGCTGAGTCCGGGGCGGGCATTATCACCGATGCCGCATCCGGCCGTCAGCCGGTGGGTGTCCGCGGCGCGCCGGCCGCCATCAGCGCATCGAGGCGCTCGATGACGTCGTCGACCCGGATCAGGTCCATCACACCGGGGCGTTCGATCTTGGTGGACCAGGGAATGTCGTCCGCCGGGCGCCCCAGCAAGCTGCGCGCAGCCGCGTCGTAGCGGTCCACGCACCAGCGTCGGCTGTAATAGGGACCACTGCGGGCCGGGTTGGTGGCCGCATACAGGCCGATGACGGGCGTGCCGACGGTGGTGGCCATGTGCGCAGGCCCCGAGTCCGGCGAGACGAGTACGGTTGCCCGCTGCAGCGTTGCGAGCATCTCGAGCAGCGTGTCCTTGCCGACGAGGTTGACGCAGGGCTGCCGCATGAGCCTCTCGACCCGCGACCCGGCAACCATCTCGAGTTCGCTGCGTCCGCCGCAGATGAGCACGCGCATGCCATGTCGTGCCGCCGCATGATCGGCCACGGCCGCATAGCCGTCGGCGCTCCAGTTGCGCAGCTCGTGACTCGAGCAGGGGCTGACGACCAGTGTCGGCTGCTGGTCGGGAATGACCCGCGCCGCGTACTCGAGCGCGGCCGGCGGCAACGGGATGTCCCAGCGCATCGAACGACGCGTCACGCCGAGCCGCTCCGCGAATCCGAACAGGCCGTCGAGCACGTGTTGGCGGCTTCGCGCCGCAATGCGATGCGTCGTGAAGAGCCACTGCATTTCGCCGGCACGCTCGCGGTCGAAGCCGATCTTGACGCCGGCCTGGACGCTCGCGGCGACCAGGCTCGCGCGGATTGCGAGCTGCATGTGCAGCAGTGCGTCGTAGCGACGGCCGGCCAGCCTTCGTCGAAGGTCTCGATAGCCGTCGAAACCCGCTTTCTTGTCAAACGTCACGAATTCGATGTCCGGGACGTGCCCGAGCAGCTTGTGCTCCAGCTTGCCGAGAATCCAGCTGATCCGCGTGGCGGGCCAGGCGTCCTGCAGCGTGCGCACGACGGGGAGCACGTGACACACGTCGCCCAGCGCCGAGAGTCTCAGCACGCAGATCCGCTCAGGTGGCTTGTCGAACGGCGGTGGCGGCATGTGACGTCAAGGTAGGCAGCGGCGGCCCGATGGTGAACAATCCGTCCCGGGAACCCGACAGGGGCGATGGACACGGTGAGCGCTGGCCCGGAAGCCGAGGTGCGGACTGCGCGCGGCGCGATGCTATACGATGCCTCGTGCATCGACCAGCCGGGCGAATCGCTCTTCGAGCTGTCGTACTGGCGATCGCGCGGGGCGCTGCAGGAAGTCGCGGGTGGCCGCGGCACGGTCGCGTTCATCCACGACGGCGTCCGGCGCTGGGTGTTGCGCCACTTTCGCCGCGGAGGCTTCCTGGCCCGGTTCCTTGACGACACGTATCTGTGGGCCGGCGCGGACCGCACTCGCAGCTTCGCCGAATGGCGCCTGCTACGACGGCTGCGCGAACGGGAACTGCCGGTGCCGCGGCCCATCGCCGCGCGCTACACGAGATCAGGCCTCGCGTACCGCGCCGATCTCATCACCGAGGAATTGCCATCGCGGCTGACGCTGGCGCAGGCGCTCGCGGCCCGCGGGCTCGATCCGGCCGGCTGGCGGGCCGTCGGACGCTGCGTCGGTACGCTGCACTCGCACGGCGTACGCCACGCGGACCTGAATGCCCACAACCTGCTGCTCGGCGCGGCAGGCGCGGTGTACGTGCTCGACTTCGACCGTGGGCGCATCGAGCCGCGCGGCGACTGGGAGCGGCGCGTGATCGAGCGTCTGCACCGCTCGCTCGAGAAAGTCTCGCGCGACCTGCCGGCGGGCCGTTTCGACGAGGCACAGTGGGACGAGTTCCTGCAGGGGGTTGCGGCATGCGCGCCGTCTACGTCCTGCTGACCTACCTGCTGTCGCCCGTCGTCATCGCGCTCGAGGGCTGGAAGGCGCTCTGGAATCCGGACTATCGCGGCCGCCTGCACCAGCGGCTCGGCTTCGTCGCGGAGCAGGATCGGCCCGGATGCCTCTGGGTGCACGCGGTGTCGGTGGGTGAGGTCCAGGCGGCGGCCGGACTGATCCGGGAACTGCGCCGCCGCGTGCCAGGACTCGACGTCGTGCTGACGACGGTGACCCCCACCGGCGCGCAGCGTGTCAATGCGCTGTTCGGCAACGAGGTGCGGCACTGCTACCTGCCGTACGACCTGCCGGGCTCGGTGCGCCGATTCCTCGACCGCATCCGGCCGGGCGTTGCGATCATCGTCGAGACCGAAATCTGGCCGACCCTGTACCACGAGCTGGGCCGGCGACGCATTCCGCTCGTGATGGCAAGCGCGCGCGTCTCGACCCGCTCGGTCGATCGCTACCGGCGCATGGCGAAGCTGTTCCGCGACACCCTGTCGCACGGCATCCTGATCGGCGCGCAGAGTGCCGCCGATGCGGAGCGGTTTCGGTCGATAGGCGCGCCCCCGGGCCGTGTGCGCGTCACGGGCAACGTGAAGTTCGACCTCGAGGTACCGCAGTCCGAGGTGGACGCGGGACGCGATTTCCGCAGCCGCGCAGCGCCGACCCGCCCGGTGTGGATTGCCGGCAGTACGCACGAGGGCGAGGAGGAGGCGGTGCTTGCCGCCCACTCGGCGGTGCGAGCCCGTCATCCTTCTGCGCTGCTGATCCTGGTGCCCCGCCACCCGCAGCGCTTCGACGCGGTGCGCAGCCTGTTGCGCAGGCGCGGGCACGCCTGCGCCCAGCGCAGCTCGGGCGAGCTGCCCGGCGACGCGCAGGACACTTTCCTGGTCGATACACTCGGCGAACTGCAGATGTTCTATGCGGCGGCCGACGTCGCATTCGTGGGCGGCAGCCTGGTGCCGGTCGGCGGGCACAACCTGCTCGAGCCCGCGGCGCTCGGCATGCCTATCCTGTCCGGGCCGCACACGCACAACGCGCAGGACATCGCCGAATTGCTCGCCCGGGCGGGCGTGCTGCGCATCGTGCGCAGCCGCGAGGAACTCGGGCAGCGCGTCTCCGACTACTTCGACGATCCCGCGCGCGCGCGGCAGGACGGTGCGCGCGGCCAGGAGGTCATCACGCAGAGCCGCGGCGCGGTAGCGCAGCTGGTCGAGATGGTGCTGCCGCTGCTCAACCGGCCGGTCGAGGCGAAGGACGCGTCTGCTGCAGGGTCCCCGGCGTCGTGAGCAGGCCGTTGATCGCGGCGAGATCGCCCGGCGCGAGCACACCGGCCGCGGACTTGAGCCGTACCACGTTGATCAGGTAATCGTAGCGGCTGCGCGCGAAGTCGCGTTCCGCCTCGAAAAGGCGACGGCGCGCGTCGAGCACGTCCACCGTGGTGCGCGTGCCGACGTCGAACCCGGCCTCGGTGGCCTCGAGCGCGGTCTGGTTCGATTTCACGGCCTGCTGCAGCGCCCCGACGCGTGCCCTTTCTGCGATCACGCCGAGATAGGAGTCGCGGGTCTCCCGTTCTGCCCTGCGCATCGCCCCATCGAGGCGTTCGCGGGCCGCGCGATGCAGGTAGACCTGCTGACGTACCTGCGACTGAGTGACGCCGCCGCTGAAAATCGGCAGCGTGAACTGCAGGCCGATCGTGTCCTGCGTAAAGTTGTTGTCGGCCGGCCCGGTGAGGCCGTTGTTGGTCTGCGTCGCATTGGAGTCGTACTCGTTGTATTCGGCGACGAGCTCGACCCTCGGCATGTGGCCGCCCTGTGCGATCCTGATGTTGTCCTTGGCGATGTCGACGTCGAACCTTGCGGCGATCACGCTCAGGTTCTGCGACGTGGCCT
>Ga0209254_10007267_pt1 | contig 10216 bp, 4 predicted proteins | sample FrelakmetDIP11DI_FD_187148 | JGI IMG/M metagenome (GOLD analysis project Ga0209254, IMG submission 187148) | Freshwater lake sediment microbial communities from the University of Notre Dame, USA, for methane emissions studies - DIP11 DI (SPAdes)... | ecosystem: Environmental > Aquatic >...
CTCCCCCAACTGGCACCCTGGCGACGTGCGCGATTCCAGACCCTCACGGTCAGTGGCCAGCCAGGTCCGGCAGTTCGACTGGTTACGCCTGCGCGCGGTAATGCTGCACGGCCGCCTCCATGTTGAAGAACAGCCGGTCACGCCCGAGCGTTTCCCAGAGTGACGAACGCTCGACCATCTCCCGGACATCGGGGTTGAGCGCGACGAGCCAGAGCTGGACGCCTTGCGCGCGGTGCCGTTCCTCGCCCTCGATGAGCATCTTGAGGGCCGAGTACTCGATGTCCGGCACGGCGCTAAAGTCCAGGGCCAAGACCCTCGGCTGGCTGCTTTCGATCAGAGACAGGACCTGTTCGCTGACGTGCTGGGCGTTGGCGAAGAACAGGCGCCCCTCCGGCCGCGCCATCAGCAGCCCCGGGAAGGTCTCGTCCTCCGGGTGCTCGGGCGAGAGGGGGCGGAAGACGTCCGTGCCGGGTTTGCGCCCGAGCACATAGACCCTGGGGTGAGCGGCCTGGTAGGCGATGGCGACCAGCGACACGATCACGGCCACGAGGATCCCCTTCAGGGTTCCGAGCAGCACCACGCCGGCGAAGGCGGCGAGGGCCCAGAGGAACTCCATGCGGCGGATCTGGAGGATGGCGCGGAACTCTGCCGGCTGGATGAGCCCGATCGAGTAGACGATCACCACGGCGGCGAGCGTCGCCTGCGGCATCAGGCCGATCAGGGGGGCCAGCAGCAGCAGCGTCGCCAGCGACGCGCCCGCCGTCACCACCCCCGCGAGCTGGCTGCGGGCGCCCGCGAGGCGGTTCACGGCCGTCTGCGAGGTGCCACCGCCCGCCGGCATGGCGCTGAACAGACCACCGATCGCATTGCTGAGGCCCGTGGCGACCAGCTCGCGGTTCGCCTGCGGGCGCGGCTCGTCGCGCCCGGCGAAGGCCCGCGCCGCGGCGATGCTCTCGGTGAAGCTCATCAGGGCGATGCCGAGCGCCCCCGGCCAGAGCGCTTCCACGAGCGCGAGGTCCGGCGCCGTGAACGGCGGCAGGCCGAGCGGGATCTCGCCGACGGTCTCCACACCGTAGGTCTGCAGTGCCAGCAGAGTGGAGGCGGCGATGCCGACGGCCACCGCGACCAGGGGTGCCGGGGCCCTGGGGAGGAACCGCTCGATCCCCAGGAGGATCAGCAGCATCGCGGCGCCGACCGCGAGCGTCGCCCACGACGTCTGCGGCAGGTGGTGGATCAGCGCCGCCAGGTTCTGCACGAACGACCCTTTGTCGAAATGGATGCCCAGCAGCTTGGGCAGCTGGTCGAGCACGATCACCACGCCGATACCGGCCTTGAAACCGGTCAGCACGGGTTCCGAGATGAAGCTGGCGATGGCTCCGAATCGCAGCACGGATGCGATCAGGAGCATCAGGCCCACGAGGACCGTGAGGGTCGTGGCGGCGGCCAGCAGCTGGGTCGGGTCGCCGCCCGGCACCACGGCGGCGAGCTGCGCCCCCGTCAGGATGCCGATGGTGGTGGTCGTGCTGACGCTGAGCGGCCGCGACGTGCCCAGCAGCGCGTAGACCAGCATGGGCACGAACGCGGTGTAGATGCCCACCTGGACGGGCAGGCCGGCGACGGTCGCATAGGCCATCGCCTTGGGGATGACCACCGCGGCCGTGGTCAGGCCGGCAAACACATCGGGCCGGAGCCACTGCTTCTGATAGCTGGCGAGCCAGCCCAGGATCGGCTTGGCACCGGATTGGCCGTTGGACATGAGTTGAGGTCCGCCTTGCAAGGAAACGGGGTGCTGGCCCTTCGATACGCGCTGCGCGCTACTCAGGGCGAACGGTGACTACTGGATGCCTCATGCCGACTTGCCCTGCGCCAGCTGCCAGCGGGCGTGGTGTTCCCGCAGCACGGCGAGGGCCTCCTCGGCGCTGCTCACGCACAGCGGAATCGTCATGTCGTCGGGGTTTGCGAGCTCAAAGCCGGGACGCAGCATGTAGCGCTTGGCCCAGTCGACCAGCTCGGCCCACATGTTGCCAGTGAAAATGAGCGGCGTGTCGTGCAGGTGCCGCACCTGCAGCAGCTGCCAGACCAGCATGGCCTCGAGCACCGTGCCGATCCCACCTGGCAGCACGATGTAGGCGTCGGACATCAACACGAACTGGTGCAGACGGGTGAAGAAGGTCTGGTGCTCGAAGGCCTCCTGGACGAACGGGTTCACCTCCTGCTCGAAGGGCAGCTCGACGCGGATACCGACGCTTTGTGAGCGCTCGGGCGCGGCGCTCGCCGCGGCGCCTTCGTTCGCGGCCTGCATCAGCCCCGGACCGCCACCGGTGACGATGTCGCAGCCCATGGCCGCCAGCTCGGCAGCGAGCATCTTGACCTCGTTGTAGACGAAGGTGTCCGGCTTTGCCCTTGCTGATCCGAACAGTGTCACCCGGTAGCGCTCGCGCCGGGTGGGGCGCAGCCGAGTCAGGTTGTTGACGACGCCCCAGAGGCCGAAGATCGAGTCGACCAGGATGCGCTTGACGCCCTCCTCGTCGGCGAGGGTCACGGTGGTCTGGCCTTTCTGCTGCGCGTCGCTCATGGATCGTCCCCATGTCAGTTGTCGATTCGTAGGTCGGATAGAGGCGAAGCCGAAACCCGACGAAGTGCCCGGCGGCGAATCAGTGTCGGGTTTCGCTGCGCTCTACCCGACCTACGCGTGCTCAACTGTCGGGTTTCGCTGCGCTCTACCCGACCTACGGCTCATGACCGTATTGTCCTACACCTTCACGGTCACCGGCGGTACCTTCCAGATCTCGTCGCAGTACTCGGCAATCGCGCGGTCCGACGAGAACTTGCCGCTGCGCGCGGTGTTGAGGATCGACATGCGGGTCCAGCCCTCCGTGTCCTGCCACGCCTTGTCCACCCTTTCCTGGCAGGCGATATAGCCCGCATAGTCGGCGAGCACGAGAAACGGGTCGGAGTGCGTCAGGTTCTCGACCAGGGGCCGGAAGACCTCGGCGTCGCCGCGCGAAAAGTGGCCGCTAGCAATGAGCTCGAGCACCATTCGAAGCTCGGGGTCGGCTGCAATGTGATCGGCCGGCCGGTAGCCGTCGCGCACGACCCGTTCCACCGCCTCGGCCGCGAGGCCGAACAGGAAGAAGTTCTCCGCGCCGGCTTCTTCGCGGATCTCGACGTTGGCCCCGTCGAGGGTCCCGATCGTGAGCGCGCCGTTCAGCATGAACTTCATGTTGCCGGTGCCCGAGGCCTCCTTGCCGGCCGTGGAGATCTGCTCGGACAGGTCTGCGGCCGGGTAGATCAGGTGGGCGTTCTGGACGTTGAAGTTGGGCACGAAGGCGACTTTCATGCGCGCGTTCACTTCCGGGTCGGCATTGACCACCTCGGCCACCGCGTTGATCAGCTTGATGATGCGCTTGGCCATGAAGTAGCCGGGTGCCGCCTTGCCGCCGAAGACGAAGGCGCGTGGCGCGACGTCCAGGGTCGGGTCTATCTTCAGGCGCCGGTAGCGCGCGACGACGTGCAGCAAATTGAGGTGCTGCCGCTTGTACTCGTGTATGCGCTTGACCTGGATGTCGAACAGCCAGCTCGGGTCCAGCTCGACGCCGGTGTGGGCGCGGATGTAGGTGGCGAGGCGCTGCTTGTTGGCGTGCTTGATGGCGCGCCACTCGCGCCGGAAGCTGGCGTTGCCGGCATGGGCTTCGAGTCTGCGCAGTGCCCCGAGGTCGGTGGGCCAGTGCGCGCCGAGCGTGCGGTCGAGGAGGTCGCGCAGGCCGGGATTGGCGAGCGCCAGGAAGCGGCGCGGCGTGACGCCGTTGGTCTTGTTGCAAAAGCGCTCTGGCCACATCTCGTAGAAGTCCTTCAGGACGCTGGCCTTGAGCAGGTCGGAATGCAGTGCCGCGACGCCGTTCACGGCGTGACTGCCTACCGTTGCCAAGTGCGCCATGCGCACGCACCTGCCGCCCTCTTCGCCGATCAGCGACATGCGCGCCACGCGGGCCTCGTCGCCGGGGAAGTGCGTTCGCACCTCGTCGAGGAACCGGCGGTTGATCTCGTAGATGATCTCCAGGTGGCGCGGCAGGCTCGCGCGGAGCATCTCCAGCGGCCAGGTCTCCAGCGCCTCGGGCAGCAGTGTGTGGTTGGTGTAGCCAAACGTCTGGACCGTGATGGCCCAGGCCGCGTCCCAGTCGATCCGCCGCTCGTCGACCAGCAGGCGCATCAGCTCGGCCACGCCGATCGAGGGGTGGGTGTCGTTGAGCTGCACGGCGAAGCGCTCAGGGAACTGCTCGGTCGGTACCCCCGCGAGGTCGAGGAGGTGCAGCATGTCCTGCAGCGAGCAGGAGACGAAGAAGTACTGCTGGGCCAGGCGCAGCCGCTTGCCGACGGCCGGCTCGTCGTTCGGATACAGAACCTTGGTGATCGTCTCGGAAACCACCTTGTCGTCGACGGCCTGGTAGTAGTCGCCGGTATTGAAGGCCTCGAAGTCGAACGACTCCACGGCCTCGGCGCTCCAGAGCCGTAGCGTGTTGCAATTGGCCACGCCGTAGCCCTGGATCGGGGTGTCATAGGCCGTCCCCTTCACCACCTGGTGGGGTACCCAGCGGACCCGGAAGCTTCCCCGTTCGTCGAGGTCCTGCTCAGTGTGGCCGCCCCAGTTGACGTGGTAGGCGATATCGGGCTTGGCGATCTCCCAGGGGTTGCCGTAGCGCAGCCATTTGTCGGTGATCTCGGCCTGCCAGCCGTCGTGGATCTCCTGGTCGAAGATGCCGAACTCGTAGCGGATGCCGTAGCCGATCGCCGGGCGCCGCAGGGTCGCCAGCGAATCGAGATAGCAGGCGGCGAGCCGTCCGAGTCCGCCGTTGCCGAGCCCCGGCTCCTCCTCGCACGCCAGGATCTCGTCGAGGTCGTGGCCGAGCTCCGCCAGGGCCGACCGCGCCGCCTCCTCGATCCCCAGATTGAGCAGGTTGTTGCCCAGATGGGGGCCCATCAGGAACTCGGCGGAGAGATAGCAGGCGACCTTGTGCTTCGAAAAGAAGTACGTTTCGGAGGTGGCGATCCAGCGATGCTGAATGCGATCGCGCACGGCGAGCGCCAGTGCCCGGTAGTAGTCATGTGGCTTCGCGACCGCCGGCAGGCGGCCGACGGAGTACCGCAGGTGATCGGTCACCGCCTGGCGGAGATCCGTGGCCGTCATCCCGGTCCGCGGATCCACCGCATGCTGAGGCGGGTCGGTGGGCGGGGTAGTGGTTCGCTTCGGGTCCGTCTTGCGTGTCATGCCTGCGTCTCCGTATAGAGGACAAACCGTGAATCGATGGGTCTGTGGGAGGCCCGCCCTCGGACTGATGGGATCGCGGCGAGGGCGCCGCTCCCACAGGTGGGAGGCCCGCCCTCGGGCCGATAGATCGCGGCGAGGGCGCCGCTCCCACCGATATCTCGCGGCGAGGGCGCCGCACCGATATCTCGCGGCGAAGGCGCCGCTCCCAGTGGCCCGCCCGCCCGATGCCTCCGGCTACAGCGGCCAGACCCAGTTGGTGATCTCGTCGCGGTCGGTGCCGTGCTCGTGCGCGTAGGCGAGGTTCAGGATGATCTCGTTCTTCATCCTTTCCTTCAGGTGCGCGGCGCGCGCCCCCAGCCCCGGCACCCGGTCGATCGCGTCGATCACCAGCGTGAAGCGGTCCGTCTGGTTGAGTATCGCCAGCTCGAGCGGTGTGTTGATGTTGCCGCGCTCCTTGTAGCCGCGCACGTGCATGTTCTCGTGGTTCTTGAACCGGTAGGCCAGCTTGTGGATCAGCCAGGGGTAGCCGTGGAAGTTGAAGATCACCGGCTTGTTGGTGGTGAACAGGCTGTCGAATTCCCGGTCGGTCGAGCCGTGGGGATGCTCCGACACCGGCTGCAGCTTGTAGAGGTCCACGACGTTGACGAAGCGCACCTTCAAGTCGGGCAAGTGCTGGCGCAGGATGGCGGTGGCCGCGAGCGCCTCCTGCGTCGCCACGTCGCCGCACGAGGCCATCACCACGTCGGGCTCCACGCCCTCGTCGTTGCTCGCCCGGCTCCAGATGCCGATGCCCTTGGCGCAGTGCACGACGGCCTCGTCGATCGTGCTGAACTGCAGGTGCTTCTGCTTGTCGGCGACGATGACGTTGATGCAGTCGGTCGAGCGCAGGCAATGGTCCGCCACCGCGAGCAGCGTGTTGGCGTCCGGCGGCAGGTAGACGCGGCACACGCTCGGGCTCTTGTTGGTGACGAGGTCGATGAAGCCCGGGTCCTGGTGCGAGAAGCCGTTGTGGTCCTGGCGCCAGACCGTCGACGACAGCAGGATGTTCTGGGAGGCGACGGAGGCGCGCCAGGGCACGTGGTTCTTGGAGATGTCCAGCCACTTGGCGTGCTGGTTGAACATCGAGTCGACGACGTGGGCGAAGGCCTCGTAGGTGTGGAAGAAACCGTGCCTGCCGGACAATAGATAGCCTTCCAGCCAGCCGACGAGGGTGTGCTCCGAGAGCATCTCCATCACCCGGCCGTCGCGGGACAGCTCGCCGCCGTCGGCGTCCTCCGGCAGAAGGTCCGCCATCCAGACCTTCTTGCTCACTTCGTAGATCGACTGCAGGCGGTTCGAGGCCGTCTCGTCGGGGCCGAACACGCGGAAGCTGGTCATGTTGTTGCGCATGACGTCGCGCAGGAACTCGCCCAGTGGCTTGGTGTTCTCGTGCAGCACCGTGCCGGCCTCTTTCACTTCCACGGCATAGTTGCGGAAGTCTGGAAGCTTGAGCTCCTTGCGCAGCAGGCCGCCGTTCGCGTGCGGGTTGGCGCTCATGCGCCGCTGGCCGCGCGGCGCCAGCTCGCGCAGCTCGGGGACCAATCGGCCGTCGGCGTCGAACAGCTCCTCCGGCTGGTAGCTGCGCAGCCAGTCCTCGAGCAGCTTGAGGTGCTTGGGGTTGCTGCGTACGTCGGAGAAGGGGACCTGGTGCGAGCGCCACGAGCCTTCCACCTTGTGGCCGTTGATCTCCGCCGGCCCGGTCCAGCCCTTGGGCGAGCGCAGCACGATCATCGGCCAGCGCGGGCGCTCGGCCTGGCCGCTCGACCGGGCCGCTGCCTGAATGGCGCGGATCTTTGCGACGACCGTGTCGAGGGTAGCCGCCATCGTCTGGTGCATCGCGGCGGGGTCCGAGCCCTCGACGAAGTACGGCTCGTAGCCGTAGCCGATGAACAAGGATTCCAGCTCGGCGTGGCTGATCCGCGCCAGAATGGTCGGGTTGGCGATCTTGTAGCCGTTCAGGTTCAGGATCGGCAGCACGGCGCCGTCCCGCACGGGGTTGACGAACTTGTTCGAGTGCCAGGCCGTGGCGAGCGGGCCGGTCTCGGCCTCCCCGTCGCCCACCACGCAGGCGACGATCAGATCCGGGTTGTCGAGGCAGGCGCCGTAGGCGTGCGACAGGCTGTAACCCAGCTCGCCGCCCTCGTGGATCGACCCGGGCGTCTCGGGCGTGACGTGCGAGCCGATCTGCCCGGGGAACGAGAACTGCTTGAAGAACTTGCGCATCCCTTCCGCATCTTCGCTCTTGTCCGGATAGACCTCGGAGTAGGTGCCCTCGAGATAGGTCGGGACGAGCACACCGGGCGCGCCGTGACCGGGGCCGGCCATGAAGATCACGTCGAGATCGTCGCGCTTGATGAGGCGGTTGAGGTGCAGCCAGACGAACGACAGGGCAGGGCTCGCGCCCCAGTGGCCGAGCAGGCGGTGCTTGACGTGCTTGATGGTGAGCGGCTCCCGCAGGAGCGGGTTGTCGCGCAGGTAGATCATGCCCACCGAGAGGTAGTTGCAGGCACGCCACCAGGCGTCGATCAGCCGGAGCGCGTCGGCGTCGAGCGGACCGCTGGCTGGGGTCTGCGTCCGGGTCTTTCTTGCCATGTTCGAGATCTCCTGCTGGTGGTGGGACCGCCGGTCGGTCCGGCGTCCATGTCGGTGGTCGGCTGGCGGGGCTGCGTACGCTACGAGCCTAGCACCCGCGTCTTTCAGGGTGCGATCAGCTGACCAGGCGCAACCCGGGCGGTAGGGACTCGCCAAAGACGAGGGACGCGTCGGCGCTGTCCAGCTCGGTGACCGTCTGAAGCATGGCGACCCATTTGACGGGGGCCTTCTCCTTGCGCAGCCGCTCGATGACGAGCTCGCGGACGTCCAGCGGGATGTCCCGCTCGCGATCCCCGCTCAGCCGTGCCAGTTGCGCGGCCGCGAAGGCCGCCGGCGTCACCGCCTGCCAGTCGAGTGCGAGCAGTTGCTCGAGCCATGCTAGGGCGAAGTCGCGCCGCACGACGTCGTGGACGCTGCCGTGAAACGGAACTCTCGCCCCGAGCCGGCCGAGCGCCCACCAGCGCTGCGGGGCGTCGGTGGATCTTCGCCCGCTCCCCACCAGCCACTCGCCGAGGCTCGCCTTGCGTTCGGCGGGCAGTCGTTCCAGACCGGCCACCAGGCGCACCATGTCGTCGTAAGCCGTTGTCTTCTCGGCGCCCGCGCCTCGCTGGCCGAGCCGACGCAGCTGGCCTTCGACATCTTCGAGGATCCGCAGCTGCTGGGTCCGATCCAGGCCTCCGGCGACGCGCCGCCACATGGTCCACCACTCGACCCAGTTGCGGGGCTCATCCTTGTACTGAACGCCCTGCTCATAGAGCGACCACAGTTGACGGACACGCCACTCGTCCAGCGGATAGCCATAGCCGGGGCGCGCACAGAATCCGACCAGATTCAACCAGAGCCGCTCGTGGTCGACCGAGCGTCGCCGGCGCCGGGTACCGGCCCAGAGGGTGCCGAACAGCTCGCGCAGCAGATGGGTGTCCCAGGTGCTGCGCGCGCCAAGCAGCTTTTCGAGATCGCGCGGCAGCTGCTTGGTCTCTTTCGGGCCGACAGCGGCGTCGCGAGCCCCATAGACCCGCCGAATCCTTTCCGCCGCCTGCGCGAAGGCTGGGGGTAGCTCCCGCGTTGCCACGACCGCCGTCTCGGCGCCCTGGCCGCGCAGCTGAAACTCCATGCGCCACCGACGTCTCAGGTCGGGCGGGGCCTCGTCCGTGGCGACGCAATCGATGTCCAGCGTGCCGATGTCGGTGAGCATGGCCGCGAGCTGGACTGGCACCTCGCGCGCCGCGTTGCCCGCCGCCTCCGTGGCGGAAAGTACCGTGGCCAAGGGGGGGAGGGCGCGGAAGTCGTCGCGCTCGAGGTCGACGAGCTGGCCGACCCGGAAAGCCTGGTCGCTGGTCGTGGTCAGGAGGTCGAATCGTACCGGTTGCCCGAGCCGCAACGAGAACACGCGATCCGTCAGTCGCAGCTCCCGGCCCTCTTCGGAGCCGCGCGGCAGGAGGCAAACCGCCCGTTGCGCCGTCCCGTCGGACTCCGCTACCGCGAGCAGGAAGCTTCGTGCAGAGCCGCCGCCGATGCGCGCGCCCCGTCCGCGCCTGGCCAAAGCGTAGGCCACGGCCCCGCGGGCGACCGCCAGGTCAGGGTGCTCGTTCCGGAGCTGGAGCAAAGGCTCGCCCCGCCAGCGATGCAGGACCTGCAGGAGTCGGCGCGCCAGGATCTCGCTGCGGAACACGCCGCCGTTCAACAGCACCGCGTCCGGCACGGGGAACCCGCTCGCCGGCGTCCCCCGGCCATCCGTCGCCGTCTGCAAGGCCTGCTGATGATGGGTCAGAAAGGCCGCCAGGTGGCGGGTGACCGCCGGGTCGGCGGCATAGGGCAGGCCGAACTCGACGATGCCGCCACGCCGGCGCAGGGGGGCTTCGTCGATGCCCGTGTCCGGGAAGAAGCCATCGACGACGAGTTGCTCGACCTCCCCCCGGGTCACCTCTGTCGAGCGCGCCTGGCCGATCAGTCTCGCCCCCGCCCCGAGGACGGTGACGGAAGCCGCCTGGCCCGCGTCGGGCGCCAGCAGCCGCTCCTTGGCAGCACGGCATTGCTGGACGAGCTGGGAGAGCTGCGCGGCACTGAGCTGATTTCCGGCGCTCAGCAATCGCCGTTCGGCAACGTGGGCGAGCGCGAGGTCCATGTTGTCGCCGCCCAGCATCAGATGATCGCCGACGCCGATGCGGACCAGCCTGGGGTGGCCGTCCTCCCGGTCGACCCGGATCAGCGTGAGGTCCGTGGTTCCCCCGCCCAGGTCGCAGACCAGCAAGGTGCGTACACCCGCCAGCGCATCCTCGAGCTCTCCGGCATGGCGGGCGAGCCAGTCGTAGCAGGCGG
>Ga0209254_10007269_pt1 | contig 10215 bp, 4 predicted proteins | sample FrelakmetDIP11DI_FD_187148 | JGI IMG/M metagenome (GOLD analysis project Ga0209254, IMG submission 187148) | Freshwater lake sediment microbial communities from the University of Notre Dame, USA, for methane emissions studies - DIP11 DI (SPAdes)... | ecosystem: Environmental > Aquatic >...
CAATAACCATTGCAGTAGTGACTATGCCATTTTCATTTGAAATGGGTCGCAGACAACGAAATGCGAGTGATGGGATCAAGCGTCTTCGTCCAAACACTGATACATTAATTGCAATCCCCAATGACCGTCTCTTATATGTTGCGCCACGTGATCTTCCACTTGATACTGCATTCCGTTTGGCAGACGATGTTTTACGTCAGGCTGTTCAAGGAATAACCGAGTTGATCACGACGCCAGGGATGATTAATGTTGATTTTGCCAACGTTCGCAATTTGATGAAGTTAGGAGGAGGAGCGCTTATGTCGATTGGGCAAGGTGAGGGCGTGGATAAAGCGATGAAAGCAATAGAACAGGCTCTACATCATCCCTTATTGGAGGCAACATCAATTGACAATGCTGCAGGCATTCTTGTTAATTTCACTTGCGGTAGCGAATTATCCCTTATAGAAGTCGAGACAGCACTTTCTCATTTGCAGGCTCAAGCAGGTGGCAAAGCTGAAATTGTATTAGGTGTCGTAAATGATCCAAGATTGCAAGATCGCGTAGAAGCAATATTAGTAATTACTGGATTGGGCTCACCTACCCTGGAAGAGACACTCTCAAAAGTGGAGGGAAGGAAAATACCAATCGAGAAACCTGTCTCACACATTCCAACTTCATCGGATATGAATACTCCGCAATATCTATCTGCGTCCAACTGGGAAGAGGAATTAACTGTCTCGTCTAACGACTTAGATATCCCAGCTTTCTTAAGGCGTGGTCGGAGAGTTTCAGTAAAAACTATTGGCTAACCTATATGAACTTAAACTCGAATGCACTCTTGGATCGTATTGAAGTCGTATTCTTTTCAATACTTACCTATTGCCTTAGTGGGGCAAATCACATTCAGGGAAATTCTACTCGTACAGTGAAAATTCAACAATATCCATCTTATTACGAGGAAGCAGACCCCTGCTTAGTTACTAGAGATATTCTAGAAAAAAAACATGTTGGAATTTGGTCATCAATAAGTCAGGCTATCGTCTCCATCTTCATCTGGATGATTTTAGGTTTTGCTGCAGGATTTTTATTAGGAATGATCAAGCCCAGGTGAATTAATAATGAGAAATCCAATCATCATGAACTTCTTGCTTTTTATAAGTTTCCTGGTAATAGGCTATTCAGTCAGCACCAGGTTCTATCAATCTGATTACGATGGTGTATCCAATTCATATAGTTTGATGGCGACAAGGTCCTCAAATTCTATCCAGTCGTTCAATAATGGACAGCGCAATATCCTGCTGATTGGTGTGAATAACATAGATATAACCAAAGCCCACTTGGTAAGCTTATGGTTGGTGACAAACTTATCCCACGATTCGAATTTGCAGATGTTTCCAATTTTCCCTTCTGGAAATGAGACTATCTCTGATTTTGAGAATCACTTATTGCGTTCATTCAAGTTGGATAATTTAAATGGTAACCAGATACTTGGTCAGGATTTTATAAAATTACTCAAAGAAAATAATTTTTGGTGGAGCGGCTATATCGTCATCGATCATGTCGCAGCAATGGAAATTTTGAACATCCTCGGGGAAGCAGATGAAAATGGAGAGATCATTTCGGGGAATCAACGAAACCATGAAATTCCTGAAGTAAGTGACAATCCGCAAAAAGCATTTGCAATCCAGCTAGCTCATATACGAACTGCTTGCCAAGGATTATCAGGCTTATCGCCAAATCCTGATCTGCAACAATTATTATTACTAAGTCCCACTCATCTTATTACCGATTTGGATTTAAACCAACTTTTACTTGAGTGGAATATATTATTGCGTAATCAACAAACGCCAAATTGCAAATTCCCAACACTGGAAATTTCTAGGATCGATAATTAAGACAGGCTGTAAATAGGCATTTGGACCAACGATATGTGAGGCAACCATGGAAAATATTAACGCACAAGATCTACAAATATTCATGCTCATTGGTACTTTTTTGCTAGGCAGTATCACCTTCCTGTTGGGTCTGGCAATCCTTATGTATGGTGCTTGGGGAAAAGATCTGCGTACCATTGCAGAACAAACAACACAACTAGCTCAAAAGGGAATTGCTGAAGAAATTTCAGGTTTAGTAGGAAATGCTTCCACATTAATGACTACTCTTAATGACTTGATGCGTACTTCAAATGGCATAGGTTTTTACCTGACGATCGTTGGAGCAGCATTGATGTTGCTTTCCAGCTTGGTTTTATTAAACAAATTCTAAATTCCTATGTTTACAAACAAAACCACCGATCGATTAATCGATCTCCTCCGAAATTCAAATCTGTCCTGGTTATTACCAAATCTCAGGCAGGATTTTCTGGTTTGGAATACTCTGAATAATCCTGATTTTCTTGAAAAATTCATTCAGCTGAAACCATATGGGATGAACTTTAGCGCTAAAGAATTCTTTCCAAGCAGGCTGGCACTAATTGCTTTGGATCAAACAAGTGCATTAGATAAAGATCCTCTGAATTTGCTTGATTTCATTAATAATCAAGTCCTTCTAACAGCTATACAGAGTTTTAATGATCAGGCATTATTCCAAATAAATCCACAAGATCTAGGAACCGCTGGTCTCATTGCCCTAGCCTTAGCTTACAAGCAGCGAACAACAGGCTCATGGAATAGCTTATTGGATACAATCCAGGATTACCCCGGTAATCAATGGTTGTCACCTTTCAATTGTTTATATGGATATATTGGGGAAGATGCTGGCTTATTAAATTCATTAGTTCAACCTGGAGCTTCTTCAGTACGCTTGGAAATAGCGGTACATACGGTACTTAGCAATCCATTACTACCAAATGATCAGATTGCTATTCTTATCGGTTTATGCCAAAGTGATTATGGGGATTTCTTACCTGCCTTCGAACGATTGTTATTGGTACGATCATTATTTGAAGAGCGCCCTCAAGCTGCAGTGGAATTCTGCCTGAAATGGCTCGAGAAATTTCCAGTAATATCAAAACACAAGCCAAAAAAGAATATTCATCCGATCGAAAATTTAAACCTATTGGAAGAATACTTATTTCAGGTCGAGGTAAATAAAATCGCTGGTAATTCGCATAATATATCTGAATTACTGGAAATAGAAAAAGAAATAACTGGACAAATATCTTCAGCTCTTACCAATCATCTTGCATCTCACATATCACAGTTTCAAAAGGGAAAAGTTCTCAGTAAAGAGTTTGCTGAAATTCGTGAGTATATAACTGAAACAAAAGGTAATGATTCCATTTCAGAAAATAAATCCGTGAACCATGCAGAATTAGCGTTAATCCTGGCAGTTCAGGGTTTTTATGAAGACGCTAATAAACTATTGCCCCACCCCGGGTCTCCTCTCCCCGATAACCTTCAGATACTTTATGCAATTGCTAAAATATCTGAAATTTCGGGAAATCATCACCGATCTATCGATGCAGCAACACGGATAATGAACCTACTAGACCAAAAGCAACTAATAAACACAATTTCAGTGTGGGGAGATCATTTGTCGCTGGTCAACCTGGGAACTATGCTCCTTGAATTACACATGCCGGATCATGCCGCATACATTTTTAATCAAGCAGTAAAAACCTGTCCAAATGATGCATCGATATTAAGTTTATTGGCTGATAGTTACAAACTCTCACAACAAGATGAGGCTGCAGCAGAAATTTTGAATGCGTTAGTTTTGCTGAACCCAAGTAACGTGGATTATCGCCGTGAATATGCAAATACACTGGAAGACATAGGTGATTGGGAGGAAAGTTTAAACGAAAGATCAATCATTTTTAAATCAAATCATGGTGAAATCAAAACTCCGCCTCTAGAAGATATTTATGCTTATGCTAAATGCGCACTTTATGCCAATCAACTAGAGTTGACATTGAATATCTGTAATGAGCTTCTCGCCAAAAACCATGAGGATAGCCAGGCATTAATTCTTTCTGGTAAAGCATACTTACGAAGCGGTGAGACTGAGAAAGGGATAGAAATCCTGTCCCACGCAATCCAGGTTTCTCCCCATTTATCCGAAGCATGGTTAGCACTTGCAGATGCTCAAAAAGGAATCTTACCGATTAAAACAGTGATCGAGACTCTAACAAATGCTTCTCAGGCAGTGTCGAATTCTTCTCAAATCCATTTTGCACTTGGTGAGTTACACCTCGATGATAATGCTCCCACCCTCGCCCTACCAGAATTACAGACCGCTGTTTCACTATCCCCAGAAAATCCCCAATTTCTATTTACTTATGGCCAGGCATTAAAGTTTATCGGAAACATAGAGGAGACACGTTTGGTACTTTCGAGAGCCTTTGATATCGCGCCAAACTTTCCTGGATTAGCTCAGTTATACTCAAAAATCCTGGTTGATATCGGTGCGTTAGAGGATGCAATCCCGCCTCTTGAATTGTTGATCAATAAAAAATCTACCCAAGATATTGCTTCATATTTAGATTATGCCCATTGTGTATTATCTTTGAATAAGAGTGGATTCACCAAGATTCCACCAATGAAAGCGCTGATTGCTCTCAATGAAGTTCTCCAAATTAACCCAGCTAATGCAGAAGCAAAAGCGTTAATAGCAGAAACGTTGGCTGCTGCTGGAGAAAGAGAAATGGCTTTCCAGGCATACCGTGAAGCCATGGATTCCTCATTGATTGAAGACAAAAAATGGCTCGAGCGGTTATCATACGGATTTGGTTGTGTAGCATACTCGATTGGAAAAAATGATATAGCAATTGCCTCTCTTCAAGAAGCAAGCCAGGTAAATCCAGGAAATCCCGATATATTCAAGGCTCTCTCGAATGCTTATTTAGTTGCAGATTTTCCGGAAGATGCCATCCGATCAGCAAGGAATGTCTTGGTAATTAATGGAGATGATCCTGATAATCTAGCATGGTTTGCAAAGCAAGCTTCCAACATTATTCTAAACAAACAATCTGATTTTACCAATTCCCCTGCCTCGCTCTCCAAAACAATTCCCTCAGAAGCTCTGAATGCCCTCTTAAAAGCAATTCAATTAGCGCCTACTCGGACAGACCTTTTAATCCAACTGGGAAATTTACAATCCAGCATAGGTGCTCTTGCTGATGCCCAGGAGACATTCGCATCTATCTCTTTGCTTGATTATGCAACCATTGATGATCTAAAAAGTGCTTCTGAATACTTAGGTGGAATTGGAAACTACAATGCTGCAATTGCTTGTCTTGAAAATGCTGTCTTACAGGATCAGAAAGCTGTTGAGAGCCATGACCCATCGCTATATACAAGACTAGCAAAGGAGTACGTAATAAATAATGATCACTCCTCTGCTATTATTGCGCTGGACAGAGCGATTGAAAGCTTTCCAAATGAAGGCTCCTTGGTCTCACAAAAAATTGACATTCTATTAGAGCTATGCCAACCTATTGAAGCATTGAATAGTATTGAAATCGCCATTCAGACCAACACAAGTGAAAAGCATAATATCGATCTCTTTTTCCTTGCATCAAAAATTAATCGCTCCATAGGTGATTTCTATGCCTCAGTTAAATATGTCCAAAAAGGTATGACAATGGCTTGTGGAGATAATAGTGAAGGAGATATTTCCAATTTACCACTCGCATATCAAACACAAATCAGTGAAATCTACCGGGCACTCATACAGCCAGATCAAGCCAATAAGTTAATTCAAAATGCAAAAACGATAACTGTTTCTGATTTTAGTCAGGAACAAGAATATCTCGATTTTATTTGTCTGCACACTGAGTTGGCTCTGGAAACTGGAGACCAGATTAGGCCAGACATCCAGGATTTACAACTAGATATATCAAATCCATCTTTCTCCCGATTAATGGCGATTAAAGCACGCTTAATGAACAAAGCTGGAAATTATAGACAAGCTGAGCAGATTCTTCAAATAGCCATAAACAATTTTAGTAAACACGATTTAGCTTCCAGTCTTCCCAGTTGGTCGGTTTCATATTCAAAATATTTAACTATGAATTCCATAATCGAGACGGCTCTCGATATAGGATTATGGGATCAGGCATTCAATGCTTCTCTACGAATCATGGAGTCTTCATCAGGAGAACCCTTATCCTATCTAAATCTTATTAAGGCAACCGTCCTAGAGGCAGAATTCTTAAATCTCTGTGAGATCACTGATGTCACAAAACATAAGCCATCCATAGATGCAAATTCAAAGGAAACACTTTCCCAGTTCAAAAAATATCTAGAAAATGTTAAGTCAATTTTGGAACCTTACAAAACCGAACTATTGATCAATGGAAATGAACTGAATGTTGAACAAATCTATAGGTGGCAGGCTAGAGCTGACATCGCTTTTAAACAATACGAAGACATAAACTCTGATCCAGTCGATATCCTCACCCACCAGTACAATCCTGGCGATACTGCAGCAATGATTTATCATTTGCATCAAATCGATTTACGTGTTCCTGACAGTAACTCGATCAACCGAATAATAAAGATTGCCCGCTCTTATCCAAGAAACCCTGCGGTTCTACTCCAGGTAGCAGTGGCTATCCAAGATAATAACCCTACGGATGCGATGAAATCGCTTCAGTCTATTGTAGAGCAGAATCCTTTTTCCAAAGGACCCACCATTGCATTCTGTAATTTTCTTTTAGCGAAGATTGCTTTGAATCTTGATGAATATGCTATTTCACAGGCAGCAATTGAAAATGCTGTTGATATTTGGCAGGACGAACCTAATTGGCACTTTCTAGCCGCTCAGATCTATAAGAGCTCCTCACTAACAAATGATGCGATTAATCATTTATTGGAAGCAACGAGGCTTGCTCCAAATAATATATCATACCAATTGGAATTAGGTAAAGCATATTACAACAATGCTGATGACGATCCACATATCCTCAAACAAGCACTTAAATCCTTTGAGTATGCAGCTGAGATCGAGCCAATGGATCTTCAATTATTAATCCTTCTGGCGAAAACCCAGTGTTTATTAAATGACCTTAAAAATGCTGAGCTTAATGCACGAAATGCATTACTGATTGCTCCAAATCGAGCGGATATCTACCAGCTATTGAGTGAAATTGCCTATAGAAATAACAACTACCAGGCAGCATTTGAATACGCAAATAATGCTGTCCAGCTTAGCCCGAAAGACCTTCAATCGACTATTATCCTAGTGCGATCACTATCTGGCCTGGGTAGGAATAATGAAGCTCTCGCCAAATTAAACACCGTCCTTCCCACAATTCCAGATGCTAGATTACTTCAACTTGAAAAAGTGAACATATTACGAAAAGTAAATGGTGCAAGAGCTGGGTTGGATGAACTTCAAAAATTATTAATTACTTATCCAGATGACTTCAATATTTTAAATACACTGGCGAAAACATACGTTGAACTTGGAGAGACAGAAAATGCAATCAACACTGCTCAAAAGGCTTTAAAAGCTCGAACAGATAAAACACCCCGAAATGAGCAAGCAAATTTACATTTGTTAATCGGGCAGGTGTTACGCCAAATAGGACAATTGGACCAATCTATCTACTATCTTAGCGAAGCAATCAAACTTTCACCGGACCGGTTGGAACCATATCTCGAGCTCGGTTTGGCTCGTAAAGAAATGCGCGAATATCAACAAGCTCTTCAGATTTTCGAACAAGCTACTTCGATTGCTCCGGATGACCCAAGAGCTGTGTTTCAGGCAGGGTTAGCTTTAAAAGAAAGCAAGGATTACAAGTCATCTGAAACGATGCTTCGTCGCGCGGTAAATTTAGCTCCCCATGATCTAAATATCCGCCGTCAACTCGCTGCAGTTGTAGCGCTAAACCTCGTCCATAACCCCCGATCTGGAAGGAACTAAAGTATATGATCGGGATTTCGCAGACTGCCCCTTCTTCAACTCAACCTATGTCCCGTGACCTTCTCTTAACTCTCCTCGATGCTGCCTTAAGAACTGGGGAGCTACGTTACGCACGCAGACTGTGCACTGCGTGGTTGGCAATTTATCCAGGGGACCTTGAAGTAAATCTAATTCAAGCCCGGTCATATTTTAAAGAACAAACAACTGAGCTTCAGTTGAATGCGCTAGCCATACTTGAAGACTTATGCAAGCTTGATCCAGAGTATCTTGAAGCACAGGAATTACTAGCAGAAGTAAGACAACTTGCTGGTTCAAACGATCACGTGGTCGCCAAAGCCTGTGCGAGCGCTCTGACTCATGGCCATCCAGTAAAAACAGGGAGTAACGAAGGGTTATCTTCCTGGGCAAAATATGTACACGAAGCCCGCACTGCTCTGAATAATGTCAGATCGGGGGATTACCTGCAGGTTGAAAAAGCTGAGTACTATATCCATAAGGCATTAATTGAAAATCCGGATACGGCCTTGGCGGCAGTAATTCACTTAAGGGTGATTGAGTCAAATACCTCAATGCCAAAAATGGCGGTTCATAGTCTGGCACAGATATATCATGAACATTGGCCTGATTGTCTTCAGTTTCAATTAACACTCGCTAATGAATTAATGGAATCGGGTGAGTCAAATACTGCAGTTAGAATGCTCCATCAGGTTGTATCGAAAGATATCTCTGGGCAGGTACCAATTAGAATGTGGGGTAATGAGCATCAGTATGTATCGATTTGGCCAGTAAGTTTAGAAGCGATGAACACAGGCACAAACAGTCCGCAGAACATTCCCATACCTGCAGCTGTGGCTTCAAGGTTAGGTTGGAACCAGTTAGCGCCAATGAATCCAGGTTCAAATGGTAATCTTGAATCAGATGATCGTTCATATCCCGGGCGGTCGGAACCGCTGAAGATTGATCCAACAATATTAAAATCCACTTATGTAGCTCATACCTTCACAAGTGAAACAGGGCCCCAACCATTGAGTGAACAGTCTCAGACTGTGCAAAATGAATTTGAACGCCTGGCTGATGAACTTAAAAGACCACATCTGGCAAGAGAAGATGGTCGTTTCCCAGTCTATGTGATATTTTCCACTAGAGGCGGTTTGGAATCGCATTATGATACATCTTCTTTTCAAATAATTGACCTGGAATTAAGAAAGTTGGCAAGTGTTATCCTTGGTCGAAAAATCAACCAGGAATTTTGGGGATCCTTGTTATTGTACGCTGACGATTTAACGAGTTTACAACCCTTTGGCCTTCAACCCGCTCCACCCAATGATCCTTGGCAGTTGAAATTAATCCTATCTAATTTGGATGCTGCTCTGGAAAAACGTGGGGAGCGCATTGGAGCATTGCTCATTGTTGGCGGTCCGGAAATTGTCCCTTTCCATAATCTCCCAAATCCAGTAGAGGATGCTGACAATAATGTTCCATCTGACAATCCTTATTCCGCAAAGGATAACAATTATTTCATAAGCGATTGGCCAGTCGGTAGGGTATCAGGAGGATCCGGAAATGATGCAAGTTATCTGATTGCGATGATAAAGGATGTAATATATCGCTATGATCCGCAGGCAAAGAAGATTGTGTGGTATTACAGAATAGCTCAATATATTCAAGAATTATTTAGAAGAGGTATTTCTAAGAAACAGTCCAGTTTCGGATATACAGCTGCTGTCTGGCGTCGAGCTTCTTTAGCAGTATTTCGGTCCATTGGTAATCCAGGCGATCTCCTGGTATCACCACCCACCTACGCATGTGAATCTCCAGATCCCATTGAGACTGAAAACATCTCAATGAAAGATATAACCGCCACAAACGCCTGTCTTTTATTACCAAAAGCCCACCTTGGGTATTTTAATCTCCATGGAGTGCCTGATGGTAGTGAATGGTATGGACAATCCGATCCTGCTCTTCCTGAGGCAGGACCAGATTACCCGATTGCATTACGTCCACAAGACATTCGAAACGGTGGATCAGCCCCTCGCTTGGTTTTTTCTGAAGCATGTTATGGTGCGAACATTGCTGGGAAGATGGTTGATGAAGCCATTTCATTAAAATTCCTTTCCTCGGGTACACAAGCGGTGATTGGTTCCACTTGTATTTCTTATGGTTCTCTGGCAACACCCTTAAGCTCTGCTGATTTACTCGGGCGAGTTTTCTGGAGTCTTTTACAAGAAGGATTTACAGCTGGAGAATCTCTACGAAGGGCAAAGATCCATCTCACCCGCGAGATGCATAACCGCCAGGGCTTCCTTGATGCTGAGGATCAAAAAACCCTTATTTCTTTCGTGCTGTTTGGAGATCCACTGGCAC
>Ga0209254_10007270_pt1 | contig 10215 bp, 12 predicted proteins | sample FrelakmetDIP11DI_FD_187148 | JGI IMG/M metagenome (GOLD analysis project Ga0209254, IMG submission 187148) | Freshwater lake sediment microbial communities from the University of Notre Dame, USA, for methane emissions studies - DIP11 DI (SPAdes)... | ecosystem: Environmental > Aquatic >...
GCGGGGCGCCGCGCGGCGGCGGCGGTGGGCGCGGTGGCGGCGGACGGCGCTAGGAATTGAAGACGATGAATCCGATCCGCACCTCCCAGCCTTGCCTTGTCCCGAATTCCAGGAGTCCCGTGATGCGCTTCCGCACCCTGCTGTTGTCTTCGCTGCGATCGACCATCGCCTCTGGCGCGCTCGTCATCGCGGCGCTGCTGCCAACCGTGGCCCTGGCGCAGAAGGCCTTTCCCACTCCGGACGCCGCAGCCAACGCGTTCATCGACGCGGTCGCCACCCACGATCGGGACGCACTGCGCGCCCTGCTGGGTGAGAACTACAAGCGCTTTGTCCCGTATGACATCGACGAGGACGACATCACGAACTTCCTCTATGCCTCGTCGAAGGGCCGCAAGATCGTCGCCGACGGGCCCGAGCGCGCGCACCTGGCTGTTGGTCCCGACGGCTGGACGCTGCCGATTCCGCTGGTGAAGAAGGCCGACGGCTGGAACTTCGACATCCAAGCCGGCAAGGAAGAAATGCGCATCCGCCGCATCGGCCGCAACGAACTGGACGCCATGCAGGCACTGCTCGCCTTCTTCGACGCACAGAAGGAGTACGCACAGGCCGACCGCAACGGCGATGGCTTCGTCGAGTACGCGCAGCGCTTTGTCAGCACCCCCGGCAAGCGCGACGGACTGTCCTGGCCGAACGATCCCGCCAGCCCGTTGGGACCACTCTACGGCAACGACACGAAGGATGGCGTCTTCCACGGCTACCGCTTCCGCATCCTCAAGGCGCAGGGGCCGGACGCACGCGGCGGCGCGCGCGACTTCGTCGTGAACGGTCGCATGACGCTCGGCTTCGCCGGTGTTGCCTGGCCGGCGACCTTTAACGAGACCGGCGTGATGACCTTCATCATCAGCCACGACGGCAACGTCTATCAGAAGAACCTGGGCAAAGGCACCGATGCCGCCGCGCGTGCGATGACGCGCTTCAACCCGGACAAAAGCTGGACGCTCGTGCCGGACAGCGTGCTGATCGCCAAGCCGTAGTTCATCCACCGCGGTGTCGCGCTCTGCCGGGCGCGTCGCGCCGCGGGACTTGCGTCGACGCCATGACCGGTGGGCGCGAGCCGCCGGACGCATGATCGCGCCGGCGTTTGCCGGTGCCACCACGCACGCCGGTGCACTGTGGCCGCCACTGGCGGCCGGCGCGACGATCAAGAGGACCTACGACCTGCTGCTCTGGCGTGCCTTCCGGGCGACCAAGCCGCCGGAAGAGCGCTGACCTCGACCCGCGTGGCCCCGCGCGCTCCGCGCCGGCTCTGCGCAGGGCCGGGCGTTGACCTAGGACAGCATCGGCACGCGGCCGGCGCTTGCGCTCCGGCGCCAGCGTCGAATAATCGGACACATGGCGCTGACACGGAGCGGGGCGCAGCCCCGACAGACGATGAAACGACTGCTTCCCATCGCTATCGCGCTCGCGGCAACGACCGCGTTCGCCCAGGGGACGACCTACAAGGTCGAAGGCGACGGCATACCGAAGCCGCTGACCAGCGCGCCCGGCGTGGCGGCGCGCGGCAAGGCGCTGATCGCCGCGAAGGGCGCTGCCAACTGCCTCGAGTGCCACACGATCAAGAAGGACAAGCTCAACGGTGGATCCAAAGGCCCCGCGCTCGACGGAGTCGGCGCCGTGCTGACCCCGGCGCAACTGCGCCTGACCGTCGTCGACTTCACCCGCGTGAACCCGACAGTGACGATGCCGAGCTTCCACAAGAGCGCGTCGATCCTGTCCGCGGGCGACGGCAAACCGACGTTGAGCGCACAGGAAGTGGAAGACGTCGTCGCCTATCTCGGCACGTTGAGATAGCCGCCCGGCGCGCGGGTGCGGCCCGCGGGCTGGGCGGCCGCGTTACCAGCGCAGCACGGCGCGGCCCAGCAGCGCGCCCGACGCGGCCGGGATCAGCATGCCGAGCACGTACCAGACGGCGAGGAACGGCGCCTCGAGTTCCGGGCAGTGCAGGACATAGACCAGGGTACCGAGCGCTCCGGCAAGGAGCCCGGTGGCGGCACCCGCCCAGCCCAGCCGGGTCGGCGCCAGGGAGCGCACAGCGGCAAGCAGCAATACCAGCGCGGGCAACGACAGCATGGCGATGTTGAACGGACAGCTGTTCCAGCTCGATCCCATCGTGAGCGGCATCCGCGCAGCCGGAGTGGCCGCGAGCAACACGACGGCAGCCAGCCCCCACAGCGCGACGAACGGCAGCGCGACGGCCTGCGCCGCGCGGCGTGTGCCGACCCCGGGTCGAGCCAGCCGGATGACGAGTGCGGCGCTGGCCGCGACCACCGTCGCGACGAATCCCCACTTGACCCAGAACATTGGCGTCTGCGCATCGGACGCCAGGTCCGGATTGATGCCGAGCCGCCACACCATCAGTGGCAGCGCCGCGGCAACGCCGAGCAGTGCTGCGACCAGCAGTCGCCTCATAGGAATGCTGGGGTCAACGGCGTCCAGCTGGCGCGACAGCGCGATGATCAGTTCGTCCGTCTTCATCGTTCCCTCCGGATGCGCGCCGCAAGCGCTTTCAGACCGCGATGCACTCCGATCTTGACCGCCGAGGCTGAAAGTCCTGTCAGCCGGGCAGTCTCCTCGACCGAGCGCCCTTCGATCCTGACGTATTCGATCGGAAGTCGCTGCCGGTCGGGCAACTGCGCGAGAAGAACTCGCAGATCACGCCGGGCTTCGAGGGCCGCCGGTTCGGCGTCGGAGCCCAATTCGTCGAGATCCTCGTCGATGGGGTCATGCAGTGCTTCACGGCCCGCACGTGCACGCAGCAGATCGACCAGTTTGTAGCGGGCAATCGCATACATCCACGCGGTCACCGGCTGGCCCGGGTCATAGGTATGGCGTTTGTTGTGTACCGCCAGAAGGGTTTCCTGCACCAGGTCCTCGACGTCATCCGGATACTGGGCCAGGCGCCGCCGGAAAAATGGCCGAAGGAACGACGCCGTCTCGCGCAGGAATCCGGCATAGGCGGCCGCATCGCCGCGCAATGCCGTGACCATCAGGTCGCGCAGGCGCGTCTCGCGGGCCTCGTTGGCGGGATTCAAGCGGGCCTATCCATGGGTTCGGGGGAGGACATCGTTCGGTTACACCCGGCCGGAAAAACATTTCAGCCGCGGACTGTAACGCGGGGGCCTTGCCGAACGAATAAGAGGACAGGCCGGCACAAGGACCATGCCGGCTAACCCCAACCCCGATAGGAGATCTCCGTATGAAGCAGACCCTTGCCGTCACCGCACTCGCTTTTGCAGCCATCACCTCCGGTGCCGCCATGGCGCAGGACAAGGGCGGAGCCATGAAAGGCGATACGGAGAAGTGCTACGGCGTCGCCAAGGCCGGACAGAACGACTGCGCCGCCGGCCCGGGCACGACGTGCGCCGGCACCTCTAAGGTCGACTACCAGGGCAACGCCTGGAAGATGGTCGCGAAGGGCACGTGCACGACGATCAGGACACCCAAGGGCACCGGATCACTCACGCCGGTCAAGAGCTAGCACCGACTGCCGCGGCCCGGACCTGATCGCTCTCTCCTGGAACGGTACGGATCGCATCGCCAAGCCCGGGCCGCGGCACCCAGCCATCTCATGCATGCCATGCAGGAACTGACCGCCGGGCTCGGACTCAAGCCGCAGCATTTCGACGACGCGCACGTCTGCCGCGCCGCCGGGCTGTGGTTCGAGTTGCATCCGGAGAACTACATGGTCGCGGGCGGGCCGCGCCTGGCCTGGCTCGACGCGCTGCGCGAGCGTCATCCACTTTCACTGCACGGCGTCGCCATGTCGCTCGCTGCCGACACCACGCCCGATGCTGCGCACCTCGAACGGTTCGCCGCTCTGGTAAATCGCGTGCAGCCCGCGCTGGTGTCCGAGCATCTGGCATGGAGCACGTGGAACGGTGCATACCGCCCCGACCTGCTGCCGGTGCCGCGCACGCGGCAGGCCCTGCAGCGCATCGCATGCAACATCGCAATCGTCCAGGACCGGCTGCGGCGGCCGATCGCTCTCGAGAATCCGTCGCATTACCTGACGTTCGGCGAGCACGAGTTCGACGAACTCGACTTCCTGGTCGAGATCGCGCGCCGCAGCGGCTGCACGCTGCTGCTTGATGTCAACAACGTCTACGTCAGCGCGAACAACCTCGGCTACTCGCCCGAGGTCGTGATCGATGCGGTTCCCGCCGACTTGGTCACCGAGATCCACTTGGCCGGCCACAGTGCCGACCCGTCTCTCGGCGCGCGGCTGCTGATCGACAGTCATGACGCGCCGGTGGCGCCGCAAGTTTGGTCGCTCTACGAGCGGCTGATCGCCCGCATCGGGGCGCGACCGACCCTGATCGAGCGCGACGAGCACGTTCCGTCGTTCGCCGAACTGCTTGCCGAGCGCGCGCACGCACAGGCCGTGCTGGACGGCACGCTCGCCGAGGCCGCGTGATGCTGCTCGCTGACTACCAGGACTCATTCGCGCAGGCGCTGCTCGCCGAGGATCCACGTTCGGTGTCCCCGGAACTGACACGCCTCGTCGCGCAGCCCGGCTTCGCGGTTTATCGCAACACGGTGCTGAAGGGCTGCATCGATGCGTTGCAGGCGAACTTTCCGGCGGTTGCGCGTCTTGTCGGCGACGAATGGTTCCGCGCCGCCGCGTCGGTCTATGCGCGGCACTCCCTGCCGGGCACGCCGACCCTGCTGACGTACGGGCAGTCGTTCCCCGGCTTCCTCGCGCACTTCGAACCGGCGGCGGAGCTGCCCTACCTGGCGGACGTCGCGCGCGTTGATCGCCTGTGGAGCGAGGCCCATGTCGCTGCGGACCACGCCGCGATCGACCCGGTCGCCCTCGCATCGCTCGCACCCGCAGACATGGGTCGGGTCACGCTACGCCCCCATGCCGCCGCACGCTGGTCCTGGTGCGACGAGCATCCGATCTACACGCTGTGGAGCCGGAACCGAGATCTCGCCACGGATTTCGATGCGGAGTTCGACTGGCGCGGCGAAGGCGTCCTGCTGACGCGCCCGCACGGAGCGGTAACACACCAGTTGCTGTCGCGCGCGGGCGCCGCCTTCCTGTCGGCCTGCGCCAAGGGCCTGAGCATCGAGCGCGCCGTGGCCACGGCGCTCGAGGACGACGCGACCATGGACCTGGCCACCCTGATCAACCAGTTGCTGCAGGCCGGCGCCTTCGCCGCCGTGCAGACCCTACCCTTCGAGGACGCCTGACCATGATGCAATCCACTATCTCGGCGCCTGGCTCCGCGTCAGGACCGCGCACGTTGTACAAGCGCGTCGCCGCGACACTTACCGGGCTGATCGGCCATGACCTGCTGGCACTCGCGGCTCGCCTCGGCATCGCGGGCGTCTTCTGGCAATCGGGCCGCACCAAGGTCGAAGGCTGGCTGACCGTGAGCGAAAACGCGGTGGCCCTCTTCGCCGACGAATACAAGGTGCCCCTCTTGCCGCCCGAACTCGGCGCGCATCTGGCCGCCTATGCGGAACATTTGTTCCCGATCCTGCTGGTGCTGGGACTCTTCACACGCGCCTCGGCACTAGCGCTGCTCGGCATGACTGCCGTGATCCAAATCTTCGTCTATCCCGCCGCCTGGCCGACGCACTTGGTATGGGCAGTCGCGCTGCTTTACCTCGCAGGGCGCGGGCCGGGACGCGTCTCACTCGACTCCGCGCTGGGTCTGGACTGAGGCGCGCCGGCAGCTGCACACGCTGCCGGGCTCAAGGCAATCCCCGCTGAACCCGCGCTGTACGCGGGCCGGCGGGAAAGCGCAGGACGTGTACTCGTACGGCTCACGCCGGGCGTAGGCGCGTTCTCTTTCAACGATGCATCACCCCACTGGAGTACCTCATGAAGAAAGCTCTGCTTGCTGCAACTGCTGTGTCGCTCGGCCTGCTGGCCGCTACTGTCAGCCTTCCCGCTCGCGCGGATATGGGCGACATCACCTTCAATGCCATCTTCGCGATGGCGGACAAAGACAGGAATTCGATGATCACCAAGCAGGAATTTCTGGACGCGATGGGAAAGGCCTACGACATGAAGATGGCCAAGATGAAAGCCGCCAGTGATGCGGACAAGATGATGAAGGGCAACGCGATGACGATGGATGGTTTCAAGTCGCTCATCAACGACCTCCACTCCGGCGCCTGACCGGCGTCGTTCCGCCGCTTGGCCGAAGCACGCTGTCTGGAGGCTTCGGTGCGCTTGGACGCCCCGGGAGGGTTGCGGTTGGGCACCCCTCCCGGGGCCTATTTCGCTTGTCCGCCACTGCGCAGCGGTTCGCCCGTGCCGCGCTTCGGGCGGTTACTTGACGGGAGATTTCCATGCTGCTGGCTGCGCTCGTCGCCGCGGTCGCCGCCGTTCCGGCCACGGACTTGCCGAAATCGTGCAGTGCCATGAGTTCCGCGCACCAGACTGCACTGGTCGAGCTGTACACCTCGCAAGGTTGTTCGAGCTGCCCTCCCGCCGACCGCTGGCTGACCGGGCTCGATGCGCGTTATCCACGCGATCGCGTCGTTCCGATCTCACTGCACGTGAACTATTGGGACTACATCGGCTGGAAGGATCCGTACGCCCGCAGCGAATTCGCGACGCGTCAGCGTGCGCTTGCGACGTCCAATGGCTCCCGCACCGTTTACACCCCGGGTGTATTCGTGCAGGGCCAGGAGTTCCCGCAGTGGTCCGGGCGCGCGCCGTTCGACGACGCGGTGCGTGCGGTCACGGCGAGCCCGGCTTCCGTCCGGATCACGCTGCAGGCGGAATGGACGGAAGGCGAGGTGAAGGTAAATGCCAGCGCCGTGGCTTTCACGAGCGCGCGCGAGTCGCGCCTTTTCCTCGCGCTGGTGGAGAACGGTCTCGCGACGAACGTGCGGGCCGGCGAGAACCGCGGCGAGACATTGCAGAATGACCGTGTCGTGCGCGCATGGAGTGGTCCGCTGGCTCTGGTGCCTGCCCCGGTGAGCTGGCCGCTGCCGGCCCAGGCTGACCGGACCCGCTATTCGATCGTCGCCTTCGCCGAGGGCGAGGACGGACGCGTCCTGCAGGCCGTGGACTTGCCGCTACGCGGCTGCTGAGCCCAGTGGTGGCGCCTTAGCGCGGTGCCACGCTCACCGGCGGCGTGGCACGATGCGTTCCATTCCTTCTTTGCAGAGAGTGCCGTGCATGCGTCGTCGTGATTTCGTCGCCGGGCTGGGTGCGATCGCCCTTGCTCCGGCTTGCCGGGCGCAGACGGCTGCGCCGGCCGTACGCTACGAGGGCCGGCTCTTCGACGGCCACCTGCACCTGAACTGGGAAAACGGCTTCCGCTTTCCCGTCGCCGAGGCGTTCGCGCTGATGCGCGCCAACGGCGTGACAACGATTCTCGCGACCAGCCGCCCGAACGACGGGACGCATGCGCTCGTCGACGGCGCCACGCAGGGCGTGCGCGTGGTGCCCTTCCTGCGCCCCTACCGCGTGCGCAGTGACGTGCAGACGTGGTCCACTGACCCCACCGTGCTAACGCTGCTCGAGGAAGAATTCAGGCGCGGCTACTACGTCGGGCTCGGCGAGTTCCACCTGAGTGGCGAAGCGGCAGCGACCGACGTGGTCCGTCGCACGGTCGACTTCGCACGCCGGCACGACCTCTGGCTGCACGCGCACGTGGACGACGCCGCGCTCGAGATCCTGTACCGCCATGATCCGCGCGCGAAGATCATCTGGGCGCATACGGGATTTTCCACACCGCCCGACAAGGTCGGCGCGTACCTGCGCGCGCATCCGATGCTCGTCTGCGAACTCTCCTACCGCTACGGCATCACTGGCGAAGGCGGAAGGCTGACCCCCGAATGGCGTCAGATGTTCGACGCGTTTCCTGACCGCTTCATCATCGGCTCGGACACCTGGATTCCGCAGCGCTGGCAGGTCTACGGTGAGCTGATGGAGGCTTACCGCGCGTGGCTCGGGCAACTGCCGCGGCCGATCGCCGACCGCATTGCGCACGGCAACGGCGAGCGACTGTTTCCGAAGCGCTAGCCACGCCGCAGCCTGGGACAGCGCAATCCGCTGAAGTCGCAGGCCGTTGGCGACCGTTCCCGCATTTCACGCACAACGCGAGAGCTGAGGCGGCTCGTTCGCTCGTCTGTTCGGTTGAAGTGGTCATCCCTTCGCCTGCAATCCGATGAAACTGCCCGCGTGCGCAAGCGCAGCAACCCTCTGCCGCCCTCCGTTGCACTTCGTGCAAGGCATTGCCGTTTCAAAGAGCGCCATCGAGCAGCCGACAGTAGCGGGCAATTGCTCTTCTTTTAACAGCATCAAGACACGCGGGTTGTCATCTACCCTGAGTTCATCGCGTTTGCTTCGTTGTTGACCCACGGGTCGGGGAGGTCATGATGAACGCGCCCACTGAACTGTTCACCGCATTCCGCGAGTCCTTCGTCCGCGCGCTCGATGAAGAGATGGGAGTCGAAGACTTCCTGCGGTACTGCAAGAGCGACCGCATGGCGTACGCGAGTGCGCACGAGTGCGTGCTCGAGGCGATCGGCAAGCCCCGGCTTGTCAACACCGCCGATGATCCGCGCCTCTCGCGCATCTTCCAGAACCGCGTCATCCAGACCTGGGACGCGTTCGCCGACTTCCACGGCATGGAAGAGACGCTGATGTCGCTGTATGCCTACTTCCTGCACGCCGCACAGGGGCTGGAAGAGCGCAAGCAGGTGCTGTACCTGCTCGGCCCGGTCGGCGGCGGCAAGTCGTCGCTGGCCGAAAAGATCAAGTCACTGTGCGAGCAGTTTCCGATCTACACGCTGAAGGACACGGCGACGGGCAGGCTGTCGCCGATGCTCGAATCGCCGCTCGGGCTCTTCCCGCGTGAGCGCTTCGGCGCCGAGATGGAAGACCGCTTCGGCATTCCGCGCCGCGCGCTGACGGGCATCGCAAGCCCCTGGGCGCTGAAGCGCCTCAGGGATTACAAGGGTGACCTGTCGAAATTCCAGGTCGTGCGCATCATGCCGTCGGTGCTGAACCAGATCGGCATCGTCAAGACCGAGCCGGGTGACGAGAACACGCAGGACATCTCCTCGCTGGTCGGCAAGGTCGATCTGCGTATGCTGGAGCAGTTCGCGCAGGACGACCCGGACGCGTACAGCTACTCCGGCGCGCTGTGCCTGGGCTCGGCGCGCTGCGTCGAGTTCGTCGAGATGTTCAAGGCGCCGCTGAAGGTGCTCAATCCGATCCTGACCGCGACCCAGGAAGGCAACTTCAAGGGCACCGAGGCGCTGCCCGCGCTGCCGTTCAACGGCTTCATCATGGCGCACTCGAACGAAGCCGAGTGGCTGAAATTCCGCAACAACAAGGACAACGAGGCCTTCATCGACCGCGTCTACCTCGTCAAGGTGCCGTATTGCCTGCGCGTCGACGAGGAAGTGCGCATCTACGAGAAGATGCTGAAGTCCTCGACGCTGTCGGAAGCGCCGTGCGCGCCGCAGACGCTGCGCACTCTTGCCGAATTTTCCGTGCTGTCGCGTCTGGCGGTGCCGGAGAATTCGTCCGTCTTCAGCAAGCTGCGCTCGTACAACGGCGAAACGCTCAAGGACGTCGATCCGCGCAGCAAGAGCGTGAAGGAGTATCGCGACGACGCCGGCATGCAGGAGGGCTTCTCGGGGCTTTCGACGCGCTGGGCGTTCAAGACGATTTCGGCCGCGTTCAACCGCGACCCGAGCGAGATTGCCGCCGACCCCGTCAACCTGCTGGTCGTGCTCGAGGATCGCCTGGCGAAGGAAGACCTGCAGGAGGAGTTCAAGCGGCGGCTGCGCGGGCACATCAAGGAATGGATCGTGCCGCGCTTCGCCGAGTTCCTCGAGAAGGAACTGCAGATGTCGTACCTGGACGCGTACGGCGAGTACGGGCAGAACCTGTTTGACCGTTACGTGACCTACGCCGACAAGTGGCTGCTCGACGAGGACTGGCGCGATCCGGACACCGGCATGCAGTACTCGCGCGATGCCCTGAACGACGAGCTCGAGAAGATCGAGAAGCCCGCCGGCATCTCGAACCCGAAGGACTTCCGCAACGAAGTCGTCAACTTCGTGCTGCGGGCGCGTGCGCACGGCAAGAATCCGCACTGGACCAGCTACGAGAAGCTGCGCGTGGTGATCGAGAAGCGCATGTTCAGCAAGACCGAGGACATCCTGCCGATCATC
>Ga0209254_10007271_pt1 | contig 10215 bp, 2 predicted proteins | sample FrelakmetDIP11DI_FD_187148 | JGI IMG/M metagenome (GOLD analysis project Ga0209254, IMG submission 187148) | Freshwater lake sediment microbial communities from the University of Notre Dame, USA, for methane emissions studies - DIP11 DI (SPAdes)... | ecosystem: Environmental > Aquatic >...
GCAGGGTATCGGCACCCTTCGCGCCGTTGAGCGTGTCATTTCCGGCCCCACCGGAAAGTAAATTGCTGGCACCATTGCCTTTCAGGACATTGTCCAGATTGTTTCCTGAGCCATCTATTGCAGCTTCGCCAGTCAAGGTCAGGTTCTCCAGATTGTCGCCAAGAACATAGGAAGTCGGAGCATTGACCCTGTCCTCACCCGCATTGTCATATTCGATGACGACATCGTCTGGGTTATCCACTACGTAAATATCGTCACCCAGAGATCCTGCCATGACATCGGCCCCTGATCTGCCGTTGAGCGTATTGTTTCCGGCATTGCCGTAGAGTACGTTGTCCAATGTGTTACCGATGGCATTGATGTCGTTCACGCCTTCCAGGTAAAGCGCCTCCACATGATTGGGAAGGGTATAAGTGATCTGGCTAATTGCCTTGTCATCCCCCTGATCCCTGGATTCCACTACCTTGTCGCCGGAGTCGTCGACAAAATAAGTGTCATTGCCCCGGCCGCCAGACAGGGTGTCCGCACCGGCGCCGCCGTCAAGATGGTCATTTCCCGCCCCACCATCAAGATAATCACTGCCCGCATTTCCCTGTAAAACGTCATCCCCCGCCAAACCGTCCAGCACCCAGTCACTGGCATCCGGTGCAACCAGGCTGTCGTCCGCGTCCGTGCCGGTAATGAACTGACCCTGGTCTGTCAGGTCGTGGAACGATACCCAGTTCCAGGTCGACATCGATACGTAGGGCACATGTGCGCCATCGAGATAGGCGCCTGTCAATCGGACGGCGTCCGTCCCGTCTGAAATAAGCAGATCATCCCCGGACCTGGAAAATGCAAGTGTGTCCGGGTCGATAGCGTCGTCGAATAACAATAAATCAAGGTCGCTCGCTGCAAAGCTGCCTGCTTCCCCCATTCCGGACTCGAATACGAACACGCTTTCCAGAAAATCGCTCAATCCCTCCAAGGAATTGAAGTCTTGCGCATCGTAGGAATCCAGCTTGTCGTATGTCATGCTCTGAAGGAATCCTGTCGACTGCCAGTCCACCTCAGCCAAAGTCAGATTCAGCCCGGACAAACGCACTGATGCGCCGTCTGCAATCGCTCCGCCTTCCGCATCCGAAAATTGCTGCAGGAGTCCAGCCAGGTCGAATTGGCCGTTCAGGAATACGGCCGGTGTGTCCGCCATGGCAAACCAATCCTTGAACGTGAACAGATTGATGGTATCGACCACGCCAATTTCAGTCTGGCTCTCATCGATTGCATTCAGTCGCAAATCATCACCGACCCGCAGTAGTTCGACATCCCGCCCGAAATCCAGACCACCGCCGATCCACTTGCGAAGCAGGTACGACATCACATTGATTCGCCCCGACTGTTGCAGAACAATGTCGGTGCCATTCGGGTTGCGAACCAGTATGGAATTGTCACCGGCGGCTGCATGTATCTCATCAGGCACGTTTGCTTCATCCGAATTACCGGAACTGCCGCGCAGAATGTTGAGACCAATTGAACTGCTAGCCTCCAGCACGCCCTGCCGGGTATTCAAGCTCTGCACATATGCGGCCTGTCCCACACCATCAAGATAGGAATACCCTTTGGATACAATCGGGCCCAGCGGGGTGAGCAGGTCTTCGATGCCGACTACCGTCCCGTCGGCAAATTTGAATTGTTCGATGCCAAACCCACTGCGATTGAAATCCACCAATGAGGCAGGTTCCACCCAATCGGGCGACTGGGTGCCATACCTATTCAACGAATATTCTTCGGGAGACAATCCGCCAGGATCAAGCGCGATTCTCGCCTGATTGCCGTCACCCCATGACATATCCAATGTTGTAAACAGGTCGTAATCGGCGAGCGCGCCCAACCCAAGGTGCAAGCCCGCCAGCGTCATGCCGTTGCCGAATATAACCGTATCGTTCGAGAGCTTGGACCATGCGCTGCCTTCATTTATTTCTACCCGAATACCATCATCGACAATCACATCCCGGCCGTTGTCGATCGCGGTCAATCCATAGATGTCCGATCCCATCCCACCACTGAGGTAATCGTCCCCGGCACCGCCCACCAGGACATCATTGAAATATCCACCCCTGACCTCGTCGTCTCCGGCACCGGCATCTGCAAAGAAGCCTATCTGTTCATCACTTGGATTCAGATAGTCATAGCCATCCTGACCAATGATGACGTCATCCCCTGCGCCCGCACTCACCATGGCGCCTGCATAGACAAGAATCGTGTTGTCCCCCGGTCCAGCTTGGATGTCCGTGCTTGAAATCGACACCTCGGTTTTCGTCAGGCTGAGCGTGAACTGGCTTTGCGGTGCCTGATGATTCCAGACCTGCTGCGCCAGGGATTTTCCATCGATGGTTTCGGTGCCTGCCGTGGAGGGCGTGACGGAAGCCACCGCTCCCGCGAGTTTGATGTCGGTGATATCACGGGTCGTGTAACTGACGATTCCTTGGGCATAGCTTGAGGGGCCTGTTTGTATCCAGCCCCAAAGCGGCGATTGATTGGCTTGCAGCTCGCTTGCCTGCTGCTTGTACCAGTCAATCGAGACATCCCAGGCACCCGTTGTCTGGCCCGTTTCAACCTGGTCGCCCATGCCACTTTCGATCACGGCTTCGTCACTGTACAGGGTGGTCGTACCCAGTTGCGCCGATGTGAAACCTGCCCCGTAATACACCGATGCATTCCCGGAGAAATCGGGCGGCAGCGGGGTGGAATGGGTATCGACCGTCGCCCCGGTAGGAGACGAATAGACCAGGCCAAGTTGTGCGTTGTAGGTCGTGGTGCCATACAAGGCCAGCGTGCCACGGTCATGGGCTTCCGAATAGGCAACCGAAATATCGACGGGCGACTGGAAAACGTCATTACCCATATCGCTCCAGCCAGGCAGCGCCCCGGTCGTCTGCGCGTACCAGGTATCCTGAAAATCCTGTTTCAGTCGCACCGTCAGGTCCAGCGCTGACAGTTCGGCCGCATTGCCCGTTAGTACATCGGCCAGCACCTGATCCGCCTCACCTGACAGATGAATATTCCAGTCCGCACTCACATAGTTCTTGATCAGTAAGCTGTCCTCGGCTCTGCTTGATCGGAGCAACAGGTCATTACCCTGCATATCGCTGCGCAGGTCTTCCAGTGCCAGCCCATCCAGGATCAACAGGCTTTGCTCACCTGCCTGCTCGACGATTGTGTCGTGCCCACTGCCTCGCCTGAAAACATAGGTGTCAATTCCGATGCCGCCTTTCAGCGTATCGTCTCCCCCAACACCATCCAGGACATCATTGCCGGCACCGCCGATCAGCACATTGATGTCCCCATCGCCCGTAAGCACATCGTCGAACGCGCTGCCTGTCGCACTGTCGATATTGGTCAGGGTGTCCCGCCCTCCCCAGCCATCGGCGGCATAGCCACGGCCCAGGTCGACCACCACTGAACCGGGGTCATGCTCATGGCCGGCGACATCGCTGCTTCCCCAGCCGATACCCATCAGCGTGTCGTTTCCCTCGCCGCCTTCCAGTGTGTTGACGAAGCCGCCATATGCATCGCTTTGGCCGGCACGCAGAATGTCATCCCCAGCACCACCCAGGAGTATGTCATTCCCCAACCCACCATCCAGGGTGTCGTTGCCGTCGTGACCCGCCAGCGTGTCTTTGCCGGCACCGCCATAAAGCGAGTCCGCACCTGCACCGCCGTATACCCGCCCTCCGATGTCGTCCAGCTGCAGGTTGACTGCAGTGCTCAGCGTCGTCCCCACCAGCGATTCAAGATCAGCCACGTCACCACCTGCGAACTGCAGGCTCGCCTGCATGCCGAACAGTGCGTTCTGGAACGTCAGCGTCTCACCGGTGCCAAGGACGACATTCAGCGTCGTTCCATTGTTAGCCGTGCTCAATGGATTCGTTTCCGCCAGACCCTCTGCCTGGCCCAGGACGAAAAGGTTGTTGCCCTCGGTATCGTCCACCGTATCGATGCCTGCCACATCGAGGTAAACGTCATCCCCCGCGCCTCCCATCAGAATGTCCGCGCCTGCGCCCCCGATCAACGTATCGTTGCCACCGCCGCCGATCAGCATGTCATCGCCCGATCCGCCATCAAGATAGTCGTCGCCGTGATAAATGAGGTCGATACCGTCGACATCCCCTTCCAGATAGTCGTTGCCCGCACCGCCCAGGATGATGTCCGAGCCGCCCTCACCCCACACCGTGTCATTTCCAGCCTTGGCGTCGATATAGTCGTTGCCGTGATAGTCGGCCGCCACCCCAACACGCATATCGTCGCCTTCGATGTAATCGTCGGTATCGCCGCCGATGATGACGTCATTGCCGCCGCCGCCACGTGCGGCCTGGTTCAGCAATCCTTCGCCAAGGTCCAGGTAATCGTCGTCGTGATCGGCCGGGGCGGCGTTGCCATCGCCATTGATGCTGTCATCGTCGGCGCCGCCGTAGACGACATCGTCGCCAGCGCCCCCATCCAGCATGTCCTTGCCGCTCTCGCCATAGATGATGTCGTTGCCGCGCCCACCCAGCACAGCGTCGCCGCCGCTACCACCGTAAATCGTGTCACTCCCTCCCACGCCCGTGTCGAGCGCACCGGCAACCGGACTCAGTCCTTCGCCATTGCCGAGCCCCAGGTCGACATAGTCGACTGCCGGGTACATGACGGGCAGGCCGGCGAATGTCCAGGCGGTGTTCTGAGCCTCATAGCTCGCGTCGCCGAAGATCACATCGTGCCCCGCGCCACCGAGGATCAGGTCGTCACCCGCTCCACCCATGATGGCGTCGGACTTCGCATAGCCCACAAGTGTGTCGTCGCCAGTGCCACCGGAGAGAAAGTCGCCGTAGGTACCGTCAAGGGTGGCGCCGCCGTATTCGGTTTGAGCTAGCGCATCGGCCACGGAGACGTAGTTGCCGGCATACAGCAGGTCGTTGTCCATGCCACCGGAAATGATGTCGCGTCCGGTGTTGCCTTCGAGCCAGTCGTCGCCGACCAGGAGTGCCAGGAGGATATCGTCGCCACCCGCCCCCTGGATAAAATCGTTGGCGGAACTATCGTAGAGAGTGTCGTTACGATTGGGATCTGCAACGTCACCGACGATGACATTGCCCAGGTTGTCGTAGCCGATCTGCACGCCTTCCGTCTGCCCATCCTGATCGGCGGGCGCCAGGTCGCCGTCAATGGTGCGACTGGTGACAGGAGGCAGTGCGGCGACGGGAGTGCTGCCGGCGCCGAGTTCGATGCCGAGTTCGCCGTCGGACCAGCCGCTCACGAGGACGGTGCTGTCGCCTTGCTTGAGGGTGAGCCGGGTTTCGCCGTCGACGTGGCTTTTGATGTAATTGATGCCGTTCTGCCGGTCGGTCCAGGTGTCGCTGCCTGCATCATGAATCCATTTGGTGGGATCGATGTCGGAGCTGCCGGTGGCTGCCATGCTGCCGAATTTGATGATGCCCGCACCATCGGTGTCGAAGACGGTATCAAAACCACTGCCTGAATTCAGAATGTAGGTGTCGAAACCAGTGCCGCCAAGAATGGCGTCGTTGCCCTTGCCGCCCTCCAGCGTGTCGGAGCCCGCGCTCCCGACCAGCAGGTCAACCTTGTCGCCGCCGGTGAGACTGTCGGTGCCTGATCCGCCAAGCATGAAGTCGCCACGGTTCCGGGTGTCGGTGGCGGTCATCCCACCGGTTCCTACCTGGACAAACCAGTCGCGCAGTTGGGGCAGCAGGGACTGGATGGCTTGCTGTTCTTCGGTCGAGAATATCCCCGGTGTAAAAACTTCTCCATTGAGAATGACCTCACCCTGCTTGAGGTAGTGCTTGAAATATAAGTTGTAGCCTTTGGCATCCGCGAGCGTGTTTGCGACGTCGGCGCGGTCAAACTGAATGCCGCCGGTGAGGCCGTTAGTATTGAACAGTTCCTTCGTTGCGATAATAGCGTTGGGGGTGTCTTGATAATAAAACTGCATGGCAAAGGCAATGAGGGTCTTGCTGACTTCGTTCAGGTCGGGGTTGCCGGGGTTGTTGTCGGTGAGGGTCAGACCGCCGTCCTGGGCGATCTTCCACAGGTCATTGGTGAAACGGGACACCATCTGGTCGGCGGGTAGCGCTGTTCCCGCTCCGGCTTCGTGTTTGACCAGGCGTTCGAGGAGGTTTTCATCGGTCGTGTCTGTATCAAAGGAATACAGATTCTTGTCAAAAATCATCCCCAGTAGGCTGGTGAGCTTCTTGGTGACTTCGCTCAAGGTCTGTTGCGGATGGCCGCCGCTGGCCGCGCTCTGGTCGCTTTGCAGAAAAGCGGTGAGCAGGCTCTGGGCGTGCATGTCAATGGACGGATCGGAATACGGGCCGTGGGTCAGCACGGTGGGGAGATTGCCGATGGTGTCAAAGGCGCTCAGCGGCGCGGCCTGGACAAATTCGCCGTCCACGCGGATGTTGGTCACCAGGCTTGAGTTGGGGATGCCGCCGTTTGCTTGTTGCTCGGCGATGAAGTTGATGAGGCCGGTCAACTGGGCAGGGGTATAGAGGGGCGCGCCGCTGCCGGTTGATTCTGCGGACAGGTAATCCAGCAGCGACTGTGCCTTGAAAAGGGCGGTCTGGGCAAACGGGGCCTGGTCGAAGGTGACGGCAGTCTCGCCAAAGAAGACGCCGATCAGCGCGGCAATACCGCCACCCAAACTATGCCCGGTGAGGGTAATGTGGGCACTGGGGTTGAGGGCTTTGACTTGCAGGTAGTAATCGGCGGCCTGAAGTAGTTGAGCCGATCCAACGCCTGTGGCCAAGCCGCCATTCGCAGTTTGATCTCCGAGGAGGTCGGTTGGATGGGTGCCGGCGTAGGAGATGACGATTTCGTTTGGATTGGCGATACTTTGAAAGGAGATGGCTTCGAAGCCACCCGTCGTCGGGAAAGTTGGCGACGTCGAGTCAGGTACTGGAAAAAATGGACTCCAACCCAGTGGGGCAGGTATCCAGTTAATTTCATCACGTGTTGTGCGATATGCGTGACCTGCCATCAGTGCGTATTCAATTTCGGTAACCATGACTACCCTCCTCTGAAAGTCTTTTCCAGTTCATTGCACGTGAATTGCTTCTGCCCTTTTTATTTTGGTGGCGCATTTGGGATGATTGGCAAGGGAGCCTTGGGCCCACTTGGGTATTGCGGACATTTCTCTCTGGCAAGCGCTTCCCGCAGAATGGTTTTGTATTCGGGTTGGGTGAGGCTGCTGTTGATTTTCTGGACACCGCCTGCCGAGACATATCCCAACTTGCTGGCAGCTCTTTCGATATCTTCCTCACGCCCATTATTGACGATCAGGTTAATTGCCTTGAACTCAGCAGGAAGCTCCGATAACAAGATGCGTTGCCATATTTTTCCGTCGTATTTGAAGATGACATAGGGCGGGTTTGGCCGGCCCCATTTGTTATAAGACAGGCACAGATTAGGCTCAACGACGAGGTATGGCGTGCCGTTGGCTACATCCAAAGCCAGCAAATTGAAGTTGGTACGCCCGAGGTCTTCGCCATATTCGCTTGTCCATGTGATGGACTCGTCTGATTTGGGCAAGGCAAAGGAAATGGTATGTTCCCTGATGGGTGGAGATTGCCCAATCTCATGTCGCCCGCCATAGGTCTGCGACCGCTCCACAACGATCTTGCTGCCGTCGTGCAGCAACACTTCTTCTTTCCAGCTTGTGCTGCTTCCGCCGGTTGCGCACGCGCTCATGCAGCCGCCCAGAATCATCAGTGAAATTGCCAGCATCCAGTTCATCATAGTTGTACCCTTGTTCATGCTAAGAGCCTTCATTCAGATTCGTTCGTTTTTGCGCCGCCATAGATGACGTCTGCCACGCCGATGGCCGCGACTAAGCGACCACCGTTGGCAAGATCGGTGAGGTTTGTGGGGGGCTGTCCGCCCGCCTCCATAGACACGCACTGTCGGCCTCTGCATAGGGCGGACAAACATAGCTTGATCCATGCCACGGGCCTGAAAGTTCTCCACCGCCCCGACCATAAAAAACCGTTTCTCCAATCGCGTAGGCGGTGGCGAGCGGCAACAGCAGTAATAGCGAAATCAGAGTTTCCAAGCGGCTGTCTCCCGGAAAAATCAGGGCCAACTTCATCTCTCTTTTTCTATCCAACATCTCAATTCCCTCCTGTTCTGAGTCCTAAATCTGTCGGGTTTTTTGTATCGCTTGCCTGAGCTTTCCCGGCCTGTGCATCTGTCCACTCCCCCAGCCTCACCACTCCATCCACCTGCAACCCCCTAGGCAACTGGTGCGCGATGAAGATCATGGTGGCCTGACCCTTGAGTTGGTTGACGGTTTGCGCGAACGCTTCTGCCGTGGCGGGATCGAGGTTGCTGGTGGCCTCGTCGAAGATGAGGATCCTGGGGCGCTTGAGGAGGGCTCGCGCGATGGCGATGCGCTGCTTCTGCCCGCCGGAAAGGCCTGCGCCTTTTTCGCCGATCTCCGTTTGATAGCCCTGCGGCAAACCCTGGATGTGGTCGTGGATTTCAGCCATGCGGCAGGCGGTTTCGACGTCTGCGAAGCTGGCGTGCGGGGCAGCGGAAATGAGGTTGTCGTACACGGTGCCGGAGAACAGTACGGTCTCTTGCGGCACCACGCCGAACGAGGCGCGCAGTTCGTTGGCGGCGAGGAAGCGGGTGTCGATGCCGTCTATCCTGATCGCGCCTTCGCCCGGCATGACAAATCCCAGCAGCAGTTTGGCCAGCGTGCTCTTGCCGCAGCCGGAGACCCCCATGAGGGCAACGGTCTTGCCGGACGGGATGACGAGGTCGAGGCCTCGGTATAGCCAGGGTGCGGTTTCAGCATACCGAAATCCAAGCCCTCGTACCTCGATGCGTCCTTGCGGCTCGCCGCGCCGCGACGGGATAAGCGTGTGAGGCTCGGGCGGACAATCCATCAAGTCGGCCAGGCGCTTGACGGCAATGCTGGCCTGCTGGAATTCCTGATACAGGCTGGTGAGCCGCAACACGGGCTGGGACAGCCTTTGCGCAAACATCTGGAAGGCGACCAGCATGCCGATGGTGAAGCCATCGTTGTTCATCACCAGCAAGGCACCAACGACGAGTATGGCCAGCGTCTGGACTTGCTCCAGGGTGTTTGATAGCGTCTGGTAGCTGTTGGCGAGGCTGCGGGTCTGGTAGGTGGCCCCGAGGTAACTCGCCAGATAATCGCCGTAGCGTGATTCGAGCTGCGGCTCCATTTGCAGCGCCTTGACCGTTTCCATTCCGGCGACGTATTCGGTGAGGAAGGACTGGTTGCGCGCACCAAGCAGGAACTGCTGGTTGAGCCGCGCCCGCAACAGCGGTGTAACCGCGAAGCTCAACCCCGCCAGCAGCGTGATGAGCGCAACGGCGATCAGCGTGAGCTGCCAGCTATAGAAGAACATCACTGCCAGAAATACCAGCATGAAGGGCAGGTCGAGAATGAGCGAAACTGCAGCACCGGTAATGAAGTCGCGGATGGTTTCGATGCCATGCAGCCGGGCGATGAGGGTGCCGGTGGGTCGATGCTGGAAGTACAGATGCGGCAAATGCAACAGATGACGGAATACGGCGGTACCCAGCACGGCATCCACCCGGTTGCCGGTATGCAGGATCAGCTGCTGGCGTATCCAGCCCATGCCGGCTGAAAAAATCACGAAGATGGCCATGCCTGCACCGACGACTTGCAGCGTGGAAAACGTCTGATGCACGACGACCTTGTCGATCACCACCTGAGTGAACAGCGGCAGCCCCAGACCCAGCACTTGGATGGCGAACGAAGCAAGCAGGACATCGCGCCAGATCGATTTGTGCCTGAGGAGCTCTGGCACGAACCAACTGAAGCCAAAAGGCGTTCGTTTGAGCGCGGGATCATTTTCCGCGCCTGTTTCGACGGACGCAGGCAATTCGCGTTCGACAGTGAGTATTTCCGGGTCAATGCGAGCGCGAAATTGATCTGCGGGCAGGATTGTCGATCGATCGCTGCCTGCAGGGAAAAACATTACGCGCTCGTTGTCGTGCTGAACGATGAGCACAAGGGTCACGAGCGCAGGATGTTCCGACGGGCCAGCATGAAGGCTGGCCTTCTCGAACGCGATGAATGGCAATGCCGTTGTGGCCAGCGGTTTGGCATCCAGCCGCGCGGGTTGAACTTTTAGTCCCATGCCGTCCAAGGCCCTGAGCAACTGCGTCAAACTGTGCGGTGGTGGA
>Ga0209254_10007272_pt1 | contig 10214 bp, 7 predicted proteins | sample FrelakmetDIP11DI_FD_187148 | JGI IMG/M metagenome (GOLD analysis project Ga0209254, IMG submission 187148) | Freshwater lake sediment microbial communities from the University of Notre Dame, USA, for methane emissions studies - DIP11 DI (SPAdes)... | ecosystem: Environmental > Aquatic >...
CGGGCGGGTAGATGTAGGTGTTGCGGACCATGAACTCCTTGAGGATGTCGTTCTGGATGGTGCCGGTGAGGAGCTCGGCCGGCACCCCCTGCTCCGCGGCGGCGACGATGTAGAGCGCCATGACCGGCAGCACCGCGCCGTTCATGGTCATCGACACCGACACCCGGTCGAGCGGGATGTGGTCGAAGAGGATGCGCATGTCCTCGATCGAGTCGATCGCCACCCCTGCCATGCCGACGTCACCCCGCACCCGCGGGTTGTCGGAGTCGTAGCCGCGGTGGGTCGGCAGGTCGAAGGCGATCGACAGCCCGTGCTGGCCGGCGGCCAGGTTGCGCCGGTAGAAGGCGTTCGAGTCCTCGGCGGTGGAGAAGCCCGCGTACTGGCGGATCGTCCACGGCCGGGTCGCATACATCGTCGGATATGGCCCGCGCACGAACGGCGGCAGGCCGGGCAGGCCGCCGAGGTGGCTCACGCCATCGATGTCGTCGGGGCCGTACGCCGGCTGCATCGTGATGCCTTCCGGGGTCGCGTAGCCGGCGCGGTCGACGGATCGACCAGGCTGGTGGTCGACCTTGCCGGGCGAGGCCAACGGCACGGCCGCGAAGTCGGGAATCCGCACCTCAGCCACGTCCGGCCTCCGGCGTGGGGCTCAGCGCCTCGCCCGGTCCGCTCCGTCCCTCGAGGGCTGCTTCCTCACGGGCAGCGGGCAACGCGGCAATCCTGGTCGGCTCGCCGCTGCCGCGAAGTGCCGCGGCGACCGCGCCGATGGTGGCGCCCGCGGCCAGGGCCGCGATCGCGGCGTCGAGCACCGACCCGTCGCCGCGCCCTGCCTCCACCGCCTGCTCGACCGCCGCGAGCCGCGCCCAGAGGTTGCCGTCAAGCGCCGGCGGGGCTGGCCGGGAGGCTGCAGCCGCGAGGACGTCAGCGCGCGCGATCACCGGCCGTTCGAGCGGCCGCTCGTTGCGATCAGGGTGGGAGCTGACGCCGGTGATCGGCATCCGGCCGCCGGCGAGGTCTGCGGCCAGGCGGCGCGTCGCGGCCGCGAGCTCGCGGTGCAGCCCGCCGTCGAGCAGCGCCGCGGCCATGCCGCCAGCCCGCTCGATCGCCTGGAACGCCGCCCACCCGGCCTCCGCCAGGTCTCGGGTCAGCCGTTCGATGGCGTAGCTGCCGCCGGCCGGGTCGAGCACCCTCCCGAGGTGGCTCTCCTCGCGCAGGATGGTGTGCAGGTTGGCGGCGATGCGGCGGCCAAAGGCGTCGGGGTGGCCGAGCGCCGCGTCGAACGGCAGCACGGTCAGGATGTCGGCGCCCCCGGCGATCGCGGCGAAGGCGCCGACCGTGGCGCGCAGCATGTTGACCCATGGGTCGCGCCGGGTCAGGCCGCGCGGCGGGGTCACGGCGTGGATCGTGGCGACTCGCGCCGCCGGGTTGCCGCCAGAGGCCGCGACGACCCGCGACCACATCACGCGCAGGGCGCGCAGCGTGGCGATCCCGACCGGCAGATCGCGCCCGATCGGGACGACGAACACCAGCCGGCCGCAGGCCGCCTCGAGCTCGGCCCCAGACGCGGTCATGCGGCGCAGGTACTCGACGCCGGTGCCGATCGCGCCGGCCAGCTCCTGGACCGGGGTGGCGCCGGCCATGTGGTAGGGCAGCGTCGACACGCTCGCGGCGCGCACGGAGCACCCGTGACGGTCGGCCCACGCAACCGCGTCGGCGAGCAGCTCCAGGCTGCGCTCGAGGCCGTAGGGGAGCTCGCCGTCGCCGGCCAGGGCGCCGAGCGGGTCCCACCCGAGACCGCCCGACAGCGCACCGGGTGTTGGCCCCCGGAGCTGCCGGGCGGCGAGCACCGCAGCGGCGAGCGCGATGCCGTTACCGCCGCCGTCGAGGAACGCCTCGGCGCGGGCGGCGTCGACGGCCTCCAGCACCGGGCGGAGCTCGCCGGCCGTGGAGAGCACGACGCCGTCGACGGCGAGAGCGGCGGACGCGGGGGCCCACGCGTCGAGCCCGCGGCGGGCGGCAGCGTCGAAAACCAGCCACGCGCCGTCCACGCCGCGCCGCGCCGCCTCCGCGATCCAGCGCCCGGTCTCCGCCGGATCCGGGTGGTCGCAGCGCTGGCAGGCCTGCCACCCGGCGGTCGCGCGCGGGACCGCGCGCGCTCCCCCTGCCGGAAGATCGTCCGCGGTGTAGAGGGGCCGCACCGCGACGCCGTCGCACACCTCGACCAGAAGGTCCTCGAGCCGACGGCCGCCCAGGCTGTCCGCAACGGTGCGCCGCCAGTCGTCGGCCGAGGCGGCCGCGAACTCCCGCGCAAGGTCGAGCGGGCGGCTGATGGAGTCGTCAGGAGCGCTCACTGCGCTCATCCTAACGTGGACCGCGCCCGGGGTCGATGCGCGCCAACCGGCGCAGCGATGTCAGGCCCCCGGCGGCTGCTCCCCCCCGCCCGACCGGAGCCCGTCGATGATGGCCTGCAGATCCCGGCTCGCGCCCTCCGTGGCCTCGGCCGCCGTCCCGCGGGTGCGGCGCACCAGCTCGGCCAGCGCCGCCTCGTCGGCCCGCAGGCAGCCGATGAAGTGGACCAGGGCCGCCCCCGACTGCTCCGAGATCAGGTGCTCGATCTTGCAGGCGTCGCGCTCGGCAGTCTCGGGGTCGACGCCGAGCACGTCGACGAAGAACAGCCGCAGGACCTCGCGCTTGGACGCGATCCGCGCCACCAGGTCAGCACCGGTCCGAGTGAGGTGGATGCGGTGGTCGTCGGCGACGTCGACCAGGCGGTTGTCGCGCAGGGACCTGATCTGCAGCGACACCGCGGCCCGCGACACGTCGAGCAGACGCGCGACGTCGACCGCTCGCGGGTCGCGGCCCGACTTGGCGAACGCCGCCACCGCCAGCAGGTAGTGGGCCGCCGAGTGGGTGACCTCGTTGCGCTCGAACTCCCGCCACACCTTCTGGTAGTCGCTCATGGCTGCAATGGTGGGTCGCGTGCCACCGTCTGTCAATCGGCGGCCACGACTCGCATGCTCGGAATCACGGCGGGAGATCGGCCAGGGCGGCGTCCAGGAGGTGCCAAGGATCCTCGCTCTCGAGGTCGACGACCTCCGCCGCCGTGGACCGCCAGAGCACGCGGTGCAGCTCCAAGGGAACGAGCTCGGCTCGCAGCGCGGCGGCCACCTCCGAAGGCTGCGGCGCCTTCGTCCAGAGACGGGCGATGGTCGCGAAGTCCTCAGGAACGGGTTCGGGCTGGCGATCCTGCGGGCCTGGCGCGATCATCGCGGTCACCAGGTCCGGGCTGAGCCAGCGTCCCTCGAGGCCCGCAAGCGCCCGCCACAGGTCCACCGCCGGCCGTTCCAGGAAGCCGGCGCCATCGACAAAGCCCTCGACCGTCACAGGAGTCCCGCGGACGGCGACGGTCAGGCGCACCGGAAAGGGGTCGAAGGCGAGGCGGCTCAGCTCGTTGAGCGTGTAGGCGTCGCCCGACTCGACCTGCAGAACCCTGGCCACCGCCTGGATGCGATCCTTGAGCCGCGCCACCAGCTCCTCCTCGCCCGTGTCGAGAGCCGCGGGTTCCGGGCCGTGGCGGTCGAAGAGGTGGGAGAGGCAGGGCACGGCGCGGTCCGGCCGCCGCTCCAGGTACTGGTAGAACGCGGCAGCCTCGGCGAGGTACTCGGCGACGGTCACCGACCACTCGTCGAGACGCCGCTCGACCTCCGCTCGCTCGTTCGAGGTCGCGGGCGGGCTGCCGACCGGGTAGAGCCTGAGCTCGTGCTCGAAGTCGGTTTCGCCGATCGGCGCATGGCGGAGCATTGCGCCGAGGCCGAGGCTGCCGAGCAGGCGCGCCACGGCGTCGAAGTCGGCGGTGGCGGCGCTGTAGAGGGCCCGCCGGGCGGCGCCGTCCTCCTTCTCGATGGTGGTGCGCTCGATGCCGGGCTGCAGCTCGTCGTAGAGCGGCCGCCAGCGATCCCAGCCGCGCTCGATGGCGGCCCGCGTCTCGTCGAGGCGGGCGGCAAGCTGCGGGTTGGACTCGGCAGCCTCGGGCCCGGCCACGTCTTGGACGGCGGTGACCACCACGGCCTGGTCGCCGATCAGGGTCAAGTGGAGGTGCTCGCGGACCGGCTCCTCGAAGCAGGCTGCGGCCGCGACGCAGGCGGCAGCGGCAACGGCGGCTCGAATGGCTCGCATGGCGGACCTCCGGGGCTGTGCCCGACCATGGTACCCGCCGCCGGCCGCGATCGGGTACCGGGCTACAATCAACCGGTGACTCGTCTCGTGCCCGAGCTGGAGCGCGAGGACCTCGAGCTCGAGGTGGGCGGGGCCCGGCTGGCGGCCCGGCGGCTGCTGCCCGGCTGCGGCCACGCCCCGCACCTCGAGGCGCCCACGGTCGTGATCGATCTGGTTGTCGACTGGCTCTCGAGCTGGATGCCGTCACTCTTGGCGCCTGCGCTGCGGCAGGGCGCTGGGCGCGGCGCATGAGCTGGTACGTCCTGCTCGGCGTGGCGCTCGGGCTGGCGATGGACGCGTTCGCGGCGGCGGTTGCGGTCAGCGTCTCGCTGCGCTCGGTGAGCCGGCACCAGGTCGTGCGGCTGGCCTTCCACTTCGGCCTGTTCCAGGCCCTGATGCCGATCGTCGGCTGGCTGGCCGGGGTCTCGGTGGTCGAGTGGATCGCGTTGTGGGACCACTGGATCGCCTTCGGCCTGCTGGGCGTTGTCGGCCTGCGCGCGATCCGCGCTGGGGTGCGGGGTGGCGAGCCGAGTTCTACTGTGTCCGACCCGACCCGGGGCGTGTCGCTGATGGTGCTGTCGCTGGCGACCAGCCTCGACGCCCTGGCAGCGGGCCTGAGCTTCGCCGCGCTCGGTGTGAAGGTGTGGGTGCCGAGCCTGGTGATCGGCTTCACGACAGGGGTCCTGACGGCGATCGGCACGATCTTCGGCAGCCGGCTCGGCCGCCGCTTCGGCGCCTGGGCCGAGGTCGCCGGTGGCGTGGTGCTGATCGGGATTGGGCTGCTGATCGTGCTCGAGCACACGTAGGATCGTGTCGGGCCTAGGCCCCTCGGCGCACGCGGGTCGTAGGCCTCCGGGTGTGCATGAGGCGTCGCGGTCGCTGGCTGGCCTACGCCCCACGCGCGCCGAGAAGGATGCGCTGTGCGCATCCTGAGGAGTTTGTACCGCAGGGGCCGGCCGCCAACACCCTCGTCCACCACAACCGCCGCCGACAAGGCCGATGCGGTACGAACTCCTTGGGCGGACCGGTCAGCTGCGGGTGCGGCAGGTCGAGATCCCGAACGGCGAGTAGGCCGGGCACCAGCCGATGAACCCGGTGAGCAGCGGCACCGCGCCGATGGCGCCCCACCAGCTTCCGAAGTAGAGCCCGGCCGCGATGATGCCGAGACCGGCGATGATTCGAACCGTGCGGTCGACCGAACCGACATTGCGCTGCATGCTATACCTCCTGCTCGTTGTCCGAGTCGTTACTCTCGTGTGCAGGAACGTCGACTGGCGTTACCTGCTTCCCTTGCTGAACAGTGTCTCGAATTCTCGATACGAGACACAGTATCCGAGAACGGGGCCGGATGCGGCGTTCGGCGAGCGCCTCGGAGGAAGAGTGGGGATCGCCGCGCCTGCGTTCGGCCGAGTCGAGCACTGCTGAAGGGAGAGCACGATGCGCACACACAAGGGAATCGGAGTGATCATGGCCACGCTGGCGCTGGCGATCTGCGGCTCGGCAGCGACCGCCGCGGCGCAGACGCCGTGGTTCGCCGCGCAGCTGGCAGGTGGCCGCGAGGCCGGCAACCCCGGCGACGCGGACGGCTGGGGCCTGGGCGTCGTCGGACTGGGAGCGAACACGGTCTGGTACTACCTGTGGGTGACCGACGTCAGCCAACCCACGATGGCCCACATCCACGCCGGCAGCGCCGGTCAGAGCGGTGGCGTCACCATCAACTTCACCGCGACCTTCACCGAGGTCGCGCCGAACACCTACGTCGCCACCGGCAGCGTTGCCGCCGAGCCGGGGACGATCGGGGCCGTCCTCGACAACCCGGCCGGCTTCTACGTCAACGTCCACAACGCCGACCATCCGGCCGGCGCGGTGCGCGGCCAGGTCCTCGGCGACGGCCCCGCGCGGCGTGCCCTGGCCGGGACCCTGCGCGGCTTCCGGGAGGTCGACAACCCCGGCGACCCGGACGGCGAGGGCTTCGCAGCGGTGGTCTTCGACGACCACACCGCCCACTACTTCGTCGCGGTCGGCAACATCGGCAGCCCCACTGCCGCGCACATCCACGCCGGCACCGCCGCTGAGAACGGCCCGATCGCGATCGACTTCGAGGCCGCATTCACCGACGGCATTGCCGCCGGCTCGGTGGCGGTCGACGAGGACGTCGAGAGCGCGGTCCTGGCCCATCCCGAGAACTACTACGTCAACGTCCACAACGCCGAGCACCCGGGCGGCGCGGCGCGCGGGCAGCTGCGTGGCACCGAGAGCCTGTTCATCTTCCCGGTGGCGTCGCGGATCGCCGGCCAGGCCGGCAGCGCCTGGCGCACCGACCTGCGGGTGCTCAACCTGTCGGACGAGGATGCCTCGGTGTGGGCGGAGTGGTACCCGTCGGGCGCGGGCGGCCTGACCGGGCCCGACGCGACGGTCGTGCTCGGCGTCGGCGGCTCGAGCACCGCGGTCGTCAACGACTCGGTGGCCACGCTGTTTGGGGCCGACGGCAACGGCGCCATGCGGCTGCTCGCTGCGGAACCGGTCGTGGCGGCCTCGAGGATCTTCAACGACCAGCGCGACAACCCGGAGATCGGCGGCACCTTCGGCCAGTACGCACCGGCGAGCCGGCCGGCCGAGCTGCTCGGTTCGGGCGCCCTGCTGCTCGGCGCCAACCGGCCGGCGGCGTCGGGCGAGGGCCTGCGCAGCAACGTCGGCTACTTCAACCCGTACCCGGCCGAGTTCGCCGCAACCTTCAGCGTGTGGAGCGTCGATGGCCGGCTGCTCGGCTCGAACAGCCTCGAACTCGCGCCGTACGCCAACGAGGTCCGCGGCGTCTACCAGCTGGTGCCGTCGGTGCCCCAGGCCGAGCGCAACCGCGACGACCTGGTGGTGACCTTCGCGGCGGCGCGGCCGATCGCCGTCTACCTGTCGGTGGTTGACAACGTCACCAACGATCCGGTGCTGGTCAGCCCGTTGCCGGCGCCCGCGGTGCTGCGCGAGTCGAGCGGCCCGCCGGCCAACCGGGCGCCCAACGGCACCATCGTCCAGCCGGGTGGCAGCGTGACGATCAATGAGGGCGAGTCGGTGGTGTTCGAGGGCTTCGCCTCGGACCCGGACGGCGACGCCATGACCTACCTCTGGGACTTCGGCGACAACATCAGCTCGACCGAGCTGTCCCCCGGGCCGCACACCTACACCGCCTCCGGGACCTATACCGTCACCTTCACGGTCACCGACGCGGACGGCCTAGCGGACCCGACGCCCGATACCCGGACGATCACCGTCGAGGGCAGCGGCGCCGGCGCCACCTTCAGCCAGGTGCAGAGCCAGATCTTCACCGCGAGCTGCGCCTTCTCGGGCTGCCACGGCGGCTCGTCGCCGGCGCAGGGACTGAACCTCTCGGCCGGGTCGGCCTACAGCAATATCGTCAACGTGCCCTCCAACCAGCGGCCGGCCCTCGACCGCATCGAGCCCAACAATCCGACCGCGAGCTACCTCTACTTGAAGGTCATCGACGACCCCTCGATTGCCGGCTCGCGGATGCCGCTCGGCGGTCAGCCGCTGTCCCAGACCCTGATCGACCTGCTGCGGGACTGGATCGAGCGCGGTGCGCCCAACGACTGATCTGGAATCACGAGCGAGGCGGCGGGCCTTTGCAGCGGCCCGCCGCCCCGTCTTTGTGGGCCCTCGTGCGCCGGACCCGCCAACGGGGCCAACGTGCGGCGGCCCTGCCGGATGGGCGCCGATCGAGCCGTGACCGCTCTCACCGAGGCGGCGTGACGGGGGGTGTACGGTGGAGGGGACGGCGAGCGGCCATGCGCCGGCGCCGCTGCACGCCGGGAGGGCGCCATGAGGGTGGGAGTGTTGGCCCATTTCTGCGTGAGCTCGGCCGTGGTCATGGCCGCGGCTCCCGCCGCGGCGGTTGACGTCGAGTGCCCGTGGCAGTGGGTCAACCCGATGCCGCCCCGGACGACCCTCTACGGTGCGGCAGATGGCCCCGGCGGATTCATGGCGGTCGGTGCCGGTGGTCTCATCCTCATGAGCTCGGATGGTGAGCGCTGGCAGCGGCGCGACCCGGGAGTCTCGGCCGACCTCTACGGCGTCCACTTCGCGTCGCAGCACTGGGTGGCGGTGGGCGACGGCGTGCTGCTGACCAGCCGCTACGGCGACACCTGGAGCGTCGCCTTCAGCGGCCCCGCGGTGACCCTGAACGACGTCGAGTTCGGAGCCTCGCGCTTCGTGGCGGTGGGCTCCGGCATGCGCGGTGACGTCCTGCTCAGCAGCAACGGCACCGCGTGGTCGCGGGTCGCGACCGCGCTGCCCGATGACGTCCACTCCGTGGTGTGGGCGGGCGATGTCTTCTTCGCGTGCAGCGGCGACGAGGTGTACCGGAGCGCGGATGGCGAAAGCTGGAGCTTCGTCGCCGCCGTGCCCGCCGGCGCCAAAGACCACCTCTTCGAGCTCGAGCGCTACGACCTGGCGTGGACCGGAAGCCGGCTGGTGTGGATTGGCGGGCCCGAGGCCTGGGTCAGCCCTGATGGCGAGCGGTGGACCCTGGCCGTGACGGTCGACGGCTGCGAGCCCTTCAGCCGGTTCGTCGGCGCGCTCGGGACCCCGTCGGGCGCCGTGCTCAGCGGCTTCGGCGCGTGCCCGTCGACCCTGCTCGTCCCCGAGGCGCAGCTCTACACATCGACCGACGGCGGCGGCACCTGGACGATGACCTGGCGGGACTTCGCCGGGGGTTTCCCGGCGCTGGCCAGGGTCCCGGGCACCATCGTCGCGCTCGGGGACGGCGGCGACCTGCTCACGAGCGCCAACGGCATCGAGTGGGTGGAGCCGGGGTCCGGCTGCACGTCGGAGGCCTGCGCCGACGGCTTCGCAGACCTGACCGCCACCGAGGACGGCATGCTGGCGGCCGGCGGCGTCGGCCTGTGTGACGAGGGGAAGCGCCTCGGCGGCGGCACCGTCGCCGAGACCCACGGCGGCTCGCCGTGGTCGGTGGCGGCGGTCGACATCGACCGCATCCGGGGCGTGGCGTTCGGCGGCGCGGGCTTCGCGGCGGTCGGGGATGCGTGGGCGGCGTCGAGCGCGGATGGCCATGAGTGGGAGGTCCACGACGTACCCACCGTGTGGCCGCTGAACTCCGTGGCCTGGGGCAACGGCACCTTCGTGGCGGTCGGCGACGAGGGCGCGCTGCTGACCAGCAGCGACGGCAGCCTGTGGTTCGATCAGTGGTCGACAACCTCCGCCGACCTCGAGCGGGTGGCCTGGGACGGTGACCGCTTCGTCGCGGTCGGCGAGGACGGCACCATCCTGGCGAGCACCGACACGACAAACTGGTACCTCGATCTGACGTCGTCCGAAGCCCACCTCTATGGCGTTGCGGCCGGGGACGAGGTGGCGGTGGCGGTCGGCAGCGACGGCACCATCCTCGCGACCAACGACCGGCGCTACTGGTTCGCGCCGATCACCGGTGCCAACGCCGAGCTGCGCGGGGTCGCGTTCAACGGCCGGCACTTCGCGGCGGTCGGGTTCTCACCCGGTCTCGGCCCGGGCTCGGGAGCCGCCGTGGTGCTCGTCAGCGCCGACGGCCTGCACTGGACCTCGTTCCCGATCGACGCACCGGCGCTGCTCAGCGTCGCCGGCCGCAGCGAGGACGGCTTCGTCGCGGTCGGCGAGAACCGGGCGCTGCTCGAGTCTGGGTGCACCGGCACCCTGGCGGCGCTCGACCCGCAGCTGCGCGCGGCGCGGGTGGGAGTGCCCACCGAGCTGGTGCTGCGCCTCGAGCAGGTCTTCGAGGTGGAGGTCGACGTCGACCTCGTCTCCTCGAACCCGGCGGTGGCGTCGGTGCCGGCCGAGGTGACCCTGCCGCGCGGCAGCGCGGGCGTCGCGGTGCCGGTCGAGGCGCGCGCCATCGGCCGCGCGTGGGTCACGGCGACCTTGCCCAACGGGCTCGGCGCTGGGAGCACTGCGGCGCTGGTCGAGGTCGGGCCGTCCACGGTGACCCCGCGGCGGCC
>Ga0209254_10007273_pt1 | contig 10213 bp, 9 predicted proteins | sample FrelakmetDIP11DI_FD_187148 | JGI IMG/M metagenome (GOLD analysis project Ga0209254, IMG submission 187148) | Freshwater lake sediment microbial communities from the University of Notre Dame, USA, for methane emissions studies - DIP11 DI (SPAdes)... | ecosystem: Environmental > Aquatic >...
GGATATCGAGATCAAAGGGGAACGCAACCGGGGCCTCTACATTTTGAAGTCCCGCGGCATGGCCCACTCCAACCAGATTCAAGAGTTCTTGCTCACGAACCAGGGCATTGACCTTATCGACATCTATACCGGTTCCGGCGAGGTATTAACCGGCAGCGCCCGTGCAGCCCAGGAATCCGAGGAAAAGGCCTCCGAGCTGGCACGCCGGTATGAGTCGAATCGCAGGCTCCGAGAGCAGGAAGGCAAGAGGAAGGCACTGGAAGCAAAGATTGCAGCCCTCCGTGCCGAGTTCGATGTCGAATCTGAAGAGCTGCAGTTGATGGCGGAAGAAGAGCGGAAAAGACAAGCTGTCCTGGCAGAAGACCGTTTAGAAATGGCGCATCTTCGCAAGGGAAAACCTTCAGCTCCGCAGGCGTTGCGCTCGAAAAAGAAGAGGGAAAGGAGAGTAAGGTGAAAGCTGTCACGTCAGGAAAGGGGAAAAAAGCAAAGACCGATTCGACGGAAAAACTATGGAATCTCCGGTTATATGTAGCCGGTCAGACCCCGAAATCGATTCATGGGACTTGTCATGCTGATCTTTGCACTTCATATCGGAGATGTTCCCATCACACCGGATCAGTATCCCTCGTTCATGGGAAGCATGCACAGCGCCTTAATAATCATGAGTATTCTCTGTTTTGGAGGCATCTTCGCCTCTCTCGCAAGAGGCAAAATCCGTTAATTGTTTACTTCCTGAAGTCCACAAACTGCCATCTTTAATTTTCATAGTAGATTTCACATAGAAATCATGATAATCACAATACAAATATAAAGTAAGAAATTAAATTCATTTAACTCTGCGTGAGGGTGCTATGGACTGATTATCGTAACCCCGTTTCTCAAAAGAGAACTGGGGTTTTTTGTGTTTTAATCATCCCTTCTAATGGGTGACCTTATGAAAGATGATAATAAGACAAAGAAGCAGCTCGTACATGAACTGGCGGAATTACGCTCGCAAAATGCCGCTTTTAAAAAACCAATAACCGGGAGTAAATCTTATGAGCTTGTGGCCGCGGAGGCTGATCACTATGCCAAAAGTATTGTGGAAACTGTTCGAGAGCCCCTTTTGGTCCTGGATGCGGATCTGAAGATCATTTCGGCGAACCGCAACTTTTACAGAACCTTTAATGTAACTCCTATCGAGACGATCGGAAGTTTCATCTATGAACTTGGAAATAAACAATGGGACATCCCCGAACTTCGGGAGCTGCTTGAAGAAGTCCTTCCTGAAAAAGAAGCGTTCGACGACTATGAGGTTGCTCATAATTTCCAGGACATCGGTCATAAAATCATGCTGCTCAATGCCCGCCAAATATTATATCGGAAAGACATCGGCGCGAAGATGATCCTTCTTGCCATTGAGGATATAACCGAGCACAGGCGACTGGAAAGCTTATTAGAGGAGTCTGAAGAGCGCTACAGGCGTCTTTTTGAGACTGCAAGCGACGGGATAGTGCTTCTCGAAAAACGCGAAGGGAAGATAACCCATGCTAATCCTGCCACTGAGAAGATATTGGGCTATAACCAAAAGGAGAGCATCGGGAATAAGCTTCGGGACGTCGGTGTTTTGCTCGATATAGATGATTTCCAAACGACAATGCAAAATTTGAACAAGATCGGCATTCTTAATTACGAGGACGTTCCGGTAAAAACAAAGGCCGGGCAGCATATCTATACGGATATCTATCTAGTCGACAGGGCAAGGTTGGTACAATGTAATATTCGTGACATCACCGACCGCAAGCTGGCAGAAGAGGCTTTGAGGAAAAGTGAGCGGGAATTAAAGTCAAAAACTGAAAACCTTGAAGAAGTCAATGCGGCATTAAACGTATTACTGAAACGTGTGGAGGAAGGAAGAATAGAGCTTGAGGAAAAGATTTTGTCTAATATCAGGGAACTTGTTTTACCTTACATTGATAGATTGAAGAAGACACAATTATCTGATCATCAAGCCTCTTACTTAATTTTTATTGAAACAAATCTTGACAATATCGCCTCTTCCTTCCTCTATCATTTGAAAATGAGATATTTAAATCTTACTCACAGGGAGGTTCAGGTTGCTTCTCTTATTAAGGAAGGGAAATCCACTAAAGAGATCGCTGAGCTGTTAAATATAGCTATAAAAACTGTGGTATTCCATAGAAATAGTCTTAGAAAAAAACTTGCTTTAAAGAATCAAAAAGCCAACCTTCGAGCTCACCTATTAACCTTCACATAAGATCAAATTATTACCTGAATTAACCTAGCAATAATTAGGCATTGTATTTACCAAAATTTAGCCGGACAGTTATATATAAAATATTATTACGTCAAAAGAACTGAAAGCATGAATATCTTTCTTGGCAAGCTAATACGTTTATGCATTTCGGGTTACTCGTTTCCGTTTATCATACGTCTTTGTAATGAAACCTAAATATCTTAGGCCGATTAGATGATAAGTGATATTATAAAAAGAAAACCCAAAACAAGCCTCCAAACAAAGCAACAACTTCTCGTTGAGGTGGAAGAACTTCGGACGAGGATTGCTGCCACAGAGCGGCGCTTACAAGAGGCTAACGAAATATTGCAGGTGCAGATCACTGAGCGTAAGCGAGCAGAAGAAGCCTTTGAGAAAGCTCAAGAATACACTGAGAGCATCGTGGAGACAATACGTGAACCGCTTATCGTACTTACCTCCGACCTGAAAGTCATCTCAGCGAATCGTTCCTTCTATGAAACCTTCCAGGTGGCGCCTGAAGAGACTGAGGGAATATTAATCTTTGATGTATGCAACCACCAGTGGGATATTCCTGCATTGCGAGAGCTGTTAGAGGAAATTGTCCCCCAAAATACCCACTTTAATAATTTCGAGGTCGACCACGCGTTCCCACAAATTGGGCGAAAAAGGGTGCTTCTCAATGCTCGTCGGATCTATCGAAAAGGTAAAGGCACGGATAGAATACTCCTCGCTTTTGAGGACATCACTGACCAAAAGCAGACGGAGGAAGCGCTCAAAAGTTCTGAAAAGCGATACCGCCGCCTTTTTGAATCAGCCCATGATGGAATATTAATCCTCGATGCCAAAACTGGACAAATATCGGATGTGAATCCCTTCCTGGTAGAAATGTTGGGTTATTCGCATGAGGACTTTTTAGGGAAGAAACTCTGGGAAATTGGGGTCTTTAAAGATATTGAAGCATCGAAGACCGCCTTTTTGGAATTGCAGGGTAAAGGATATGTTCGCTACAATGATTTACCGCTTGAAACGCAAGACGGGCGTCCAATGGCCGTAGAATTTGTCAGTAACGTCTATATGGTCAATGATCATAAAGTGATTCAGTGTAACATCCGCGATATCACCGAACGGAAACTTATAGGAGAGGCTTTACAAAGAGCTCATAACGAACTCGAACAGAAGGTGGAGGAGCGGACGGTCGAACTCTCGGAAGCTCTTTCTGAAATCAAAACGATGAAAGACCAACTGGAGGCTGAGAATATATACTTCCGTGAAGAGAGAAGGACGAAGGGCCGCTTCGACAATATAATAGGGCAAAGTGATGGTCTCAAGTATGTTCTCTATCGAGCGGCGCAGGTTGCTTCTATGAACACAACGGTTCTCATCCTCGGTGAGACCGGTACGGGAAAGGATATGATCGCTGCCGCCATCCACGCAATGAGCCCCCGCAAGGAACGACCGCTGATCACCGTCAACTGTGCTGCCCTTCCGGGCAATTTAATAGAGAGCGAATTGTTCGGCCGGGAGAAGGGGGCATTTACCGGGGCCGATATCCGGCGGGTAGGTCGATTCGAGATCGCCCATGGTTCCACCATTTGCATGGACGAGATAGGGGAGCTGCCGCTGGAGTTGCAGGTAAAGCTGCTCCGGGTGATTCAGTATAACGAGTTTGAGCGCCTGGGCTCTTCCCATACCGTTAAAGTCGATGTGCGGATCATAGCGACGACTAATCGAGACCTTGAGGAAGAGGTCCGCAATGGCCGGTTTCGGCAGGACCTTTACTATCGGCTGAACGTCTTCCCCATCACTGTCCCACCACTTAGGCAGCGCAAAGACGACATCCCGCTGATGGTCCAGGCCTTCATAGATCGATACTCCCGGAAACTGGGCAAAGAGATCACATCGATCCCGAAAGAGACGATGAAGGCGCTGCAGGATTACCCGTGGCCCGGGAACATCCGGGAGTTGGAAAGCATCATTGAACGGGCCGTGATTTTGTGCTCCGGTCCGGTCCTGCAGCTGGCAGATAAACTGGTGATTTCATCCCCCCCACTTTCATCCGCCGTGAGGACCCTCGAAGAGACGGAGCGAAACCAAATTCTTAAAATCCTTTCAGAAGCCCGATGGCTCATCGAGGGAAAAAACGGGGCCGCAGCGATCCTGGGCCTCCACCCGAGCACCTTAAGAGCGAGGATGCAGAAGCTCGGGATAGTCCGGCCGGAGACGAAAGAATAAAACCAGCCAAAGATATTTGAAAATTTTTCACCGAGAATTCAGAATACAGGAGTCAGTAGTCAGAATAAAAAATATTCTGAATTCTGGCTCCTGAATACGTAAAGTATCCCTCCATCTGCTGAGGCTCCACCACATATTGAGGCCAAACGAATCATTTCATACTTTTCAGCTGTTCTCTCCTATTAAACTAACTACCTGTTATTAAAGGATGAATAAAAACTTCTAATTTTCCTTCGGCTATTGGCAGACCATTTGCTGTTACATTTACCAAGTCAATTGGATAATTTAATGCGAACGGAGGCTAACATGTCTGAACACAAGAACCCACCTGGTTCGGATTCAGATGCGAAATTTCTTGGGTGGCAGAAAACTTTTTCGGGGGAATTTTTTCCACTGATGACTAAAACGGGGAGGTGAAATCATGTCAAGTCAGATCGAAGGTTTCATAAAAGGTATTATTCTTGGGGGCATCATTGGCGCTGCGATCGGTATCCTCTATGCGCCGCAAAGCGGCCGGAAGACAAGGGAGGATATTAACAGAAAAGCGGAGGAATTGCTTACGAAGGGCAAAGAGGAATACGAGACGACGCTGAAAAAGAGCAGCAAGGCTTATGAATCGGCGGTCAAGGAGTTGAAGCACCTGGAGTCCTCCACGAAGGAGAAGGTCGGAGAAATGGAGAAAAAGGTGGATGAGTTGACTGAACTGGGGAAAGAAGCGTTGCACGACACCAAGGGCCACCTGACGAAGGCTGTGAATGCGGCCGTTCATGCCTTCAAGTAGGAAACAGTGATAGCGACAACAACTCCGCAGGGATGGGTAATATCTATTCTGCTCGCCAATATCTACGTGAACGTGATTGATACGCTATGGGCGGTCAAAAAAGTACAGGAGAAACTGGGAGCAATGTCCGTGAGGTACGCCGGCGCCTCGCGAACACGACACAGGTAGGTATTTCCGGCAGCGGCCGGGCGCATCCCTTTGTGTTTGCCGTCCCTGCGAACATAGACAGACCTCAGACTGATAAGGAGTATGCCAATGAAGAAATTTGTTCAAAGTATCATCACCGCGTTGATGATGATCGTCTTGATGGTTGGGCTATCCGGTTGCACGAAAGAGGGCCCGGTCGAGAAAGCCGGCAAGAAAATCGATAAGGCGATAGAAAAAGCCGGAGAGCAGACCGAAAAGGCGGGTGAGAAAGTACGGGACACCGTAAAAGACGCCAAAAAATAAAAATCTTGGCAAAGAGCGCCGCCCAGAGCCGTTTTCGTGGGCTGATGGAGGACTGAACGATATGAGTTGGTTAGGATGGCTCGGTCTCGCAGTAATCATCACCGGCATTTTGGCCGTCACCGGCATCAAACCGAAGGGTACGCGACACGTCGCCCACACGCGCCTGATGGGAATGGCACGGCTCGCGCTCCTGGCGGCCCTCATCATCGTCGGCTACCTGGCGTTTCGAGCCCGATCCGGCGGCTGATGTTGTCGCGCTCAGCCTGATATCTTGACATTACAAAGGCTGGTAATTTAGGAACTACCGCGTTCAATCCTCATAGTGAAACGTGAGGCTTATTGAAACCCTCAGTATCAGCAGCCATGCGGTGCATGTAATTGCAAATAGATCCATTTGAATACACTGATATGACAGCAAAAGTCTTATTATATGCGTTTCTAACAGGTTTTTCTTTGATTCTTGGTGTAATATTAGGAACCACCTTTAAATTCAGCCAGAAAATTATTGCTGCAATAATGGCCTTTGGATCAGGTGTTTTAATATGCGCTTTAACTTTCGGGCTCATGGAGGAAGCGTTCAAGCATGGAGGATTTGATGCAATAATCATAGGGTTTTTATTAGGAGGCCTGGTTTTTATATTCGGGGATTTTCTGATACACAGATATGGCGGAAGAAACCATAAAAGAAAGAGGCATTCTGAATCCACAGGAGAAACAAACGGCAAGGCGATTGTATTGGGCTCTCTTCTTGACGGGGTCCCTGAATCAATGGCTTTGGGAGTTGCCCTTCTGAGTAAAAATGGAATCGGATTGTTAATGCTTGTCGCAATTTTTATGTCAAACCTTCCTGAGAGCCTATCATCAATAAATGATTTGCAAAAAGAGGGTTTATCCAAAAAGCAGATATATCTTTCATGGTCAATAGTAAGCATATGTGTTGCATTGAGTGTTGTTTTAAGTTTCCTGTTTCTGGAAAAGCTGGATTTAAATACTCTCGGCATAATCGAGTCTTTTGCATCAGGGGCAATCCTTGCAATGCTTGCAGACAGTATGATGCCTGAAGCGTATGAAGAAGGCGGCTATCTTATCGGGATTTTAACCATCTTGGGATTTTTAACTGCTTTTGTTCTTTCAAAATTTTAATTTTATCCTGATGAAATTATTTTGATTTAATAATTATTTGCTTCTTACGTTGGGGTTTATCCCATATTTGCATTACACACCGGCGCCGTCGCAAAATTTTAAGGATAGCAATTGGGTAGGTAATACCAATATTGTTGTGGTCGATTGCTGTGATCCATGGGAGGACCTCAAAGTAAGGGCAGAGAACGATTAGGGAGAAAAGAATCGATGAAGATTTCTGACTGGTTGGATAAAGAGGAAGCAAAAGATCTTAATATATCTCAAATCGTGTTGCCTGACGACCTGTCTTATGACGAGGTCCCCGACGAAACTATTTTTTTCGAGGAGATTAATCCTGACGGAAGCCTCTCTACAGCCGATCATCCGTTTTCTACAGTAGAGCGCTTTGGACACTGGTATTATTGCAGGGGTCGCGACAAGGCAACCGGCATTCACTCGTCAAGAAAGGAGTGGAGGTTGTTTACAAAAGATAGAGATCTCGCTGTCCGGACGGCTAAAGCACACATAGAGTGAACTACCACTAAACTGTCCACCTCCATGCAACTTATCCCTCAATATGTTGAGGTTCCACCAAACAGTGAGGTCAAGCGAATTGTTTTATGCTTTTCTGCTGTCCTCTCCTGTTAATCTAACCATCTGTTATTAAATAGTAAATCAACACTTATGATTTTCCTTCGGCACTTGGCAGGCCATTTGCAATTACATTTCTATAATCATAGTCATCTCACCCAAGATCAACTTGAAGGCTGAAGATGATCCGATCGCACGAAAGAGAGGAGAAACTGACATGAATATTTTTGCCATCATTGGTGTTATTGTTGTGGTGATTTTCGTATTAGGCTATTTTGGACTGAGGTAGCCCCGCCCGCAAGATTCGGATTATTACCACTGCGTAAACGGAAAAAACAAACATCAACCTCTATATCGGGAGAAAACGGTCTACTCGACTCAGATTGAAGAATTCAAAGAGTCCGGTGCGTTTTACGAAGATAGATGTAGTGGTTGACGGCAATCTGGTTAGTTCTCGGGAAGAGTCCTGTGCACCCATGCATTCGAGTGTTTACGTGAGTTAGCGCACTAATGAAAAATCAGGGGAGGCTGCTATGAAGGAACAAATGAAAGAGCTGCAAAAACTCAAAGGGATAGGGGAAGTGCTATCGCGGCGCTTAGTCGAATCTAGCTATGACACAATTGCCAAGGTTGCTGCTGCAGAAAAAAAAGGGTTAGAGAGAATAGCGGGGATGAACCCGCAAAAGGTACGGTCTGTCGTAACCCAAGCCAGGCAGATGACGGGGGAAGCTGAGAAAAGTCGGCACACATGGTTGAGATGAGACTTCAGACTGAGAGGAGTATGCCAATGAAGAAATTTGTTCAAAGTATCATCACAGCGTTGATGATGATCGTCCTGATGGTGGGGCTATCCGGTTGCACGAAGGAAGGCCCGATGGAGCGCACCGGCAAGAAAGTCGATAAGGCGGTAGAAGACATCAAGAAGTAATAGCCCTGGCAAAGAGATGGGCCAGGATATAAGCTGTCTTGATACCAAACTCTCCCTATGTTCCATTATGGTGTAAGAGAACATATATGATAGCGGGACCAATTTCCGGGGGCGGTGTGGAGCGGCGCTACGTTACTGCCCCGTACCCAGAATAGGAGCAACGGGTTAAGCGTCCGGAAAGACATTTTACGTTAATCCGGACCCTTGCGTTTGAAACAAAATAGTCCGGAAAAGGCTACCGTATGGGACGGTAGATATCCAAGCTTTCAAGCGGTAATCTTCAATAGATGCATCGTAATTATTGTAGTTATTTGTAGTTGTTATTCGTAAGCACTACTTCCTTGTTTATTCCAGTAAAGATATTTTCACATATGTTTTTATATTTGAAGGTATCTTCATAGGCGGTTATCCCCATCTTGTGTACAACATCCTACCCAACCCTTGTAATTAGAAAGTCGCATGAAACGCTTTTACCTTGCTTAATCGGAGTCAGGATGTGACGGGGAGTTATGTATTCTGAAAAAGGAGGTCGCAGAGCGCCTCAATGGAAGAAAACGATAATCTCCCCGCCTATGTCACTATACCTTATGCAGCCTTTCTTATCACCTGTCTTTTCACCGATTCATACTTTACGATATACTCTCTGTCGTCCCTCATAATCGCATGGACTATCCTCAAGAGCTTCCTGGAGACTGCAATGAGTGCCACCATGCTTTTCATCCCCCTGCCGGTAAGCCTTGTATAATACTCATGCATGATCCCATTCTTTCTTATTGTCTGCATCGCCGCATAGTAGAGTATCTTCCGGATAAGACTTCTCCCCCTCTTTGAGATCCTCCTTTGTCCTCTCCATTTCCCGGAACTTATCTCGTACAGGTCAAGCCCGGCAAGCTTCATAAGCTCTGACTGTGTCCTGAACTTCTTAAAATCTCCCACCTCTCCGATGAGACCCGCCACCGTCACGGTCCCAAAACCCTTTATGGAAAGCAACTTCGCACTATAGGGTACCTTCGTGAGGATTCTTCCCATCTCCTCCTCTATTTCCGCAATGAGTCTCTTTACCAGTTCCAATTGAATGAGAATGTGCCGTATATCCATGCATAAGCCTGCTGCACCTTCTCTGATCCCGATACTGTCCTTTGCAAGATTGATCAGCATTTCCGCATGGCGTTCCCTAAATTTACCCCTGCTCCGTTTCCTCATCTCCTCACCAAACACTTCCTTCTTTAAACCACCTATGATGCCAGGGGTGAGATAGGTGGTGAGTATGTAGAGCGCTGTCCTGGTTTTCATATCCTTGATCACCCTTCTGAACTCAGGGAACAGCACAAACACCAGTTGCTGTAATTGGTTCAAAAGGGCAGTACGTTCCCCGACATGCCTCTCCCTCGAGTTGTTCAGCCTCCTCAAGTATGCCGCGTCACCTTCCGGTATTACCACACTCAGTGCGTGCCCCAAGAGGATGATGTCAGCGATTACCCGGGGATCCTTGTCATCTGTCTTCAGAGGAGAGTTGTCGTTTATCTCTTTTACCCTTTTCGTGTGCATGGGATTCACCTGGACAACCCTTACGGGCTTCTTTGCCAGGTAATGGCCGATGGGCTCACCATAGGGACCGGTTGATTCGTATCCCACAATCACCTCGTTGCATCTAAACCTGTTCTTATTCACCACAATCATGCTCCAGAGCGTATCTAATCCCTCCCTCGTATTGTCAAATCTGAATGGCTTTGTGTCCCTCCCGTCTGTGGTCGTACAGTAACCCCTATTCATTTCTAATCCGATGTCTATCGTCACTATCAGTGTATCTTCCTTTATCTCTCGTACTTTCCCTCTCCCTGCTTTCTTCATC
>Ga0209254_10007274_pt1 | contig 10211 bp, 10 predicted proteins | sample FrelakmetDIP11DI_FD_187148 | JGI IMG/M metagenome (GOLD analysis project Ga0209254, IMG submission 187148) | Freshwater lake sediment microbial communities from the University of Notre Dame, USA, for methane emissions studies - DIP11 DI (SPAdes)... | ecosystem: Environmental > Aquatic >...
GGGGAGCAGGGTCCACGCACGTCCATTGCTGTCGTCATCGGCCTGCTCGCCGGTATCGGTTTTGCGCTCAAGCCGTACTTTCTCGCCGTCCCACTGCTCGTGGAGCTGCTGCTACTGGCAAGGCTTGGATGGCGATCCCTGCTCGTTCGCATCGAGAGTCTCGTGCTCGCCTTCACCGTGCTCGCTTACGTCGTGGCGGCAGGGTTACTCATTCCAGATTATCTCGAAACTACAATAGAACTGACCCGCTCCACTTACTGGGCATACGATACTGGCGACTTTTCCGTCATCCTTGAACGATACGCCCGCGTCGTGCAGCCCGCCCTGTACGGCTTGCTGATTGCGTTAGTGACGCGCACCTGGAGTTGGCAGCACACCGTGATGCTGCTGGCTGGGCTCGGGTACACAGCAAGCTATTTCGTACAGTCGAAAGGCTTTGTCTATCACGCATACCCGGTGCTCGTTTGCTCGATGGCCTTCCTTGGTATCTGCCTCGGTCAAGGCTTGGCGCGCGCATGGACCGGATGGCGGGAGACCAGGAACGTGTTGCAGGTTGCGTTGATGTCCGTGGTCGTGTTGCTCGCGCTCCCGCCCACCAAGCGTTTTCACGATGATGTAGTGCGTTGGTACTTCACATACAACATAGCGTGGGGACCGACCGGCCAATTCCGCCAGGCGGTTATTGATACCGTCAACCATTTCGCCCCGACCCGGAAGTTGCATTTCTTCGCCTTCACGACCCATCCGTTCCCGGGCTTTCCGACGGCCTCCTATACGATCGCCGATTGGTCGGGCAGTACCATGGTGCAATCGTTGATCCCAGCCTATGCACGCCGCGATGAGGTGACGGATCCGGCACTCCGGGAAAGGGTGATCCGCGCTGGTGAATACCAACGGCGCATGGTCATCGAGGATTTCGAACGCAGGCCGCCGTCCATCGTTTTTGCCGAGCGCAATCGAGTCCGCTTCGGCATGAGCGGTCGTCAGTTCGACGACATCGCCTTCTACCTCAAGGATCCCCGCTTTCAACGAATCTGGAAAGACTATGAGGAGTACCCACCGCTAGGTCCGTTGCGGGTCTTCGTCCTTCGCTCGGATGGTACGCAGAATCGATGATTCGCATTCCCTTCAACAGACCGCACATTGCCGGCAAGGAATTGACCTATGTCGCCCGGGCCCAGGCCAACGGACACCTATCCGGCGATGGGCCTTTCACGCGGCAATGTCAATTGTGGTTGGAACGGCGCGCCGGCGGCGGCAAGGCGTTGCTCACTCATTCGTGCACGGCTGCGCTGGAAATGGCTGCGATTCTTGCCGGGGTCGAAGTGGGCGACGAGGTCATCATGCCCTCGTACACTTTCGTGTCGACCGCCAATGCATTCGTGCTCCGTGGCGCGGTCCCCGTCTTTGTTGATGTACGGGCCGACACCCTGAATCTGGACGAGTGCAAGGTTGAAGCGGCGATCACGCCTCGGACCCGCGCCGTCGTACCGGTGCACTACGCCGGGGTCAGCTGCGCCATGGATGTCATCCTCGAAATCGCAGGCCGTCACGGCCTGTTGGTCATCGAAGACGCTGCGCAGGGCATCATGTCGACTCATCGCAGCCGACCGCTCGGGTCGCTGGGGCACCTCGGCGCCTTCAGTTTTCACGAAACAAAGAACATCGTCTCCGGCGAGGGTGGCGCGCTGCTGGTCAACGATCCGGCGATGGCTGTCCGGGCAGAGATCATCCGCGAGAAGGGTACCAATCGAAGCCAGTTTTTCCGGGGGCAGGTCGACAAGTACACTTGGGTTGATGTTGGGTCATCGTTCCTGCCAGGTGAGCTGGTCGCGGCGTACCTCGCCGCTCAATTGGAGGAGGCCGAGTCGATTACCGCCCGTCGTCTCGCACTTTGGGACCGGTATCACGACGCATTCGCGACACTGGAGCATGAAGGCAGATTACGCCGTCCGGTGATCACCGAGGGCTGCACGCACAATGCCCACATGTACTACCTTCTGCTTCCGGGGCTCGATGAGCGAACGGCGTTCATCGAGCACATGAAGTCACTGGAAATTCAGTGCGTGTTCCATTACGTTCCTTTGCATTCCTCACCACGCGGACGCCTCGTCGGGCGGGCGAGCGGCACAATGCCAGTCACGGACGATGTGGCTGACCGCCTCGTGCGGTTGCCCCTCTGGGTGGGTCTCGACGAGCATCAGGACAGGGCCATCGACGCCGCGTTGCAATTCTTCCGGACCCGCGCCTAGTGCACGTTGCAACGCTGCCATTCGACGATCGATCAGGGACACTGCTGGTAACTGGTGGGGCGGGGTTCATCGGTGGCAATTTCGTGCTCGGCGCCGTGGCGGCCGGGGTGCGTGTCATCAACCTGGATGCACTGACGTACGCCGGCAACTTGGATACGCTTGCACCATTGCAGGCAAATCCGGACCACGTCTTCGTGCAGGGGGACATCGGCGACCGGCGCGAGGTGGATCGACTGTTGGCAGCGCACCGTCCACGAGCGATCGTGAATTTCGCTGCGGAGAGTCACGTGGACCGTTCCATCGATGGCCCCGCGGCATTTATCCAGACCAACGTCGTCGGTACACTTGTGCTGCTGGAGGCAGCGCGTGACTATTGGTTGACGCTCGCCGGCCGCGAGCGGGCAGCTTTCCGCTTCCTTCAAGTATCGACGGACGAGGTATACGGATCGCTGGGTGACGACGGCTGGTTCGTTGAGACGACTCCGTACGCCCCAAATTCTCCGTACTCGGCTTCCAAGGCGGCTGCCGATCACCTGGTTCGATCGTTCCACCATACCTACGGTCTGCCGGTCGTGACGACGCACTGTTCGAACAACTACGGTCCCTACCAGTTTCCGGACAAACTCATTCCCCTGATGATCCTCAAGACCGTTGCGGGTGAGGCTCTCCCGGTCTATGGCGATGGCGGCAACGTGCGTGACTGGCTTCACGTCACTGATCACTGTGCCGCCATCGTTCGCGCGCTCGAGGCCGGCAGAGTGGGTGAGACTTACAATATCGGCGGCAACTCGGAGCGGAGAAACATCGACTTGGTACGGGAAATCTGCCGACTGATCGATGCACGGGCGCCTCGCCCCGACGGTTTGCGGCGTGAATCGCAGGTCACGTTCGTCGAAGATCGGCCCGGGCACGACCGTCGGTATGCAGTCGACGCCGGCAAGATCCGGCGCGAGCTGGGATGGGTGCCTTCGATCAGTTTCGAGCAGGGACTGAGGCTGACGCTGGACTGGTACCTCTCGAATTCGGAATGGGTCATGCGAGCACAGACTGGTTGTTACCGCGGCGAGCGGTTGGGGCAACGGGCGTGATCAAGAGCCTGCGCAGGGGGATCGTCCTCGCAGGAGGTGCTGGCACCCGGCTGCACCCCATAACGCTTGGTATCAGTAAACAGCTGCTGCCGATCTATGACAAGCCGATGATCTATTACCCGCTCAGCGTATTGATGCTTGCGGGAATCCGTGAGGTGCTGATCATCAATGCCCCTCACGAGCAGTTCTTCTTCAAGCGACTGCTCGGGGATGGCAGCCAGTGGGGCATGCAGTTTGAATACGCCGTGCAGCATCGGCCGGAGGGACTGCCACAGGCCCTCGTGATCGCAGAGGACTTCCTGCAAGGAGGGCCGAGTTGCCTCGTGCTCGGGGACAACATTTTTTACGGGCAAGGCTTTACGCCGATGTTGCGGCGCGCCGATGAGTGCGATGACGGTGCGACCATCTTCGGCTATCGAGTCAAGGATCCGACCGGCTTCGGCGTCGTCGAATTCGAGGGCGTCGACAGGATAGTGGGGCTCGAAGAGAAGCCGGTCACGCCGAAGTCCAACCACGCGGTGACCGGACTCTATTTCTTCGACCGTCGTGCGTCGGCATTCTCGGCGGGACTAACGCCGTCCTCGCGCGGTGAGACGGAAATCATCGACCTGTTGCGATGCTATCTGGACGCGGGAGACTTACACCTGCAGCGCCTCGGAAGAGGCTTTGCATGGCTCGATACAGGAACCCATGAATCGATGCTTCAGGCGAGCCAGTTCGTGCAGACGATTGAGCAGCGCCAGGGATTGCGTATCGGTTGTCCCGAGGAAGTCGCCTGGCTTAATGGCTGGGTCGATGATTCCCAACTGGTCAATCTGGCCAGGCCGCTGGAAAAGAGCGGGTACGGCCGGTACCTGCTCGGCCTGCTGTAGGGTAGTCTAATCGCTTGTTCACAGGCCACCCATGGCAATTCCGTACGGCGAATGACGATTAGGAGGTGGCGTCTTGTGGACCGAGCGAGCGAGCGCCACGTATGCCCGAAGGACTTATTGCGTTTGCAACTGCGTCATTGATAGATTGAGTGGGCCTTTATGAAGGTACCCGATGGAACTTCGCGATTGTCGACTATTACTGCATTTGCGCCAACGAACACGCTGGAGCCAATTTTTGTAAAGCCGCAGCTTGTGCTTGAGGGGGAAAAAAACGTGTTATCCGCAACCCGGGAATCATGGCTCAACACGGAGCCCGGCCAGAACACATTTCCAGCGGCGACCACGCAAAAGGCATCGATCGAGCTTCCTGCCATTACGATATTTGCCGGTCCAAGCTGAGCTTCGGAACTCACGAAAGCCCGCGGATGAATCAAGGTCGGCAGTTCTACGTTATCGGTTAGAAGCCTGTGCAAGACCTGAAAGCGTGCTGCCAAATCCGCGTAACCGATCCCCAGGAACAGGGGAATGCGATCTGCCAGAATCCTATCCCGATTCTGTGCATAGGTTCCGAACCCATCACCGCTAGAATCGTCGATATAACCTTCGACTCGGTAGCCACATTCCTTGGCGATCTGGGCTACTAGCTTTGCATAAGATCTCGAGCCATAGATAAGTGCTTGCATAAAAGTTTCGATCACGCGATTGGGTCATTTAACACAAATGGAACATCAACTTTCAAGCATGAAATCACTGAGCATTGTCGTTCCGATTTTCAAAGACGGTGCGTTGGCGAATGACTTCTGCCAGAGCCTGGACCGGATCACTGAAGAATTTCTGGATGCGGGTGTCAATAGACTGGAGGTGATCTTTGTTTCAGACGGCGTTGCCGAAGACATGCCCCATCTTCAAGAAGCCTGCCGACGATTCAGTTTCGCGAAGTACATCGCTTTTACACGGAACTTTGGCCAGCACATTGCAATAAGCTGCGGCTTGACCCACTGCAGCGGAGACCTGGCCGTTTACATGGATGTTGACATGGAAGATCCGCCCAGCGAACTTCCGAAGTTGATACGCGAGCTGGAACAATCGAATTCTGAAATCTGTGTGGGCCTTCGCATTGGCAAAAAGGTGTCTTTCATCAGTCGTTTCACTTCGCGCGTCTTTCACACAGTGCTGACCAGGCTGACCGGACTTTCGATGCCTGCGAACGGCACTACCATGAGAGTCATGACCCGCAACTATCTCAACGCCTTTGTTGAGCTCCGCGAGAAAGAACGATATCTGCCTGGAATCCAGGCCTGGCTCGGTCACAAAACCTGCTATCTGCCAATCGCCCAGCAAGCACGGACTCGAGGCGAGACTTCATACAGTTTTCGAAAGAAGCTTCGCCTGGCCATCGCGGCCGTGCTGTCATTCTCTGATCTGCCATTGCGGATGGTGGTGCGTATAGGGTTCGGCATTTCCGCGCTGAGCTTCGTCATGGCAAGCTACCTGGTCATCTCCAGGGCCTTTTTCATGGACTACCAGCCTGGATACACCAGCACCACCACGCTTATCATGTTCTTTGGGGGTTTTCAGATCTTCGTTACCGGGCTTTCCGGGCTCTATATTGGTCACATATTGCGTGAGGTGCAAAACAGGCCTCTCTATGTCATTCGAGAAAAATTCAAAATCGCCTGAAGCACGAGTTCCGCGCTTCGCAGCGGAAGCGCTGACGCCTGAAGTGGTCAGGGCAGCGATGGGTTCCCATGGTTGCATGATTGTCCACGGAGCGCTGCCCGAGGATTACATTCGTCAAGCCGTGCCCGAGCTCGAGTCCGCCATTGCTCAGGAAGCCAGATGGCACGGAACGACCGACTATCAGGATTACGGCATGGTCTTGATCTGCTCGCTCTACGGTGAAGCGTTCTGGAAGCTGTTTGATCTGCCGTCTGTCACCATGCCGTTCGAAGCGGTGCTTGGCGAAGGATGCATCGTGTACGCGTACACCTCTTCGTCCATGCCTGCTGGAAAGCAGAACTACTCGACTCGTATTCATGTTGACTGCCCGCGCGTGATCCCGAACTACGTGACGAACATGGGTGCGACAATCTTGCTCTCGGACTTCACGGAGGCGAACGGAGCAACATATATTCTGTCGAAGTCTCATGAGCGATTGGAGCGGCCCAGCGAAGACGAATTCTTCAGCAAGAGTGAGCGCCTGGTTGCGCCGAAAGGTTCCATATTCTTCTTCAATGCCCGGATCTGGCATATGGGCGGCGACAACAGCACGGCGCAATGGCGGCATGCCCTTACGGTCAATATGTGTCGCTCCTATATGCGGCAACGAATAGATATCCCGCGTGCGATGTCACACATGAATCTCGACCGATTGTCACCAAGGGCTGCGCAAAAGTTAGGGTTTGACGTGCAGATTCCAATTTCGATGGACGAGTACTACCAGCCTGCGGAGAAGCGGAAATTCAGGCAGAGGGTGGAGTAAGTGGGCAACTACACGAAAGAAAACGTCTTGAAGGCCAATGTTGAACTCCACAGTCAATTGGCGGATGTCTACAACAAAGATGAACCGCACTGGAGGCCTGAGAATATTCACAATGTGCGTGGGCGCCTGCAGTACCTCAAGGAAGCGATTGGCGCTGCAGATATGCTTGATATCGGTTGCGGAACAGGGTTCATGATCGAGGTCGCGCGGCCACTCGGCTTCGAGACAATTACCGGTATGGACATCACACCGAAAATGATTGAACAGGTTGATGTCAGTGGTTCGGCAAACGTTGGATTGATTCTGGGAGATGTCAGCAATATTCCCCGCCCGGATTGTTCTTTTGACGTGGCCACGGCGTACTCGTTTATTGATCATCTTTACGATATGCCGGCGGTGTTTGAAGAGGTGAATCGCACCCTTAGGAAGGGTGGGGCCTTTTACGCAGGCCTCATTCCGAATGAGCAGTACTGGACTGCCATCAATCAGTTGGATCCAACACAACACTATTCGGAATCAATCGATCGCGAAATTCGCCATGTTTCGCAGAAGGATAGTGAGATCAATGAAGCTTATGGCATCGACCAGGAAACCTTCAAGATTGCGGAGTATCAGAAGAATATTCGTGGCGGACTTTCCGAGGAGTCGTTGCGTAGACAGTTGCTTGAAGCTGGGTTTACAAAGGTAGATTTCATTTACGACTGGTTTCTGGGCCAGAGAAAAATTATTCTCGATGAAACGTTGACGCTACGGGAACGTGAAGCTCGCATGGCGTTGATGGAAGGTTTGTTGCGCGAGCAATTGCCAATTTCAAGGAGCTTGTTCAAGTACCTGAGCTTTTACGCGTTCAAGTGAGGTCGCCGGCGCGGGCGCGCGACTGATGTTTTACTGTTCGCTCGGCAAGGCTCACGTCGAGGTGGAGTCGGACTCTGGTCCCGCCTTTGCGGACGACAGCACCTGATGTTCACACCCCGGTGGCGTTCGAGCGCCTCATCTGGAAGGATCCGCGCGGATTTGGTCGGGCAACGGCTTTCCTGCTTCGGAATCGACCCTGGCTTCACATGAACGGCGGTGCTGCCGAGGCCTTTTGGATATCTCACCATCCAATCATTGCGAAATCGACGCCTCTAACTTTATCCAGGTGGAGCCGCGCTGTTCGCGGAGGCATATGCTGAAGACGGTCGTCATCCTGCAGTCGAACTACATACCGTGGAAAGGTTACTTCGATCTGATGCATGACGCGGATGAATTCATACTTTACGACTGCAGGCAATATACGCGACAGGATTGGCGCAACAGGAATCAGGTTAAGGCGGAAGAAGGGCCTCGCTGGCTGACTATTCCCGTGGTTGGCAAGTTCGGACAGCGGATCGATGAGACTGAGATTGCCAGTCGAGGATGGGCTTCCAGCCACTGGAAGACGCTGGTTCAGTTGTATCGAAAGGCGCCTCATTTCAGGACATACGCTGACCGGATTGAGGGGCTGTATCGAACCGCGGCTGATGAGCAGATGCTCTCTACCGTGAACCGGATTTTTCTGGAAGGAATAGGAAGCATCCTGGGCTCGAATACGCGACTCAGGTGGTCGTCGGAGTTTTCGGTTGCTGAGGGGAAATCGGAAGCACTGCTGGCCTTGATTCGGGCGGCAGGCGCGAGTCGTTACGTTTCCGGACCGGCCGCTCGGAACTATATTGCGATTGAGCTCTTTGAGCAGGCCCGAATCGAACTCTCGTTCAAGAGCTACGACGGTTATCCAGAGTATCCGCAACAGTATCCACCGTTTGCGCATGGGGTTACCGTCCTCGACCTGTTGTTCAACGTTGGTCCCGATGCGCCGTGGTATATCTGGGGATGGCGTGAAGGGCGTCACAATACGCCCTGACTGCAGAGAGCAGCATGAAACTACTTCTAGCGATACTTCCAACGATCCTGCTTACGGCGTACAGCCAGCTTGTGATCAAGTGGCGCGTCACCGCTCTGGTTGCAACCGCTGGCGAGACCACCGGCGTGGCGGCGCGCGCGATGCTTTACCTCAGTGATCCATACATCTTCAGCGCGTTCGTTTTCTCTTTTTTAAGCGCAATCGCGTGGTTCTACGTTGCAGAGCGGTACCCTGTCTCAATCGCGTTTCCAACTTATGTCGGCACACTGTTTGCGATAGTAACGGTTGCCAGCGCACTCCTGCTGAAGGAGAGCTTGTCAGTACAGCACGTGGTAGGAGTGGCGTTGATCCTGATCGGTGTCGTAGTGGTCAGCCAGGTTGCTTGACGGTGGACGACTTTCTGGAGCGAGCGCGACAATACGTCGAATCCGAAGCGCCACACTTGGGGGCTCTCTTCGGCATCATGGCTGGGGAAATGCGATTCGCCCGGGCGTGGCTGGATGAGGACCTGCGGCGACTGCCGAAGGGGGCACCGATCCTCGAGGTTGGAGGCGGAGTATTCCTGCTGACCTGCCAGTTGGTGCGCGAGGGCTTTTCAGTCACGGCGATCGAGCCTACCGGCGTTGGATTTGGTGAGTTCGAGGAATTGGGAACTGTCGTGTTGATGCTGGCCGCGCTCGACGGTGCGGTGCCTACTATTGTTCGTTGTGGGGCAGAAGCATTCGAAAGCGACAGTCGCTATTCACTTGCATTCTCGGTCAACGTGATGGAGCACGTCGATGCACCGGACAAAGTCATTGCACGAGTAGCAGCTGTACTTTCGGCTGGGGCGAGTTATCGGTTCTTGTGCGCGAATTACGTGTTTCCCTATGAGCCGCATTTTAACATCCCTACATTTGGCAGCAAGGCGCTCACATTGCGCTTGATGCGTGCTCGAATTGAGACGAGCACTCGGATGGATGACCCGGTCGGGGTGTGGAAATCGCTCAACTGGATTTCGGTGCCGCAGGTAAAGCGGATGGCAGGCGCCGACAAGTCGCTCGACGTACGATTTCAAACGCGCACGTTGCCTTGGATGCTCGAGCGGGCGGTCAACGACGGCGAGTTTGCGAAACGTCGAGCGAGGTGGATGGTGGCAGTGATCGGCATGTGCAGAAGCCTGGGCCTGTTGCGAATTGCGTCGCGCATACCCGCGGTTATTCAGCCCATCATGGACGTGCGCCTGACAAAGAAGGCCTGATGTGCCGGGCGTGGCTGCAGGTACTGGTCAAGGCTTCTTATGCCGGACGGCGCAATTCTGGCCATGCTCGAGTGTTGCACTCGTTCCTGAGCTGCGAAACTGCTTATAGACGACCGCGCAGCATGCCGCCGACAGCAGCGCCATCAGCAGCGCAGGCAGCATTGAGCGCGCAACCTGCGCGGCCGACGCAAACTGGAAGTCAAAGAAACCTGATCGAAAGCCGTCGTAGATCGACAGTCCGAGTTTCGCGAAAAAACCCGCGGTAAGGGCATACACGAGATAACGCGACCACGGCCGCACCATTGCGACGCCGTAAGTCGCTGCGACCGAGACGAACCCACCCGCCAGCAGAATCCAGGATTTCTCTATCCAGCCGATCAGAAAGGCGTATGCGC
>Ga0209254_10007275_pt1 | contig 10211 bp, 9 predicted proteins | sample FrelakmetDIP11DI_FD_187148 | JGI IMG/M metagenome (GOLD analysis project Ga0209254, IMG submission 187148) | Freshwater lake sediment microbial communities from the University of Notre Dame, USA, for methane emissions studies - DIP11 DI (SPAdes)... | ecosystem: Environmental > Aquatic >...
CCAAGCGATGGTGTTGGTGCCTGAAAGATTCGTGGTAAAAGCTTTCAGGCACCAACAAATTTTTTTTTGAGAGGGACTGTTATGAAGATCATACCCGGCCGTAAAGGGATCACCCTCATAGAGCTGCTGGTCGTTATCACGATTGTTGGCATTCTGGCGGCAATCGCCGTTCCCATGTACACGGGTTATATGGTTCGTGCCCGGCGGGCTGATGCAAAGACGTCGCTCGAACAGCTCAGAGCCGCTCAAGAGATGCGGCGAGCGGAGTATGGATCTTATTCAACGAGCCTGGCTGCCCTTCAGACATCTTGGGGGGCCGCTGCCACGACCGTGGGAGACTATACGATCACCTTAGCGGCAACCGCAACGACGTTTACTGGGACTGCAACACCCAATAAGGCTCGGCAGACCGCTGACGGAGCTCTCACCATAGATCAGAACGGAACTAAGTTGCCAGCGGACAAGTGGGCGAAGTGATTTTCGTTAGCATCAATTCCTGAACGATAGGAAGCAAGGTAAATTCGATTTATCTTGCTTTTTTTGTTCATACAAGAAATCATTGGTCATAGTGAAGTTCCCCGCCCCTGCCTACCGGCAGGAAGACGGGGCATCCAGCCGACTTGCCCGTGGATTTGAGAATCACATGATGGACCTCTCGGTTGTCATCCCAATGTTCAATGAGGCTGAAAACGCCGAATTCACACTGAAGCGGGTAGGGGATGCCCTTGCCTCCTTCCACGGAAACTACGAAATCGTTGCGGTGGATGACGGAAGCGTCGATAACACCTATGAGGTTTTGAACCGCCTGGCTCAAACAAACGGAAAGATTCGAGTGGTTTCTTATGAGAAGAATAGAGGCCGAGGGAGGGCTCTGAGGACGGGATTCAAGGCATCGAAGGGAGAGATCATTGTTTCCATTGATGCCGATCTCAGCTACGATCCCCGCTATATTCCTGAAGTCTTTGAGGCCTTGAAAGCAGAGAAGGATATCGATGTTGTTCTTGCTTCCCCCTACATGCCTGGCGGAGGAGTTCAAGGCGTCCCTTTCCTGCGTTTATGGATCAGTCGCTTAGGAAACAGAGTGCTCCGGTTCTCCATGCCTAACCGGATCTATACGTCCACGTGTATTTTCCGCGGCTACCGGAGAAAAGTGCTCGATTCGCTGGAACTGGAGTCGGAGGGAAAAGAGATTCATCTTGAGATTCTATCCAAGGTTATCGCCCTCGGGTTCCGAGTGAAAGAAATCCCGGCCATCCTGACAGGCAGGAAAAAAGGCCAATCGAAGTTCAAGTTCAAGAAGACAGCTGCGTCGCATCTGGTCTTCTCCTTCTTTGAAAAACCGATGATCATTTTTGGCTTCCTCGGTCTGGTGACTCTCGGCGTGGGATGCCTCATCGGTCTCTATGTAGCCTATCTGCGATTCACGGGAATGCTCAGTCCAGGGAGGCCTCTCATCACGTTTGCTCTGTTGCTCATCCTAGGTGGAATCCAAATCCTCTCCTTCGGTTTTATCGCCCTTCAGATTGTCTCCCTTCGCAGAGAGATTCTTCGCATTCAAAAGGAGAATCTGGAATTGAGAAATGAAATAATGGGTGAAGGTGAAGGCAAGGAGGCCGGATGGAAAAGGTAAGGGTAAGGCTAAGAGGCCTGTTTGGGCAAAGAACAGGACAAAGGCAAGGGCGAGGGTTAGGAGACCGGCTCGAGAAAGGAAGAGAAAGAGAACAAGGGTCAAGGTTAGGGCCAGGAGGCCCGTCTGCAAAATTTAGGAATTGAATTATGCCTGAACACAGAGGAAGGCCGATAGCAAGTTTTCGTGATCTAGAGGTGTACCAAAAATCTTATGCTGCCTGTATCCAGGTAATGACTAAGATCATTTCGGCACTGCCAGACTCAGAGAAATTTGATTTGAAAAAACAGTTGAGCAGTTCTGTTAAAGCAATCCCAAGGCTGATCGCCGAAGGATATGCTAAAAGGCATCAAAAGTCTGGGTTTCAGAAATATCTGGATGATGCGATGGCCGAATGCAATGAGACGATCGTAGGGATGGAAATGTGCCGAGACATTTTCGGAGACTATATCGATAAGGATTGTGCCAGGAATTAATAAGTGTGTACGAAGTTTGCGCGAGGCAATGATACAGACTTCGCGAGACATGGGGAAAATTCCCAAAAGAAAAGAGGAGATAGAATCCTAAAATACGTTATCCTGAATCAGGAAGTGTGCGGATTGAGTTTCGATCACGTTTACCAGCTGTGTAAAACCGGCATCTTGACCTTAACCTTTACCCATTTGTAGTATGCTTATGAAAAAAAAATCCATCCTCTTACTGAGCAATGCCTACCCGGATGTTCCTTCGTCTTATCGCGGCATTTTCATCAAGAGAATCGCCTTGCAGTTGCAGAGTGAAGGATGGAAAGTGTCCGTGGTCACTCCCAAGATCTTTCGGGAGAGCGAGTACTTTAAGGAAGAGAAGGGCGTGCGCGTTTTTCGTTTTCCTTTCTTTGCCGGCGACCGTCTTTTGATTGAGTATTCAAAGATCCCTTACCTTAGGATGATTCTCTATTACGTCACTGGAACGTTCCTTACTCTCTATGTGGTGCTCCGACATCAATGCCGGCTTATCCAGGTCCATTGGGCTATCCCAACCGGACCGATCGGCGCAGTCATTGGGATGCTCCTTAGAAGACCCCTCTTCGTCACCCTCCATGGGTCTGACATGAGAATGGCAACTCAATCGTCGTTCCTCAGAGCAGTCTTCCTCTGGGTCTGCAAGAAAGCTCGGCATCTTACCTGTGTCTCGGAGGAGATAAAAAGAGGACTCGAGAAGATGGGGATCGATTCAATCAAGATTGCCGTTTTTCCCATGGGAGTGGACGACAGGTTCTTCGACATAGGCATGAAGAGGGGTGGACGAAAGAAAGATCAATCATTGACCGTTCTGAGCAACCGGAATCTTCAACCCATCTACAATGTGTCGCACTTGATAAGGGCCATTCCAGGCGTTCTGGGGGTTGTGCCGAATGCAAGATTTCTTATCGCAGGAGATGGACTCGAAAAGGAAAACCTCAGGGAAGAGGTGGGCCGGCTGGGAATTGCTGCCTCTGTCGAATTTCTTGGTAAGATTCCTCATGAGGATATGCCGAGCCTTCTGGAAAAGACGGATGTCTATGTTTCAACCTCCTTGTCCGATGGAACGTCTGTTTCCTTGCTTGAAGCGATGGCGTCCGGTGCGTTCCCGGTCGTTACCGATATTGCTGCAAACAAGGAATGGATTACCGATGGAATGAACGGTTTCCTGGTTCCTATCGACGACGAGACATCGCTTGCTCACAAGATTATTCAATCTCTTCGCAATAAGGGACTGACGGAAGAGGCCCGTCAAAAGAACTGGAAGGTGGTACGGGAGAAAGCTTACTTGAAACATCATATGGACCACCTACGCGAGATCTACGAGCCCTACGTTAGGTAGGTCAATTTTTTTTGGATTGATTGTTCGCGGGATGAACAGCTTATTTCTTGGTGACCGGAGCGTGCCCCACAAGCCCCGTCCTGGAGGCGGGGTCTTTGCCTACCGGCAGGAAGGAAGGGGCACCATAAAATAACAAATCATTGCCGGGAAGCGGGCGCGCGGTGCCTGCCCCGTCTTGACGGGGCAGGGGGAGCTTCACACCTATGAAGATACTTTACCTCACACTCGAAGATATTTCGCTCCACAAGGGGTCGGTCGTCCACATTAGGGAGATTGTCTCGGGCCTTTCCGCCAGGGGGCACACCGTTGGTTTGTTGGCAAGGAACCGTGGTGGGATAAAGGAGATCGATTTCTTCTACAATCTTCAACCCACCTCCTCGGGGTGGGGGCCCTTGAAACGTCTTCGGACACCCACGTACCTGCTCTCTTCTCTTTTTCTCTTCTTCTCCCTCTGGTTTCTTCTGCCCCGGTATGACGTTGTCTATGCAAGGGATTTTCATACGGCGGTGATGGCTTGGATCCCCCGGTGGGTCTTTGGAAAGAAGCTGGTTTACGAGATCAATGGCCTCGCAAGCGAGGAGGTGAAGCTGAAAGGGAATTCATTTGGGCTTCAATTATTTTCAACACTGGTTCGCGGAGCGGAGCGGGTGGCCGCTCTCTCTTCGAATCTTATCATTTCCGTAACCCCTCAGATCGCTTCCTATTTGGTCACCCGTTTTCATGTCTCGCCAAGCAAAGTCGAGATTGTAGGCAACGGGGTAGATCCGGAGAAATTTCTCCCCATCCGTGATCCCGCTCTGCTGAATGACTGGAGGAAAAGACTCGGAATCGAAGAGAAGGATAGGGTGATCGGTTTTGTAGGGAACCTTGCCCCTTGGCAGGGGATTGACATTTTGATTGAAAGCGCTCTCCGCCTCCTGATCAGAATGGAAAGACTGAAGTTCCTCATCGTGGGGGACGGTGTGATGAAGCCCCGGTTGCTAACAAGGGTCACGGAGCAGGGGTTTGGACAAGCCTTCATTTTTACTGGGATGATGTCCTATGAGACGGTTCCAGTCTTGATCAACGTGGCGGACATCTGCGTAGCCCCTTTCATCGCTCGAAGAAATAAAGAGACCGGAGTTTCACCGCTGAAAGTCTTCGAATACCTCGCCTGTGGAAAACCGGTTATTGCGTCGAGGATCGAGGGCCTTGAGGTGATAGAAAGAACCGGAGTTGGAATTCTCGTGGAGCCGCAAGATTCTGCAGACCTTGAGAGCGCCCTGGTGAAGCTCTTGAACGACCCACAGCTATGCGAGGAAATGGGCAGAAGAGGTCTGGAGGTTGCCCGGGAAGAATTCAGCTGGGAGTCGAGGGTAGCCACCATTGAACACCTGTTGACCGGATTGGCATAGCATTTGCTGCATTTGACTATTATGTAATATTGCCTATATTACCTGGTTTCCAGAATGGAGGTGCGCCTGCTAATAACCTTATTGATTTCATAGGGTTAAAACAGATTTTCTTGGTTTGTTCTTTTGCCGAACGAACAAATTTGGTTTGGCCTTGGATGATTTCTGGTCATCTACGGTTTTGGAGTTTCTACACTTTATGAATGTCCGTTTAAGCCTATTTAGACCTCCTCAGGAATTGAGGGAACTGAACCTGCTTCAAGAGCTCGAAAAGAACCCAGTTTGTTCACAGCGTGAACTATCGAGTAGGTTTGGTTTTGCCCTGGGTGTGACCAACGCTTGTCTGAAAAGAATGACCCAGAGAGGGTGGATACGGGTAAAGGACATTGACCATCGGCGAATCGGCTATTACCTGACTCCCAAGGGGGTCGCTGAGAAAACGAAGCTCAACCATCACCTGATCTCGTGGTCACTGCAGCATTACTCGATCCTGAGAGACATCATCGGGCAGAAGTTGCAGGAAATGAGCGCCCAGGGTGTGAAACGCGTGGCCTTCTATGGGGTAAGTCAAGAGATGGAACTCGCTTACCTGTTGATCCAGGGAGCAGCAATGACACTGGCAGGGATTGTGGAAGATGCGGAGAAGATAAATCATGCAAGACTTTTTGGCCTTGAGTTGAAGGACGTGAACCAGATCTGGGCTCTCCAACCGGACGCTGTGTTCATCACGTCACTTGCAGAGCAGGAAGAGAGGATAGAGAAGGTGACAAGGTTGGTCGACCCTCAGAGGGTCCGAATCTGGAGCCTATCTCGCGGGTAAGTCGGCTGGATGCCCCGCCTTCCTGCTGCAGGGGCGGGGAGGAAAGCCGACCCTGCAATCATAATAACAACATTTCCCGGAAGCCCCGCCCTGTGGGCGGAGAGCTTCACTCATAGCGGCCAAAGGACGGAGTGACGTTCCCATGGATATCAGGGGCAGTCGTGTGCTGGTGATCGGAGGTGCGGGATTCATCGGGTCTCATGTGGTCGATGAACTGACGAGAGAGGATGTCAAGGAGATCGTTATTTACGATGACTTCTGCCGGGGAACGAGGGAGAACTTGAGGGAGGCTTTGACGGACCCCCGCGTCAGAATCTATGAAGTCGGTGGAGACATCTGCCAAACAGACATCCTCGATTCGGCCATGAAAGGAATGGACTGCGTTTTCCATCTGGCTGCCCTGTGGCTTCTTCAATGCCATGACTATCCCCGGGCTGCTTTTGATGTGAATATTCGTGGGACTTTCAATGTTCTGGAAGCCTGTGTGAAACATCAGGTGAAACGATTGGTTTACTCATCCTCTGCTTCTGTTTACGGAGACGCGCTTGAGATTCCGATGACCGAGGACCACCCCTTCAACAACAAGACGTTTTACGGAGCAACCAAGGTTGCTGGTGAGCAGATGTGTCGTGCCTTTCATCACCGGTACGGCCTGAACTATGTGGGGCTGCGGTACATGAATGTCTACGGGCCTCGCCAGGATTACAAGGGGGCCTACATTGCGGTCATCATGAAGATCCTTGATCGGCTCGAGCAGGGACTTCCTCCAATCGTTTATGGAGACGGGTCTCAAGCCTATGATTTCATCTATGTGTCGGACTGTGCCTCAGCAAACCTCTGTGCCATGAAGACCGATACTCTCGACACCTTCTACAACGTCGGCCGGGGTATTCAAACCACGATCAAGGAGCTCGCGGAACTGATTCTGGAGATCACGGGCTCGAACCTACGGATCCAGTACGAACCCTCAGGGCAGACCTTTGTCACGAATCGCATCGGGAGCACAGAAAAGGCAAGGAGAGATCTTGGCTTTGAGTCACAGGTGGACCTGCGGGAGGGAATTGAGCGGCTTATTGAATGGAGGCGGTTAAGAGCGAGAGGTGATTAGAGAGGTCAAGAGAGAGCTTTTGAGAAAGAGGCTTGCGAGTTGGAAATGAGGATACCGATCACCAAACCCTACTTCGGAGAAGAGGAGAGAAAGGCTATCTTGGAGCCCCTGGAGAGCGGATGGGTGGTTCAGGGCCCGAAGGTGGCGGAATTTGAAAGGTGCTTTGCTGAATTTTCCGGTTCAAAGTTTGCGATCGCCACTTCCTCCTGCACTACTGCGCTTCACCTTTCTCTGTCGGCCCTCGGCATCGGTCCAGGTGACGAAGTGCTTCTGCCCTCGTTCACGTTTGTGGCGACGGCCAATGCGGTTGAATATACGGGGGCGCAGCCTGTATTTTGTGACATTGATCTCACCACCTTCAACATCGATGTCGCAGAGATCGAAAGGAGAATCACCCAAAGGACAAAGGCGATCCTCCCGGTTCATCTGTTTGGGTTAAGTGCCCCGATGGCTCCAATTCAAGAGATTGCGGAACAGCATGGATTGCGGATCATCGAAGATGCCGCCTGCGGATTCGGAACCTTCTATCGGGGAAAGCATGTCGGGAATTTTGGAACGACCGGCTGTTTCAGTTTTCACCCGAGAAAGGCCATCACCACAGGAGAAGGGGGCATGATCACAACGAGCGATCCTGACCTGATGGCCACGTTCAAATCATTGCGGGACCACGGAGCGTTGAAGTCCGACCTGGTCCGGCACGTGGACCTGGGGGGTTCCCTTCTCCCTGAGTTCACCCGACTGGGATACAACTATCGTCTCACGGACCTCCAGGCCGCCCTGGGGGTGGCTCAGATGAAACGGGCAAACCACATCCTCGAGGCTCGAAGGGAGAGAGCAGAAAAGTATGATGATCTGCTGAAACACGAAAAATGGCTGAAACTCCCGGAAGCGCCTTCGGACCACATTCACAGCTATCAGTCCTACGTCTGCCTTCTGCAGCCACGAAACGCTTCGTGGAGGTTGAGAAAGCCGAGTCTGGAAGAAGTAGCGACGATACACCAGAAGAGGAATCAACTGATGCAGCGACTCGAAGGGAAGGGGATTGCGGTCCGACAGGGGACTCACGCCGTTCACACCCTGGGATATTACCGGGGAAAATACCATCTTTCTCCAGATCATTGCCTGATGGCTTTGATAGCGGATCGAGTCAGTATCACCTTACCGTTGTATGTGCAGATGACCGATGAAGAACAGGACCTTGTGGTCAGGGAGCTCAGAACGTGTGTGGAATCGCTGGGATTGTAAGCCTGCGGGACAGGCCTATCCATGTCCATAGCCTCAAGAGAATGTGTGACCGGATGAATCACCGAGGCCCCGATGACGCGGGATACGTCTTTTTCCAGATCAACCCGACGGGCCGTTCAAACGGCCTCTGGAGAGAGTACTTTGAAAAGGATTTCTCGCTGGGCCATCCTGACTATTTTTCGGGAATGCCCCCCGTTCTGGAGCCGAGCCCGGAAGGGCGAGAACAGTGGCAGTTAGCCCTAGGACATCGCAGACTTTCGATTCTCGATCTCACTTCCGCGGGGCATCAGCCCATGGCGGATCCGGAGAAGAAGATCTGGATCACTTACAACGGAGAAGTCTATAACTTTCGTGAACTCAGGGAAGAACTGACCCGTTTAGGATTTTCTTTTCGTTCAAGTTCTGACACGGAAGTGATCATCAACAGTTACAGGGCGTGGGGGATCAAATGCATCTCGAAGTTCAACGGGATGTTTGCGTTTGCCCTTTGGGATAGTGAACGGAAGCGTCTCTTCCTTGTCCGGGATCGTTATGGAATCAAACCGCTCTACTACTCTTTGGAAAAGGGAACACTCCTCTTTGCATCGGAGATCAAAGCGATTTTGGAACATGAGGGGGCGGAGAGAACTGTCGATGACGAGGCTCTTTGCGAGTACTTTACGTTTCAGAACATTTATTCAGACAAGACACTGTTCAAAGGGATTCATCTCCTCCCCGCAGGGCACGTCCTGTCCTTGCAGCGTGATGGGTCTTTTGCGGCTCAAGGATGGAATCATGAGCGGAGCACATCTTTAAACGGCTGGAAAGGTGATGAATGGCAGTATTGGGATTTCGATTTCTCCGGGGCCATGACCCCGGAGCAGATCACAGAACAAGAGTGTGTTTCGGAGTTGAGGCGACTCTTCATCCAGGCAGTCGAGAGGAATCTCATCAGCGATGTGACGGTGGGAACCTATCTCAGCGGAGGGATCGATTCAGGGGCCATCGCCGCCACGGCTACCCGGAAAATTCCCAGGTTGATGAGTTTTACAGGAGGATTCGATGTCGCGTCGGTGGACGGTCTGGAGGCAACCTTTGACGAAAGAGTCCCGGCAGAATTCATGGCGAGTTGTTTTGGGACCGAGCATTACGAAATGGTGATGCATTCAGGGGACATGGCGTGGGTGATGCCGAAGCTGATCTGGCACCTCGAAGATCTCCGGGTCGGCATGTGCTGGCAGAATTACTACATTGCCCAGCTAGCCAGCAAATTCGTGAAAGTCGTGCTTTCGGGAACGGGTGGAGATGAGAACTTTGCCGGCTACCCCTGGCGGTACCTGCTGGCCCTCGACCCGCGTCGAGAAAAGCAGGAGAACATGAACCTCTACTATCGCTATTGGCAGCGCCTCGTGGGTGACGATCAGCGAGAAGCTTTCTTTGGCCCTCGTATTCGGGAAAAGGTTGAAGAGGGTTACTGTCATCAAGCGTTCCGTCACATTTTGGAGAAGAAGACCGGGAGCCCATCCGGCGGCGGGTTCGATCTCTCCACCTGTCTCTATTTTGAGCTGAAGACGTTTCTTCATGGTCTTTTTGTAGTGGAAGATAAATTGTCTATGGCCCATTCGCTGGAAACCAGAGTTCCTTTCTTAGATAACGATCTGGTGTCCTTTGCCCTGAAGGTCCCCAGCCAATACAAACTCCCGTTTGCGAATGGGATTTCATCGGTGGAGGAGAATGTGGTCGGAGCAAAGACCAGGTTCTTTGCCCAATCCAACTCGGGAAAGCACATCTTTCGCCAGGCGATGAGGGGAATCGTCCCGGATGAAATCCTGGACAGGAAGAAGCAGGGCTTCAGCCCTCCTGACCAGTCGTGGTACCGCGGCCCAACCATGGGCTACCTCCGAGACGTGTTGTTGGATGATCGGGCGCTCTCCCGAGGCTTCTTCGACTCTGAGACCCTTCGGCGGATTGTCCACGAGCACACCGAAGGGAAGATCAACCATCGATTGCTTCTTTGGTCACTTCTAAGCTTCGAATGGTGGAACAGGACGTTTATCGATGAAGAGAGAAAAAGCTAAGAGCGAATTGATAGAGATCTTCAGGGAATGGCGTGAATCGAGACGTCGCCGATGGAAACGGGTCCTTCCTGTGGGGGACGAGATTTCCGATCGCTGGGAAAAAGCCAAATACCTGGGCTTT
>Ga0209254_10007276_pt1 | contig 10210 bp, 10 predicted proteins | sample FrelakmetDIP11DI_FD_187148 | JGI IMG/M metagenome (GOLD analysis project Ga0209254, IMG submission 187148) | Freshwater lake sediment microbial communities from the University of Notre Dame, USA, for methane emissions studies - DIP11 DI (SPAdes)... | ecosystem: Environmental > Aquatic >...
GCTGCTGATCTTCGTCGTGCCGCAGTTCGAGCAGACGTTTTCGCAGGCCGGCAAGGCGCTGCCGCTGCCGACGGCGATCGTCGTCTTTCTCGGCGGGTTCTTCCGCCGCTGGTGGTGGGCCGTGGCCCTCGGGATCGCCGCCGCGCTATGGCTCCTCCGCGGCACGCTGAAGCGGCCCGCGGTGCGGCGGCGCTGGGACGCGCGCGTGCTGCGACTGCCGCTGGTCGGCGACCTCGTGACCAAGGTCGAGGTGGCCCGCTTCGCGCGCACGCTCGCCACGCTGCTGCGCAACGGCGTGACGCTGCTCGCCGGGCTCGCCATCGTCAGGGACACCATAGGCAACGGCGTGCTCGCAGGCGCGCTCGACGGCGTGGTCGCGCGGCTGCGCGAGGGCAAGGGCTTCGGCCGCCCGCTCGCCGAGACCGGCCTGTACCCGCGGCTTGCGTCGCAACTGATCCTGGTCGGCGAGGAGTCGGGCCGCCTCGAGGAGATGCTGGGGCGTGTGGCCGACATCTATGACCGCGAGGTGCAGCTCGCCATCAAGCGCTTCCTCGCCATCCTCGAACCCGCGCTCATCCTGACACTCGCCGTGGCGATCGGCGGCATCGTGTTCGCGATCCTGCTCGGCGTCATGGGCATGAGCGAACTCGTCGGATGACCGTCGGCTTCAACCCGTTGCTGCGCCCGCCCCAGGCGCGCTGCCACACCGAAAGGAACCCCATGGCCCGACCGCATTTCCGCCCCTCCCGCGCCGCCGCGCGCGGCATGACGCTGATCGAGATCCTCGTCGTGCTCGTCCTGATCGGCGTGGTGCTCGGCATCGTCGGCGGCAACTTCATCGGCCGCGGCGAGAAGGCGAAGGCCGACGCCGCGAAGATCGAGATGGGCCAGATCGGGCAGGCGCTCGACCTCTACAAGCTCGAGACCGGGCGCTATCCGACGACGCAGGAAGGTCTGCAGGCGCTGGTCGGCGCGCCGACCGGGGTGACGAACTGGAACGGCCCCTACTGGAAGAAGTCCACGCTGCCGCGGGATCCCTGGGGCAACGAGTACCGCTACGCCTCGCCGGGACAGTCCGGGGCATTCGACATCCTGTCCTACGGCGCCGACGGCCGGGAAGGCGGCGAGGGCACGAACAAGGACATCTCGAGCGCGCAGTAGCGCGAGGGCCGATGACGCGGTGCCTGGATCATCCCTTCGTCATTCCCGCGCAAGCGGGAATCCAGTGTCGGCAAGCGCCAAAGACACTGGGTCCCCGCATTCGCGGGGACGACGCCGCCGATCGCGCGCCGAGGCCAGCAGGTCACCGGACACTGGGTCCCCGCGTGCGCGAGGACGCCGCCGGGGGGGCACAGCGCGGCGTCACGCTGCTCGAACTCCTCGTCGTGCTCGCGCTGCTCGCGCTGCTCGCCACCGTGGCGCTGCCGCTGCTTGGCCCGGGCGTGTCGACGACCGCGATGAAGGGCGCGGCGCGCGAGCTCGCGGCGGCGCTGCGCCAGGCGCGCAGCGAGGCGATGGCGACCCGCCAGGAGACGCTGGTGACGATCGACCTCGAGGGACGCCGCTTCGTCGTCGGCAGCGACCCGAAGCCGCGCAGCCTGCCGGGCGAGCTGGAGCTCAAGCTCTTCACCGCGCAGATGGACATCGTCGACGACAGGGTCGGCGGCATCCGCTTCTACCCGGACGGCGGCAGCAACGGCGGGCGCGTGACGCTCGCCGCGGGCGAGCGCAAGTACGAAGTGGACGTCGACTGGCTGACCGGCCGCGTGTCGATCCTCGATTGACGCCATGAGCACGTGCGCTGCCGTGACGAGAGACGCTGGGTCCCCGCTTCCGCGGGGACGACGAGCCACTTTGCGGGGGCGGAACGTCGCTGGCTCGCCGTCTGCGCAGGGACGACGACCCGCGCCGCGGGTCGCCGGCTTTTCGCTCATCGAGGTGCTGGCCGCTTTCGTCGTGCTCTCGCTCGTCGCGACGGCGCTGTTCGAACTGTTCGGCGGAGCGCTGCGCAACGTGGCCGCTGCCGACGACTGGAGCCGCGCGGTGCTCGTTGCGGAGAGCCGGCTCGCCGAAGCGGCGAGCACGCGCCCGCTGCGCGAGGCGACGGACGGCGGCGCGGTCGACGACGGGCGCATCCAGTGGCGGTCGCGCGTGACGCCGTGGGACCCGCCGGGGGTGGACGCCGAGCTCGCCCGCGTGTCGGAGACGATGACCACGCGCCTGTACCGCATCGAAGTCGACGTCGCGTTCCCGGGGATCGCCCGGGGCGAGCGCCGCTTCTCGCTGGCGACGGTGCGCCTCGCCGAGAAGGACCCGAAGTGACGCCCGCGCGGTGGGGCAAAGACGCTGGGTCCCCGCCTGCGCGGGGACGCCGGCCGGCTACGCCGGCCGGCGGCTTCACGCTGCTCGAGCTCGTCGTCGCGCTGACACTGCTCGCGCTGATGTCCACGGTGCTGTTCGGCGCGCTCGGCTTTGCCGGCCGCAGCTGGGAGGGCGGCGAGGCGAAGGCCGAGGCGAGCTCCTCGATGCGGCTCTCCGAGGGCTTCCTGCGCGCGCAGCTCGAGTCGATGCACCCGTTGCGCATGCGCAAGGTCGCCGATTTCCCGCTGCTCTTCGGCGGGACGAGCGACGAGCTGCGCTACACGGCGCCGCTGCCCGCGCGCATCACCGGCGGCGGCGTCTGGTACTACCGGCTAGCGGTGACGCGCGAAGGCGAGCGCTCGCGCCTCACGCTCGAGCGCACGGTGCCCGACGTCGACGCGGCGTCGCCGCCCGGCTTCGACGGCGCCGACCGCTCGATCCTCGCCGAGGACATCGGCGAGCTCAAGGTCGGCTACTTCGGCCGCGACGCGGGTGCGGCTGTGGCGGTCGCGCCGACATGGCGCGACCGCTGGGACGACGGCAACAGGCCGCCGCTGCTGGTGCGCATCGATGTCGTGCCGCGGCGGGGGCCGGCGTGGCCGCCGCTGGTGGTCGCGCTGCGCCAGGCGCCGGAGTCGGGGTGCGTGCGCTGGGACGCCGCCGCCGAGCGCTGCGCCGGAATGTCATGAACCGTTCCATTTTCCCGCGTCGGATGGCGCCCGGACAACGGGGGATAGCGCTGGTGCTCGTTCTCTGGCTCACGGTCATGCTGACGGTGATCGGCGGCACGCTCGCCTACTCGATGCGCAGCGAGGCGCTCGCCGCGCGCAACGCCGTGTCGCTCGCGCAGGCGCGCGCGGTCGCCGACGGCGCCGTCGACCGCACGGCGCTGGAGCTCCTGCGGCCGCGCACGCCGGAGGCGTGGCGGGCGGACGGGCGAGTGCGCGAGTGGAGCGACGGCGACGCGCAGGTGGCCGTGGTCGCCGTCGACGAGAACGCGCGCATCGACGTCAACAGCGCCCCGGACGTGCTGCTGCGCAGCCTCTTCGTGCGGCAGGGCGGGCTCGACGAGGCCGCCGCCGCGGCGCTGGTCGACGCGATGGCGGACTGGCGCGACGAGGACGAACTGCGGCGCCCGAACGGCGCGGAGGCCGGCGACTACCGCGCCGCGAATTCGAAGTACGTACCGTCGAACCGGCGCTTCGAGACGGTGGGCGAGGTCTCGCGCGTTCTCGGGATGACGCCCGCGGTGTACGCGCGCATCGCCGGGCTCGTCACCGTGCATACCGGGCAGGCGGGCATCAACCCGCACACCGCGAGCCGCGAAGTGCTGCTGGCGCTGCCCAACGCGACGCCGGACGCGGTCGACCAGTTCCTGCAGCAGCGCGCGGACGCCATCGCCGCGAACCTGCCGATCCCGCCGTTCGTGCCGGCGCAGGGCTTCGCCGCCGGCGCCTCGCCGATGTGGCGCATTCGGGCGCAGGTGCGGATGGCGGATGGTGTAACGTTCGTCCGCGAAGCAGTCGTGCGCGCCACTGCCGACCCGCGGCGGCCCTACTTCGCGCTCCTCTGGGGCGAGGCCGACCGCCCCGCCGCGCCTGCCGCGACGGCGGATGCCGCCGCTGCCCCCAAGCCCGACTCCGGTGCCCCGACCGATGCCCGCCGATCGTGAATTTCCTGTGAGCACGACCGCCCGCCTGCGGGAGGTCGGACGTCGCACGGGCGCGACGGGCTTCGCACGCTGGTGGGCGGCGGAACTCGCCGCGCTGGTGCCGAGCGCGACGCGTTCGGCCGTCAAGCGCCGCCGCATGCGCACCGTCGTGGCGTTCGCCGACGACGCGGCCACGGTCTGGCAGCCGTCGCCGCGCGGCGGCGACACCGGCATGGAGCGGGTGGCGCGCTTTGCGACGGGGGACGCTGCTGCCGGCCGTGCTGCGATCGAGGCGCTCGTGAAGGCCACCGGTTCGCCGAGCGTGGCGATCGCGCTGCCGGCGCAGCAGGTGCTGCGCCGCACGCTGGTGCTGCCGGCCGCGATCGAGGAGAACCTGCGCCAGGCGCTGGCCTACGACCTCGACCGCCACACGCCGTTTCGCGCGGAGGATCTCTACTTCGACGCCGCGGTGGTCGGGCGCGACCCCGCGCAAGGGACGCTGCAGGTGGACCTGGCGACGGTGCGCCGTCCGGTCGTCGACAAGGCGCTCGCCGCGGTCGAAAGTTGGGGGGGCCGAGTCGTTGCCGTCGTCCCCGATGCGCCGGAGACGGCTGCGGGCGCGCGGCTCAACCTGCTGCCCGACGAGCGCAGGCCCACGCGGCGCGGTCCGCGCTGGACGTTCTGGATTCCGCTGGCGCTCGTGCTCGCCACTGCCGCGGTCGCGCTCGCGCTGCCGATCTGGCAGAAGCGCGAGCAGGCGATCGCGCTCGGCCGGCAGGTCGACGGGGCGCGTGCGCAGGCCGCCGTTTCGGAAGCGTTGCGCCGCGACGTCGACCGCCTGGTCGCGACGCACAACTTTGCGCTGGAACGCAAGTTCGCGTTTCCGTCGGCCGCGCAGGCGCTCGACGAGGTCACGAAGCTCCTCCCCGACGACACCTGGCTCACGCAGCTCGAGCTCAAGACGGCCACGCGCGGCAAGGAGACGCAGCGCGAATTGCTGCTGCGCGGCGAGTCGGGCAACGCCGGGCGCCTGATCACGCTGTTCGAGGAATCGAAGGTGTTCACGCAGGCGGCGCCGCGCTCGCCGACCACCAAGATCCAGCCGGGCCCCGGCGAGATCTTCGACCTCGTCGCCCAGCTGCGTCCGCTGCCGCTGCCGGCCGCGGTCACGCTCGCCGTAGCGGGGACCGACGGCGCCCGGCCTGCCGAGGCGTCGAACGGGACTCCGGCGCCGGCAGGGTCCGCGCCGTCGCCCGCATCCGCAGGGACCGTTCCGCCTGCCGAGCCTTCCGCGGCTTCCGCGCCCGCTGCGGCCGCATCCCTGCCCAAGCCGGCGGCGGCCGCCCCGAGTTCCGCTCCAACGCCTCAGTCCGCCCCTGCGCCGGCGGCCAAGCCTGTCTCGCCGCCCAAGCCAGAGGCCGCCGTCAAGCCATGACCCCCGCGATCACCGCTCGTCTTGCACCGGGGCAGTCGCGCGCCGTCGCGCTGGCGCTCGCCGCGATGGCGCTGGCCGCGGTCGTCGCGGTGGTGCTGGTGCCCACGCTGCTGCTGCACCAGCGCTACGACACTGCCATCGAGGAGCAGTCGGACCGCCTGGTGCGCTACCGGCGCGTCGCCGCGCAGGCGGGAGAACTCGCCAAGGTCCTGGAGGCGGTGCGCGCGCGCGACGGCCGTCGTTTCTACCTGCGCAACACCGCGCCGAACCTCGCCAGCGCCGAGCACTCGGAGGCCGTGAAGGCCATTATCGAGGGCAACGGCGGTCGCATCACCACTTCGCAGAACGTGCAGCCCAGGGACGACGAGGCGTTCAAGCAGATCGGCGCCAACATCCAGTTCTTCGCCACGACGTCGAACCTGCAGAAGATCCTCGCCGCGCTCGAAATCCAGCAGCCCTACGTGGTCGTCGCGAACATCACGGTCCGGCCGGTCAACGCGTTTCGCGGCTTCAAGCCCGCGCCCGGCCAGGATCCGGAGCTGATCGTTCAGCTCGACGCCGTGGCCTGGGCGTTTCCCGAAGCGCGGCCCGCCGCCGCGGCCGCTCCGGCCCTCCCGAAACCCGCGCCGAAGTCCTGACCATGCCTGCCACCGACTTTCCACGGACTGCAGCGCTTGCCTGGCTCGCCGCGCTTGCAGCGCTCGCCGCTGTGATCGGCTGGGAGACCGATTGGGGGCGCCAGGTCTCGCCCGTTCACGAGCTTCCGGTGGCGCGCGCGCAGCCGGTGACCGTCGCGCTGCTGCCGGAGTACGCGCTCGCCGACGGGACACAGCCGCGCCGCGACACCGTCGAGCGGCCGGTCTTCGTGCCTACACGCCGCCCGGCGCCGCCGCCGGCGGCGCAGGAGCCGCCGAAGCCGAAAATCCAGCGAGGGCAGTTCGTGCTGACGGGCACCGCTGTGGTGGACAAGGTGTCGATCGCGTTCCTGCGCGAGGCGTCGACGGGCAAGTCGCGCACGGTCCGCAAGGGCGACAGCGTCAACGGGCTGACCGTGGCGTCGATCGCGCCGGACAGCGTGGTGCTGGCGCTGGGCGACGAGACCGAGCCGCTGGCGCTCAAGGTCGCCACCGGGCCGCGCCAGACGATCCAGCCTGCGGCAACGGTTCCCGTCCCGCCGCAGCCCTCCCCCGGCATGACGCCGGCGCCGACTCCTGCGCAGCCGGCGCCAGCCACTGCCGCCGCGCCGCAGGCGCAACCCGCGCAGTCCCCCGAAGCACAGTCGCTGCTCGAGAGGCGGCGCGCGGCACGTGCCGCGCAGGCTGCGGCAGAGGCCTCCGCCGGCGGCGGCGCCCCGGCCGGCGACAACAGCTGGGCCGAGGTGTACCGGCGCATGCAGCAGCCCCGACGCTAGTCAGCCGACGCGCGAGATTCGAGCCATGAATGCAATTCCGGCGTCATTCCCGCGAAAGCGGGAACCCAGCGTCGTCGCAAGACGCTGGGTCCCCGCCTTCGCGGGGACGACGAGGGGCTGTGCCCATGCCAGCACATCTCGTCAATTGCAGGTCGCCGTGACTGCGACGACCTCCCCGCACTCCCTCCGACTGCCTCCCCCGACCGGCGCGCCCGTGGCGCACCGAAAGGACCGCATGCCGAACCGACTCCACGCCGCGCTTGCCGCACTCTTCCTGCCGCTGCTGCTCGCGGCCTGCCAGACGCTGCCGCCGCCGGCCGCCGACCCCGCGGCGCCGCGGTCGCAGCCCCAGCCCGGGCGCACCTCGGCCGCGGCTGCCCCCGCGCTGGCCGACTCCGCCTCGCGACTCGACGAGCCCGCCAGCTCGCGCTCCGATCCGTACCGCGTGTTCAAGGGCACCGGCGTGGTGGTGAGGGGTCAGCTGCCCGGCGGAGGCGTTCCGTCCGCCCCGGTCGTGCAGCAGGCCGGCGGCGCCGTGGTGCTGAACTTCGAGGCAGCCGACGTGCGCGAGGTGATCCGCAACGTGCTGGGCGAGATCCTCGGCCAGAGTTACACGATCGACCCCGCGGTGGGCGGGCAGGTGACAATCCGCACGACCTCGGGCATCCAGCGCGACGCGCTCTACCCGACGCTGGAGACGCTGCTGCGCACGGTGGGCGCGACGATGGTGAACGAGGGCGGCCTCTTCCGCATCGTGCCGCAGGCGGCGTCGGTGCGCGGCAACGTCACGCCGCAGCTCGGCAGCTCGCAGCGCGCGCTGCCGCAGGGCTATTCGGTGCAGATCGTGCCGCTGCGCTACGTGGGCGCGCGCGACATGCTGCGGCTGCTCGAGCCGTTCGCCAAGGACGCGCAGGCAATCCGCGCCGACGAGTTGCGCAACCTGATGATTCTCTCCGGCACCGAGCGCGAGCTCAGGCACCTCCTCGACACGATCGACATGTTCGACATCGACTGGATGGCGGGCATGTCGGCCGGCGTGTTCACGCTGCAGAACGCCGACGTGAAGAGCGTGATGCAGGAACTGGAGAAGGTCGTCGGCCCGGCGCAGCAGAGCCCGCTCGCCGGAATCCTGCGCATCGTGCCCATCGAGCGCATGAACGCGATCCTGGTGATCTCGCCCAACCCGCAGTACCTCGAGCAGGCGAAGTTGTGGGTCGAGCGCCTCGACCGCGGCGGCGGCAGCGACGGGCCGCGGCTGTACGTCTACCCGCTGCAGAACAGCCGGGCAGAGAAAGTCGCGCCCCTGCTGCAGCAGGCGTTCACCGGACGCGGCGCGCCGGCGGGCCCCGCCCCGCCGCCCACGCTGGCGCCCGGAACGCCGGCAGGCTCGATCGTGTCGCCGCCGGCGTTCGGCAACCTGACGCCGGTGCAACAGCAGCAGCAGCAGGCCACCGCACAGGCGGCGGCGAGCGCTGCCGCGGCGGCCACCGCAGTGCGCGCCACGGCCCCGGCGACCGGCCCGGCGAGCGGCACGGGGATCGTGCGCAACCTGCAGGCTGTCGCCGACAAGGACAACAACACGATCATCATCGTCGCCACGCCGGTCGAGTACCAGGTGATCGAGTCGGCGCTGAAGAAGCTCGACGTGCCGGCGCGCCAGGTCGTGATCGAAATGACGATCGCCGAGGTGTTGCTCACCGACGAGCTCAAGTTCGGCGTCGACTGGCTGTTCAGGAGCGCGTGGCCCGACGGCCGCGGCTCCGGCGGATTGATCGTCCCGAGGAACTCCTCGTCGACGAGCCCCGGCACCGGCACAAGCGGATCGGCCCTCGCGGATGCGATCTCGGGCTTCACCTACCTGATCAGCAACTCGAAGTTCCCCGGCGGCATCCAGGCAGTCCTGCGGGTCCTCGACACCTACGGGACCGCAAAGATCATCAGCAACCCGCACGTCGCGGCGCTCGACAACCAGAAGGCGACGATCAAGGTCGGCAATCGCATCCCGATCAGCCAGGAGACCATCGTCGGCGGCTCGGTGAACAACGCGGTTACGACGACGTCGCAGTACATCGACACCGGCGTGCTGGTGCAGGTGACGCCGCACATCAACGCCGGCGGCCTGGTCACGCTCGAGGTGCAGGCCGAGGTGAGCCAGCCGGGCACGGCGGACCCCCCCGGGTCCGCTCCGCCGATCAACACGCGCTCGATCCAGACCTACGTGGCCGTTCCCTCCGGCGAGACCATGATCATGGGCGGCCTGATCCTCGAGACCGACTCGCGCGACAGCAGGGGGCTGCCGCTCCTGTCGCGCATCCCCCTCTTTGGTGGGCTGTTCGGCGAGCAGGCGCTGAACAAGAACCGCACCGAACTGGTGCTGTTCGTCACTCCGCGTGTGGTGGAGAACGAGTTCGACGTTCGCAGCGTCGTGGACGACATGCGCAAGCGCATGGAGCGGCTCGACGCGACCTTCCCGGCCACCCGGCCCGGCGGCCCGCCGGCGGTTCCGCCGCCGCCGCCTGAATTTGTCGCTCCCCGGTGACAAACCCGTTGTTGCGCCCCCGCAACATGTTCAGCCTCCGGCAGGCGCGTTCGGGTTGCGCGTTGACGCCCGGGGGGGCGGGGGCTAGCCTGCAATCGAGCATTGCCGCGGATAGTTGCCGCACCCCGCAGGGGTGTCCCGCAAGGGAGCGTCGGCATAAAGTGGCTGGAAATCGGTAACCGAAGCGGCGATGACCTGGAATCGTGATTTGTTGAAGTTTGTTGTCGCCGGAAGGCGACAGTGGGCTGCGGCGGTGGCCGCGGCGGGTGTGCTGGGCATCGCGGCATGCGCGAGCCTCCCGGGCGTCGAGTCCCTCTCGAAGGACACGCCGGCCGAGGCGAAGCAGGCGGCGGTGACGAAGCGGGCGCTGGAGCGCTGGGACGCGTTGCTCAAGGGCGACACGAAAACGGCGTACGGCTTCCTCTCCCCGGCCTCCCGCGAGGTCACCTCGCTGGAGCGCTTCCAGGCGAAGACGAACACGGCAAGTTTCCGCGGCATCAAGCCGGACAAGACGTCCTGCGACGCGGAGACCTGCAAGGTCAGGCTGTGGCTGACGTTTGACCACCGGGCGATGCAGGGCGTGACGATCCCGCTCGAGGAAACCTGGTTGATCGCGGACGGCCGGGCATGGCTGGTCTACCGGGAGTAGCAGGGCAGGTTCGTTGCACGATTTCCACAAGGGGGCTCGACCCAGGTTATCCTGGCGCTTTCCACGGCAAACAAGCTGTTATAAGATTCGCGCGCTGTTGGTCTTAAAGTGATCACTTTAAAACGGCAACTCCAAGGAGTCACAAAGCACATGAACACGTTCAA
>Ga0209254_10007277_pt1 | contig 10210 bp, 9 predicted proteins | sample FrelakmetDIP11DI_FD_187148 | JGI IMG/M metagenome (GOLD analysis project Ga0209254, IMG submission 187148) | Freshwater lake sediment microbial communities from the University of Notre Dame, USA, for methane emissions studies - DIP11 DI (SPAdes)... | ecosystem: Environmental > Aquatic >...
CGCGCGACGTGATCAGCACCCGGGACTGGCTGTTGTTGACGATGTAGGCCAGCTCGTCGGCGGTCAGGTACGAGTTGACGCAGGTGTAGTACAGCCCCGCGCGCTCGCCGGCCCCGCAGCACTCCAGGTACCGGTTGTTGTTCTCCATGAAGATCGCGTAGTGGTCCAGTCGCTGCAGGCCGTGGGCGCGAAGCAGGTGGGCCAGTCGGTTGGTGCGCGCCTCGAACTGCGCATAGGTGACCGCCTCGCCGGTGGCAGCCATGACGAAGGCCGGCTGGTCGGCGCGGGTCCGGGCGTAGCTGCCTGCGTACATCGGTGAGTCTCCTCGTTGGCCCTCGTCGGGGCGCGGCTCGCCATTGTAGGGGGGCGGATCACTGGTCGGTCAACGCGTTGCGCGCCTCGATCGCGGCCGCGCGGCGCAGGTCGTCGCGATCGGTGCCGAGCTCGAAGTCGACGTGGTGCAGCGTGCCGTCGAACCGGAACGGGCCGGCGTAGTCCGCGCACACGGTCGATCCGTGGTCGGCGCCGATGTCCATGCCGGCCACACTCTGGCGCCACGGCATCAGCGCGATCGCCCCCTCGCCGGCCGGCTCGCCGTCGACCAGCAGCGTGGCCGTGCCCGCGTGATCGGCGGTCTTGCGGAACTGCACCGCCACCTCGCAGCGGCCGGTGCGCAGTTCGAGCGCGCCGGAAACCCGCGTGACCTGCCCGATCCGGTTGTAGACGAAGTGCAGGCGGTTGTCGCGGATGTACAGGCAGTAGCCACCGGTGCGTGCACCGCACGCCACCAGCGCACCCTGCTGCCCGGGCGAGCTGCGATCGATGCCCGCTGCGATCCGGAACGAGCGGTTGCGGATGTCCGGCACCGCGAAGCGATCGATGTGCGGCGTGCCCGGCAGGTAGCGGTAGCGCAGCCGGGGGCCGCCGGCCGTCGGGCGGCGCTGCACGAACAGCTCGATGCCCCGGTCGTCCAGCGGCAGCACGTTGTAGCGGCCCGCCTCGGCCCACCACGCCGCGACCAGTTCCGCGAGCTTGTCGGGCCGCTGAGCGGCGAGGTCGTTGCACTCGGCGAAATCGTGTTCGGTGTCGTACAGCATCCAGACGTCGTTCGCGAAGGCGTCGCCCTGCCGGTGGCGGGTCACCGCCTTCCAGCCGTCCAGCCAGATCGCGCGGTGGCCCAGCATCTCGTAGTACTGGACACGGTGCCGACCCGGTGCGACGCCGTCCCCGAAGGTGTACGCGAAGCTGGTGCCCTCGACCGGCAGCTGCGGCACGCCGCGGTACAGGTCCGGCGCGTCGATGCCGACGCACTCGAGGATCGTCGGATAGATGTCGATCACGTGGTGGTACTGCGTGCGGACCGCACCGGCGTCGCGGATGCGGGCCGGCCACGACACGATCAGCGGGTCGCGGATGCCGCCCTCGTGCGTGTTCTGCTTGTAGAAGCGCAGCGGCGTGTTGCCGACCTGCGCCCAGCCGCGCGGGTAGTTGTTGTACAGGTTCGGGCCGCCGATCTCGTCGATGCGCCCGACCATGTCGGCCACCGGCTCGGTCAGCCGGTTGAAGAACGCCAGCTCGTTGAGCACCCCGTCGCGCCCGCCCTCCTGGCTCGCGCCGTTGTCCGACAGCAGCACCACCAGCGTGTTGTCCAGGCTGCCGATCGCCTTCAGGAACTCCAGCAGCCGGCCGATCTGCCGGTCGGTGTGGTCCAGGAAGCCGGCGAAGGCTTCCTGCATCCGCGCGTACAGCCGGCGCGCGTCGGCGTCGAGCTCGTCCCACGCGGTCACGTCGGGGTTGCGTGGCGACAGGCTGGCATCGGGCGGCACGATGCCCAGTTCCTTCTGGCGCGCGAACCACGCCTCGCGCGTCGCGTCCCAGCCGCGGTCGTAGCGGCCCCGGTACTTCTCGATGAACTCGGGGGGCGCCTGGTGCGGCGAGTGGGTCGCGCCGAACGCCAGGTACATCATGAACGGCCGGTCGCCGCCGGTCGAGCGCTGCGCCGTGACGAACCCGATCGCCTGGTCCACGAGGTCCTCGGACAGGTGGTAGCCGGGCCGGCTGGGCGGATCGATCGGGTGGTTGTCGACGGTCAGCTCGGGCGAATACTGGTCGGTGGCGCCGCCCAGGAACCCGTAGTAGCGGTCGAAGCCGCGCTGCAGCGGCCACTGCTCGAACGGGCCTGCGGGCCCGCAGTCCTCCATGTTGGCCAGGTGCCACTTGCCCAGCGCGAAGGTGTTGTAGCCGTTGCCGCGCAGCACCTCCGCGAGGGTCGCCGCCTTGTTCGTGATGAAGCCGCGGCAGTTGGAGAACCCGGTGTCCACGTTGCTCAGGAAACGCATGCCGACCGAATGGTGGTTGCGTCCGCTGAGCAGGCAGGCGCGCGTGGGCGAGCACAGCGCGGTGGTGTGGAAGTTGTTGTAGCGCAGCCCGCGCGCGGCCAGCGCGTCGATGTGCGGCGTGTCGATGTCCGAGCCGAAACAGCCCAGGTGCGCGAAGCCGGTGTCGTCCAGCGCGATCACCAGCACGTTGGGCGCGCCGGCGGGCGCGCTCGGGCGCGTCGGCCACCAGGGCTCGCTGTCGGCGGCGGTGAGGCCGATGCGGCCCTTGAAGTTCTCGCGGCTGGCAGTCTGGTCGCTCATGGATGACTCCGATCGGTCACGTTGAAGGCGCTTCAATGCCGCTGGCATGAAACGGATTGCGGAACACCACCAGCTGGTTGTTCGCCGGCATCGCGACGCGCTGCTCGAGCGCGAGCCCGCGGCCGGCGGCAAGCGCCTCGACCCGCTCGAGTTCGCGCAGGCCCCACGCAGGATCGCGGCCGCGCAGGTCGGCGTCGAAGGCAAGGTTGCTGGCCGCCGGCAGCTCGCCGGCGACGAGAAAAGGTCCGTACACGATCAGCCGCCCATGCGGCGCCAGGTGTCGCGCCGCGCCCTCGAGCAGTCCGACCGTCGCGGCCCACGGTGCGATGTGGAGCATGTTTGCGCAGAAGATCGCGTCGAACCGCCCCACCGGCCAGTCGTGCGCGGTCACATCGAGGTGCAGGGGCGCCCGCAGGTTGGCGAGCGCGGCGTCGGCCGCCCAGCCGGCGATCGACGCCCGCGAATCGTCGGTGCGGTCGGTCGGCTGCCAGGTCCAGTCGGGCAGCCCCGCGGCGAAGTGCACCGCGTGCTGGCCCGTGCCGCTCGCGATCTCCAGGGCCGAGCCGCGGGCGGGCAAGACCTGCTTCAGCACGGCCAGGATCGGCTCGCGGTTGCGCTCGGCGGCGGGGCTGTGCTGCCTGCGGTCAGAGATCGTCACGGGTGGGCGCCTTCGCGGGTGTCAGCCGATCACGCACGATTCGAGCAGCGGGCGGTTGGCGAGCAGCCGCTCGAAGCCCAGGTCCGACAGGTCCAGCGCGCGGTAGGCGCCGTGCACGATCAGCTCGGCGACGCCACGGCCGGCCGCCGGCGCCTGCTGCATGCCGTGGCCCGAGAAACCGTTGGCCAGCAGCAGGTTGTTCACGTCGGGATGTCGTCCGATCACCGCGTTGTGGTCGAACAGGTTCATCTCGTAGTAGCCGGCCCACGCACGCTCGACGCGCAGCGCCTCGAAGGCCGGCACCCGGTGGGCCAGTCGCGCCCACCAGCCGTCGTCGAACTCCGCGTGGTTGGGCTCGAGCGGCAGGTCGTCCGCATCCGGATCGGGCGTCCGGCCGGCGATGAAGTGGGCCCCTTCGGGCCGGAACCAGAAGCCGCTGGGGTCGATGACCAGCGGGCAGCCGGCCGGCGGCTGCGGGCACGACAGCACGAACACGGTGCGGCGCCGCGCGTGCACCGGCAGCGGGATGCCCGCGGCGGCGGCCACCGCGCGCGCCCAGGCGCCGGCGGCGTTGACGAGCTGGCCGCACGCGATGCGCGAGCCGTCGGCCAGGGCCACGGCTTGCACGCGCCGGGCCCCGTTCGCGCCCGCCGGCGCATCGACCACGTCCAGCCCGACCACCTCGGCGCGCACCAGTTGCGCGCCCATCGCCCGCGCCTTTCGCAGCACGGCCGCGTGCAGCGCCGGGCCGTCGAACCACCCTTCGCCCGACAGGCCGAGCGAGCCGAGCACGATGTCGTCCGTGTTCAGCCACGGGAAGCGGCGTCGCAGGTCGCCGGCCGACAGCAGCGCGACGTCGGCGCCGAGACCGCGCTGCACGGCGTTGAGCGCGCGCAGCGCATCGGCATCGCCGGCGTCGGCGGCGAGGTACAGGTAGCCGCGCTCGCACCACCCCAGGGCGGGTCCACCCTCGTCGTCGGCGACGGTCAGCAGCGCGGGTGCGGTGCGCAGGAACTCGACGCCGAACTGCGACATCCGGATGTTGACCGGGCTGGAGAACTGCTGGCGGATCGAGCTGGCCGACAGCGACGACGACGCGCGTGCGAAGCCGGTGTCGCGCTCGAGCAGCACCACCTGCAGCGAAGGGTCGAGCCGCTTCAGCCAGTAGGCGGTGCAGGCGCCGACGATGCCGGCCCCGACCACGACGACGTCGGCACGCGCGGTTGCCGCCATCGGTCAGCGGCCCGGCATGGGGCCGGGGTCGGCGCCCGGCTCCGCGGCCGCGCCCGGCAAGGCGCCTGCCGGCGCCGTACGCGTGCCTCCCACGATCGCGTCGTACACGAGCCGGGCCGCGACCGCATCCTCGACGGCCTGGCCCAGCGCCTTGAAGATCACCGTCGTGCCCGCCGCAGGCCGGGGACGCGTGCCGGCAAGGATCTCGCCGATCTCGGCCGTGACCGTCGCCCCCGACAGGATTACGTCGCCGGCTTCATGCTCGGCGGACTCCCGGCTGTCGGCCACGACCACGTGGCGCATCGCGTCGTCGTCGAGTTCGCGCCACGCGGGCCGTGGCGCGCCCACGGCCGCGACGAACGCGCCGGGCGCCAGCCAGCGGCCCTGCAGCACCGGCTCGCTGGCGTTGGTCACCGTGCAGACGATGTCGGCTCCGCGCACGGCCTGCTCGGCGGTGGCACAGGCCACGCCGCCGACGTCGCGCGCGCAGCGGGCGACGTTGCCCGGGTCGCGGCTCCACACGCGGATCTGCGAGACCGGCCGCACCGCACGCAGCGCCAGCGCGTGGCTGCGCGCCAGCGCGCCGCTGCCCAGCATCGCGATCACCTTCGGACCGGGCGGCGTCAGCGCGTCGGCAGCCACCGCCGACACGGCCGCGGTGCGCAGCTCGGTGATCCACGTGCCGTCCATGACCGCCAGCGGGCGGCCGGTCGACGGGTCCATCAGCACGATCGTCGCCAGCAGCGTCGGCAATCCCCGCGCCGGGTTGCCGGGGACCAGCGTGATCAGTTTGGTCGCCAGCGCCCGGTCGGTCAGCGCGGGCTTCAGGAACAGGAAGCCGTGCTCCGCAGGGATGTCCATCACCGTGCGCATCGGCTGCACGACGCGGCCGGCCGACAGGTCGACCAGCGCCGCGCGCATCGCCGGCAGCAGCGCCTCCAGGCGCAGCACGCCGCGCACCGCGGCGTCGTCGAGGTACAGCGTCGGGGGGCGATCCGGGGGCGGCGCGTCCATCGATGCATGATAGCGGCACGCCCGTACAATCGGACCGATGGTGGTCCCGGCTGTCCGGCAGGCACTCGTTGGCGCGACCGAGATCGGCGTCGCCGGCGTGCGCGTGCGGCTGCTGGCCGAGCGCGCGATGCTCTGGCCGCAGGGCCGGACCCTGTTCGTCGCCGACGTGCACCTGGGCAAGGCCGAGACCTTCCGCGCGCTGGGGGTGCCGGTGCCGCGCGGGCCGACGCAGGCTTCGCTCGATCGACTGACGGCCCTGCTGGACGCCGGCACGGTGGGCCGGCTGGTGGTGCTGGGCGACCTGCTGCACGCGCGCCAGGCGTTGGCCGGCGAAACGATGAGCCTGCTACGGGCCTGGCGCGACCGCCACGCGGGGCTCGAGGTGGTGCTGGTGCGCGGCAACCACGACCAGTCGGCCGGCGATCCGCCGGCGCGACTGGGCATCCGCCTGGTCGACGAACCGTGGCGCTGCGGGCCGTTCGAGTGCCGGCACGCGCCGGGCGGCGGCCCCGGCGACGGCTATGCGCTCGCCGGCCACCTGCACCCGGTCGTGCGCCTGCGCGGGCGGGCCGACCCGTCGCTGCGCATCCCATGCTTTCGTCTGGGCCGGCGCGAAGGCGTGTTGCCCGCCTTCGGCGACTTCACCGGCGGCGTGCCGATCGCACGCCGGCCCGGCGATCGGGTGTTCGCCATTGCCGGCGCGCACGTCGTCGAGATTCCGACGGGCGGTAGGGACTCGCTCGACGCTGCTTGAGCCTGGTCAACACGGCCCTGTCGCATCGGCGCTAGGCTGAGTTACGTCGATCCCAAGTTATCCGCGTCGAACAGGAGGAGGCGATCATGACGAATCCCTCGCTGGTGACCGTAGGCCGGCACGCGCTGCCCGGCATCCTGCAGGTGGACGACAGCGCACGCGGTATCGTGCTGTTTGCCCACGGCAGCGGCAGCAGCCGGCTGAGCCCGCGCAATGCCCACGCGGCGGCGCGCCTGCGCAAGGCCGGTTTTGGCACGTTGCTCTTCGATCTGCTGACCGAGTACGAGGCACTGGATCGGCGCAAGGTGTTCGACATACCGCTGCTGGGTGCGCGAGTCGCCGATGCGGTGCGCTGGGTGCTCGCACAGCCTGGCAGCGGCGGGCTGCCGATCGGGCTGTTCGGCGCCAGCACCGGGGCGGCGGCCGCGCTGGTCTGCGCGGCGACGATGCCCGAGACCGTTGCCGCGGTGGTTTCGCGGGGCGGTCGACCCGACTTGGCCGGGCCCTGGCTGGCCGACGTGCGTGCGCCGACGCTGCTGATCGTCGGCGCGGCCGACACCGACGTGCTTGCGCTGAACCGCCAAGCCTTGGCGGGCCTGCGCTGCGCGAAACGGCTCGACGTGATCGCCGGGGCGACCCATCTCTTCGAGGAAGGCGACACGCTGGACGCAGCGCTCGATGCGGCCGCGGGGTGGTTCGAACGCTACCTGGGCGCTTGCGACGAGACGGTGCCTTGCGCGGCGCAGATCGTCACCGCGGGGGACGTTGCGGCGGCGGCCTCGGCCAGGGCGGGTGCGTCGGCTGCGGCGTCGGCGACCTGATTCCGTCGCAACCGCCCACCGATCGATCCGCGACGATGCTCGGCAGCAAGGTGTACAGGAGCCGGCGCGAAGCCGGCCAGGTGCTGGCGCAACGGTTGGCGGCCAGGCGTTACGCCGATCCTATCGTGCTGGCGCTGCCGCGTGGCGGGGTGCCGGTGGGACTCGAGGTGGCTCGCGCGCTGCACGCGCCGCTGGACGTGCTGCTGGTGCGAAAGATCGGCGCGCCGGGCCAGCCCGAGCTGGCCGCGGCCGCGATCGTCGACGGTCCGCAACCCGAACTGGTCGTCAACGAGGAGGTCGTTGCCGCCACCGGGATGACGCGCGCAGAAATCGACGCCGAGGCCCAGCACCAGCTGCGCGAGATCGAGCGGCGGCGGGTTGCCTACGTGGGCAGCCGCGCCGCGCTGCCGCTTGCGGGCCGGACCGTGATCGTCGTCGACGACGGCATCGCGACGGGCACCAGCGTGCGGGCCGCGCTGCGTGCGCTGCGCGCGCGCCAGCCGGCGCGCCTGGTGCTCGCGGTCCCGGTCGCCCCGGCCGACACGCTCGCGCGGCTCGCGCCGCTGGTCGACGAGGTCGTGTGTCCGGCCACCCCCGAGCCGTTCATCGCGATCGGCCTGCACTACGCGGACTTCCACCAGCTCGAGGATCGCGAGGTCGTCGCGGCGATGGACGAGGCGGCGGGCTGGTCGAGCCCGGGCGGCTGATCCCGGGCGCCCGATCCCGGGCGCCCGATCCCGTCGCGTTGGCCGGTTCAGTCGCCGCGCACGCGCTGGCACCACGTTTGCGCCGCGCTGCGCAGCAGGATCTGGTCGTTGCCCGGCACGACCATGTCGAATTCCTGCGCGCGCATGTCCACCGCCATCTCGAGCGACGCGCAGAAGATCCCGGCCAGGCGCCCGTGGCGGCGCGCGGCGGCGTGGATCCGCGCGATCGCGCCGGCGAGCGGCTCGTCGCGCCAGCGCGGCGACGGCGCGACGCCGAGCGCGATCGACAGGTCGCTCGGGCCGATGAACAGCCCGTCGAGGCCGTCGACGGCGGCGATCGCGTCCAGGTTCGCCAGGCCCTGCGGCGTCTCGATCATCGCGAACGCGAGCAGCGTGTCGTTGGCGTGCTCGAAGTAGTCGGGGCCGCCGTACAGCAGGCCGCGCGCCGGCCCGTACGAGCGTCGGCCCAGGGGCGGGTAGCGCACGGCGTCGACCACCCGGCGCGCGTCCTCGACCGTGTCGATCATCGGCACGATCACGCCGTACGCGCCCGAGTCGAGCAGCTTGTTGATCTCGAAGAAGTTGTTCTCCGAGGCCCGTGCCAGCGGCGTGGCCGGCGTTGCCGACAGGGCCTGCAGCATCGGGACCGCCTGGTCGAGGTAGACCTGCCCGTGCTGCAGGTCGACGACCACGCCGTCGAAGCCGCCGTGACCCATCAGCTCGGCGGCATAGGCGTTGCCGATTCCGCACCAGCCCACCAGCGCCGTCTGGCCGGCGGCCATCAGGTCGCGCACCCGGTTCGCCCGCATGTCCCCTCCCGAAAGGCGACTATGCTACCCGGACCGCGAGCCGGCCCGGCGCGCGCGTCGTCGCCGCTACAGCGGCCGCCTGAACCACAGCAGCGACAGCAGTCCGGCGGCGATCGACAGGGCGGCCGCCGCCGCGGCGAACAGCGCGCTGATCTCGGTCTCCTTGCGTTCCAGCACGAGCTTGCTGTTCAGCCCCTGGTAGACCTTCTTCAGGTCGTCGGCGGTCCCGGCGTGGAAGTACTCCGCCCGGGTGATCTCGGCGACCGCCTTGAGCGCCTCCTCGTCCAGTCGCACGTAGATCGACCAGCCGCCGAAGTCGACCGACGTTCCCTCGCGGGTGCCGAAGCCGACGGTGAACACCCGCAGCCCGCGCTCGGCAGCCATCTTGGCCGCGTCGACCGGATCGGGGCCGGTGGTGCGCCGCCCGTCGCTGAGCAGGATCACGACCGCCGATTCGTACGAGCCCGGCGGCACCGGTGTGAAGGCCGGCTTGTCGGGACGGGGCGTGCGCTCCTGGCCGAGCACCTTCGGGCCGTCCCGTCCGGTTTCTCCCGGGCCGCGCGCGGGCCCGCGCAGCGCGTCCCGGCCGGTGCCGTGTCCGGATCCGGGTCCCAGTGCCTCGACGTCGATGCCTGCGTCGGGGAACAGCGTGGCGATCGACACCAGCAGTGCGCTGCCGGTGGCGGTGCCGCGCTGCAGCTGGAACCGGTCGATGGCCGCCAGCAGCTCCTCGCGGTTGGAGGTGGGCGGCTGCACCAGCGCGGCGGCGCCACCGAAGGCCACGATGCCGACCCGCAGGTTGGGCGGCTGCTCCTCGATGAAGCTGCGGGCCGCCGCCTGCGCGGCCGTGATCCGGCTGGGATCGACGTCGGTGGCGCGCATGCTCAGCGACACGTCGATCGCCAGGATCACCGTGCGGTGTTCGGACGGCAGGGTGACGACCGCGCTCGGGCGCGCCGTGCCCACGACCATCGCGACCAGCGCGGCCAGCAGCAGCGCCGGCGGCACGTGACGGCGCAGTCGCTGCCCCGGCCCGATCGCCTCCTTGACCAGCCCCAGGCTCGCGAAACGCACCGCACGCTTGCGCCGGCGCAGCATCAGCACGTAGAGCGCGACGAGCACGGGCGCCAGCAGCAGCAGCCACAGCAGCTTGGGCCACAGAAACGACATGGGTTGGCTCGACGGTCGGCCTGACGGTTGCCCGGGCGGTGGGTTACTCTAGCACCGCCCGCCGGCCAGGATCGAACAATCGCCGGCGTGGCCAGGGACAATCGCCGGCGCGGTCCGGCACAGCGCGGCGGAATTCACGATGAGCAGTGCATCGCAGCGGGTGCGCGACTACCTCGACGCCATGGAGCGTCGCGACCTCGATCGCGCCCGTGCGTTGCTGGCGCCCGGGTTCTCGATGCTGTTTCCGGGCGGCGTGCGGCTGACCACGCTCGAGGCGCTGGTGGCCTGGTCCCGGCCGCGCTACCAGTTCGTGCGCAAGCACTACGACCGCTACGACGAGTGTCCCGGCGACGGCGAGACCGTCGTGTACTGCCACGGCACGCTGGCCGGGCGCTGGAACGACGG
>Ga0209254_10007278_pt1 | contig 10210 bp, 8 predicted proteins | sample FrelakmetDIP11DI_FD_187148 | JGI IMG/M metagenome (GOLD analysis project Ga0209254, IMG submission 187148) | Freshwater lake sediment microbial communities from the University of Notre Dame, USA, for methane emissions studies - DIP11 DI (SPAdes)... | ecosystem: Environmental > Aquatic >...
AAGGGTGCGGAGGAAAAGGCGGGTGCGCATCTCCCAGCGGACAACGTTACCCCACTGGTTGATCAGGACCGGGAGGTCGCGATAGGATTTAATCCATTTCGAGTACATATAGCCGATGATGGTTTCAGAGGTGGGGCGAATCACCAGAGGTTCTTCCAGATTTTCCCCTCCACCGATGGTGACGACGGCCAATTCCGGAGAGAAACCCTCTACATGCTCCTTTTCTTTTTCAAGGAAAGACATTGGGATTAAGAGGGGGAAAGCGGCGTTGACATGACCGGTAGCTTTGAACCGTTTATCCAGGCTTTGCTGGATATTCTCCCAGAGCGCCCATCCATATGGCCGGACGACCATGCAGCCGCGTACGGGTGCATAATCCGCCAATTCAGCCCGTTGGATCAGCTGGTTATACCATTCGGAGTAATTCTCGCTTCGGGAGGGTAGCTTTTCAATGCTCATGAATAAATGATGCTTTCTTGTTTTTAAGGATGATGAACCCCGATTATAGCAGGAACAACGGGTTATTTCGCTTCAAAGGTCCTCTTGATCATACCGGGTACATCAAGATAATCCGGGGCAAACATCAGCCGCTCCCAATCTTTTTCGGGTGCATACATCCCGAAATCCTGATGGTATCTCCCGATCGTCTCCTTCCATCCTCCACCGGTAAGAATGAGAGGTTTTGAGGGGATTGCGGAAATTATCATCAGGTTCCACATCACCGCAAGTTCGGCGAGGGTACCCGGCCCTCCGGGAAGTGCAATTGCTGCATCGCAATTCTTAATTAGATACTCGATCCTGTTCATAAGGGTTGGCATTCGAATCTCCTCAATGACCCAGGGGTTTACCTTCATCGGCCTCCAGATTTCGATTTCTTCGCAACTTACACCAATCACATGACCGCCAGTTTCATTCGCTCCGCGTGATACAGCCTCCATCGTCCCGGTATAGCCGCCGGTCATGACCTGGTAACCTTCCTTCGCGATCAGTGATCCTAATTGCCTCGCATTTTCATATTCCGGGCTTACGGGTTTGGGATGGGCTCCGCCGAAAACGGTGATTATCATTGGATTTCCTCTATAGTCGAATTTATTTACAATGCACAATCACAACAGATTCATCAGTTTGATTCCTTCGCAGTTTCGATCCCCGAGTTTTTCGAAAGCAAGATCCAGGCATAAATACCTGCATAATACAAAAGCGGTAATTCATCAGCCGCCGGAAAAACCCACTTACTGACAGCAAAGAATCCCCAAGAAAGGATAAGGGGGAGAAACCAGAAAATTGCATATGTACTAAATCGGGGGGTCGAAAGACTGGCCACCCAGCACAGGAGGGGAACCAGGATGCTGAGCTGTTCGTAGGAGATCCCATGGGGATGAAACATATAGGTAGCCAACCCAAACCAGATGAAGAGGTGCAAGTCGCTTTGTTCTTTGCGAAACCATTTGAAAACCATCCAAGCAGTCATAAATAGAATGGCAATTCCCAGTAAAACGGCAGTAACAGTTGCTGCCTTCACAGGCAGAATCAGGGAAACCAGGTTAACAAATGTTGGGCTTGATTTCACATAACCGGCATATTCCTGAACCCGACCTATCCAAACTGGCAGCCAACCGGGGACGGTAAGGAATGAGAGAAGGAAGAGGATAATCCATGCGCTGGCAAGAGAGATGAGAAATATCCGCTGTTTATTTCGAAATGCTGTCAACAGGATGAAAACCAGGAATAACCACATAAATTGCGGTTTCGTGGTTGTCCAGGCCAGCAGGATGCCGACCATTACCTGGATCCAGAAAGCCGGGTTCTTCCTGATGACGAAGAACCCATAATAGAAAATGAGAAAGGCTGAGATCGTGACGACAAAATTCCCCAGAATCAACCCAAATGCCACCGGGTAAAAAATCAGGAATGTGAATGGGAGCCATTTTGGTGCTCTTGGAAAGGATAAATAAACTGCTGTGATGATCAGGATAATATTCGCGATCAACCAGACCGATTCTGCCCAGGGGTAGGAAAATCTGCTCAGGGGAATGAGCAGAAAAAGGCTGTAAGGAGGATATGCAAAAGCGACCTGGTCCTCCCATTCAAAGGCAGGTCGGCCATAAATTCCCATCTGGCTGGCCAGGGTAACTTCACTGCTGTACGGATTTTGATTTTCAATAAAATTCGCGCGAGCAGCCAGCCAGAATGTATAGAAATCTGCACCGACCGGCAAGCGCTCCAGGAATGAGTGGACAACCAATAGCAACCCTGCGATCAATCCCACCAGAACGAAGATAAGCAGGATTTTTTGCCAGGGTTTGAGAACCCGGGTTGAACGAATCATTTCCTCGCAGCCATGCTTCAGGATTTTTTCTCGCCGGTTTCAGCCTTTATTTCCGCAATGACATTTATAGCAACCTTGGCCGAACCAGATTGCTGGTTCATCCAGCCGGATTTATTCGCCATATCAATCAAATGTCCCAATATTGCGCTTTGCTCAGAATTATCCAGGGATAACCAGGTTTTTTTGATCAGATTGGGGTTGCGGGAAAGAAGTAAATCCCAGGTCATTTCAGGGTCTAGTTTTGTCATGAGTATAGCGTATCAAATCCGGAGGCAGCCGTCAAGAAAAAGACCCGCCGGATTTCAGGCGGGTCATTAGACTTACTTCTCTTGATTATTCTTCCTTCTTTTGAGCAAGTTCTTTTAGTCGTTGCGCTACGACTTCCTGGGTGATATTGCCTGGGACAACTTCGTAATGGTCCTCGTCCATGGTGAAATACCCGCGTCCGCCGGTAAATGAACGAAGTTGGGTGGTGTAGCGAAGCATTTCAGCCAGCGGGACGTGCGCGGTGATCGTTGAATGACCTTTTTCGGTCTCCATCCCCTGAACGCGGGCGCGACGGGTGTTTAGATCACCAAGTACGTCACCCATGTTTGATTCAGGAACAACGATCTTTACAAGCATGATCGGTTCCCGCAGCACCGGACCTGCTTCAGCGAAAGCGATCTTGAAGGCCTCCCGGCCGGCAATTTCAAATGCGATCGGTTTCGAATCCACGGGATGTTCCTTGCCGTCATAAACAGAAACGTGGACGTTAGATACCGGATAACCAGCGAGGACACCTTCTTTCATCAGTGCAACGATGCCTTTTTGGATCGAGGAGAGGTAGCTCTGAGAAATAGCGCCGCCGAATACATCCCAGGTCAGATCGAAATCCTTATCTGCAAGAGGTTCAACGCGCAGCCAGACTTCGCCGAACTGGCCTGCGCCACCGGTTTGTTTCTTATGCCGGTACATTCCTTCGCCCTTTTTGGTGATCGTTTCCTGGAAAGGAACTTTGGGAACACTTGTCACAAGGTTCACTTGGAACTTAGTTTCCGCGCGGCGAATGATGACATCTATATGCTGGTCGCCCATCCCCTGCAGGATGGTCTGGTTTGTGGCGTGTTGCTGCCGCCAGGATAGGGTTGGATCTTCCTCACATAAACGGGTGAGCGTAGGCGAGATCTTGGTGGAATCCGCCTGGGTTTTCGGGAAGATCGCCACTTGGAAAAGCGAACCCGGGTAGACCGGTTTCGGTAGGGTGAGGGGGTGGGTTTTATCACAAAGGGTGTCACCTGTGACCGTTTCGGTCAATTTTGGAACAATTCCAATATCACCAGCATGGACGACCTTCACAGGAATGGTTTCTTTACCGCGAGGGATGCTGATCGTGCCGAGACGTTCTTCCACGCCTTTTTCCTGGTTCCAGACACGACTGTCGGATTGCATCGTACCGGAATAAATCCGGAAATAGGTTTGTTTACCTACAAAAGGATCCGCGGTAGTTTTCCATGCGTAAACAGCCAGTGGACCTGCATCGCTGCATTTAAGTTCTTCGGTTCCGCCTTTTCCTTCCGCTGAAATTGAATTAGCAGCTGTGGGGGAGGAGATAAGTTCAATTATTCCTTCAAGAAGCGGGAAAATACCAATCTCAAGGTGCGCAGAAACAACGAAAACTGGAGCGAAATTCGCCGACTGTACACCTTTGCGAAGACCTTCGATCAGTTCTTCGTCCGAAAGGGTCATGGTGGAGAAATACTTTTCCATCAAGGCGTCATCCCCTTCAGCTGCCGCTTCTACCAGCTTAGCGTGCGCTTCTTCGGCTGCTGCCTTCATTTCTGCAGGGATTTCCACAGGTGTCGCGCTGTTCCCTTTGTAAGCTTTCATCTTCAAAACATCGATTACACCCTGAAATCCGACTTTTTCTCCCCAGGGAAGCTGAACCGGGATCAGGCGGATGTTTGAAAATTCCTGAACGGATGCGAGAGCTTTCTGGAAATTGGCATTTTCGCGCTCCATTTTATTGACGAGGAGCAACCGGGGTAGTTTGAATTGATCGCAATAATTCCAGGCGATTTCAGTACCAACTTCCAAACCTGCCACGGAATCCACCAGAATGGCTGCTCCTTCAACCACGCGGAAAGCAGAAATCACTTCACCGATGAAATCATTGTAGCCGGGAGTGTCCAGGATATTAAGTTTATGGTCTTTGAATTCGACTGGGATAACGGCGGTTGAAAGAGACAACCTTCTGCGAATCTCTTCGTCCTCAAAATCTGAAACTGTGGTCCCATCTTCTATTTTCCCCAGTCGGGTTGTTGCACCGGTGAGGTGGAGCATGGCTTCTACAAGAATAGTTTTACCTGCGCTCCCGTGAGATGCGAACGCGATGTTACGAATCTTATCGGAATTATATTCTTTCATGAATACGAACCCTTCTTTTTGAGGAATAGAACTGGCTGGTAGACAACCTTCCAATTCTAAATGAAAGCGTCTTTCTTGACAAGCAAAGAAGGATAAATATCCTTTTCCATTCGCCATGACGGTTCCACTACCTCATGCCAGCAGCCCTTTTCATCCGGGTAAGACCAGCGCCCAGGGTCTGCAGCAACGACCTTGTAGCCGTGCTGGCCATAAAGGCGAATCGCCCCACTGTTTTCCCGGGCGACATTAAGAGTGATTGTTTTATACTCACGTCTGGAGATCTCTTCTTCAAGGATCCCCAATATTTTTGAACCCAACCCGTGGCTGCGGTAATCCGGTTTGATCCGGAAGGAAAATATATAAGCCCGATCTTTCCCGTCTGCAAGCTCAAGTCGGTCGCACTCGAGTTGTACGAAGACTTGACCAACCAATCCATCTTCAGGATGGATCGCTACCCATGAGAGCGCTTTACCTTCCACGCACCGTGTAAAGGTATTCTGATATATCTCCCTGAAATGAGTTAATTCACCGCCCCATTCAAGATCCACAAGATCGCCTTTTTCAAGCGGGCGAACTAGGATCTCCGCATTCTTTTTCAAACTATCAGAATTGGAGATCATTCCTTGGTAGGGGCGGAAATTGAAAAATCGGATAGATGCTTTTTGATCAGTCGGGAGAGGAGGGTTTCTTCTTCCTCCTGCGTTAGAATATCACCATCCAACCAGGCTGAACGCAGGGAGAAAAGGATTTTCTTATAAACTGGACCGGGGGGAATACCCAATTTTCTGAGAGCATTACCATCCACCCCGGGTTTGACTTTTTGCCAATTAAAAATGTAATTGTGGATCAGCGCATGCCCGCATTCTTCGATGTTCTCCATATCCAGGATGAATAATGCCATTGGGTTGACTTTATCCCATTGGGCAGTCACATGGCTGGGAGATTGTGAACAAAGGCGGTGGATCGATTTTCGGACCCGGTAGATCTGCCGGAGGCAGTTCAAGAATCCACCAGGGAGTCGCAGGCGGTTAGTGATGGAAACTGCCTGGGATTCTTGATACGCGCACAACCAAACCAGGTACTTGATGACGAGATTACTGGGCAGGGAGAATAGAATCGACGGGAAATTCCATTCCGCCGGGATTTTTAGGTTAGTGGAATGAACCAAACGTTCTTTAAATATTTCTGGGCAGTCCAGGTCGGGATAGATTGCAGCGAGTAGTCCAAGATTGTCCATTCTGGAGAGCATTGCGGGGAAATCGGACTCGATTAAGATAAGGTCTAATTCGTGCCTGACCCGCTGGCCAGAGATCTGATTCAGCAGGGGGGTTGCCCCTTTCATTAATTGAAACGTCCTGTCTTCGATATTGAACCCAAATCTCTTTTCAAAACGTACTGCACGAACCAAACGGGTGGGATCCTCGATAAATGATAATGGATGCAATACCCGGATCAATCCACTCTGAAGATCGCTCCAACCTCCCCAAAAATCATACAATTCACCGAAATGAGCGCCATCGAGCCGCAGTGCCATCGTATTTATGGTGAAATCCCGCCGGTGCAGATCAAGTTTGATGGAGCCACGTTCGACGGTTGGTAAAGCGGTGGGGAAATCATAATACTCTGTTCGCGAGGAAACCAAATCAACCCGGAAGGGTAGTTCATCCTTACTCACCGTAGATTGGAATTCTGGTAGAGTGAGGATTTTTTCCTGGATATCCTGTAAATACCATTTTGCAGTTCCAAACCGGTTGTGGCTCACCTGCCTGCCGCCGTACATCTCAACCAGTTTTCTGGCCAACCGGATGGCATCTCCCTCAACAACGATATCCAGATCCGCACCTTTTCGCCCTAGAAAAAGATCCCTGACAATTCCCCCGACCAGGTAGACCGGGTAACCCAACCCGGATGCGTTTGATGAAATCAATTTCAGGAGGGAAATCGTGGTATCAGGCAGATATGCTTCCAGCTTTTTTGCCAGGTTCTTTTTAGAGGGAACAGGTTTGTTTCCACCGGTTAGGATATGCAGGAGGTCTGTACGGGTGACAATGCCGACCAGCTTTTTTTTGTCTGGATCAAACACAGGAACCTGACCCCAGCCGGTTTCAGCCATAACCTTCTGAAGCGTGGCGATGGAATCCCCCGGAAGAACCGAGACTTCACCCGCTTCCATGAGTTCAGCTACCAGGATATCCAGTTTATGCCCCACGGCCCGGTCAACTGACCGACGGGTGAGCAAACCTACAACCCTAGTTCCTTCGACGACAGGAAACCCCTCATAACCATATCGCTGCATGAGCACGTAAGCTTCAGAAACCAGTGTTTGTGGTTTCAGGATCATCGGTTTCCGGGACATGACCTGGCATACAGTCATCACAGGTTGAATGACAGATTGAAGCACATTTATGAGTTCTCCCCGGACATTGTGAAGGATTTTATTCTGATCGAGTGAATCATCCTTTGCTTGTTCGGGGATTAAAGCTGCTGCCGCACGTTCGTGGCCACCTCCATCGAAGTGAGAAGCAACGGCAGCGACGTTTACCTGGTCGCTTGTCGATCTGGCGATCAGCCGAATTCCCTCCTGGGTTCGGACGAGCAGGAACAGCGCATCCGGGTCCAGGAGGTCGCGCAGCTTATGCGCAATACTGGATATCTCTTCATCCATTTCGACAGCATCAGCCAGCGAAATGGTAATATTTAATCCCTGGATTTGCAGCGTCTCGGCAGCATCCAGAAGGCGGTCGTAAAGCTGACGCTGCCCGGGAGAGAGGGGTGGATTTAGAAAATCCCCTACCAGTTTCAAGCTGGCACCCTGATCGATAAGGTAAGCTGCCGCTCGTATATCCCGGGAGGTGGTGCTGGCATATAACAGGGAACCCGTGTCTTCGTATATTCCTAGAAGTAAAAGTGTTGCTGAAATGATCCCGGAAATACGCCCGTGCTCACGCAGTTCCTCCACCAGCAAGGTGGTGGTGGCGCCAACCCTGTCGGTTTTGATCACCCAATTTGCAGGGTGATCCACCCGGGGGTGATGATGATCGATCACCTGGACTACGGTTGAAGCATTCATTCCCCGCAATGTGATCAGGGATTGCGTATCCACCAGGTGAATATGCTCAATGTCCTCCCTGGGAAGGTCCCCGGATTCAATGAAAGGCAAATCCGCGTTGTAAAGATTGAGAAATGCCCGCACATTCCGGTTAAGTTTGTGCGGCAGTATCGGGATTGCATTTTCATGGAGCAGGTTGGAACCTAGAAGTGATGCCAGCGCATCAAAATCTGCCTGCTCGTGTGTGAGGATGACTTCCATACGAATTATTGTAACATTAAGGGTTTATTGAAAAATTCTCTTCCCATTGAACAGAATAGATTTTTGATAATAATCTGATATGATGCTGGGGAACGAGGAATGATGAGCATTGAATTGACCCAGGCCGAATTATTGAGATATTCACGCCACCTGATGATCCCGGAGGTTGGGCTGGAAGGGCAGCGCAAACTGAAATCCGCTTCAGTCCTCATTGTAGGGACCGGAGGGCTGGGGTCCCCAATCGCTCTTTACCTGGCTGCGGCCGGCGTTGGCCGGATCGGATTGGCGGATTATGACCGGGTGGACACATCCAACCTACAACGCCAGGTCATCCACAGCCAGGCAGAATTGGGTGAACTTAAAGTGGAATCAGCAAAACGCCGGATACTCGAGCTTAATTCTGAGATCCGGGTGGATACGCACAACGTAGTTTTAAATTCAGAGAACGCTCGCCAGATTGCAGAGGACTACCAGGTACTGGTCGATGGTACGGATAATTTCCCGACCCGCTATCTGCTCAACGACCTGGCAGTATTCACAGCAAAACCTTATATTTATGGCTCGGTATTCCGCTTTGAAGGGCAGGCAAGTGTATTTGATGCCAAGCAAGGCCCCTGCTACCGATGCCTGTTTGCTGAGCCGCCTGATTCTACTTTTGTTCCCTCCTGCGCCGAGGGTGGTGTTTTCGGGGTGATCCCGGGGATAATCGGCACAATCCAGGCTACTGAAACGATCAAATATATTCTTGGGATTGGCGAGCCTCTCATCGGAAAATTACTGCTTGTGGATGCGCTTGAATCCGTCTTTCAAAAGGTCTCCCTCCAGAAAGATCCCGAGTGCATGGTTTGTGGAAAAAAACCGGTGATCCGGGATCTGATTGATTATGAGGAATTCTGCGCTGCCCCCGCGATAACCCAGGCAGGTGCTGACCTTGAGCCAAGCCAATTGATCTCTCCTGCAGAGTTGGCGACGCTGATCAAGAAGAAAGCTTCTTTGAAATTGGTGGATGTACGGTCACCCGTGGAACTGATGGTTTCCAAATTCCCCGGGGCGGAGGTGGTTCAAATTGAGCACCTACAGGAATGGTTTATTAGTTGGGATAAGCATGAACCAATTATTTTCCTCTGCAGAACAGGCCTGCGTTCAGCGAGGGCTGTAAAAATGGCCGTGCGGGCAGGGTTATCCCGTACACGCTGCCTGAAAGGTGGTATTAATGCCTGGGCTGTGGAGATCGATCCAACCATTCTGCAGTATTAATTCATGACTAAAAGAGAATCTATGGAATTAAAGCCGACTATCCTAAAGAACGGTCAACAACCGGTTCTATTAACTGTTCTTGCGCATCCTGATGATGAAACTTTCGGAACCGGGGGGACTTTAGCTCTTTATGCCCGGAAGAAGGTCAAGGTAATCCTGATCTGCGCCACCCGCGGAGAAGTTGGGGAGGTCGATGAGGAATATATGAAAGGATTCAGCTCAATCGCAGAAAAGCGTGTGGATGAGTTGAGGTGCGCGGCAGGCTTGCTCGGGCTCGCAGAGGTGATTTTCCTGGATTACCGCGATTCTGGTATGGAAGGATCGCCGGATAACCGCCATTCCCAGGCGTTGGCAGCCCAGCCTGTGGAGGATGTGGCAAAGATCATCAAGGAACACATTTTCAGGATCCGCCCACAGGTGCTTATCACATTCGATCCAATTGGTGGGTACAGGCACCCTGACCATATCGCGATTCATAATGCGACTGTCAGGGCTTTCGAATTATGCGGAGATGGTGTTTTCAAAAATAGTGAAGATTCATATAAACCTGCGAAGTTTTATTACAATACTTTTCCACGCGGTTTTTTGAGAACCGGGATCAGGCTGATCCGGTTATTTGGTAAAGATCCACGCCATTTCGGCAGGAACAAGGATATTGATCTGCTATCCATCGCAGAGGTGGATTTTCCGATCAATGCCAGGATCAATTATCGATCTGTAACAGAGATTCGCGATCAGGCTTCAGCCTGTCATGCCAGCCAGGGTGGGCAATCCATGAATCGAGGTCCGCTAGGCTGGTTTCGCCGAATTTTCTCTGCGAATGAGACTTATATGCGGGCATATCCTCCACCAGAAGGAAAACGGATTGAAAAGGACCTTTTCGAAGGCCTATAAAAAAACCCGGTTTC
>Ga0209254_10007279_pt1 | contig 10209 bp, 7 predicted proteins | sample FrelakmetDIP11DI_FD_187148 | JGI IMG/M metagenome (GOLD analysis project Ga0209254, IMG submission 187148) | Freshwater lake sediment microbial communities from the University of Notre Dame, USA, for methane emissions studies - DIP11 DI (SPAdes)... | ecosystem: Environmental > Aquatic >...
CAGGTCCACGCCGCTCGCACGGGCGATGATCCGCACGGCCTCGAACGCGTCGGCGGCTTCCACCGGCCGGCCCGGCCCCCACGGGCCGCGCGGTTCCCGCAGCCCGGTCAGCACCGCACCCACATGCACCGGCTGATGCGGCAGCGAGGCGTTCAGCGCCGCGATCTCATCCTCGGTCGGCCTGCGATGGGTCGGGATCAGTTCGACCGCGCGCACCTCCCCACTCGGCTGCACCACCTGAGCGATCGAGAACAGGGCGACGTCGGCGAAGCCGCGGGAGACGTTGCGGGACAACGCTTCCAACAGCGCGGGCAGCAATGTGGTGGCCAGGTGCGGCCGCTCGGCCTCCAGCGGGTTGAGCACCGCGGTGGTGGCCCGCCGCGGGTCGTCGGCTGGCAGGCCCCACTGGTCGAAGACACCGGCGGGCAGAAATGGTGTGGGCAGCACCTCGACATAGCCCGACAGCGCCAGCGACTTGCCGATCGCGCGGCGGCGCTTCTGCCCGGATGTCAAGCCGCGGCCGGCGGGTGCGGTGGGCAGCACCGACGGGATCTTGTCGAGCCCCTCCAGGCGCAGCACCTCCTCGACCAGGTCGGCGGGTTGCGCCAGGTCGGGACGCCAACTCGGCGGGGTCACGATGAGGATCGCCGGATCGTCACTGTCCTCGTCGACGCGCGCGCCGATCTGGGTCAGCCGGTTCACCGCGGCGCCGGGCTCGTAGGAGACACCGGCCATGTGGTCGGGCAGGTCGAAGCGCATCCGCACCGGGGCGGGCGACCAGTCCTCGCGGGGCGGATCACCGCGCCAGTCGGTCAGGCGCGGTTCGACGGTTCCGCCCGCGATCTCGGCCAGCAGCGCCGCGCAGCGGTCGAGTGCGGCCACCGAGACGGCGGGGTCCACCGAACGCTCGTAGCGCCGGCCGGCCTCGCTGACCAGATGCAGCCGCCGCACCGTGCGGGACACCGCGGCCGGATCCCACACCGCGGCCTCCAGCAGGATGTCGGTGGAGTTGTCGTCGATCTCGGTGGTGCCCGCGCCCATCACGCCGCCGATGGCCGCGGTGGCGATGTCGTCGACGATCAGCACGTCAGCCGGGTCGAGCTGGCGCTCGATGTCGTCGAGGGTGACCACGGTCTCCCCCGGTTGGGCGAACCGCACCGCGAAGTCGCCGTGGATGCGGCTGCTGTCGTGGGCGTGCATCGGATGGCCGAGTTCGAGCATGACGTAGTTGGTGACGTCGACCGCCGGTGAGATCGGCCGGATGCCCGACAGCAGCAGCCGGCGGCGTAACCACCACGGCGACGTGGCGTTCGGGTCGATACCGGTGACCGGGCGCAGCGCGAACCGGCTCACCCCGGTTCCCGGTTCGATGGTCACCCCCAGTGCCGGGCCTTCGACAGGCAGCGGCGGCACATCAGCCGGATCGGCGTAGTCCAGGTCGTAGGCGCACGCGATCTCACGGGCGATGCCGCGTACCGACATGCCATAGCCCCGGTCCGGGGTGATGGCCAGGTCGAACACCACGTCGTCGAGTCCGAGTACGGCGGCACCGTCCTCACCCGGTTCGGCGGTGCCCGCCGGAAGCACCAGGATGCCGGAATGGTCGGCACCCAAACCCAATTCGGCGGCCGAGCAGATCATGCCGTCCGACAGCCGGCCGTAGGTCGTGCGGCTGGCGATGTGGAAGCCACCCGGCAGCGTGGTTCCCGGCAGGGCGACCACCACCAGATCGCCGACCACGAAATTCGTTGCTCCGCAGACGATGTCCTTTGGAGCCGACGCCCCCACATCTACTTTGCAGGCCCGAATTGGCTTCTTGAACTCAGTGAGATCCTCGATGGCGGTCACCCGCCCGACGGTCAGCGGGCCGTCCACCGGCCCCAGCGTGATGATGTCCTCGACTTCGTGGCCGACCCGGATCAGGGCCTGCTCCAAGTCGTGCGGCTCGACGTCCCAGCCCGGGGCGCCGCGCTGGACGACCTCGCGCAGCCAGCTGTAGGGAAGGCGCATCAGACCCCGACCCCAAACGGCAGCGAGAACCGGACGTCGCCCTCGACCATGTCACGCATGTCGGGAATCCCGTTGCGGAACTGCAGGGTGCGTTCCAGGCCCATGCCGAACGCGAAACCGGAGTAGACCTCGGGGTCGATTCCGGCCGCACGCAACACATTCGGGTTGACCATGCCGCAGCCACCCCACTCGACCCAGCCGGGGCCGCCCTTCTTGTTCGGGAACCAGATGTCGACTTCGGCCGACGGCTCCGTGAACGGAAAGAAGTGCGGGCGCATGCGGGTTCGCGCGCCTCCCCCGAACTCCGAGCGCGCAAAGGCGTCCAGAGTGCCCCGCAGATGCGCCATAGTCAGCCCGCGGTCGACCGCGAGCCCCTCGACCTGATGGAACACCGGGGTGTGGGTGGAGTCGAGTTCGTCGGTGCGGAACGTGCGACCGATCGAGACGATGTACACCGGCAGGTCACGGTCCAGCAGCGTGCGTACCTGTACCGGGGAGGTGTGCGTGCGCAGCAGCTGACGGGAGCCTTCCGGCGCGATGTGGAAGGTGTCGGACTCGCTGCGGGCCGGGTGGTCCGGCGGGAAGTTCAGCGCGTCGAAGTTGAACTGTTCGGTCTCGACCTCGGGACCCTCGGCCAGCTCCCAGCCCATCGCGACGAAGGTGTCGGCGATGTGTTCGGCCAGGATCGTGATCGGGTGGCGCGCACCGACCGGCTGACGGGTCGAGGGCAGCGTGACGTCGACGGCTTCGGCCACCAGAACGGCCGCGTCGCGTTCGGCGCGCAGCATCGCCAGGCGCTCGTCATAGCTGTGCTGGGCCTCGCCCCGGGCCTCGTTGACCCGCTTGCCGGCGTCGGCCCGGTCGGCCTTGGGCAGCGTGGCCAACGCCTGCCGGGCCAGCGCCAGCGGGGCGCGGTCGCCGAGGTGGTCGGTCTTGGCGTGGGCCAGCGCGTCGAGGTCTGCCGCCGATGCGAAAGCGTGCCGGGCTGCCGTCACAGCCTGCGACAGCGAGGCCTGCGACAGCAGGTCATCGGCTTGCTCACCCACGCGGCGAGACTCTCCTTCGCTGGCCGGGGTTTGTTCGCGGCACGGGTGTGACGCAAGTGCCGATCATAGGTGATGCCACAATGACGCCTCGCGGGCATTTCGCGCACCCGGAGATCAACCGGGTTCAGACCTTTGGGGAGGTCACATGACGAGGCCGCTGATCGTGGCCGCCGTATGGGCGGTGGCCATCGCCCTTGGCGCGCTTGGCGTGTTGTTCCACGGCTTCTGGTGGTGGGTGCCGGCGATCGTCATGGCGGCGCTGGCCGCCCTGGGCACCTGGGACGTCCTGCAGACCAAGCACACGATCCTGCGTGCGTTCCCCATCCTCGGCCACGCCCGGTTCCTCGCCGAGCTGCTGCGACCGGAGATCCGCCAGTACTTCATCGAGGCCAACACCGAGGCCAGCCCGTTCGACCGGGAGACCCGCGACATGGTCTACGAACGGGCCAAGGGCCTCAAGAGCGAGGAACCGTTCGGCACCGAGCGCGATGTCTACGCGTTGGGCTACGAGTTCCTGCGGCACTCGCTGCGGGCCCGGATGGCCACCGACCTGACGCCGAAAGTCCGGCTGGGCGGCCCGGACTGCGCGCAGCCGTACGACATCGCACTGCTGAACGTCTCGGCGATGAGCTTCGGGGCGTTGTCGGGCAACGCCATCGAAGCGCTCAACGGCGGTGCGGCCGTCGGCGGCTTCGCCCACGACACCGGCGAAGGAGCGATCAGTCCCTATCACCTCAAACACGGCGGTGACCTGATCTGGGAGGTCGCCTCGGGGTACTTCGGCTGCCGCGACTCCGACGGCCGCTTCGACGCGGTGAAGTTCGAGGAGAAGGCCGCGCTGCCTTCGGTGAAGGCGATATCGATCAAGCTGTCCCAGGGCGCCAAGCCGGGCCTCGGCGGTGTGCTGCCCGGCGCGAAGGTGACCGTCGAGATCGCCGCCACCCGCGGCGTGCCGTTGGGCGAGACGGTGATCTCCCCGCCGGCGCACACCGCGTTCCACACCCCGGCCGAGCTCATGCACTTCATTGCGACGCTGCGCAGCCTGTCGGGCGGCAAGCCGGTCGGGTTCAAGTTTTGTGTGGGCGCCCGCACCGAGTTCCTGTCCATCTGCAAAGCGATGCTGCAGACGGGCATCACGCCGGACTTCATCATCGTCGACGGCTCGGAGGGCGGCACCGGCGCCGCGCCGCAGGAGTTCGAGGATCACGTCGGCATGCCGCTGACCGAAGGCCTGATGATGGTGCACAACTGTCTGGTCGGCGTCGGGCTGCGCCAGCACGTCAGGATCGGCGCGTCAGGCAAGGTGGCCAGCGGCGCGGACATCGTCACCCGCATCTGCCAGGGTGCGGACTTCACCCTGTCGGCCCGCGCGATGATGTTCGCTCTGGGCTGCATCCAGGCGATGAAGTGCCACACCAACACCTGCCCCACCGGCGTGGCCACCCAGAACCGGGAACTGGCGCGCGCCCTCTACGTTCCGGACAAGATCGAGCGGGTCGCCAATTTCCAGCGTGCGACGGTGGCCAGCGCGGCGCAGATCGTCGCCTCGATGGGGCTCGACGGATTCCACCAACTGGAACCGTCGATGCTCAATCGACGCATCGAGGGTCAGCGCACCCGCACGTACGCCGAGATCTACGACTGGCTGATGCCCTGTGAACTGCTGGAGGACCCGCCCGACTCGTGGCGCTCCGACTGGGTGGAGGCGTGCGCCGAGGAATTCCGCTAGCTGCGCCACAGCAGTTCGGCCAGGGCCAGCAGGGCCACCAGCCCGGGCAGCCACACGTAGATCGGGCCGGCTTCGTTGACGAAGGCGCTGCCGACCTGCGTGCCGATTCGCCCGTCGCCGAGATTGTCCAGATTGGTACTCGTGTGCCGGATGACCTGTTAGCGGACGTGCGGGCCCAGAAGCAGCAGCGCCGTCGCCACCGCGACCAGGGCCGCGGTGTAGCCGAGGGTGACCCGAAGGCGGGCCAGCCGTGTCAACGCTCTGAGGAATATCGCCATCTGACTATGCCTGCGGGTCGAGGTCGTCCCGCTCGTCCTCGGCCGGGAGGTCCCTGCGGGTCTTGAGCCGGTACATCGCCAGGTCGGCCGGCACCCCGTTGGCGCGATGACCGAAAACCTGGCGTCTGGCCCGCTTGACCGTCACGCCCAGCGCGTCCAGTTCTTCCTCGGGAATCCGCTCGAGTGTCTTCTCCGAGACGATCAGACCCCCGCGGGTGGCCCGTTCCATCACCCGAGCGGCGATGTTGACGTCGACCCCGAGCCAGTCCGACCCGATGCGCTGGGGCCGGCCGGTGTGGATGCCCGCCCGCATCCGCGGGGTATACCCGTCGACCTCGACGTTTCGCACCGCCTCGCGGGCCGCCATGGTGGCGCGGACGGCGGTGGCCGGATCCCGGAAGACCGCCATCACCCCGTCGCCCATGCGCTTGACGATCTGACCGCCGGCATCCAGCAGCGGCGGCTCGGCCGCTTGGGCGACGCGGCGCAGCAGCCGCAGCGTGGCGTCGTCACCGGCCTGCAGCGCCCAGCTGGAAAAGCCGACGAGGTCGGTGAAGACGAGCGTCACCTCCGGGTTGGCCGGCCGCCCGGACACCCGTTCGGTGAGCGCCTGCCAGACCTGAAGTGTGGCCAAACTCATCTCCCGGGTGGCGACGTCACGCTCGGGCAGCAGCCGGTCGGTGGCACGGGCGACCGCTCGCGGCCCGCCCTCGCCCGCGGCCGACAGTGGGTCGCCGAAGTCGGGGTCGCCCGGCAGCACCCGGCGGGCGCGGCGGATCAACGCGACGATGCCCGGGTTGTGGTTGGTGTTGTGCAGCCAGGCCGCCGGACCGCGCCCGGTTTGGTGCTCCACCGGCTCGACGTCCACAAGATCAGCCTAGGGAACGCTTTTCGGCGGGGCCAACGACTGTGACCCGGCCGTCGTAGACAATGCGTGTTGTCAGCCTTATCGTGAGGTCCACATCACCGGCCGGAGGGGAGCGCCGCGGACTGGCGATGCAGTATGTCCCCAGACACAAGAGCCTCGACGCGCGCGCCGGGTCCCTAGTGCACACGACGTTCTCACTCGCCGGACTGCGGCCCGCCCGAGGACGTTCCACCGCCGCCTGAACCGGAGAGCCCATGATCGAATGGTCCGACGTCGACCTTGCCGTGCGTGACGCCGTCCGCGAGTTCGTCGACAAGGAGGTGCGGCCCCACGTCGACGCGCTGGAGAGCGGCGACATGGAGCCCTACCCGATCGTGCGAAAGTTGTTCGCCACCTTCGGGATTTCCGAGATGGCCCGGGAGTCGCTGACTAAGCGGCTGGCGCGGATGCGGGAACGTGGAGGCGGCGGCGCGCCCGAGTCGGCGTCGAAGTCGTTCGGCATGTTCGGTGAGGGCGGATCGGGCGGGATGGGTTTCGCGCTCATCAGCGAACTGTGCCGGGTCAGCATGGGACTGGTGACCGGCATGGGTGTCAGCCTCGGCCTGACCGTGCCGACGATCGCGTCCCGCGGGACGCTGGCCCAGCAGGAGCGGTGGCTGCCCGACCTGGTGACCTACGAAAAGGTCGGGGCGTGGGCCATCACCGAGCCCGACTCCGGCTCGGATGCGTTCGGCGGCATGAAGTCCTACGTCGTGCGCGACGGTGACGACTACATTCTCAACGGGCAGAAGACCTTCATCACCAACGGACCCGACGCCGACGTCGTGGTGGTGTACGCCAAACTCGACGAGGGTGACCCGGCGGTCAGCAAGCGCGACCGCAAGGTCCTCACCTTCGTGCTCGACCGCGGAATGGAGGGTTTCGTCCAAGCAAAGCCGTTCCGCAAGATGGGTATTCACAGTTCCCGAACCGGCGAGCTGTTCTTCAACAATGTGCGACTGGGCCGCGACCGGCTGCTGGGCGAGACCGAGGACAACGCCTCGGGCGACGGCCGCGCCAGCGCCCGGTCGAACTTCGCCGCCGAACGGATCGGGGTGGTCGCGATGGCGCTCGGGGTGATCGAGGAATGCCTGCGGTTGTGCGTCGACTACGCCAGGACGCGCACGCTGTGGGGCAAAGAGATCGGCCAGTTCCAGTTGATCCAGCTCAAACTCGCCGACATGGAGGTCGCCCGGATGAACGTGCGCAACATGTTGTTCCGGGTCATCGAGTGCGGGCAGACCGGCACCCCGATCTCGCTGTCGGAGGCCTCGGCGATGAAGTACTACTGCTCGCAGGCCGCCACCGACGTGGCGATGGAAGCCATCCAGTTGTTCGGCGGCAACGGGTACATGACCGAGTACCGCGTGGAACAGCTTGCCCGCGATGCCAAGTCGCTGATGATCTACGCGGGAAGCAACGAGGTTCAGATCACCCACGTGGCCAAGGGATTGCTCAGCGGTAATTAGTCGGGTGTTTTCCCCGCCGACACGCTCGATAACACCCGGTGTCGTTGACGCGAGTCGCCGTCGGCAACAATTGACACCGATGTCACGCGCGCTCGCAAGACGGCCACGCAACTGTGCGAACTGCTCAGCGCCCACGGCGTCGAGTGCTCAGTTGTGGCATACGATGGCGGGCACGACTTCCCCTCGGCGGCAAACGGTTTCAAGGATGCGCTGCCCTAGCTGGCGGGCCGGCTAGGCACTCCCGGTGTCCCCCCTGCCGGGGGCCTAACCCGTCAGAACGGCGGTGGCCGGTTGCGTTCGGCTACATAGGCATCGTTCAGGGCGCGTGCACACTTGATTCGGTATGCCCGATCCTCGGTTCGTGTTCGTCGCCGGGTCGGCATCATCATCGTGCGTGCGTGGGACGGGTCCATCTGCTGTGGCGGCGGCAGTGCGCCCGTCGTAATGTTCCATTGCGGGAATAACACTCGGCTGCCGGGATGCGTGACGTAGGTCTTGCCGGTCGGTGACGTCCACTCGACGGTGCCATCGGGAAACTGCCGATCCGACCAGCCGTCCCAGAACGTTTTGAGCAAGTGGTCTTTTCGGCACGCGCACTTCAGATTCGACGCGTGAGTCGGGCCTAGCGGCCAGGGGATGGTGTGGTCGACATCGCACAACTCGGCGGGTATTTCGCAGTTCGGAAAGCGACAGGTGAGATCCCGGAATCGGACGAAATCCTCCAGCGCTGCCGATGGCCGGTAACCTGGCTCGGGTTCGTCGGCCGGCCGACGAACGTGCCGCACTTTGGCGCCCCCGCGGATCAGCTCGGCCAGTAGCGGGGTCGGCACGACCCCGCCCCGTCCGGTCAACGTCGCTGCTGCCTTCTTGGCCGGCGGCGGGTCGTCTGATTCGAAGCCCTCTCCCGACATGACCGGATCCGGTGCGATGTTCTCCACGTCGGCGTCGGTCACCACGTGCACGACCACACTGGCAGCACGGCCGTCGTCGTCGGAAGCCGCGCATGCCGGTGAACCGCATGTGCACGCGAGCCGATCCGAGCCGGCGGCCAAGGCGCCCAGAGCGTCTGCGCGCCGCTGTGCGATCGTCCGCGGGTCGTCGTCACATACTCCATGGGCCATCTGCATCAAGCGGCGATCGAGCGCGGCGGCGTCGGTGGCGTAGAGCCGGCCCGAGATCCCGGTGACGCCCGATCCGTCGTACTGGGAGCCGACACGAATCGCACGGTCTTGGGCCCGCGTGCGGGTCTGGTGAACCCCGCCGGGGTCGTAACGATCGACCCATGCGTCGACTGCCTTTTGGAGCTTGTTGGCCGAAAGCACGCCCCACGACAGAGCCTGCTCGGCGATCGCGGAGTCGACTAGATCGAGTGCAGCCTCGTCCTGGATGAGGTCGGTGCGCGACGCGATCGCCGAGCAGACCCGATAGCTGAGCAGCCCTTCCAAGAACAGCTCCGCCACCCGCGGCAATCGATAGCGCAGTGAGAGGCCGAGGTGCATGTCCCCGGAGGCACGGCCCCGGCTGATTCCGAGGGCCGCGCCAATCTCGGCGGCCGTCGCATCCCACGGATCGCAGGCCCAGTACGCGCGCTCGTCGTCGCCGCACCGACGGCGCACCAACTCACTGATTGCAGCGACGCGCCTGGCCGCCGTCTTGGCCTCCTCGCGGGCGAGGTCTTCGATCGCGCCCACGACAGCGGCATCGCTCGCCGACCGGAGCCCACCATCGAACATGCGTTCGAGTCTACCGGCGCCCTCCGACATTGATTGTCGTCGCGCCTAGCCGCGGCGTCGCTGGGCCTTCGCGCTCTCGTACAGGCAGATCGCCGCGGCGCCGGCCACATTGAGGCTCTCCGCACCGCCGGCCATCGGGATGGTGACTCGATGATCGGCCAGCGCGGCCAGTTCGGGTGACAGGCCCTGGGACTCGGGGCCGAACATCCACGCCGCAGGCGCGGCGAGCAGGTTCGCGGCGTCGTCGAGACTCACCTCGCCGTCCAGGGTCGTCGCCAGGATCTGCAGACCGGTCGCCCGCAGCGCGGCCAGCACGACGGGGGTATCGGGCTCGACCACCACCGGCACAGCGAAGATGCTGCCCGCCGAGGCGCGCAGGCACTTGCCGTTGTAGGGGTCCACACTGTGCCCGGCGAACACCACCGCAGCCGCGCCCATCGCGTCGGCGAGCCGGATCAGCGTGCCCGCGTTACCGGGCTCGGACAGATCGACGGCGACTGCGACCAATGTCGCTGAGCCGCTGAGCACTTCGTCGAGGTGGGTTTCCGGATGTCGGCACACCGCAACGAGTCCGGACGGCGTCACAGTATCGGACAAAACCTTGGCGGCGCGCTCGGTCACCACATGCACCGCCAGCCCGCTCAGCAGCCCGGCGTGGCGCTGCGCGGCGACCTCGGTGGCGAATACGTCCTCGACCAGCCCGCGGCGTGCCGCCGCCTCGACCAGGTTCGGGCCCTCGGCCAAAAAGCGCCCAGCACGACGACGCCCGGTGTGGCGGTGCAGCTTGGCTGCGGCCACCACCCGGGCGGAGCGTTCAGTGAGTTCCGTCGTCAGGCGGCTTCACCGCTGCCGGAGGGGGCGTTGACATCCTCCGGCAGGGCCGCCTTGGCGGCCTCGACCAGTGCGGTGAACGCGGCCGGGTCGCTGACGGCGATCTCGGCGAGGTTCTTGCGGTCGACTTCGATCCCGGCGGCCTTGAGGCCCTGGATCAGCCGGTTGTAGGTGATGTCGTTGGCGCGGGCCGCCGCGTTGATGCG
>Ga0209254_10007280_pt1 | contig 10208 bp, 10 predicted proteins | sample FrelakmetDIP11DI_FD_187148 | JGI IMG/M metagenome (GOLD analysis project Ga0209254, IMG submission 187148) | Freshwater lake sediment microbial communities from the University of Notre Dame, USA, for methane emissions studies - DIP11 DI (SPAdes)... | ecosystem: Environmental > Aquatic >...
TCCGGTTCGATCCAATAGGCGTCCTTGAGTCTGGGATAATAGGAGTTAACTGTTTTGAGGTCAATTGCTTTGAAAATGAGAATGGAGAAAGCAATGATCAGGATCGATGTCAAGACTGCTGTCAATGGTCTTGCCTTCTTTTCAGGATTGAGTTGATAGGTGGATTCCTCCCATCCTCTGCCGAAACGAAACAGAGAGATGAGGTTATACATCACATAAACCTGCACGGCGAACGGAGGAAATCCAAAAAATCCAAGAAAAGGCATCTCAAATCCCTTCATGTTCTCGAAGAAAGGAACCGTATAAACCCATTTTGAACGGGTCCAGAAGTTCCAGAACTCCCAGAGAAATCCACAGATCAGGCCAGCGATGAGAAGGAGAAATATTTTTCCTGGTTTTCCTTCTCCAAGATCCCTCAAAAGGGATTTACCCCCAAAGCGATAAACAAAAGGCTCCAGGAGAAAGATGAATCCGACCCAGATGAGGGGGAAAAAGTACTGAGGAATGAGGACTGAGGAAACCAAGCAGAGTGTTCCCAATGCAATCAGGACATGATGGCCACCCTGTGAGATGACCGTTTTTTTAATCGATGACGTTTTGAACAGACCGAGGGTTTCCAACAACTCCATGGTTTCAAATATCCCGGGAAGGACAGTGCCGTAAGCGATTGCATAACCCAGCCATCTTTCAACAGTGGAGTTCGGCAGATTGATATAGTACCAGTTCTCTAAGGAAAGATTGGCCGCCTCAAAGATCAGCCAGATGAAGACTGACCATGGGATCAGGAGAAAGAATTCTCTCCTTCGATTGATGAGAAGGGAATTGCTTTTCAAACGGTAGATGATCGCATCGATAAAGAGGATATAAGACCACCAGGCAAAACAATAAAACCAGCTATAGAAAGGTTCGACCTTCTTGAGATGGAGGAACTCAGAAAGGATCAGAAAGAGAAGTCCAATCACCCCATGGAGCGGAAAGCTCTTTTTCATCAGGGATGAATTTAGCATATTCTGTAACCAAGGACAATTATTAAAAGAGTTTTCGTTGTCATTTCCTAGGTAATATGATACCTTATAAGCACAATTTGCAACCCCAAATGGGAAGGGGAACCCCTCAGACGATGACCCCAGAAAAGAAAAAAGAATTAATAAAAACCCTCTGTGAAAACTACGGTATAGATATCCTTTACACATTTGGGAGTCGCTCAGAGGAGGTGGCAGACTTCTTATTTGGAGTGGGGGCAAATCTTATTTCAGGACCTTCGGATGTGGATATAGGGGTGAAAATGGTTTCGGGGAGAAAACTCGACGTTAAAGAGAAAGTTTTTCTATCCATTTCCCTTGAAGACCTTTTAGGAGTGGGAAGAGTTGATCTTGTCGTCCTTTCAGAAGCAGATCCTTTTCTGGCCGCAGAAATCATTCGGGGGGAAAGGCTTTTTGCAATGGATGATACAGGAGCGGATGAATTTGAACTTTACATTCTGAGAAGAGCGGGCGATCTCATTCCCCTGGAGAGAGAAAGAGAAAGTCTGATTTTTAAGGAGGAACGATGACACCCAGGTTGATTTCAAAAAAAGTGGTGTCGGATCGTTTGAGCTGGGTAGAGAAGCTGATAACGGAGATACGTTCACTACCTCTCCATAGTTATCAAGAATTTATTGGCGATAGCCGGAATGTTTGGTCCGCCGAATCCTGTCTGCGGAGAAGTCTTGAAGCCTTGCTGGATATTGGAAGGCATATATTGGCCAAGGGTTTTGGCACAGGGGTGACCGAATATAAAGAGATAGCTCAAAGACTTGGTGAGGTTGGGGTCTTATCTCCTTCCGACGCCGGGATTTTGAGGATTCTGGCAGGATATCGGAACCGCCTGATCCATTTTTATCATGAGATAGGGGAGGAGGAGCTATATAAAATCTGCAAAGAGCAGATCGGTGATTTAGAGATAGTTAGAGATGCTTATATTCGCTGGCTAAAAGATCATCCGAACAAAATAGATGAGAGGCTTTAAAACAGATATACCCTTTCATGATGAATAGAAAGTTGTTTTCCGGGATTTTTGGGGTCATCCTTCTTTTCTCTCTTTTCTTTTCTTGCGACCGGCCCCAGAAATCCGGTATGGATTTTGATAATATTGATACCTCAGGGGATCCCATCCAGACCTCTTATAAATCCGAAGAACCCATCGTTAAAGAAATCAAGAATGGGAATTTTACGATTACCCCAGTGGCGGAGTATAAATTGTCTGGCATGGTGGTCAGTAAAGAAACCTATTCAGATGATTGGAATGCTAAGGTAGCGCCGATCGATTTAGCCATCGTCTGGGGAAAACTGGCAGATCCCGAGTATGAAAAATATGTTTCCTTCAGTCAAAGAGGACGGTGGTATTTTTATGAATATAAACCCGACAGTCCTCTTGATCCTAATTATATCATCTCCCATTCTTCGAACAACCACATCATCCCGGCAACAGAGAATATTGGTCTGGCCCTCAAGACGATTAAAAAGAAGGAGAAGGTCATGTTAGAGGGATTTCTGGTTAATTTGAAGGGGTCTTCAGGGGGGCAGCCAGTTACATGGATGACCAGTCTTACACGAAAGGATATGGGCAATGGGTCCTGTGAACTGATCTATGTCACAAAAGTCAGAATTGATACGAATGTTTATGAATAGATTAGAGACGCTTCGACCAGTCCATTTCATAAAGGGGCAGATTCGATGAAATTTCACTACACACAGAGGAGAGAACCGATAAATGCAGCCCAGCGCTCCGTGGTGATGGGAACCCAGGGGATGGTGGCGGCAAGCCAACCTCTGGCCACCCTCTCCGGTTATAAAATTCTATCAAAGGGCGGGAATGCTATTGATGCGGCTGTGGCTATGATCAGCACCCTGAGCGTGGTAGAGCCCTATAATGTGGGATTGGGCGGTGACGCCTTTGCGTTGATCTATCTGGCAAAAGAGAAACGATTAATTGGAATGAACGGTAGCGGTCGGGCACCTTATCTGGCGACACTGGCAGAATTTAAGAACCGGGGACTGAATGAAATTCCCGAGAGAGGTATTTTAGCAGTCACCGTCCCAGGTGCGCTCCATGGATGGAACCAGGCCCTGGACCGCTACGGAACCATGAAGCCTTCCGGTATCTTCAGGGATGCCGTTCATTATGCTGAAAACGGATTTCCTGTCACTGAGGTCATTGCCGGAGAATGGAAAGAGGCGGAAGGGCTTCTTCGTTCTTCCGAAAGCTCATCCAGGGCTTATCTGATAAACGGTAAGACTCCCCGAACCGGCCAGATATTCACTAACAAAGATCTGGCAAAGACTTATCGAAAAATTATGCATGATGGGATCAAAACCTTTTATGAAGGGGACATTTGCGATAAGATCATCAATGCTTCAAAGCAAAATGGAGGGCTCTTCGCTCATCAGGATTTCAAGGAACACTCCACAACATGGGTGGAGCCAATATTCACTCACTATCGAGGTTACACCCTCTATGAACTCCCTCCAAACGGCCAGGGGCTGACCGCTCTTGAAATGCTCAATATTCTCGAAGGATATGATATAAAAACCTTATCGCCTAATAGCCCGGACTACCTTCACCTTCTGATCGAAGCCAAGAAGGCGGCTTTCGAAGACAGGGACAGATTCATAACAGACCCCGAATTTGAAAAGATCCCCATGGATCGTCTTTTATCCAAGGACTATGCAAGAAAGATCAGGGATAAGATCAGCCGGGAAATTGCCATTCCTCCTTCCTCTTTAACTTTCCAGAATAGTGGTTTTGAAACCGTTTATGTAACAGCAGTGGATAAAGAAAGGAATGCCGTTTCCTTTATCAGCAGCCTGTTTATGGCCTTTGGATCGGGCGTCGTCGTAGATGGAACGGGGATTGTTTTGCAAAACCGGGGCAAATCATTTTCTCTAAACCCGGAACACCGAAACAGGATCGAACCACACAAACGCCCCATGCATACCCTCATCCCGGGGATGGTCTTTAAAGACAATCAATTCTTAATGAGCTTCGGGGTGATGGGCGGAGACATGCAGCCGCAGGGACATGTCCAGTTTCTGGTCAATCTCATCGACTTTGGGATGAATTTACAGGAAGCTATGGACGCTCCGCGGGTAAGGCACCTGAGGGGTATGGAAGTCTACCTGGAGGATGGCATTTCAGAGGAAACAGCTACTGTACTCTCCCGAAAAGGCCATCACATCATCAGGGAATTCTCGCCGGTCAATCAGGTGGGCGGAGGACAGGCCATCTATTTAGACCATGATCAGGATGTTCTTCTGGGAGCCTCCGACCGGAGAAAAGATGGCTGTGCAATCGGATACTAAACCTATCCTCCGAGATAGAGGCGTTTGACTTCTTCGTTGTTTAAAAGACCTTCTCCTGTATCTTCCAACCGATTCATCCCTAAATCTAAGACATAGGCCCGGTGGGCTGATTTAAGGGCCTTTCTTGCATTCTGCTCCACAATGGCAAAGGTCACTCCATCCTTGTTAATCGAATTGATTCCATCATAGATCTCTTCAATGACCTTCGGTGCAAGACCCAAGGAGGGTTCATCCAGAAGGATGAGTTTGGGTCGGACCATGATGCTTCGCGCCAGGGCAAGAATCTGCTTTTCCCCTCCTGACAAGGATCCTGCTTTCATCTTCATTCTTTTTTTTAGGATGGGATACCTCTGGAAAGTATCCTGAATGGCTTTTTCAATTACTCTGGAATCATGAAGCGGCGTCCCTCCCATCTCTAAATTCTCCCTCACGGTGAGAGAGGGGAAAATATTTTTCCCTTGAGGAATATAAGATATTCCCATTTTCACTTTTTCCTCTGGTTCTGCCTGAGTAACCTCTTTTCCGGAAAAAAGGACATTACCTTTCTTAGGTTTAATCAAACCGAAAATTGTTTTGAGAAGGGTAGACTTCCCCGAACCATTTGGCCCGATGATGCAGACAATCTCTTCCGGTTCAACACGGACAGAGACTCCATGAAGAACCTCAATCTTTCCATAACCTGAATAGACGTCTCTAACTTCTAAGATGGGAACCATAGGTGAAGTTCGGAGTTCAGAGTTATGAGTTCGGAGTTTAAAGTCTTAAACTAAAGACTCTGAACTAATTTACACTCCCAGATATGCTTCAATGACTCTGGGATCGTTTTGAATCTCCTTGGGCTTTCCTTCTGCGATCTTTTCCCCATTATCCAGCACAAAAACCCAATCACAGAGCTCAATGATCACTCCCATGTTGTGCTCAATGATGAAGAAGATCTTCCCAGACTCTTTCATTTTCAAAATCAGCTCCATTATCTTTCGAATCAGGGAAGGGTTGATCCCCGCTGTTGGCTCATCCAAGAGAATCATCTTTGGATCTGCCATAAAAGCCCTTCCCAGCTCAAGTAGTTTCTGTTGTCCGTAAGAAAGATTTTCAGCAAACTGATCTTTCAAATGGGATAAGCCAACTGTTTCGATGAGTCCAAGGGCTCTTTCTCGATATGCCTTCTCCTCATCCCGAATCCTTCTCCTCTTGACCCATAGAGACCAGAGAATTTCCCCTGTCTGGTGCAGCGGTGCGAGAAGCATGTTTTCAAGGACCGTCATTTTTGGGAAGATGCGGGTCAATTGAAATGTCCGGATGATTCCATGCTGTGCCACCTTATAAGGAAGATGTCCATCGATTCGATTCCCCCTAAAATATATTTCTCCTTTGTCAGGAGGGATGGAGCCTGTGATGAGGTTGAAAAGGGTCGTCTTTCCTGATCCATTGGGTCCGATCAGTCCTGTAATCACATAGTCCTTCAATCCAAGCGAACAATTGGAGACGGCGTGGATTCCACCAAAGGATTTGCTGAGCCCTTTAATTTCCAGCATTCGAAACCCTTCCTTTTTCTTTAAGCAAGCCCTCAGGTCGAAAAATCATCAATACGATAAGAAGCCCTCCAAAGATCATCTGTTGGAGAGGGGCAAGGTATCGGGTCCATTCCGCGGGGAGCCGGAGAAATCTGAGAGACTCCTGAAAAAATATAAGGACAAAGGCCCCAAGGACCGGACCCCATTCTGTTCCCTTTCCACCCAGAACGACGATCAAAAGAACGAGAATCGTTTCCAGCAGGGTAAAGTCCCCTGGACTGATAAAGGTGGTGTAATGGCCCCAGAGCGTTCCAGCCAAACCGGCAAAGAGTGAACCGATGACGAAGGATTTGATCCTGAAAAAGAAAACATTTTTACCTAAGGCTTCAGCCGCCACTTCATCTTCTCGAATCGCCCTGAGCACTCGACCAAAGGGGCTTCTTAAGATGATTCTTAGAATGAGAAAGGTGAGGGCAGCAAATCCTAATGTGAGTAAGAGATATTGGGGAAGGGTGGCGAATCGGTAAGAAAAGAGAATGGGTTTTGGAATTCCCGGTAAACCCATTGGCCCCTTGGTCAACCAGACCTCGTTCTGGAAGACCATTCGGATGATTTCACCAAAGCCGAGTGTGACGATCCCAAAATAGTCGCCCCGGAGTCTGAGGCTGGGAATGCTGAGAAGAAAACCCCAAATGCCTGCCATGGCAAGGGCGATGAGAAGGCTCAATTCGAATGGAACTTGTTGGAGAGTCAGTAGGGCAGAAGTATAAGCACCGATTCCGAAGAAGGCTATGTGGCCAAAATTGAAGAGGCCCGTATATCCCACCTCAAGATTGAGACTCATGGCAAAGATGATATAGATGATAATCATCACACAGAGATGAAGAAAAAGATCCATGCATTACTCCTGCCTTCCCAGGAGAGCCGAAGGTCGAATGAGCAACATTAAAACCATAATCCCAAAGGCAATTGCATCCTTATAGCCTGGAGAAATAACAAGAACACCAAGATTTTCTGCCAAACCAATGACAATACCTCCCAAAAGGGCTCCCCAGATATTACCCACACCTCCAAGAAGGGTTGCGGCAAAGGCCTTCACCAGGTTGATCAGCCCCATTCCGGGTTGAAGGTTGGTATCGAGAGCTAAGAGAATACCACTCACTCCAGCCAGGACAGAGGCAATAACCCAGGCGAATTGAATGGCGTGTTTCGAATCGACCCCCACCACGCGAGCTAATTCTAAATTGTCTGAGACGGCGCGCATCGACTTCCCCAACCTTGATCTGTGGAAGAGAAGATAGACAAAGACGATACAAACAATAGAGGTAAGGATGATGGCCACCTGGTTGAGCGTGATGCTGATTCCTAAAATTCTCAGCCCTCTCTTGATTTCAAAACCATAGGTTCTGAGCTCAGCACCCCATAAGAACTGTGCTCCATTCCTCAAGAGGAAGGAAAGGCCCAATGCAGCAATGAGGAGTGTTAAACGATTCGCTGTGCGAAGAGGTTTAAAGACAAAGCGATCCATTCCGATCCCAAGAAGGATTGTCAACAAGAGAGCAGGAATGAGAGCTATAGGGAGAGGAAGTCCAAAGGGTTTTCCCATCAGAAAGTAAAGAAAGTAAGCCCCCCACATGATCAATTCACCATGGGCAAAGTTGACAAAGTTGAGCACTCCATAGATCAGCGTCAACCCCATGGCGAACAGAGCGTAGATGCAGCCGGCAAGAATGCCATTCAGAATGGATTGGAAGAGGAAGTCCATAAGTCAAAAATGACAAATGTTAAAGTTCAAATGTCGAAGTTCAAAGCTAAAATTCAAAACCCTTATAAAAAAATTAGGTTCTGAGGGAAAATATCCCTCAGAACCTATCTGTGGAATTGAAACATCTTGGCCCTATTTTTTAAAATCAACAATTAGCCCGTCTTTGACCGTCCAGACGCCGTATTCGCTTCCCACCCCGCGGTCCTGATCAAAGGTCTTGTCTCCAGTTACTCCCCTGTAGCCATTGGCCACTTCAAAGAGAGCCTTTCGAATCCCGTCGGAAGCATGGCCACCTTTTTCAATCGCCTTGGCCGTAATGTAAACCATGTCATAATTATATTCGCCAAAGATGGGAACCTTATCATCGCCATACTTCTTCTTCCAGGCAGCCCTGAAGGCCTTGTACTCCTTTGTCTCCTGAGAAAAAACAGGATAGGTCCCGATAATTCCCTCAACGGCCTTTCCCGCCAGTTCGACCAATTTGGGCGCTTTAGCGGCGGAACCGCAGATCCATTGGGTCTTGATTCCCATTTCGTAGGTCTGTTTGAACATGACAGCCCCTGATGTAATATAGGTTAGATTGACAACGGCCTTGGGATTTCCTTTTGTCGCCCTGATCAGTTCGGTTCGATAGTCGGTCTTTCCATCGTCATAAGGGATTTCATCCGTCACTTTTCCACCTGCCTTCTTGAAATTTTCGACAAAGACATTCTTCAGGCCGAGTCCCCAATCGTTATTTACATACATGATGGGGACCTCCATATATTTCAGGCTGACGCAGAGGTCGGATATCCCTTTTCCTTGAAGGACGTCTGAGGGGAAAACCCTGAAAATATATTCTCCAGCCTTTGTGAGGGCTGGGGCAGCGCCTTGTGCCGAAAGCATGACCACTTTGCTCTCCTGTGCCACCGGAGCCGCAGCCATGAAATTTGAACTTCCTGCTGGTCCGAAGAGGACAGGAACCTTATCCACCGCAATCAATTTTCGGACGGCGGTCACACAATCCTTGGGTGTGCTTTTGTTGTCTTCGTAAACAATTTCGATCTTTTTTCCTTTTATCCCTCCGGCAGCATTGATCTCTTCGACAGCAAGATCGACCGCTTTTTTAAATCCTTCACCATAGACCGCGAGAGCTCCGGAGAGGGCAAAGGCCGCTCCGATTTTGTAGGTTTCCTGGGCAATGGCCAGAGGTGCTGAAAGAAAGGATAATCCGATGAACATGAAAAGCAGAATACTGATTTTCTTCATAGCTTGACCTCCTTCAACATAGAATATGATATTTTTATTAGATAGAAGTTTTTGTGTCAATAGTGAATTTTTAAACAATTTATTCCCCATCGGTCGCGGCCAATTTTAAATATTGACCTGGCGCTTTGCCATTCAAGTTCAGAGCAAATTTGTATGGCTAATTTCATATCACCTTTTTCAAAGGGTAGGGCAGATTTGGAAAATTTCAAAAAATTTTGGATTGTTTTATAAATTGACCTGGAGCCCCTTTTCCCGCAGATATTCTTTCACCTCCCTGATGCTGAAGATGCGGTAGTGAAAAACCGATGCCGCTAACAGAATCTGTGCTCCTCCCTGGGCAACAGCTTCATAAAAATGCTCAAGCTTCCCAGCTCCCCCTGAGGCGACCACCGGCAAGTCCACTGCATCTGAAATGGCCTTTGTAAACTCAAGATCGTAACCAGCCTTGGTTCCGTCGCCATCCATGCTGGTTGGAAGGATCACCCCTGCGCCCAATTCCTGACATTGCTTTGCCCAGGCGATGGCATCCTGGCCTACGGGTTTGGTCCCACCTGATACCACCAGTTCAAAACCGGATGGCATGGTCTTGTTTCTCCTCGCATCGATTGCCACGGTGACATTCTCTTTTCCGAACCTCTTTGAGGCCTGTCTCACCAGTTCCGGATTCTTCACAGCAGCGCTGTTCATAGAAAATTTATTGGCTCCAGCCTTCAATACCAGTTCAATATCTTCCAGAGTGGAAATTCCCCCGCCAACTGTTAACGGGATGCTGATCACAGAAGAAACATTCTTCACCCATTCCAACCTGGTCTTGCGGTTTTCTAATGTGGCTGCAATATCGAGCATAGCCAGCTCATCAGCCCCTTCCTTTTCGTAAAACGCTGCATTTTGGACCGGATCGCCCGCATCTTTAATATCGACAAAGTGGACCCCTTTGACCACTCGGCCCTCTTTCATATCAAGACAAGGCATGATTTTGATGGTGCTCATCTTATCTCCTTTCGTTTAAAAGAGGTTTCATTCTATGTTAAAAATCGATTGAAATCAATGTTGCATCAAAAAAAGCTCCCCTCCAATCAGGGGAGGGGAGCTTGAAATTTTTCGTCCTCAGATACGCTTAAGATATTTTAAAAACTAAAGAAACATTAGCTATCACTGTATCCATTCCAACCGGGGCAGGGAAGTTGAGCTCTTTGATCTTCTGGATGATGCATTGTTCAAGATTCTTATCATTGAGTTTACTTGAGACCAAGCTCACCTTTGTCACTCGGCCACTCGAATCAATAGCCAGTTGCAAGGTAATTCCACCTTGGATATTCGGTTTTTTCTCCAGGTATTTTT
>Ga0209254_10007281_pt1 | contig 10208 bp, 7 predicted proteins | sample FrelakmetDIP11DI_FD_187148 | JGI IMG/M metagenome (GOLD analysis project Ga0209254, IMG submission 187148) | Freshwater lake sediment microbial communities from the University of Notre Dame, USA, for methane emissions studies - DIP11 DI (SPAdes)... | ecosystem: Environmental > Aquatic >...
GCCTGGCCGGCGCCGACCTCGCCGTCGTGCCGTCGGTCCGGGACGACGCGGGCAACGTGGACGGCCTGCCGAACACGGTGATGGAGGCCCTTGCGTCGGGCACGGCGTTGATCGCCACCCGCGTCGGCGGGATTCCATCCGTCGTCGAGCACGGGCGCACGGGCTGGCTCGTCGCGGAGCGCGATGCCGGGGCCCTCGAGGCCGCCCTCGACGGGCTGCTGGCCGACCCGCACGCCCGGGCCGCGATCGGGTCGGCGGCGCGGGCCGACGTGCTGCGTCGGCGGACGTGGCCGATGGTCGCGGAGGCGTTCGAACAGGTATACGATCGGGCCGCCGGCCGGGCTGATAGCCGGCGCAAGACAGACTAGAATCTCGAAGATGCCTGCATCCGAGACCACACCCGGGCTGACCGTCTTCTTCCCGGCCTATAACGACAGCGGCACCATCGCGAGCATGGTGGTGAGCGCCGTGCTGGCCGCCGGACGCCTGACTCCGGACTTCGAGGTCATCGTCATCAACGACGGCAGCCGCGACGCGACGCCGCTGATTCTCGACGAACTGGCCCGCGTGTATCCCCAGGTGCGCATCGTGCACCACCAGGCCAACCGCGGGTACGGCGGCGCGCTACGGAGCGGGTTCGCGAACGCGACGAAGGAGTGGATCTTCTACACCGACGGCGACGCCCAGTACGATCCGCAGGAGATGGCGGTGCTCTGGGAGCGCAGGGCGCCGGGCGTCGATCTCGTGAACGGGTACAAGATCAGCCGCTCCGACCCGTTCCACCGCATCCTCATCGGCCGCCTCTACCACAATACGGTGAAGCTGCTGTTCGGGCTGAGGGTCCGCGACGTCGACTGCGATTTCCGCCTCATGCGGCGCGCGATTTTCGACCGCGTCACGCTCACCAAGAACAGCGGTGTCATCTGCCTCGAGATGATGACGAAGATCCAGCACGCCGGCTTCACGATCACCGAGGCCCCGGTCCACCATTACCACCGGGCGTACGGCAAGTCGCAGTTCTTCAACTTTCCGCGCATCGCCAGAACGGCCGCCGACGTGCTGAAGCTGTGGTGGGAACTCGTCGTGCGCCGTCCGTCTCCGGCGCAGGCGCAGAACAGGCCGGGAGCCTGAGCATGGACCACGAAGCCTTCTACCGCGGCCGCCCGGTCATGATCACGGGCGGAGCCGGTTTCATCGGCAGCAACCTCGCCCATCGGCTGGTCGCCCTCGGCGCAGACGTCCTGCTGGTCGACTCCCTGATTCCCGACTACGGCGGCAACCTGTACAACCTGAGGGGCATCGAGGACCGCGCCCGGATGAACATCGCCGACGTGCGCCAGGAGAGCACCATGAGCTACCTGGTGCGGCACGTCGACGTCATCTTCAATCTCGCGGGCCAGGTCAGCCACATCGACAGCATGCGGGATCCCTACACGGATCTCGAGATCAACTGCCGGAGCCAGTTGTCCATCCTCGAGGCCTGCCGCCGGAACAACCCGGGCATCAAGGTCGTGTTCGCCGGCACGCGCCAGGTCTACGGCAAGCCCGAGTTCCTGCCCGTGACCGAGCAGCACCTGGTCCGGCCGACCGACGTGAACGGCATCAACAAGGTCGCCGGCGAGTACTACCACCTCGTTTACAACAACGTCTTCGGCGTGCGGGCCTGCTCGCTCCGGCTCACCAACATCTACGGCCCCCGCCAGCTGGTGAAGCACAACCGGCAGGGCTTCATCGGCTGGTTCATCCGGCTGGCCGTCGAAGGAGGCGAACTGCAGATTTACGGCGACGGCTCGCAGTTGCGCGACTTCGTCTACGTCGACGATGCGGCGGACGCCTTCCTGAGAGCGGGAGCGTCGGACGCCTGCAACGGCGAAGTGTTCAACGTCGGCGGCGCGGAGCCCGTGAGCCATCGAGACCTGGTGCACCTCCTGCTCGAGGTGGCGGGCACCGGCAGCGTCCGCTACGTGGAGTGGCCCGCCGACAAGAAGGCGATCGACATCGGCAGCTTCTACGCGGACTCCGCGAAGCTCAGGGCCGCCACCGGCTGGCAGCCGCGCGTCGCGCTCCGCGAGGGGCTCTCCCGGACGGTGGCGTATTACCGGGAGCACCTGCCCCACTACCTCGACCCCCTCGACAGCGGACCAGCCGCACCATGACCACACCCCGCGTCCCGTTCATGCGCCTCGTCCCCGGGGATGACCGCCAGGCCATCGATGCCGCCATCCGGCGCGTGGTCGAGCGCGGATGGTACGTGCTCGGTCCGGAAGTGGACGCCTTCGAGCAGGCCTTCGCCGGCGCGTGCGGCGCGGCCCACGCCATTGGCGTCGGCACCGGAACCGACGCGATTGCCATCATTCTGCGCGGGCTGGGGATTGGGGCCGGCGACGAGGTGATCACGACGCCGGTGTCGGCCGCGTACACGGCGCTGGCGTGCATGATGGTGGGCGCGAGGCCGGTGTTCGCAGACATCGATCCGCGCCGGCTGACCATTGACCCGGCCGCAATCGAAGCCGCCATCTCGCCGCGCACCGCCGCGGTGCTGCCGGTGCACCTGTACGGCCAGCCGGCCGACATGCGCGCCATCATGGCGATCGCGACCGCACGAGGCCTCGCGGTCGTCGAAGACTGCTGCCAGGCCCACCTGGCGACGTGCGAAGGCAGGCCGGTCGGATCGTTCGGCGTGGCTTCCGCCTACAGTTTCTACCCCACGAAGAACCTCGGCGCCCTCGGCGACGGCGGCGCCATTACGACCAACGACGAGGCGCTAGCCGCGAAGATGCGGCGCATCCGCAACGGGGGCCAGACGGACCGGTACCATCACGGCGAGATGGGCGTGAACAGCCGCCTCGACGACATGCAGGCGGCCATCCTGTCCGCGCGCCTGCCGCGGCTCGCGGGGTGGACCGCGGCGCGGAGGGCGCACGCCGCCGCCTACCGGCAGCTGCTCGCCGGGTCCGGCGTCGAGATCCCGCCCGAGTGCGATGCCGGGCACGTGTACCACCTGTTCCCGGTGCTGTCCCCGCGCCGTGACGAACTGCAGGCGGCGCTGCGGGCGGACGGCATCGAGACGCTGATTCACTACCCGGTGCCCATTCCGAAGCAACCGGCGCTCGGGGACCAGTCGCCGGGCGCGTGCCCGGAAGCTGACCGCGTCTGCGCCCACATCCTCTCCCTGCCGATGTACCCGGGCATCGGCGAGGAAGAACTGCGGACGGTCGCGGGCGCCATCCGGCGCCTGACCGCGTAGCCGATGCTCCTGGCGCTGGCCAGCCTCATCGCAATCGGGTACCTGCCGGGCGCCCTGATCTACCGCCTCCCCGTAGCGGACCGGACCCGCCGCGCCGCGCTGGCCTCAGACGAGCGCGCCTTCTGGGCCGTCATGCTCAGCGGCACCATGACCACCCTCTTCGCGCTCGCCCTGGCAGCGGCCGGCGCGTACACGTTCGGGCGCCTGCTGGTTGCCAACCTCGCACTCGCCGCGATCCTGATCGCGGCCGCGCGCGGGAAGCTGAGGTACGCGCCGGCGGCGGCGCGCCCGTCGTGGACGATCGCGCTGCCGGCGGCGATCATCGCGCTCGGCGCGTTTCTCTTCTTCCCGTCGTCCGAGTACGTGATGGGGGGCAAGGACCCCGGCACGTACATGAACGAGGGGATCCAGATCGGCCAGCACGGATCGCTCACGATTCACGATCCCGCGCTGGCCGCTCTCCCGGAGGAATTCCGCCCGATGTTCCTGTCGGGCGCGCCGGAGGATGTCTCGCAGGGCCTGCACCAGGGCGTGCGGTTCATGGGGTTCTTCGTCGTGGACCGGTCCCGCGGCGAGGTGATGGGCCAGTTCCCCCACGCGTTCCCGTCGTGGATTGCCATCGCGTACGGCCTCGACGGCCTCAGCGGTGCCCGGCGCGCCGTCGGGGCCTGGGCCATCCTCGGCCTGCTTGCCGTCTACTTTGCCGGCGCCCGGCTCGCCGGGCGCGCGCCCGCGTTCGCCGCGGCGCTGCTGCTCGGCATCAATGTCGCCACGGTCTGGTACTCGCGGTATCCCAACGCCGAGATGATGCAGCAGGCGCTGCTGTTTGCCGCACTGCTGGCGCTCGCCCGAGCGTATCGAGACCACGACCGGTTTTTCGCGCCCGTCGCGGCGGTGCTGTTCGGCTCGCTCATGTTCGTGCGGCTGGATTCGCTGGTCGTGCTCGGTGCCGTCGGCGCGAGCCTCCTGCTGCTCGTCGCCGACGGGACACGCCTGGGCTGGCGGTTCCTGCTTCCTCTGGCTGCGCTGCTCGCCACGGCCGCCGCCTACTTCGCCGGTCCGATGCGGGCGTATCTCGCCATCCCCATGATGCAGGCGGGCGGTGCGCTCGGACTGTCCGCCGCGCTGGCCGCGCTGGTCATCGCCGGACTCGTCATCCGCCGCGTGCGCAACGCGGCACCGGCCCTGGTCGAGGCGTTTCAGCGGTGGGCGCCGCGCGTGCTCGCCGTGGCGGTGGCGGCCGCCGCGGCTTACGCCTACGCCCTGCGCGAGCCCGCCGGCCTGCTCGCCGCTCACGACGCCTACGCGTTCCGGACGTTCGGGTGGTACGTGGGGCCGATCGGGCTGGTGGCCGCCGTCGCGGGATTCGCGGCGATCGCGTGGACGCGGTTCTGGAAAGATCCCGTCCTCCTCACCGTGGGCCCGCTCGTCGCCGCCTTTTTCTTCTACAAGATTCGCATCGTTCCCGAACATTTCTGGCTGGCGCGGCGCTTCCTGCCGGTCATCCTGCCGTTTGCCTGCCTGATGATGGCGGCGGGCGCATTCGTGGCGCACCGGCGCCGCCTCGGGCCGTCGCCGTTGTCGGTTCCCGTGCGCGCGAGGCTGCGCGCCGCGATCGTCTACCTTGCTCCCCCTCTCGCCGTCCTGGCGTATGTCGGCTGGACGTTCGCCTCGGCCACGCGGCCGATCCTCGATCACGTGGAGTACGCGGGCCTCATCCCGGCCGTCGAGCGGCTTGCCGGGCAGTTCGGAGACCGTGACCTCGTCTTGATCGAACCCAGATACTCCTCCGACACGCATGTGCTGGCGACGCCCCTGGCCTATGTCTACGGGAGAAACGTCCTGGTGTTCTCATCGCCGCGCCCGGGCGCGGCTGAAGTCGGCCGCTTCCTGTCGTGGGCGGGCCGCGCGTACGACCGGGTGTTCCTGCTCGCGGAGGGCGGCTTCGATCTGGCCTCGTCGTCGGCCGGCATCACGCCGATCCGGAACGAGCGGTTCTCGATCCCCGAGTACGAATCGGCGCGCAACGCCTATCCGCGCGAATCCCGCCAGAAGAAGTTCAACCTGAACCTCTACCAGCTCGAGCGCGTCGACCAGGCGCCGCCCGTGCTCGATCTCGACATCGGCGGGTTCGACGACCCGTGGGTGCTGCGCATGTTCGCGCGGCAGGAGCAGGATGGCGTCACGTATCGGTGGGTGCGGGATCGGTCGTTCGTCGGGCTGCGCGGCGTGCCCGCGTCAGCCCGCGCACTGGTAATCCGGGCGGGTGACGGCGGGCGGCCGGAAGCGGCCGGCCCTGCCGACGTGAAGGTGTTTCTGAATGATCGCGCGCTCGGCACGATCACCGTCCGCGGCGGGTTCTCCGAGTACCGGCTGAACCTGCCGCCCGAGGTCGCCGCGGATGCGGCCGCGCGCCAGACGCCGGCCGTCGTGCGCCTCGAGAGCACGACGTGGTCCCCGAAGGCGTTCCTCGGCGGCAGCGACGACAGGCCGCTGGGCATCATGCTCGATCGCATCCGTGTAGAGTAGATGCGTGCTGCAGATCGCCGATTCTCGTGAGCGCGCGGCCGTCTCGGCGGCCGACGCGGTGCTTCGCGTGGCCCGCATGGCGCGTCCGCACCGCTCGCGACCGCCCGCTGGGGAGATCCGGCGCATCCTGGTGCTCCGCCTCGAGCGCATCGGCGATCTGCTGATGTCCCTCCCCGCCCTCCACGCGATTCGCCGGCGCGCGCCGCAGGCCGCGATCGATCTCGTCGTGGGCAGCTGGAACGAGGCGCTGGCCCGGCAGGTGGCGGGCATCGACGGGATCGAGACCATGGATGCGCCCTGGCTGGCCCGGGGCGCGGGGGGCGCAGGCTGGCCCGCCCTGCTTCGCCAGGCACGCCGCTGGCGGGCGCGGCGCTACGACCTGGCGATCAACCTCGAGGGCGACATCCGCAGCATCGTCCTCATGAGCCGCTCCGGCGCGCGCTGGTGCGCCGGCTTCGGCATGGCGGGCGGCGGCCCGCTGCTCGACGACGATGTCGGCTTCGATCCCGGATCGCATACGGCCGTGAACGGCGTCCGGCTGGTCGCGGCCGCGTTCGGGGATGACCCGGACCGCAAGGTGTGGCCCGCCGAGGGCCGCGAGGCGGCCGCGAGGCTCCCGCGAGCGGCCCTCGCGATTCCGGAGGCGGCTCATGCGCAGGCCGCCAGGCTGCTGGGCGTGCTGGCGGGGACAGCGCAGCCACTGGTCGGCCTTCATCCGGGCGCCGGGCGGGCGGTGAAAGCATGGCCTGCCTCCAGGATGGCCGAGGTCGGCGCGTGGGCGGTGCGGGAGCGCGGCGCGGCGATCGTGCTGACGGGATCGCCGGCCGATCGTGCCGCGGCCGACGAGGTGCGACGGGCGCTGCCGGTCGGCGCGGCCGTGGTCGACACCGTCGGCCAGGCCGACCTGCTTCCGCTGGCGGCCGTGATTTCGCGCCTGTCCCTGTTCATCACACCGGACACGGGGCCGATGCACCTGGCCGCGGTCCTCGGCGCGCCGCTGGTGGCGCTGTTCGGGCCGACGTCCCCCGACCGGTGGGGCCCGCTTTCGCTCCAGGCCAGGGTCGTCCGCGTCGACCTGTCGTGCAGCCCCTGCAACCGCGTCAGGAACCCGCCCGCGCGCTGCCAGGGCCATACGCCAGACTGCATGAGCCTCATCCGGACCACCGACGTGATCGAGGCCGCGGCCGGCCTGCTTCCGGCCCGCCCTTCAGAGGACGCCCGTGGCGCGCGCTGACGACACGATCATCCTCGGCGACGCGCGCGGAGTCCGGCGCGTAGGGCTGGCCGGATATCTCGACGCCGGCCTCGCCGAGCGCGCCGAGCGCGAGGCGAACGCGTGGGTGAAGTCGCTGCGCGGCATCCGGATCGAGGGCCTCCCGTTCCGCGAGCGCTTCACGCACCGCGGCGATTCCCTCTGGTGGTTCGCCGAGCTTTACCTGCACAAGATGCAGGTGGCGAACCGCGTGTTCCGCACGCTGCTGGCCCTCGAGGCGCTGATCGAACGCGAGCGGCCGGCGCAGATCGGCGCGGCCGGCTCGAATCCCTGCGTGCGCGTACTGGCCAGGCGCGTGGCAGAGCGGGACGGCATCGCCTGGATCGGCGGCGGGCGCGGCCTGGCGCCGCCATGGATCGAGCACCTGCGCATCGCCGCGCGCGCGCATCTTTACATGGCAGCCACGGCCTGGGCGCGCGCCTCGAGGCCGCCCAATCCGCCTGACCGGCCGCCGGCCGTCGCGGCCTTCGTCCATGCGGCGTTCTGGCGCGGCCACGAAGAGCAATACGTCGGCGCCGTGCTGCGCGAGCTCGAAGCGGCACTCTCGGCGGGCGACGTGGCTCTGGTGGGGCTCGGGCCCGAGACCAGCTACAAGGCGCGCGCGTGGCACCACCGTGTGTCAGGGCGCCGGCGTCGCGAGCACGCGCCGCGCGTCATGGTCGACGCCTTCGCATCGCGCGCGCAGCTCGAGCCCTCACGCGGCGTGTGGCGCCGGCGCAGGGACATCTTCTCCGCCCTCGCCGGAAGCCGCGAGTTGCGCCAGGCGGCGGTCATCAGGGGCTGCGACGCGTGGCCGCTCATCGAACCCGCCCTCATGGGGATTGCCTACCTCCAGTTCCCCTGGTCCGCACTGGTGATGGACCAGCTCGGCGCGGCGCTCGACGTCATCAAGCCGTCGGTCGTCATGACCTACGCGGAGGCGGGCGGATGGGGACGCGCGATGGTGCTCGAAGCGCGGCGCCGCGGCATCGCGTCGGCCGGGCTCCAGCACGGCTTCATCTACCGGCACTGGCTCAACTACCTGCATGAGCCCGACGAAATGGCGCCGGCGCCGGGCAATCCCGACGACCGGGGTTTCCCGCGCCCTTCACTCACGCTGCTCTACGACGACGTCGCCGCCGCGCACCTCCTGTCGGCGGGCCGCTTTCCGCCCGCCACCCTCGCCGTGACGGGCTCCGCGCGCCTGGACACGCTCGTGCATCGCGCCGGCCTGATGACTCCCGACGACATGGAGCGCACGCGCCGGGCGGTGGGCGCGCGCGAAGGCCACGCGGTGGTCGTCGTCGCAGCCAAGTTCACGCAGATCGCGCAGGTGTTCCCGCAGCTGGTGCGGGAGTCTGGCGCCATCCCCGGGGTGCGCCTCGTCGTGAAGCCTCATCCGGCGGAAACCGCGGCCCCGTACCTCGCGGCCGCCGGGGGCGCCACGCACGTCGCCGTTGCGCCGGCGGGGGTGGGCCTGGCCGAATTGACGCGCATCGCCAGGCTGCTCGTCACGGTCAACTCGACCGCCGCCATCGAGGCCATGGTGCTGGGCGTGCCGAGCCTGGTGCTCGGCATGCCGAACAACCTGACGCCGTTTGTCGAAGCGGGAGCGATGTCGGGCGTCTACGAAGGCGACTCGATCGGGCCGGCGCTTCGCCTGCTTCTCGGCGACGGGCACGGCCGCGCGGAACTCCTCCGGCAGAGCGCCGCCTTCATGGCGCGGTATCGAGTCGGCTCGGACGGCGGCGCGGCGCCCCGGGCGGCCGGGGAGATTGTCCGCCTCGCGTCGGGCGCGAACCGTCCCCGCGGGGTATCCTAAGAGCAGGAGTCACGAATGCGCGTGTTGATTACCGGCGGCGCCGGCTTCATCGGGTCCCACCTGGCGGAGGCGCTGCTCGGCGGCGGTCACCAGGTGACGGTGATTGACGATCTGTCCACCGGCTCGTTCGATAACATCGCCCACCTGAAAGGCCTGGCGGGCTTCAGGTACACCATCGACACGGTGATGAACGAGCCGCTGCTGGCGGAACTGGTGGATCAGTGCGACGTTGTCTACCATCTCGCCGCCGCCGTCGGCGTGCGCCTCATTGTCGAGGCTCCCGTGCGCACGCTCGAGACGAATGTCCACGGCACGGAGGTGGTGCTCAAGGCCGCGGCCAAGAAGCAGCGGACGGTGGTGGTGGCGTCAACCTCTGAGGTCTACGGCAAGAGCGACGCGGTGCCGTTCCGCGAGGACGGCGACATCGCCCTCGGCCCGACGGTCAAGCACCGCTGGGCGTACGCGTGCAGCAAGGCGCTCGACGAATTCCTGGCGCTGGCGTACTGGAAAGAGCGGCGGCTCCCGGTCATCATCGTCCGCTTCTTCAACACGGTCGGGCCGAGGCAGACCGGGCGCTACGGGATGGTCGTGCCGAACTTCGTGCGGCAGGCGCTGGCCGGGGAGCCCATCACCGTGTTCGGCGACGGCACGCAGACGCGGTGCTTCACGTATGTCGGCGACGTCGTCGGCGCGCTCACCGCGATTGTCACCCGCGAAGAGGCGTACGGCGGTGTCTACAACGTCGGCAACACGGAGGAGATTTCCATCCTGGGGCTGGCGGAGCGCGTGAAGGCGCTGACGAAGAGCGCGTCGCCGATTGTCACGATTCCGTACGATCAGGCGTACGAGAGCGGGTTCGAAGACATGCCGCGGCGCGTGCCCGACCTGACGAAGATCCGCGCGCTCATCGGCTACGAGCCGCGTGTCCAACTCGACGAGATCCTGCAGCTGGTCGTCGAATACCAGCGGACGCACTGAACCTTGTCTTCCCCCATCCGCCAGCGCGCGCGCCGTAGCGTGGAGGCGTTGCTGAAACGCCAGGCGAAGCCGCTCCGCCATCTTCTGCGCCTCGCCGGGCGGGAGCGGGCCCCGCGCCTGCCCGAGATCGTGCAGATCGAGGCGACCAACATCTGCAACGCCAAGTGCACCTTCTGCCCGCGCGACGACATGAAGCGCCGCCAGGGCATCATGGACATGGCGCTCTACCGGAAGATCGTCGACGAGTGCGCGGCGCTCGGCATCGGCCACGTGCGGATGCACAATTACGGCGAGGCCTTCGTCGACAAGGCGCTGCCGGAGAAGATCGCCTACGCCAAGGCGCGCGGCATTCCCGAAGTCGGCGTGATCACCAACGGGTC